>Ga0222428_100538_pt1 | contig 11939 bp, 10 predicted proteins | sample 2B5Ametagenome_FD_182471 | JGI IMG/M metagenome (GOLD analysis project Ga0222428, IMG submission 182471) | Enriched microbial communities from leaf-cutter ant dump, University of Wisconsin, Madison, United States - 2B5A (version 2) | ecosystem: Environmental > Terrestrial > Nest > Insects nest >...
CGCCCGCTGGCCGTGCTGTCGAAGGAGCGCGACCCGCAGTTGCCGAACGTTCCCACGCTGCACGAGGCCGGGCTGGCGGGCTTCGACGCCACCACCTCGACCGGCCTGCTCGCGCCGCGCGGCACGCCGGCCGAGGTGGTCGCCGCGCTGAACGCCGCCCTGGCGCGGGCGCTGGCGGATACGCAGGTGCGCCAGCGCCTGCAGACGCTGGGCAGCACGCCCCGGCCGCTGTCCGCCGCGGCGTTCGGCCAGTTGCTGCAGCAGGAAGACCAGCGCGCGCAGAAGCTCGCGCAGTCCGGCCGCCTGGCCGGCGCCAACACCTGATGCCGGGAGCCGCGCCATGACCCGCCCTTGCCTGCCGCCGCTCGCCGCGCACACGGCACCCGCCTTCGCCGTGCCGCCGCTGGCCTGCGACAGCCATGCCCACGTGTTCGGCCCCTACGCACGCCACCCGCTCGCGCAGGATCGCAGCTACACCCCGGATGAATTCCCGGCCGACGCCTTCATCGCCCACCTCGACCGCCTGGGCCTGGCGCGCGGCGTGCTCGTGACGGGCAGCGCCAGCGGCCTGGACAACGGCGCGGTGCTGGAGGCGCTGCAAAAGTACCCCGCGCGCCTGCGCGGCGTGGCCGTGCCCTCGCCCGCGACCTCCGACGCCGACCTGGACCGCTGGCACGAGGCCGGCATCCGCGGCGTACGCGTGAACCTGTTCCAGCGTGACGGCCACGCGGTCTACCGCAACGGCGTGGGGCTGGACGTGCTCGAAGCGCTGGCGCCGCGCCTGGCGCGCCGGGGCTGGCACGCGCAGGTGTGGATCCACGCGCCCGACCTGCCCGCGCAGGCAGAGCGCCTGCTGCGCCTGGGCCTGCCGCTGGTGGTGGACCACATGGGCCGCATGGCCACGGCGCGCGGCGTGGACGACCCCGGCTTCGCGCACCTGTGCCGCATGCTGGAGCGCGGCGAGGCCTGGACCAAGATTTCCGGCGCCGACCGCAACACCGCCGGCAGGCAGGACTACGCCGACGTGGACGCGTTCGCCCGCGCCCTGCTGCAGGCCAACCCCGCGCGCGTCGTCTGGGGCAGCGACTGGCCCCACATCAACTACTACGACAGCGCGCAGATGCCCGACGACGGCGCCCTGCTCAACCTGCTGGCGCGCTGGCTGCCCAACGCGCAGGAACGCGAGCGCGTACTCGTGCACAACCCCGCCGTGCTCTACGGCTTCGACTGAAGCCTTCCCCCCCACAACCACCAGGAGACAAGACCATGAAGCCCCTCACCACCATCCGCCGCCGCCTGTGCGCGGCCGGCGGCCTCGCGCTGCTGCTCGCCGCGTCCGCCACCGCCCAGGCACAGGAGGCGCGCTGGCCCGCCAAGCCCGTGCGCATCGTCGTCGCCTTCACTGCGGGCGGAACGACCGACATCCTTGCGCGCGCCGTCGCGCAGAAGCTCGGCGAGAAGCTGGGGCAGTCGTTCATCATCGACAACAAGCCCGGCGGCGGCGGCAACATCGGCACGGCCGAGGTGGTGCGCGCCGCGCCCGATGGCTATACGCTGATCGTCAACTCGGTCGGGCCGATCTCGATCAACCAGACGCTCTACAAGAACCTGCCCTACGACCCGCTCACCGACCTGGTGCCTGTGGTGCAGCTCGCCGACGTGCCCAACGTGCTCGTCGTCCATCCCTCGGTGCCCGCGAAGACGTTCGAGGAATTCGTGACCTACCTGAAGGCCAACCCCGGCAAGCTGAGCTACGGCTCCACCGGCGTGGGCACGTCCTCGCACCTGTCGAGCTACATGCTGGGCCAGCGCCTGGGCGCCGAGCCGCTGCACGTGCCCTACAAGGGCGCGAACGCGCTCAACGACCTGCTCGCGGGGCGGCTGCAGTTCATGTTCGCCACCATCCCCTCGGTGATCCAGCACATCCACGCGGGCAAGCTGCGCGCGCTGGCCGTCTCCAGCCCCAAGCCGTCGCGCTCGCTGCCGGGCGTGCCGTCCGTGGCCGAGAAGGGCTTCCCCGGCTTCGAAGCGGGCTCATGGTTCGGCTTCTTCGCGCCCAAGGGCACGCCCGCGTCCGTCGTCGCCACGCTGAACCGCGCCGTCAACGACGTGCTGCCGCAACTGCAGGAGCAGATGATCCGCGAGGGCGCCGACCCGGTGGGCGGCACGCCCGAGCAGTTCGGCGCGTTCACGCGGCGCGAGTACGAGAAGTGGAAGGAGATCGTGAAGGCCTCGGGCGCGGAGGCGCAATGACCGCCCCGCCGCGCCTGCTGCTGTCGGACTCTGCGCGCACGCGCTTGGGCGAGCGGCTGGCCGCGCTGGCCGTGCCGGTGTCGCTGGAGGAGGCCGAGCGCGGCGCGCCGTTCGACGCGGCCTTCGTCTCGCGCGACGTGACGGGCCTCTCGACCAAGCACGAGGTGCAGCCCGGCACGACCCGCTTCTACGACGCCATGCGCGCCCAGACCGCGCTGCGCTGGGTGCACGTGCATTCGGCCGGCGCCGACCGGCCGGTGTACGTGGAACTGCGCGCGCGCGGCGTGCAGGTGACGACCTCGGCCGGCACCAACGCCGCCGTGGTCGCGCAGACCGCGCTGGCCGGCGTGCTGGCGCTGGCGCGGCGCTTTCCCGAACTGCTGGCCGCACAGCGCGAGCGGCGCTGGGCCTCGCTCATCGGCACCGGCCTGCCGCGCGACCTGGCGGGGCAGACGGCCGTGGTCGTGGGCTGGGGCGCCATCGGGCAGCAGATAGGCGCATGGCTCGGCATGCTGGGCCTGCACGTGGTGGCCGTGCGGCGCGAACGCGCGCAGGCGGAAGGCTGCGCCGAATGCGTGGCCTATGGCGACCTGCCAGCCGTGCTGCCGCGCGCCGACTGGCTGGTGCTGGCCTGCCCGCTCACCGAACGCACGCGCGGCCTGGTGGACGCGGCGGCGCTCGCGCGCCTGCCCGCGGGCGCGCACCTCATCAACGTGGCGCGCGGCGAGGTGGTCGATGAACCCGCGCTCATCGCCGCGCTGCGCACCGGCCGGCTGGCCGGCGCCTACCTCGACGTGTTCACGCACGAGCCGCTGCCGCCCGACTCGCCGCTGTGGAGCCTGCCCGGCGTCATCGCCACGCCGCACAGCGCGGGCTTCTCGGACGGCAACGCGGCGCGCGTGGAGGCGCTGTTTCTCGACAACCTGGCGCGCTGGCGCGCCGGGCAGCCCCTGCGCAACCCGGCCCTGGCATGACCAGCCGCTTCAAAAAAGATAGCTACTCGCGCTTACCCTCTATGCGCTAGAGCCCGATTTCACTTAAAACGTCCGCGAAGGAGCCTCACGATGAAAAAACGCACCCTGATCCAGGCCGCCGCTGCGGCGGCCGCTTCCCTGGCCTTCGCCAGCCCAGCGATGGCCCAGGACTTCCCCCCGGCCAAGCCCGTCACGCTGGTCGTCGGCTTCGCGGCCGGCGGCGCGGCCGATGCAGCGGCGCGCCTGATCGCCAAGAAGCTCGGCGAGAACATCGGCCAGTCCGTGGTCGTGGAGAACAAGGGCGGGGCGGGCGGCAACATCGCCCACCAGCAGGTGGCTGCCGGCGTGGCCGACGGCACGGTGCTGCTGCTGGGCTCCGTGGGGCCGCTGACCATCGCGCCGCACCTCATGAAGCTGGCCTACGACCCGTTCAAGGACCTGGCGCCCATCTCCGGCGGCGTGTACTTCCCCAACGTGCTCGTGGTCCACAAAGGCGCGGGCGCGAAGACGCTGGCCGAGTTCGTGCAGTTGTCCAAGAAGAAGCCCGGCAGCGTGGATTTCGCCTCGACCGGCGCGGGCTCGGCCTCGCACCTGGCGGGCGAGCTGTTCAACCAACGCGCGGGCATCGACATGGTGCACGTGCCCTACAAGGGCGGTGCGCCCGCGCTGCAGGATCTGCTGGGCGAGCGCGTGACCAGCTACTTCGCCGCGCCGCCCACGGCCATGCCGCACGTGGAGACCGGCAAACTGATCCCGCTGGCCACCACGGGCCTGACGCGGCCGGCCTACCTGCCCAATATCCCCACGGTGGCGGAGTCGGGCTTCCCGGGCTTCGAGGCGCTCAACTGGTACTCGTTCATGGCCTCGGGCAAGACGCCCGCGCCGCTGCTCGACCGCTGGAATGTGGAGATCGTCAAGGTGCTGAACGACCCCGGCGTGAAGGACGCGCTGAACAAGCACGGCCTGTCGCCCCACCCCACGACGCGCAAGGAGTTCGCCGCCTTCATGAAGAAGGAATACGACCAGTGGGGCGCGATCGTGAAGGAGCGCAAGATCACGGCCCAGTGACCGCCGCGGCGACGGGCAGCCGCAGCACGCAGCCATCGGCCCCGCCGAGCCGCAGCGTGTAGCGCGGCGGCCGGCCGTGCGGCACCTGCTGGAAGTGCTCGGCGTCCGCGCCCGAGAGCGACAGCTTCAGGCGGCTGCCGGCCGAGAGCCGCCAGCCGATGGGCAGCAGCGGGATCTGCACGGTTTCCATCTCCCCGGGCACCATGCGCCGCGCGCTGGCGCGCGAGAAGTCGCGGAAGGGCCACGCGGTGCGGTAGCGCTCGGGCGCCTCGCGCGTGGCGCGGTGGGCCAGGCGCAGGCAGCCTTCGGTGATGTAGACCAGATTGCCGCCCGCCTCCAGCTCGGACAGGTAGGCGAACAGGGCCCCGTCGCCCTCGCTGCAGGCCACGCTCAGCTCCAGCAGCGGGTGCCCCGCCAGCTCCATGTCGTGCGGCAGCGGGTCGGAGAGGAAGGAGCACATCTGCGCCTCGTGCACGGCCCAGTCCTGGTAGTAGTCCACGGTGGCCTGCGCGGCCAGCCGCTCGAAGCGCGTGTGGCGCCCGCTGGACACGGCGAACCGGGTCTGGAACTGGGCGGTCTGCGCCTCCTGCAGCGCCTGCGGGCGCAGCGCGCCGCCCGGCTGCAGGTGCCACTGCGTGGGCGCGGCGGCCGGCGGCCACTGGGCGCTGCCGCGCCATGCCTCGGCATGGGTGCAGAAGTAGTGCACGGGCTCCTCGGCCTGCAGCCCCGTGTCCAGCCCCGCCAGGTGGTGGTCGAAGAAGCGCAGCACCTCGGACAGGATGGAGAACTGCGGCGCGCTGGCCCCGGGCGTGCGCCAGGGCGATCCGTTGGTGCGCGCGCCGTGGTCCCACGGCCCCAGCAGCAGGCGGTCGTGCGGGCCCCGCAGCGTGAGGAAGCGGGAGACGGAGCCGTGCACGAAGGCGCTGCCGTCGTACCAGCCCGAGACCGAGTACACCGCCACCTTGCCGGCCACCTCCTTCAGGTACCAGTAGGGGCTGCAGGCGCCGCTGTGCAGCGCGGGGTCGTGCAGGCAGCCTTCCTCGCGGAACGCCATCTCGGGCGCCATGTCGCGCAGCAGGAAGCTGTCCTGGTGCTCCTCGATGGCCTGCCGCACCAGCGCGCCCTGCGGGTCGTCGTCCACGGGCGCGGGGCCGGCGTAGCGCGGGTCGCTGAAGTAGGCATAGGCCTTGAGCGCGTCGCGCCGGTCCCAGTCCAGCGCGCGGATGAGGTCGTCGTAGTGCGCGGTGACGGTCTTGCAGGCGATCCCGCCGGGGAACACGTGGTCGCTGTAGGTGTCGGACACCGCGAACAGCGGCGCGATGGCCTTGACCGCCGGGTGCCCCGTGCTGCCCAGGAAGCACGAGGCCGCGCCCAGATAGGAAATGCCGGTGGCGCCGATGCTGCCGTTGCACCAGGGCTGCTGCGCGATCCACTGCGCCAGCGCCAGGTAGTCGCCGCGTTCGGTGGGCGAGCGGAACGCGTCGCGCCGCCCGAAGCTGGCGCCACTGCCGCGCACGTCCATCACGACCAGCGCGTAGCCCCGGGGCACGAAGAAGTCGCGGTAGAGCGCGATGTTGGGCGCAGGCTCGGCACCCGGCGCGCTCACCTGGAAGCGCCGGTAGTACGGCGTCATGACGGCGATCACCGGGAACGAGGCGGGCGGCGCGTCGGCGCCGCTGCCCTCGGGCAGGTACCAGTCCAGCGCCAGACGGCAGCCGTCGGGCATCGTCAGGTACTGCGAGCGCGGCGCGCCCGTCGCCCAGCGCGCGGGGCGCCGACCGGCGTATTCGCTCGGCGGCACCACCCAGGCCTGGCCGTTCGTGTCGTGGTCGGACATGGGTCAGTCCAGGCTGATGTTGAGGGACTTGATCAGCTCGCCCCAGACCTTGGCCTCCTGCACGGCCCGCGCCTTGATCTGCTCGCTGGTGCCGGGGATGGGGAAGAGGAACTGCTCGTTCAGCCGCCGCTTGTTCGTCTCGTCGTCCAGGAAGGCCATCACGGCGCCGGAGAGCTTCCTGACCACGTCGGCCGGCAGGCCCGCCGGGCCCACCAGCGCGTACCAGCCGGGCAGCGCGGGCATCTGCGGCGCCAGCTCCTTGACCAGCGGAATCGCGGGCATGCGGCTGGAGCGGCTGTCGCCCGACTGCGCGAGCGCGACCACGGTGCCGGCCTCGTATTGCGGCAGGGCGGTGACCGTGGTGACGCACATCAGGTCGGTCTCGCCGGAGACGACGGACATCAGCGCCGGGCCGGAGCCCTTGTAGGGAATGTGGCGCAGGTCCAGCTTCAGGTCGCGGGCGATCTTCTCCATGTACAGGTGCGTGGAATTGCCCAGGCCGCCGCTAGCGTAGGTCAGCCGCCCGGGTTCCGCCTGGGCCTTCTTCACGAAGTCCGCCCAGCTGCGGATGCCGCTTTGCTTGCTGGCGACCACCATGAAGCTCGCGTCCGCGACGGGCGCGATGTAGGTGAAGTCATTGAGCGCGTCGTACGGCACCTTCTTGTAGAGGTGCTGGTTGAAACTCGCCAGGGAAACGCTGGTGAGGAAAATGGAATATCCGTCGGGCTTTTCCTTGGCGACGATGGACGATGCCAAAATGCCATTGGCACCCGGCTTGTTATCCACGACCACCGACGCATTCAGGTGTTTCGAGAGAAAATCCGCGAGCTGGCGGCCCGTGGCATCCGCGCCCGAGCCCGGCCCCTGCGGGATCACCAGCCGGATGGGGCGCGACGGATAGTCCTGTGCCCAGGCCTGGTGCACCCCGGCGGCGGCCGCGAGCATGACGAGCGCACGGCGCTGAATCCCCTTGTTCTCCATATTCCTTGCCTTTATCAAAATGATTCGCACATAACCGCCGCACGGTATTCGCCCGGAATTTAGAAATACCCATCACGAAAATACTTGCCGCGGCTCCGGCCGCAGCCGGAGACATATGGCCCATTATTTCCACTGTCCCTGCGCGGGGCCACTGAAATTAATTGCTGCTGGTATTAGGTTTTGCTCATGAGCGATCTGGCGGACGGATTCACCTGGGCGCGCCGGCTCAAGGTGCGGCACCTGGAGTCGCTGCTGGTGCTGGAGCAGGCCGGCACCCTGACCGAGGCCGCCGTGCGGCTGCACATGACGCAGTCGGCCATGTCGCACTGGCTGGCCGAGATGGAAAGCCTGGTCGGCGCGCCGCTGGTGGTGCGCGGCGGGCGCCGGCTGGAGCTGACGCCCGCGGGCCAGCTGATGAAGCGGCTGGCGATCAGCGTGCTGGGCGACGTGTCCCGCGCGGGCCAGGCGCTGAACGCCTCCGCCCGGGGCAAGACTACGCGCCTGCACGTGGGCAGCGTGTGGTCCGGCGTGGCGCGGGTGCTGCCCATGGCGGTCACGCATTTCCAGCGCCTGCACCCGGAGGTGTCCGTCACCGTGACCGAGCAGCCCGTGGGAACGCTGCTGGAGCGCCTGGCGCGCCGGGAGCTGGACGTGGTGCTCGGCACCATCGACGCGCGCACCTACCACTCGGGCCTGCAGTACGAGACCCTCTTCGAGGACGACATCTGCGTGGTCGTCGGCCGGGGCAGCCCGCTCTGGGGCGACACCTGCCTGCACCCGCTGGGCTCGCTGGTGCACGAGCAGTGGATCGTGCCGCCCAAGGGCACGACCATGCGCGGCCAGTGGGACTCGGCCCTGATCGACGCGGGCGCCCCCTGGCTGCAGCCCAAGGTGGAGACCGCCGCCATCACCACGCTGCTGACGCTGCTGCACAGCGGCAACTACATCGGCGTGTGCTCGGAAGAGATGACGCGCTACCAGTCGGCGCACGCGATGGTGCACAAGGTGGCCATCGACCGCGTGATCCGGTTCGGCGCGGTGGGCGTCGTCTGGAACAAGGACCTGTACTCGGAAACCATCGAGGCCTTCGTCCAGATCGCCCGGGAGATCAGCCGCCCCGGTGGGACCGGGCCGGCGGCTGCAGCACGCTAGCGTCGGTGTGGATCAGCGCCAGCGGCGCACGCCGGCCGGCCAGGTAATCCAGGATGCACTGCAGCACCAGCGGGCTGCGGTGGCGGTCGGCGCTGGCGCGCAGCTCGGCCAGCGTCATCCACACGGTGCGCACGATGCCGTCGTCCAGGCCGCGCCAGGCGTGGTGCGCACCCACCTGGCCGGTGAACGCGAAGCGCAGGTAGGTGATGTCGTCGCCCGTGCGCGTGCGGGTGAAGCGGTTCAGGTACACGCCCACCAGCGCCGTGGGCTCGAAGTCGTAGGCCGTCTCCTCCAGCACCTCGCGCGCGCAGGCGGCGATGGGCGATTCGCCCGGGTCCAGGTGCCCCGCGGGGTTGTTCAGGCGCAGGCCGTCGGCGGTGTCTTCCTCCACGAGCAGGAAGCGGCCCTCGCGTTCGACGATGGCGGCCACGGTGACGTTGGGTTTCCAGCGGTTGGGCATGGCGGCGATTATCGCCAGCCCCGGTGACGGCCGCTTTCCCGATTTTACAAAACTATAATGAGAATGATTCGCAACATTAAATTCACAACAGCGCGAACGCCTGCGCGGCCCTGCGGCCGCCCGTGATTCTTCTTTCGAGGGCTTTTCCCATGCAATCCATTGCTACCGCCGTGGCGGTGCACGGCACCGCCGCGCGCGCCATTTCCTTCTCCAACGACGCCCGCGCACCGCGCCCGCGCGCGCTCGCCCTGTCCCTGGCGGCCGCGGGCCTGCTGGCCGCCGGCGCTGCGCAGGCCCAGACCGAGGCCACGCTGAACGCCGTGGTGGTGACCGCCTCCGGCTTCGAGCAGGCGGTGGAGGACGCGCCCGCCTCGATCACCGTGATTCCGCGTGCCGAGCTGGAGAAGAAGACCTACAAGGACGTGACCGACGCGCTCAAGGACGTGCCCGGCGTGGTCGTCACGGGCGGCGGCAGCTCCAGCGACATCAGCATCCGCGGCATGGCGTCCGCCTACACCATGCTGCTGGTGGACGGCCGCCGGCAGAACTCGCGCGAGACGCGCCCCAACAGCGACGGCCCCGGCATCGAGCAAGGCTGGCTGCCGCCGATCGAGGCGATCGAGCGCATCGAGGTGGTGCGCGGGCCGATGTCTTCGCTCTACGGCTCCGACGCGATGGGCGGCGTGGTGAACATCATCACGCGCAAGGTGCCCCAGGCGTGGACGGGCTCGGTGCGGCTGGAGACGCAGCAGCAGGAGGCGTCGAAATCGGGCGACATCTACCAGACCAACTTCTTCCTGGGCGGCCCGGTCCAGACGGACCTGCTGGGCCTGCAGGTCTACGGCCAGAAGTCGCGCCGCAACGAGGACAGGTTCCTCAACGGCTTCAACGAGCAGGACACGACCTCGGGCACCGTCAAGCTGAGCCTGACGCCCGACAAGGACCACGACATCACGTTCGAACTGGGCCGCACGCTGCAGGACCGCATCTCCACGCCCAGCAAGAGCATGGCGCTGGAGACCTGCCGCAGCGGGCGCTGCACGCCCAACACCGCGTCGTCCAGCGGCTACGACAAGACGCTCTACAGCCTCTCGCACATGGGCCGCTGGGCCGTGGGCACGTCCAACACCTACCTGCAGCAGGAGGAGGTGGACAACCCCGGCCGCAGCATGAACATCAAGAACACCGAGTTCAACAGCCAGATCACGATGCCGCTGGGCAACCACCTGACGACGCTGGGCATCTCGTACAAGAACGAGAAGCTCGGCGACAAGGGCAACCAGCTCGTCACCGCCAACCCCATCGACATGCTGGAGCGCTACCAGTGGGCGCTGTTCGCCGAGAACGAGTGGAGCATGACCGAGCGCTTCGCGCTCACCGCCGGCCTACGCCTGAACCGCGACGAGAACTACGGCACGCACTGGACGCCACGCCTGTACGGCGTGTGGAAGGCCACCGACCAGCTCAGCGTCAAGGGCGGCGTTTCCACCGGCTTCAAGGCGCCCAGCCTGCGCGCAGCCGTGGCCGACTGGGGCCAGATCACCGGCGGCGGGGGCGACCCGGCCGTGATCGTGGGCAACCCCAACCTCAAGCCCGAGAAGAGCACCAGCCAGGAGATCGGCGTGGTCTGGGACAACCGGCGCGACCTCAGCGCCAGCCTGACGGTGTTCAACACCGACTTCAAGGACAAGATCACCGAACAGCGCCGCTGCGTGGACTCGGGCAGCAACGGCGCCAGCATCTCGGCGGGCAACTGCACCATCGACGGCACGGCCTACAAGTTCATCAGCGACCGCATCAACGTGGACGAGGCCAACATGCGCGGCATCGAGGCCACGACGACCTGGAGCGCCACCGACGCCCTGCGCCTGGCCGCCAACTACACCTACACGCACTCCGAGCAAAAGAGCGGCGCCTTCCAGGGCCAGCCGCTCAACAAGATGCCCAGGCACATGCTCAACGCCACGGCCGACTGGCGCGCCACGGCGCAGATGAATGTGTGGAGCCGCGCGAACTTCCGCGGCAAGACCTCCGACTACCTGAGCCGCACCTCCATGGCCAAGGGCACGCCCTCGTTCACCTTCGTGGACGTGGGCCTGAACTACGACTTCTCCAAGCAGGTCAAGCTCGGCGCGGGCATCTACAACCTGCTCGACAAGCACGTGACCGACGAGTCCTACGGCGCCGTGTACGACGGCCGCCGCTACTGGGTCAGCCTCACGGTGGGGTTCTGACGCGATGCGCCCCGCCCTCCTCACCCGCCGCGCCTTCGCCCTGGGCGCGCCGCTGCTGCTGGGCGCGGGCGGCGCGCAGGCCGCCGCGCCCCTCCGCTCGGTGGTCTACGACCTGGGCGCGCTGGACACCTTCCACGCCCTGGGCCTGCCCGTGGCGGGCGTGCCCCGGGCGCAACTGCCCGCCTACCTCGCAGGCTACGCGGCCCGCGCCGAGCCGGCCGGCAGCCTGTTCGAGCCCGACTACGACGCGCTGAGCCGCCTGCGGCCCGACCTCGTCATCGTCGGCGGACGCTCGGCCGCGCGCCGCGACACGCTCGCGAAGATCGCGCCCACGCTGGACATGGGCGTGCGCCCGCAACACCTCGTGGAAGACGTGTCGCGCAACATTGACGCCATCGCCCGCCTCTACGGCAGGCAGGCCCAGGGCCGCGCGCTGGTGCGCAGGATCGAGGCCGAGGCCGCCGCGCTGCGCCAGCAGGCCGCGCGCGCCGCGCCGGGCCTGCTGCTCCTGCAGATCAACCAGACCCTCGTGCCGCAGGCGCCGGGCGGGCGCTTCGGCTTCCTGTTCGATGCGCTGGGCGCACGCTCGGCCATCGCCGCCCAGGACGTGCCGCCGCGCGGCACGCCCTACACCTTCGACGACATGGCCCGGCTCGACCCCGCGTGGATCTATGTGATCGACCGCAACACCGCCACCGGCCAGGCCGCGGGCGGCGGCGCCATCGTGCCGGCGCAGCAGGTGTTCGACCACCCGCAGGTCAAGGCCACGCGCGCCGGCCGCAAGGGGCAGGTGGTGTTCCTCGACCCCAAGGGCTGGTACCTGATGGGCAGCAGCGGGCCGACGGCGCTGCTGAACAACATCGCGCAGCTGCGGCAGGCGTACACGGCCGCAGGACTTTGAAGGAAGCTCCCGAAAACATAGCTGCTTGCGCTTGTTCCTCCATGATTTCCATGTGATTTGATCCTGGATCAAAGGAATA
>Ga0222428_100539_pt1 | contig 11916 bp, 9 predicted proteins | sample 2B5Ametagenome_FD_182471 | JGI IMG/M metagenome (GOLD analysis project Ga0222428, IMG submission 182471) | Enriched microbial communities from leaf-cutter ant dump, University of Wisconsin, Madison, United States - 2B5A (version 2) | ecosystem: Environmental > Terrestrial > Nest > Insects nest >...
CCCGCCGCCTCGTGGCGCATCAGCTCGCCCTCCTGCAGCTGCAGCAGGCCGGGCGCGGCCTTGGATGCGGGGCGGAACCACTTGTCGAAGGTGGCGCCGCTGTAGATGCCCTCGGGAATATGCTGGTCGTAGAAGGCAACGACCAGCTCGTCGTCCACCAGCACGTCCTGGCGGCGGCTCTTGTGCTCCAGCTCCTCCACCTTGCGCACCAGCTTGTGGTTGACCGCGAGGAAGGGCCAGTGCGTGTCCCATTCGCCATCGACCAGCGCGCGGCGGATGAAGAGCTGGCGCGCCTCGTGCGGGTCGATGCGGCCGTAGCTCACGCCGCGCCCGTTGTAGACCACCAGGCCGTAGAGCGTGGCGCGCTCGTAGGCCACCACGTCGGCCTGCTTCTTGGACCAGTGCGGGTCGAGCAGCTGCTTCTTCAGCAGATGGCCGCCCACTTCCTCCAGCCACTGGGGCTCGATGGCGGCGATGCCCCGGCCGTAGAGGCGCGAGGTTTCGACCTGCTCGGCCGCGACGATCCAGCGCCCGGGCTTCCTGGACAGGTGCGCGCCGGGGTGCGGGTGGAAGCGGATGCCGTGCGCGCCCAGGTAGGACTCGCTTTCCTCGCCCTTGAACCCGATGTTGCCCAGCAGGCCCGAGAGCATGGACAGATGCACCGCTTCGTAGCCCGCGGGCTTGTCATTCACCTGCCAGCGGTGCTCCTTGACCACGGTGAGCAGCTGCGAATGGATGTCGCGCCACTCGCGCACGCGGCGGATGTTGATGAAGTTCTGGCGCAGCAGTTGCTCCCACTGGCGGTTGCTGAGCTTGTGGGCCGGCGCCTCCGCGAGATCAGCGGCGGGCGCCTGCGCCTGGCGCTGCGCCACGGGCAGGAAGGCCTGGTTGCGCGCCGGGGCCGGGGCGGCGCCCTGCGCCGCCATCTCCTTGCGGCTCATGGCCACGGCCTTGCCGCCGCGCGCGTCGTGCAGCCAGTTCCATAGGCGCAGGTAGCCGGTGAATTCGCTCTTGTCGTCGTCGAACTTGGCGTGCTGCTGGTCGGCCTGCTGCTGGGCCTCCAGCGGCCGGTCGCGCACGTCCTGCACCGACAAGGCCGAGGCGATGACCAGCACCTCGGCCACCGCGCCGCGCACGCGCGCCTCCAGGATCATGCGGCCCACGCGCGGGTCCAGCGGCAGACGCGCCAGCTCCTGGCCCATGGGCAGCAGGGTGCCGCGCTCGTCCACCGCGCCCAGCTCCTGCAGCAGTTGGTAGCCGTCGGCGATGGCGCGACCCGAGGGGGCCTCCAGAAACGGGAAGTTCACCACGTCGCCCAGGCCCAGCGCCTTCATGCGCAGGATGACGCCGGCCAGCGAGGAGCGCAGGATCTCGGGGTCGGTGAAGCGGTCGCGCTGGTTGAAGTCGTCCTCGCCATACAGGCGGATGCAGATGCCGTTGGCCACGCGCCCGCAGCGCCCGGCGCGCTGGTTGGCGGCCGCCTGGCTGATGGGCTCGACCAGCAACTGCTCCACCTTGCTGCGGAAGGAATAGCGCTTGACACGCGCCGTGCCCGCGTCGATCACGTAGCGGATGCCGGGCACGGTGAGCGATGTCTCGGCCACGTTGGTGGCCAGCACGATGCGCCGGCCGGTGTGGCCGTCGAAGATACGGTCCTGCTCGGCCTGCGACAGGCGCGAGAACAGCGGCAGCACCTCGGCACTTCTCAATACGGGCGAATGCTGCAGATGCTTGCGCAGGTGGTCGGCCGCCTCGCGGATCTCGCGCTCGCCGGGCAGGAAGACCAGGATGTCGCCGCCCTTGCCGCCTTGCCAGAGTTCATCGACACCATCGGCGATGGCGTCGTTGAGGTCGAAGTCCTTCCTTTCCTCGAAGGGCTTGTAGCGCATCTCCACCGGATAGGTGCGGCCCGAGACCATGATGACCGGCGCGGGGCCTTGCTTGCCCTCGAAGTGCTTGGCGAAGCGCTCCGCGTCGATGGTGGCCGAGGTCACCACCACCTTGAGGTCGGGCCGCTGGGGCAGGATCTGCTTGAGGTAGCCCAGCAGGAAGTCGATGTTCAGGCTGCGCTCGTGCGCCTCGTCGATGATGAGCGTGTCGTAGGCCTTGAGCAGCGGGTCGGTCTGCGTCTCGGCCAGCAGGATGCCGTCGGTCATCAGCTTGACCGAGGCGCCCTTTTGCAGCGTGTCCTGGAAGCGCACCTTGTAGCCCACCACCTCGCCCAGGGGCGTCTTCAGCTCCTCGGCGATGCGCTTGGCGACGCTGCTGGCGGCGATGCGGCGCGGCTGCGTGTGGCCGATCAGGCGCCCGCGCGTGCCCTCCGGCGCGTTGCAGCGGCCACGCCCCAGCGCGAGGGCGATTTTGGGCAGCTGCGTGGTCTTGCCCGAGCCCGTTTCGCCGCACACGATGATGACCTGGTGCTTGTGCATCGCCGCCATGATCTCGTCGCGGCGGGCGGATACAGGGAGGGACTCGGGAAAGGAGATCGTGAGGGGCATAGGGGCGGGAATTATCCCAGGCCCGCTCAAGGTCAGCCGGCGAACATCGTCTCCATCTCGCGGCGCACCTTCCAGGCGTGGGTGGTGGTGTCGCTGTCCACGTCGTCCCAGGACAGCGGCTGGCCCTTGGCCACGGGGCGCAGTACCTTGACGTTGTGCGCCATGCCCAGCGGCAGGCCGCGGATGCGCCGCGAAGTGGCCGCCGGCAGCAGCTTGCCCCAGACGGTGTAGCCGCCCTCGCCGTCCAGCAGGTCGCCGGGGCGCAGGTCGCGCTTGGCGGTGGCCACCACGTCGGCGTTCCAGGCGCGCGGCACGCCCGTGGGCTCGCCGCGCAGCGCCACGCTGGCCACCGACATGCCCACCTCCAGCCCGATCAGGTGCCAGCGCTTGTACAGCGTGAAATAGCGGCCCGTGGGGTCGGTGTGGGCGTTGTATTCCTCGAAGCAGTGCTTGATGTAGTCGGTCTCGGCCTCCACCGTCACCCACACGCCCATGCGGATGTCGTAGGGGATCTTGCGGCCGTCCTTCTCCAGCGAGGAGATGACCTCCACCATGCCCTTCTTCTCCAGCACGCCGCCCTCGGAAACGGGGCGGGTGACGTAGGGAATGTCCTCCACGCTGGCGGGCGGGTACAGCAGGCCATCGCTGGGCACGGCCAGGCCCGTGGCGTTGGAGACGGCCGTGCTCTCGATGCTGGGCTTGGAGCCGTCGAGGAAGCTGTTGAACATCTTGGGGTTGAGCCCGCCGCGCGCGGCCTGCTCGGGGCTCAATCCGTAGTGGCCCCAGACGGTTTCGGGCGTGGACTCGCAGAAGTGCGGCAGCCACTTGTGCCCGCGCCCCGCCGCCACCACCGGAAAGCCGCAGGTGCGCGCCCAGTCCACCAGCTCGCAGATCATGGCGGGCTGGTCGCCGTAGGCCAGCGAATACACCACGCCCGCCTGCGCGGCCTTGCGCGCCAGCAGCGGGCCGCAGAAGGCGTCGGCCTCCACCGTCACGTTGACCACGTGCTTGCCGTGCGCGAAAGCGCCCAGGATGTGGTCCACGGCCGCCATGGGGTTGCCCGTGCACTCCACGATCAGCTCGATCTGCGGGTGGCTCACCAGGGCCTGCCAGTCGTCGGTGATCCAGGTGGTGCCGTCCTGCAGCGCCTCCTGCGCGGAGCGGGCCGCGGACTGCCCGGGCTGCCAGCCCACGCGCGCCAGGCTGGCGCGGGCGTTGTCGGGCGACAGGTCGGCAATGCCCACGAGGTGCACGCCCGGCATGCGCGGCACCTGCGCGAGGTACATGGCGCCGAACTTGCCCGCGCCGATCAGGCCGATGCGGATGGGACGCCCTTCCTGGGCGCGCTGCTGCAATTGGTGGTGAAGGTTCATGGATGCGGGGAAAGGGGTTGAGAAGATAGCCACGGGCACCCTAGCGCAAGCAGCGCCGTGCGTCTCTCGGGACAAGACCTGAGACCACGTGCGCCCGATATGCGCGCGATGTGCGCGCGATATGCTCGCCCGTTTGCCCTCGCTCCCTCGCCCCGCATGGTCACGCTCGTCACCCTGGTCATTCCCCTGTTCGCCGCCTGGCTCTGGTGGCCCGTCGGCCCGCTGCCGCGGCGCACGCGCGTGCTGGCCATCGCCGCCACCGCCCTGCTGGGCTGCGCGCCCGCCCTGCTGCTGCGCGTGCTGCAAAGCGGCGCGCTGCCCTACCCCGTGGTGGCCTACCTGCAGGTGCCCGGCGGCTGGGTGCTGGCCACGCTGCTGCTGATGGCACTGTTCGTCCTGGTGCGCGACGCGGCCTGGCTGGCCGCGCGCGCGGCCCGCGCCGGCGCGTGGGCGCGGCGTCTGCATGCGCCGGCGCTCACCGCGGGCGCCCTGGTGCTCGCCCTGGGCGTGGGCGCCGGCGGCGTGTGGACCGCGCTGCAGCCGCCCGAGGTGCAGGAGCGCACGCTCGCCCTGCCCGGGCTGCCTGCGGCACTGGACGGCCTGCGCGTGGCCGTGGTGGCCGACATCCATGCCAGCCCCATCAACGACACACGCTATGTGCAGGCCGTGGTGGAGCGCACCCTGGCCGCTCGGCCCGACCTGGTCGTGCTGCCCGGCGACCTGGTCGATGGCGACGTGCGCAGCAGCGCGGCCCACGTGGCGCCGCTGGCGCGCCTGCGCGCGCCCCTGGGCGTCTGGGCCGCGCCGGGCAACCACGAGTACTACAGCGGCTACGACGCATGGATGGCCGAGTTCCGCCGCCTGGGCCTGGGCCTGCTCGCCAACCAGACCCAGGTGCTGGAGGTGCGCGGCGCCCGGCTGGCGCTGTCGGGCATCGGCGACCCGGTCTACGGCCGCACCTCGCCGGGCAACGCCGACCCGCGCGTGCCCGAGGGCGTGCCGCCCGACGTGGCCGCCGTCGCCCGCCTGGCGCGGGAAGCCGGGGCCGACTTCCACCTGCTGCTGGCCCACCAGCCCCGCTTCGCGCGCGACAACGCGGCCCATGGCGTGGGGCTGCAGCTCTCGGGCCACACACACGGCGGCCACATCCTGGGCATGGACCGCTGGCTGGTCGCACCTGCCAACAACGGCTTCGTGCGCGGCGAGTACGCAGTGGACGGCATGCGCCTGTTCGTCAGCAGCGGCGCGGGCCTGTGGGCCGGCTTCGCGGTGCGCCTGGGCGTGCCGCCGCGCATCGACCTGCTGGTGCTGCGCCGCCGGTAGACTGCCGCCAAACCATTCTTTCTGCCGCAGCCATGACCTCCTCCCTCGAACGCCGCAACCTGGGCCTGCTCGTCGCGGCCCAGTCGCTGGGCGGCGCCTCCCCGCCCATCATCATCTCGCTGGGCGGGCTCGTGGGGCAGATGCTGTCGAGCACGCCCACCGCGTCCACGCTGCCCGTGAGCCTCTACCAGCTGGGCCTGGCCCTGTCCACGCTGCCCGCGGCCTGGCTGATGCACCGCGCGGGGCGGCGCACGGCCTATGCGCTGGGGGCGGTGATGGGCGTGCTCTCGGGGCTGGTGGCCGCCTGGGGCATCGCGCAGTCGGACTTCGTGCTGTTCTGCCTGGGCACCGCGCTGGCGGGCTTCTACGGCGCCTGCGTGCAAAGCTACCGCTTCGCCGCCACCGACGCGGTGGGCGAGCCCTCGCGCCATGCCAGCGCCATCTCGCGCGTCATGGTGGGCGGGCTGGTCGCCGCCGTCATCGGGCCCCAGGTGGTCATCTGGACGCGCGACGCACTGCCCGCCACGCCCTTCGCGGGCAGCTTCTACAGCCAGGCGGCCCTGGCGCTGCTGGCGCTGCCGCTGCTGCTGGCGCTGCGCCTGCCGCCCGCGCCGCCGCGGGCCGTGGCCGGGGACGCGCGGCCGCTGGGCGAGATCGCGCGCACGCCGCAGTTCGCCGTGGCGGCCATCGCCGGCGTGGTGAGCTACGGGCTGATGTCGTTCCTGATGACGGCCGCGCCCATGGCCATGGTGGGCTGCGGCCACAGCGTGGGCGAGGCGGCGCTGGGCATCCAGTGGCACGTGCTGGCCATGTTCGGGCCCAGCTTCTTCACGGGCCGGCTGATCGCGCGCTACGGCAAGCGGGCCATCACCGGGCTGGGGCTGGCGCTGATCGCAGCCTCCGGCCTGATAGCGCTGATGGGACTGGCGCTGACGCACTTCTGGGGCGCGCTGGTGCTGCTGGGGCTGGGATGGAACTTCGGCTTCATCGGCGCCACGGCGATGCTCACCGAGTGCTACCGCCCCAGCGAGCGCGCCAAGGTGCAGGCGCTGAACGACTTCCTCGTCTTCGGCACCGTGGCCGTGGCCTCGTTCGGCTCGGGCCAGCTCCTGCACACGGTGGGCTGGGAGGGCATCAACGCGGGCATGCTGCCGCTGGTGGGCGCCGTGCTGGCGCTGCTGCTGTGGCAGGCCCGGCGCCAGGCACGCATCGCGCCTGCCGCGTAGCACTGGAGGCCGGAAAAGACAAAGGGCCTGGAATCGCTTCCAGGCCCTTGGCCTTCGATGTGGTGGGTGATACATGGATCGAACATGTGACCCCTGCCGTGTGAAGGCAGTGCTCTACCGCTGAGCTAATCACCCGAACCGGGCTTGCGGCCCGCTTCGAAAAAACTGGTGGGTGATACATGGATCGAACATGTGACCCCTGCCGTGTGAAGGCAGTGCTCTACCGCTGAGCTAATCACCCGTGTCGTTTGCGACAGCCTGCGATTATGGCACAGCTTTCAGGCCGTCCTGGAAAGATCGCCAAATTGTTTTGCCGCCGCTGGCCTTGTCGATCTGCACCAGCACGTCCTCGTGCTCGGCCAGCTCCTGGGCGCTGGCGGGCAGCACGACCAGCGCGATGCGGCTCAGGTCCACTGCCGCCACGCGCACGCCGCCCTCGCTGCCCTGGGCATCGTCTGCGATCAGCAGCGCGTCCTGGCCGCGGGTCATGTTGATGTAGACGTCGGCCAGCAGTTCGGCGTCGAGCAGAGCGCCGTGCAGCGTGCGGCCGGAATTGTCCACCTCCAGGCGGTCGCACAGCGCGTCCAGCGAGTTGCGCTTGCCGGGGAACATCTCCTTGGCCATGGCCAGGGTGTCGGTGATGCCGCCAACGTAGGTGGTGAACGGCGGGCGGCCCAGGCGCTCCAGCTCCTTGTTGATGAAACCGACGTCGAACGCCGCGTTGTGGATGATGATCTCGGCGCCCTGCATGAAGGCGAGGATGTCGTCGGCCACCTCGGCGAACTTGGGCTTGTCGCGCAGGAACTCCGTCGTCAACCCGTGCACGCGCAGCGCGTCCTCGTGGCTGTCGCGCTCGGGGTTGATGTAGAGGTGAAGGTGGTTGCCAGTGAGCTTGCGGTTGAGCAGCTCCACGCAGCCGATCTCGATGATGCGGTCGCCGTTCTCGGCCGACAGGCCCGTGGTTTCCGTGTCGAAGACGATCTGGCGCGACATCAGTGGTTTTCCTTGGCGTGGTTGATGGAGTACTTGGGGATCTCCACCGTCACGTCGCTCTGCGCGAGGATGGCCTGGCACGACAGGCGCGACTGCGGCTCCAGGCCCCAGGCGCGGTCGAGCATGTCTTCTTCCTGCTCGTCGGCCTCGTTCAAGGAGTCGAAGCCCTGGCGCACGACGACGTGGCAGGTGGTGCAGGCGGCGACCATGTCGCAGGCGTGCTCGATCTTGATGCCGTTTTCGAGCAGCGCCTCGCAGATCGAGGTGCCGGCGGGCGCGCTGACCTGCGCGCCTTCGGGGCAGTATTCGGGGTGGGGCAGTATCTTGATGACGGGCATGGGAGGTATCCAGGAGTTCAGAGCGAGCCGACGTTCTTGCCGGCCAGGGCGTCGCGGATACCGCGGTTCATGCGCTGGGCGGCAAAGGCCTCGGTGCCCTTGGCCAGCGCGCTGGTCGCGGCCTCGATGGCGGCCGCGGGGGCGCCGGACTGCAGCGCATCCTGCAGCGCCTGCATGAGCGCGTCGATGTCCGCACGCTCCGCTGGGGAGAGCACGTCGCCGTCGGCCTCCAGCGCGGAGCGGGTGGCGATCAGCAGGCGGTCGGCGTCCACGCGCGCCTCGACCAAGGCGCGCGCCTGCATGTCCTGCTGGGCGGTGGCGAAGCCTTCCTGCAGCATGCGCGCGATCTGGTCGTCGGACAGGCCGTAGGAGGGCTTGACGTCGATGCGTGCCTCCACGCCGCTGGTCTGCTCGCGCGCGCCGACGCTCAGCAGGCCGTCAGCATCCACGGTGAAGGTGACGCGGATGCGCGCCGCGCCCGCCGCCATGGGCGGGATGCCGCGCAGCTCGAAGCGCGCCAGGCTGCGGCAGTCCGCCACCAGGTCGCGCTCGCCCTGCACCACGTGGATGGCCAGCGCCGTCTGCCCGTCCTTGTAGGTGGTGAAGTCCTGCGCCTTGGCGGTGGGGATGGTCTCGTTGCGGCCGATGATGCGCTCCACCAGGCCGCCCATGGTCTCGATGCCCAGCGACAGCGGGATCACGTCGAGCAGCAGCAGGTCGCCCGCCGCGTCGTTGCCCGCAAGCTGGTTGGCCTGGATGGCGGCGCCGATGGCCACCACCTCGTCCGGGTTGAGGTTGGTGAGCGGCTCGCGGCCGAAGAATTGGGCCACGGCTTCGCGCACCTGCGGCATGCGCGTGGAGCCGCCGACGAGCACCACGCCCTGCACGTCGTCACGCCCGATCTGCGCGTCGCGCAGCGCGCGGCGCACGGCAGCGAGCGAGCGCTGGGTCAGCACGTCGGTGGCGGCGGCGAAGTCGGAACGCTTGACATCCAATTGGACGGTAGCGCCCGCCAGGCAAGCGCTGAATGCTACGGTTTCCGAAGCAGTCAGTGCCTCCTTGCAGGCGCGCGCGGCCAGGCGCACGGCGGTCTTGTCCTCGGGCGTCGTGGCCTGCAGGCCGAGCTGGCCGAGCACCCACTCGGCGAGCAGCGCGTCGTAGTCGTCGCCGCCCAGGGCCGAGTCGCCGCCCGTGGCGATGACCTCGAACACGCCCTGCGTGAGGCGCAGCACGGAGATGTCGAAGGTGCCGCCGCCCAGGTCGTAGACGGCATAGATGCCCTCGGCGGCGTTGTCCAGCCCGTAGGCGATGGCGGCGGCCGTGGGCTCGTTGATGAGGCGCAACAGGTGCAGGCCGGCCAGCTTGGCCGCGTCCTTGGTGGCCTGGCGCTGGGCGTCGTCGAAATAGGCGGGCACGGTGATGACGGCACCGTGGATGTCGCTGTCGAAGCTGTCTTCCGCACGGAAGCGCAGCGTGGCGAGGATCTCGGCGCTCACCTCAACGGGCGACTTCACGCCGCCCGCGGTCTGCAGGCTCAGCATGCCGCCCGCGCCCTCGGGCAGGGCGAAGCGGTAGGGCAGCTTGTCATGGCCGGCGATGTCCGCCAGCCCCCGGCCCATGAAGCGCTTGACGGAGGCCAGCGTGTTGGCCGGGTCCTGCAGGTGGGCGGCGGCGGCCTCGTGGCCGATCTGCCGGCCGCCGTTCTCCAGGTAGCGCACGACGGAGGGCAGCAGCACCCTGCCCTGCGCGTCCGGCAGGCATTCGGCCACGCCGCTCTTCACGGCGGCCACCAGCGAATGCGTGGTGCCCAGGTCGATGCCGATGGCAACGCGCCGCTGGTGCGGGTCGGGGGACTGGCCGGGTTCGGAAATCTGCAGGAGCGCCATGGGGAATGTGGTTCTTGTGGTCGTGTGCGTGGAGGTGCGGGGGCTATTGTCCCAGTTGCTCCCGGCGCAGTTCGATGTCGTGCGCGAATCGCGCAATGAACATGAGGGCTCTGACCTCGCACGCCGCGCCGGCCCAGTCCTGCCGGTCGTCGATCAGCGTGGCCAGGCGCTCCAGCGCGGCGCGGCGGGCGACCTGGGTTTCGTCGTCCAATGCGTCGAGCGCGTCACCGCCCCGTGCATCGTCCAGGGCCTCGCGCCACTCCATCTGCTGCATGAGGAAGGCGGCGGGCATGGCCGTGTTGTCCTCGGCCCGGATGGGCGCGCCGTGCAGCTCGCACAGGTAGGCGGCGCGGCGCTGCGGGTCTTTCAGGCGCTGGTAGGCCTCGTTGATGCGCACCGACCACTGCATGGCCACGCGCTGCGCGGCCGGCCCTTGGGCCGCGAAGCGGTCGGGATGGGCCTCGCGCTGCAGTTCCTTCCAGCGCGCATCGAGAAACGCGCGATCCTGGGCGAAGCAGCGCGGCACGCCGAAGAGCTCGAAGTCGTCGGATTGGAGGTTCATAAAAATGTGAGCGGCTTGCGCTGTCTGGCACTCGTTTTCAGGTGCTTTTCATATGAAAACTGGCTTGCGACATGCGCAGGCAGCTCACTTTTTTGAAAAGCGTCCATAAAAAAACCGCCAGCACGGTCAGCGGTGGCGGTCTGCTCGGAACGCTCGGCGTCAGACGCGAAAGCTCTCCCCGCAGCCGCAGCGGTCGCGCTCGTTGGGGTTGTTGAAGCGAAAGCCCTCGTTGAGCCCCTCGCGCACGAAGTCCAGCTCGGTGCCGTCGATGTAGGCCAGGCTCTTGGGATCGATGAGCACCTTGACGCCGTGGTTCTCGAACACGATGTCCTCCGGCGCCGCCTCGTCCACGTATTCGAGCTTGTAGGCCAGGCCCGAGCAGCCCGTGGTCTTGACGCCGAGGCGCACGCCCAGCCCCTTGCCCCGGCGGGAAAGGTAGCGGTTCACATGCCGGGCGGCGGCTTCGGTCAGCGTGATGGCCATGGTCTTCAGGCGGCTTCCATGGCCGCGCCGTGCTTGGCCTTGTAGTCGTTGACGGCGGCCTTGATCGCGTCTTCGGCCAGGATGGAGCAGTGGATCTTCACGGGCGGCAGCGCCAGCTCCTGCGCGATCTCGCTGTTCTTGAGCTGCGCCGCTTCGTCCAGCGTCTTGCCCTTGACCCATTCCGTGACCAGCGACGACGAAGCGATGGCCGAGCCGCAGCCGTAGGTCTTGAAGCGCGCGTCCTCGATGACGCCGGTGTCCGGGTTCACCTTGATCTGCAGCTTCATCACGTCGCCGCAGGCGGGCGCGCCCACCATGCCGGTGCCCACGGTGTCGTCGCCCTTGTCGAACGAACCGACGTTGCGGGGGTTTTCGTAATGGTCGATCACTTTGTCAGAGTAAGCCATGGTGTGTTCTCCTTGTCTTTCAGTGGGCTGCCCATTGGATGGTGCTCAGGTCGACACCGTCCTTGTACATCTCCCACAGGGGGCTCAGTTCGCGCAGCTTGGCCACGTTGTGGCGGATGACGGAGATCGCGTAGTCGATCTCCTCCTCGGTCGTGAAGCGGCCGATGGTCATGCGCAGGCTGCTGTGCGCCAGCTCGTCGCTGCGGCCCAGGGCACGCAGCACGTAGCTGGGTTCCAGGCTCGCCGAGGTGCAGGCCGAGCCGCTGGAGACGGCCAGGCCCTTGATGCCCATGATGAGCGATTCGCCCTCGACGAAGTTGAAGCTCATGTTCAGGTTCTGCGGCACGCGGTGTTCCATGCTGCCGTTGATGAACACCTGCTCGATGTCCTTCAGGCCGTCCAGCAGGCGCTGCTGCAGGGCACGGGCCTTGGCGTTCACCTCGTCCATTTCGAGCTTGATGATGCGGAAGGCCTCGCCCATGCCCACGATCTGGTGTGTGGGCAGCGTGCCCGAGCGCATGCCGCGCTCGTGGCCGCCGCCGTGGATCTGTGCCTCCAGGCGCACGCGCGGCTTGCGGCGCACGTACAGCGCGCCCACGCCCTTGGGGCCGTAGGTCTTGTGCGCGGTCATGCTCATCAGGTCGATGGGCAGGGTCTTCACGTCGATCTCGACGCGGCCCGTGGCCTGCGCAGCGTCCACATGGAACAGGATGCCCTTCTCGCGGCAGATCGCGCCGATGGCGGGAATGTCCTGGATCACGCCGATCTCGTTGTTCACGAACAGCACGCTCACCAGGATGGTGTCGGGGCGCAGGGCGGCCTTGAAG
>Ga0222428_100540_pt1 | contig 11899 bp, 11 predicted proteins | sample 2B5Ametagenome_FD_182471 | JGI IMG/M metagenome (GOLD analysis project Ga0222428, IMG submission 182471) | Enriched microbial communities from leaf-cutter ant dump, University of Wisconsin, Madison, United States - 2B5A (version 2) | ecosystem: Environmental > Terrestrial > Nest > Insects nest >...
CAGCCGATCTTCTCGTCGGCATCGAAGGCCTTCAGAGCCTCGCCCAGCTCGTTCATGAGCTGGTCGTTGAGGGCGTTGAGCTGCTTGGGGCGGTTGAGCGTGATGATGCCGACCTTGTCCGCTTCGGTGCGGACTTCGATGCATTCGTAGGCCAAGTTGCTATCTCCGGTGTGTAGTGGTTCAAACCGGCTGACTATACCCAAGCCATTGCTGGGCGACGCTGGCGTCGGACACGTCGATGCGCACCGTGTCGCCCGTGGCGCCGGCCGCCGGCAGCGCGAGCGGCAGGCGCAGCAGGCGCCGGTCGCGCGCCACCAGGGCGGTGACCTGGGCGTTGATTTGGCTGGTGTTGCCCGCGTAGAGCAGCACGTCGTCGAGCTTGTGCATGCGCCAGGCCTCGCCCGGGGTTTCCACGGCCAGCCATTCGTCGCCGGCCATGAAGCCGGCGGCCTCGGCCGCGCCGCCGCGCAGCACGGCCTTGATCTGCAGGCCGGCGCTTTCCTGCACGCGCAGGCCCAGGCGCTGGGCGAGCTGGGCGGTGTCGGCCTGCAGCCGCAGGCCGTGGGCGGCGAGCAGTTCGGCCAAGGGCAGCTCGCCGGTGCCGTGCACCCACTGGGCGATTTCGGCGGACCAGTCGCGGCCCGAGAGCGTGCGCAGCTGCGCGAGCAGGTCGGCCTCGGCCATGGGGCCCGCGCCGGTGTGCTGCCACAAGGCGCGCATCACCGCGTCGAGCGTGGTGCGGCCTTCGCGGCGCAGGGCGAGGTCGAGGCACAGGGCGACCAGTGCGCCCTTGGTGTAGTAGCTCACCGTGGCGTTGGGCGTGTTCTCGTCCTGGCGGTAGTACTTGACCCAGGCGTCGAAGCTGGCCTGGGCCACGCTTTGCACATGGCGGCCGGGCGTCTGCAGCACCTGGTTGGCGGTCTTGGCGAGCAGGCGCAGGTAGGTGGCGTGGTCGATCAGGCCGGCGCGGCGCAGCAGCAGGTCGTCGTAGTAGCTGGTGAAGCCCTCGAAGAACCACAGCAGCTCGGTGTAGTTCTCGCGCGTGTAGTCGTACTGGGCGAATTCCTGCGGGCGCAGGCGCTTGACGTTCCAGGTGTGGAAGTATTCGTGGCTGACGAGGCCCAGCAGCTGGGTGTAGCCTTCGCTCGCCTGCAGCTCCTTGTCGCTCTGGCCCACGCGCGGCAGGTCGCGCCGGCCGCAGATGAGGGCGGTGGAGTTGCGGTGCTCCAGCCCGCCGTAGCCGTCGTGCACCACGTTGAGCAGGAACACGTAGCTGGCGAACGGCGGGCGGCCTTCGCCGTGCCAGAAGGCGATGGCCTCCTCGCAGATGCGCCGCACGTCGCGCACCAGGCGCTTGCCGTCGAACGAGGGCGCCGCGCCCGCGACCACCAGCCGGTGCGGCACGCCGCGCGCGGTGAAGCGGATGCTCCAGAACGGGCCCATTTCCACGGGGCAGTCCACCAGCTCGTCATAGCCGTGCGCGCGGTAGGTGCCGAAGCCCGAGCGCGCGGTGTGGTGCGCGGGCAGGCCCGTGGCCAGCGACCAGCCGGCCATGGCGCGCGGGCGCACCACTTCCAGGTCGTGCGGCTGGTCTTCCTGGCCGTGCACGCGCAGGCACAGGCTGGTGCCGTTGAAGAAGCCGCGCGTGGCGTCCAGCCACGCGGTGCGCACGGAGGTGTCGTAGGCGGCCACCTCGTACTCCAGCACCAGCGGCTTGCCGGGGCGGCAGCGCGCGCGCCAGCGGTGTTTGTCCAGCTGCTCCAGCGCCACCGCGGCGCCGCCCTGGCTGGCGCGCAGCGACTGCAGGTTCTTGGAGAACTCGCGCACCAGGTAGCTGCCGGGGATCCACACGGGCAGCGACAGCTCCTGCCCGGCGGCGGGCCGGGCCACCGTGAGGGTGACTCGGTAGAGGTGGGCGTGCTGCTGCGCGGGGTCGATGCGGTAGTGGATGGGCGCCATGGCGGTATCGATTCAGGAGCTGCTTGCGCTTGGCTAGCAATGGTTTCAATGGGTTTTCTATCCGAAACCCAATGTAGGAAAGCGCAACAAGCTCCTGAATAAGGAGCGGCACGCGCTGCCCGCCCGGCTACTTGCTGCTGGCGACCTCGGCCAGGCGGCGCTCCACTTCCTGCGCGCCGATGGCGCCGGGCACGCGCGAGCCGTCGCTGAAGATCAGCGTGGGCGTGCCGGTGATCTTGTGCTTGCGCCCGAACGCCAGGTTGCGCTGCAGCGCCGAGGTGTCGCAGCTCGCGGCGGCGGGCACCTTGTCGCGCAGCATGTGGTCGTCCCACGCGGCCACCCGGTCCTTGGCGCACCAGATGTTGCGCGACTTCTCGGCCGAGTCGGGACTGAGGATGGGGTAGAGGAACATGTAGACGGTCACGTTGTCCACGTTCTGCATGTCCTTCTCGAAGCGCTTGCAGTAGCCGCAGTTCGGGTCCTCGAACACGGCCAGCTTGCGGCTGCCGTCGCCGCGCACCACGGTGAACGCGTCCTGCAGGGGCAGCGCCTTGAAGTCCACCGCCGTCAGCTTGTTGATGCGGTCCTCGGTGAGGTTGCGCCGCGCCTTGGTGTCGATCAGCTCGCCCTGGATCAGGTAGTTGCCCTGGGCGTCGGTGTAGAACAGATCGGTGCCGATGCGCACCTCGTACAGGCCCTTCATCGGCGTGGGGCGCACTTCGTCGATCTGCTGCAGCTGGGGGATGCGTTCGCCCAGGGTCTTGCGGATCGCCGCGTCCTGCGCGCTGGCGCCCAGGCTGGTGGAGAGGGCCGCGGCGGCGAGCAGGGTGGGGAGGAGTTTCATGGTCTTCATTCGGAGAGTGTTCGTTCGGTCAGCGCGCGCCCATGGCCTGGCGGGCCACCCAGTGCTTGAGCGGTCCGCTGCGCTCGAAGCCCTTCATGCCCCAGTTGCGCAGCGCGGCCAGGGCGCTCTCGCGGCGGGTGAAGAGCTGCTGCAGGCCGTCCATGACCAGTCCCATGGGCAGCAGCGCAGCCTTGCGCTCGCGCTCGTAGCGGCGCAGCGGGCGCGGGTCGCTCAAGGCGCGCCAGGGCTCGCGCGCATGCAGCACGCGCGCCAGCGCCTGCGCGTCGGCCAGGCCCAGGTTCAGCCCCTGGCCGGCCAGCGGGTGCACGTTGTGCGCGGCATCGCCCGCCAGCGCCCAGGCCTGCCGGGCCTGCCCGGGCACCAGCCCGCACCAGTGGCGCGCCTGGGCCTGCTGCAGCGGCCAGCTGGCGCGCGGGGCGCTCATGCGCAGCGCGCCCAGCGCGCCGCGGCTCGCTTCGTGCAGGTGGTGGGTGAAAGTGTCGTCATCGGCGTGCAGCCATTCGGTGGCGCGCTCCTGGGGAACTGACCACACCACGGCCACGGAGTTCCCCTGCGCGCCTTCCAGGGGCAGGAAAGCGAGGATGCCGCCGTCGGCCAGGAACCACTGGCGCGCTGCCTGGCCGTGGGGCTGCTCGCACACCAGGCGCGTGGCGATGGCTTGCTGGGCGTAGGGCGTCACGTCGAATTCCACGCCGAACTCCGCGCGCGTGCGGCTGGTGCGGCCCTCGCAGACCACGGTGAGCGGCGCGGCCACGGGCGCCTCCACCGCCTCCACCAGCGGCTGGTAGCGCACGGCCTCGGCCAAGCGCGCCTCCAGCGCGGGCACGTCGACGATCCAGGCGAGCGCGTCGCTGCCTTGCTGCGCGGCGTCGAAATGCACCGCGCCGTCCTGGTCGGCCTGCACCTGCATCTGCCGCACCGCCGTGGCGTGCTGCGCATCCGGCCAGCCGCGCACGGACTCCAGCAGCGCGCGCGAGGCGGCATTGAGCGCATAAGCACGCACGTCTTCGCGCACGTCCTCCTGCGCCGGGCGCGCGGGCGGCGCCACCAGCGCCACGCGCAGCCGGTCGCGGGCCAGCAAGAGTGCCAAGGTGCGGCCCACCACGCCCGCGCCGCGGATACATACGTCAAAAGTCTGCGCCATGCGCGGGATTGTAGGAGGGCACAATCGGCGCCCTTTGCATCCGCGGAGAGCCCACCGTGTTTCGTCCTGACCACGACCTGGCCGGCACCATCGCCCGGCTGTTCATCCACCCCGTCAAGTCCTGCGCCGGCATCGAGGTGCGCGAGGCCTTGCTGACCGACACCGGCCTGGACCTCGACCGTGCCTGGATGGTGGTGGACCCGCAGGGCGTCTTCCTCACCCAGCGCGACTGGCCGCGCATGGCGCTGGTGCGCCCCGAGCTGCGCAGCAGCGACCTGGTGCTGCGCGCCCCCGGCATGCTGGCGCTGCACCTGTCGCTGGACCGCGTGGAGCAGCCCGCCACCGTGCGCGTGTGGGACGACACCGTGCCCGCCTGGGACATGGGCGCGGTCGCGGCGCAGTGGTTCACCGACTTCCTCGGCACGCCCTGCCGCCTGGTGCGCTTCGATCCGGCCCACCGTCGCCTGTCGAGCCTGAAGTGGACGGGCGGCGTGGAGGCGCCCAACCAGTTCGCCGACGGCTTTCCGGTGCTGGTGGCCAGCCAGGCGTCGCTCGACGGCCTCAACGAGCGGCTCGCCGCCGGCGGCCACGCGGCCGTGGGCATGGAGCGCTTCCGGCCCAACCTGGTGATCGCCGGCGTGGAGGCGCACGACGAAGACCGCATCGACGGCCTGCACATCCTCGCGGACGAAGGCGAGGCCTGGCTGCAGCACGTCAAGCCCTGCACGCGCTGCCCCATCCCCGACATCGACCCCGCCACGGCGCAGCGCGGCGCGGCGGTGGGCGACACGCTGCGCCGCTACCGGCAGGATGCACGCATGAACGGCGGCATCACCTTCGGCATGAACGCCATCGTGCGGGAGGGCGCGGGCCTGCTGCTGCGCGTGGGGCAGCCCGTGGCCGCCAACCTCAAATTCGACTGAATAGAATTGCGGGTTTGTCTCCCGAACACCTGAAAGCCCTGCCATGAGCCTGAAATGCGGCATCGTGGGCCTGCCCAACGTGGGCAAGTCCACCCTCTTCAACGCCCTCACCAAGGCCGGCATTGCCGCCGAGAACTACCCCTTCTGCACCATCGAGCCCAACACCGGCGTGGTCGAAGTGCCCGACCCGCGCATGGCGCAGCTCGCCGCAATCGTCAGCCCCGAGCGCACCGTGCCCGCCATCGTCGAGTTCGTGGACATCGCGGGCCTGGTGGCCGGCGCGAGCAAGGGCGAGGGCCTGGGCAACCAGTTCCTCGCGCACATCCGCGAGACGGACGCCATCGTCAACGTGGTGCGCTGCTTCGAGGACCCGAACGTGATCCACGTCGCGGGCAAGGTGGATCCGATCGCCGACATCGAGGTCATCCAGACCGAGCTGTGCCTGGCCGACCTCGCCACCGTCGAGAAGGCCCTCAACCGCTACAGCAAGGCCGCCAAGTCGGGCAACGACAAGGAGGCCGCCAAGCTCGTGCAGCTCCTCACGCCCATCCAGGCCGCGCTGAACGAAGGCAAGCCCGCGCGCACCATCGAGGTGAGCAAGGAAGACGCGCCCCTGCTCAAGCAGTTCTGCCTGATCACCGCCAAGCCCGCCATGTTCGTGGGCAACGTGGCCGAGGACGGGTTCGAGAACAACCCGCTGCTCGACAAGCTCAAGGACTACGCTGCCGCGCAGAACGCCCCCGTGGTGGCCATCTGCGCCAAGATCGAGGCCGAAATGGCCGAGATGAGCGACGACGACCGCGCCATGTTCCTGGAGGAAATGGGCCTGCACGAGCCCGGCCTCAACCGCCTGATCCGCGCCGGCTACGGCCTGCTGGGCCTGCAGACCTACTTCACCGCCGGCGTGAAGGAGGTGCGCGCCTGGACCATCCACAAGGGCGACACCGCCCCCCAGGCCGCGGGCGTGATCCACGGCGACTTCGAGCGCGGCTTCATCCGCGCGCAGACCATCGCGTTCGACGACTTCATCCAGTACCAGGGCGAGCAGGGCGCCAAGGACGCGGGCAAGATGCGCGCCGAGGGCAAGGAATACGTCGTGAAGGATGGGGATGTGATGAACTTCCTGTTCAACGTATGACGGCGCAGGAACAATCGGCCGACGGCTGGATGGTAGACGGCCTGGCGCACGGCGAGGTGTTCTTCGCCTCGCCCACGCTGCAGCAGCGTTCGCACGGCGTACAGGGCGCCGTGCGGGCCCGCGAACCGGTGAGCGCCGACGGCATCCGCCGGCTGTTCGCCCGCGCGCGGAATGCGGGCATCGCCCAGCCCGTGCTGTTCGGCCTGGTGCCGTTCGACACCGCGCGCAAGGCCAGCTTCACCATCGCGCCGCAGCTGCAGGCCGCACCCGTGCCGCCGCGCGGCGTGGCCGCGCCGGCAGGGCGCCGGCCGGCCGTGCTGCAGCGCCAGCCCGTGCCCGCGCCCGAGGTCTATGGCGACATGGTGCGCAAGGCGCTCGGTCTGTACGAACAGGGCGGCGTGCGCAAGATCGTGCTGTCGCGCGCCATGGACGTGGAGCTGGACGCGCCCATCGCCTGCGCCGATGTGCTGCGCGACCTGCTGCGCCGCAATGCGCACGGCTACACCTTCGCCGTGCCTGCCTGGTCCGATGACCCGGCCGCCGAGAAGCCCGCCGCCGTCATGCTGGGCGCCAGCCCCGAGCTGCTGGTGCGCCGCGAGGGCGACCGGGTGTTCATCAACCCGCTGGCCGGCTCCATCCCGCGCGTGGCCGACCCGGCCGAGGACCAGGCGCGCCGCGAGGGCCTGGCCGTCTCCGAGAAGGACCTGCGCGAGCACGGCTACGTGGTGAGCGACATCGTGCGCATCCTGCGCGAACACTGTGGCGAGCTGGAGGTGCCCGAAGGCCCGTCGGTGATCGGCACCGACGCGCTCTGGCACCTGTCCACCTTCATCACCGGGCGCCTCAAGGATCCCGCCACGTCGGCGCTGGAACTGGCCTGCGCGCTGCACCCCACGCCGGCCATCTGCGGCTTTCCCACGGCGCAGGCGTTCGCGCACATCCAGGCGCTGGAGCCGTTCGACCGCGAATACTTCGCCGGCCTGGTGGGCTGGCAGCGCGAGGACGGCGACGGCGAATGGGCGCTGACGCTGCGCTGCGCCCGGTACGACGGCGGCCGCCGCCTGCGCCTCTACGCGGGCGCGGGCACCGTGGCCGGCTCCGACCCGGACAGCGAGATCCGCGAGACGGCGATGAAGATGGAAACCTTCATGCGCGCCATTGCCTGACGACGGCGCGGCACCCGCAAAAAAGGCCTGCCAGCGTGTTGCGCTGGCAGGCCTTTTTGCTGACGAGTCGGATCAGTTTTCCGCCAGGTTCAGCCGCTTGATCAGCGGCGACCAGCGCTGCAGTTCCTCGGCCATGTACTGGCCGAACGCCTCGGGCGAGGTCGGGGCCGCTTCCATGTGCATGGTCTTGAGGCGCTGGCCCACGGCCGGGGAGGCGAGGGCCTGGGTGAGGGCCGCGTTGAGCCGCGTCTTCACGTCGGCCGGAATGCCGGCGGGCGCCACGAAGCCGATCCAGCCCGAGCCTTCCACGCCGGGGTAACCCAGCTCGGCCACGGTGGGGGTGTCCGGCAGGAAGGACAGGCGCTTGGCCGACACGGCGGCGATGGCGCGCAGGCGGCCGTCCTGCACCATGGGCATCACCGCCACGGGGGGCAGGGCGGCGAAGGTGGTGTCGCCGCTCAGCAGCGAGGTAACGGCGTCGGGCGAGGACTTGTAGGGCACGTGCAGCGCCTTGCCGCCCACGCGGTCCAGCAGCAGCTCCACCGCCAGGTGCGACACGGTGCCCGCGCCGGTGCTGGGGAAGTTCAGCTTGGCGCCGGGCTTCTTCATCTCGGCCACCAGGTCGGCCAGCGACTTGATGGGCGAATTGGCGGGCACCACCAGCACGTTGTACTGGTGCACGGCCAGCGTGAGCGGCGTCAGGTCGGTGGCGGGCTTGTAGGGCAGGTTCTTGTAGATGACCGTGTTGTTCACCAGCGGGCCAGTGATGGAGACGCCGAAGGTGTAGCCGTCGGGCTTGGCCTTGGCGATGGCGTCGGTGCCCAGGTTGCCGCTGGCGCCGGGCTTGTTCTGCACTACGATGGTCTGCTGCAGGGTCTTGCCGGCCTCCTCGGCCACGGCGCGGGCCATGGTGTCGGGGCTGGAGCCGGGGCCGAATGGCACGATCAGCGTGAGGGGCTGCTTGGCGGGCCAGTCGGTGCCTTGGGCGCTGGCGCCGGCCACCAGGCCGAACGACAGCAGGGCAGCGAGGCTGCGCAGGGCGAAGGATTTCATGTCGGGCGGTCTCTCGAGAGGGTCAGGAAGAAGAGGGCGAACGAGTGTAGCAGTGCGGGTTCTGGGCGTAAAAACTGGGTACGGCGCCCGCCCACAAAGCGCAGGTAGCTATAATAATGAGAGCATTCGGGTCACGGCGTCCACAGGCCGGGCACGAGGTGCAGCAGCCCCGCCGTCATGGTCGTGTAGCGCAGCAGCTTGCCGATGGCCATGTACATCACGCAGGGCCAGAACGGCAGGCGCAGCCAGCCGGCCACGGCGCACAGCGGGTCGCCCACCACGGGCAGCCAGCTCAGCAGGCAGGTCTTGGCGCCCCAGCGGCGCAGCCACACGCGCGCGCGGCGCTCGGTGCGCGAGAGCTCGCGCGGCGCCCGGGCGTCCTCCAGCGGCAGACCGTCCGCGCGGCGCGTGCGGGCGGCATGCCAGGCCTTGTGCGCGCCCAGGCCCATCCACCAGCTGATGGCGCCGCCCAGCGTGTTGCCGGCCGTGGCCACGAGCACGGCTGGCCAGAACAGCTCCGGGTTGAGCTTGACCAGCCCGAACACGGCAGGCTCCGAGCCGAGCGGCAGCAGCGTGGCCGAGACGAGCGAGACCACGAAGACCGTGGAGAGGCCGAACTGCGGCAGGGCCAGCCATTGCAGCAACTGGTGCATCCAGATTTCCATGGAGGCGGAGTTTAGGGCGTGTCATCCCATGATTTCCCCACGCGAGGGGCATGCGGGCGGTGCAGTGCTAGGCGCGGTGAGTGCTGCGTAGCTCGGCTACGCAAGCGAGCCGCAACGACGCAATGCGCCGCCCGCATGCCCCTCCCTTCGGGCTGGCTGCGCAATGGGGCGTCTGCTTTGTCGCACGGCTTGCCAATAGCTACGGCTATTGGCCGCGCCGCGCTTCGCGCATCCATCCCCGTTGCGGGGCCAGCGCGTGGGGAAATCATGGAATGACACGCCCTAAGGGGCGCCCGCGCGCCCTTGTGCAGTCCGCGAGGGGTCTTGTATCGTGGGCGTTTTCGTACAGGAGGGAGCCATGCCGGGAGTCTCATGCATGCGTTCGCCCAGCCGCTGGCGCGCCCTGGCCGCCCTGGCGTGCGTGTGGGCGCTGGCCGGCGCCCAGGCGGCCACGCTGGAGGTCGAAGGGCCGGGCGGCCGCCGGCAGTACGACGGTGCGGCGCTGGCCGGGCACGCGCAGGCGCGCGAGGTCGACGTGCCGCGCGACGGGGCCTACCACCGCCCCATGCGCTGGCGCGCCGTGCCGCTGGCCGTGGTGCTGCAGGGCTTGGGCCTCACGCCGGCCGACACGCTGGAGGTGGTGGCCACCGACGGCTTCGTGGCGCAGCTGCCCGGCGCGCTGGCGCTGCGCACGGGCGCGGGGCAGCCCTGGCTGGCCGTGGAGCCGCAGGACGCCCCCTGGCCTGCGCTGCCGGGCAAAGCCGCCGGGCCGGGGCCGTTCTACATCGTGTGGCCCGTGGCCACGGGGGTGTCGGACGAGCAGTGGCCTTATGCCGTCGCCCGCATGGCGGTGCGCGAGCCGCCGCAGCGCCGCTGGCCGCAGATCGACGTGGCCGCGCGGCTGCCGGCGGACGACCCCGCGCGGCGCGGGCTGTCCGTGTTCGTGGCCCAGTGCCTGGCCTGCCACACCCTGAACGGCGGCGGCGCGGCCACCATCGGCCCCGACCTGAACCAGCCCATGAGCCCGGTGGACTACTTCCAGCCGGCGGCGCTGCGCCGCCTGATCCGCGACCCGGCGAGCGTGCGCCACTGGCCCGGCCGGTCCATGCCGGCCTTCGGCCCGCAGCAGCTCGACGAGCGGGCGCTGGACGACCTCATCGCCTATCTGCGCCACATGGCGCAGAGGCGGCGCGTCGCCCCGTAGCTGCTCCACCGTGGCCCCCGCAGGCATTTTGGTTGCTGAAATTTTGAGCAGGTACAATCCCGCCTCCCTCGCGCGTCCTCCCTCCATGCCCGCCCTGCAGATCGGCCCCTATTCCCTGGCGAACCGCCTGTTCGTCGCCCCCATGGCGGGCGTGACGGACCGGCCTTTCCGCCAGCTCTGCAAGCGCCTGGGCGCGGGCTACGCGGTCAGCGAGATGGTCACCTCGCGCAAGGACCTGTGGGCCAGCCTCAAGACCAGCCGCCGTGCCAACCACGAGGGCGAACCGGGCCCGATCGCCGTGCAGATCGCGGGCACCGACGCGGCCATGATGGCCGAGGCCGCGCTCTACAACGTGGACCGGGGCGCGCAGATCATCGACATCAACATGGGCTGCCCGGCCAAGAAGGTCTGCAACAAGTGGGCGGGCTCCGCCCTCATGCAGAACGAGGCGCTGGCGGTGGAGATCGCGCAGGCCGTGGTCGATGCCTGCGCACCACGCGGCGTGCCCGTCACGCTGAAGATGCGCACCGGCTGGTGCGCGCAGCACCGGAACGCCGTGCAGCTCGCGCGCCGGTTCGAGGCCGTGGGCATCCAGATGCTCACCGTGCACGGGCGCACGCGCGAGCAGGGGTACAAGGGCGAGGCCGAATACGACACCATCGCCGCCGTGAAGGCCGCCGTGCACGTGCCCGTGGTCGCCAACGGCGACATCACCAGCCCCGAGAAGGCGCAGGGCGTGCTGGCGGCGACGGGGGCCGACGCGGTCATGGTCGGCCGCGCCGCGCAGGGCCGGCCGTGGATCTTCCGCGAGATCGGCCACTTCCTCGCCACCGGCGAGCACCTCGCGCCGCCGCTGGTGGCCGAGGTGCGTCGCCTGCTGCTGGAGCACCTGCAGGACCATTACGGCCTCTACGGCGACGCCAGCGGCGTGCGCAGCGCGCGCAAGCACATCGCCTGGTACGTGCGTGCGCTGCCGGGCGGCGAGGATTTCAGACAACACATCAACACCATAGAGGACTGCGCGACGCAGTGGCAGGCCGTGGCCGATTACTTCGACGCGCTCGGCGCGCGCATGGACCGGCTGCCGCCCGCGCGCGCAGGGGTGGAAACAGAACATGAGCCAGAACATCAGCATTGAGCAATGCGTGCGCGAGAGCCTGCAGAGCTACTTCCGCGATCTGGACGGCGAGGCGCCCGACGGCGTGTACGACATGGTCGTGCGCCTGGTGGAGAAGCCCCTGCTGGAAGTGGTGATGAGCCACGCCGACAACAACCAGTCCCGCGCTGCCGAATGGCTGGGAATGAACCGCAACACGCTGCGCAAGAAGCTCGCGCTGCATAAGCTCCTATAACCATAGCTGCCAGCGCTTGGCTGAAGGGCGCTGGAGCCGGATTTTTATCTTGAAGCCCGAGGCCCCCATGAACGCACTTCTCTCCGTCTCCGACAAGACCGGCATCGTCGAATTCGCCCAGGCGCTGCATGCGCTCGGCATCCGCCTGCTCTCCACCGGCGGCACTGCCAAGCTGCTTGCGGACAACGGCCTGCCCGTCACCGAGGTGGCCGAGGTCACGCAGTTCCCCGAAATGCTCGACGGCCGCGTGAAGACGCTGCACCCCAAGGTGCACGGCGGCCTGCTGGCGCGCCGCGACGTGCCCGCGCACATGGCGGCGTTGAAGGAGCACGGCATCGACACCATCGACCTGCTGGTGGTCAACCTCTACCCGTTCGAGGCCACGGTCGCCAAGGCCGGCTGCACGCTGGCCGACGCTATCGAGAACATC
>Ga0222428_100541_pt1 | contig 11885 bp, 14 predicted proteins | sample 2B5Ametagenome_FD_182471 | JGI IMG/M metagenome (GOLD analysis project Ga0222428, IMG submission 182471) | Enriched microbial communities from leaf-cutter ant dump, University of Wisconsin, Madison, United States - 2B5A (version 2) | ecosystem: Environmental > Terrestrial > Nest > Insects nest >...
AACCACCAGGCCGTGGGTTTTCGCCTGGCCGACTGCGCCACGCAGATCGAGGCCGCGCGCCAGCTCATCTGGCACGCCGCAGCGCTGCGCGACGCGGGCCGCCCCTGCCTGAAGGAAGCGGCCATGGCCAAGCTGTTCGCCAGCGAAATGGCCGAGCGCGTGTGCAGCGCCGCCATCCAGACGCTGGGCGGCTACGGCGTGGTGAACGACTTTCCCGTCGAGCGCATCTACCGCGACGTGCGCGTGTGTCAGATCTACGAAGGTACGAGCGACGTGCAGAAGATCATCATCCAGCGTGCGCTATGAAGGAAATAGGGCGCAAGCGCCCGTGTATCAAGCGCAAGAAGCTATTATTTCGATAGCTATTGGCGTTTGGCGTAGCAGCTCGCCTGCATCTGCCGGGCTGCGGCCAGCACGGCGGCGGTACCGGAAAACATCGTAGGGCTGACATCGCCCACCGGGCAGAGCATGGCCTCGCCTACCTTGGTCCAGACGATGTGGCTCGTGGTGCCCGTGATGGTGTTCGCGCGGCTCCAGTGCGCGGCCACGCCGTTGCCGGTCTGGATGGCGGTGATCTGCACGTCGCCCATCTTGGTGGCCGGCAGCAAGGTGCTGGAGCCGGTGCAGGTGGTGTTTCCGTACTGCGCCAGCACCTGGATCCAGACGAAGCGGTCGTCGCCGCTGGCCGTGATGCGTATGGCGGTGCGCCCCGCCGTCGTGGGGCTGAAGGGCACGCAGTGGGGCAGTTCCCAATCGCCCACGAGCGCGGGCAGGCCGCTGGCCGGGCCGGTGCCGCCGCCAGGGGCTGCGCAGCGCACCTCCACATCGTCCACGTGCCGGGCGGCGGTGCCGCTGCCGTGGGTCACGCTGCAGGTCTGGCCTTCCGGCGGCACCGCGACGGTGACGGCATAGGCCGCGCCTGGCGCCAGCGTCTGCGCGAAGCGAAAAACACCATCGGCGCGCAGCACCAGATCATCGCCGCCGTTGTTCCGCAGGGTCACGCTCTTGCCGCTGCCCAAGCCATCCAGCGTGCCTTCGATGAACAGGCCGCCGGCCGGGGGCTCGTCATCGCCGCTGCCGCCGCAGGCAGCCAGGGCCGAGGCCAGGCACAGCGCGGCCAGCGCGCGGCGGCGCGGGCTGGCAAGAACGGGGAGTGGGGGGCGGGGCATGGTGTGCGTCCTTCGTCAAGAAAAGAATGAAGGCTGCATCGTGTGGCGGCCGTCGCCGCCTGACTTGAAGAAACGAGCGCGGCACCCTGACTACACTGCCGCGCATGGCGGACTTGAACGAACGTGATGCATACCAGCCTGCGCTGGCGCAACTGTGGCCCCGGCACGCCGCACGGCCGGCGATCTGCGCCGGCGGCCAGTTCCGGCTGTTCCGCATGACCGGCGGCGAGACCAGCCGGCACGCCAAGTCCGCGCCGCACGTCATGGTGTCCTGGGGCGGCGTGCTGACGGTGCGCTGGGCCGCAGGCCGCGTCACGGCGCAGGCGGTGCTGGTGGCCACCGGGGTGCCGCACACCGTCGATGGCGGCGGCGGGCTGTTCCACATCCTGGGGCTGGGCCGCCACCTGCCCCACCACGGCCCCCCCGTGCAGGCGCTGGACGCGCGGGCGCTGCACGCCTTCGCCGACTACTACGACCACCTGTCGGCGGAAGACGGCTGCGCGCTGGCCGAGAGGCTGCAGTTGCCGCCGATGCGCCTGTCCACGTCCATCGAGGCGGTGATCGCACGCCTGCGCGCCGACCCCATGCAGCGCCTGGGCTAGCACGAGGCTGCGGCGCTGGCGCGCATGGAACGCACCGCGCTGCTCAAGCGCTTCCGGCTGGAAACCGGGCTGACGTTCCGCGCCTACAAGAACTGGGTCGGCGTGATGGCGGCGGCCGATGCCATGCTGCGCGGGCGCAGCGCCGCGCAGGCGGCAATGGACGCGGGCTTCGCCGACCTTGCGCACTTCTCGCGCCAGTGCCGCGCCATCACCGGCTATTCGCCGCGCCAGGGCCTGCAGTACCTCGACCGCGCCAGCGCGCAGGCGCGTGTGCCGCATGCCGGATGAGCCCGCCCAAAGCCCATGCGCGCCATGACTCAGCACCGCCCCGCTGCGCGCAGCAGCGCGTTGCACTCCGGCCGGCTGGGAGCCGCCGCAGGCTTGCTGCCTGCCATGGCCGTGCAGATGGCGTCGGAATGCGGCGTCTGCCCGAAGCTCATGGCCCTCTGGAACCCGGTGGCCCCGTACAGGTAGCAGCGGTAGGCGGCACCGTCGCGGGCCTGCACCGTGTAGTTGATGCGGCCGCCGGTTTCCTCCTGGCGGTCGGTAATGGAGAACTGGCCCACCGGCCGCCCGACGGCCTGCGCGGTGCGCTGCTCCAGGCTGCCCTGGTCGATGGTGGCGGCGCACCCCGCCAGAAGCGCCGCTGCGACGGCAACGGGAACGCACAAGTGGCGATGCATGCTGGATTCCATGGGTTTCACCGGATGAAGCAGTTGTCCGCAGGGATGGTCGCCAGACTTGCTGCGACCGACGCGAGGGAAGGCTGGGTGCCCGAGGCCAGGAACAGCGCGGCCAGCGCGCGGCGGCGCGGGCTGGCAAGAACGGGGAGTGGGGGGCGGGGCATGGTGTGCGTCCTTCGTCAAGAGAAGAATGAAGGCTGCATCGTGTGGCGGCCGGCGCCGCCTGACTTGAAGAAACGAGCACGCTGCCCTGCCTAAACTGCCGCGCATGGCAGACTTGAACGAACGTGATAAATGGGACATGGACGCTCCTTGGTCAGTGGGAGAAAAATCCGAGCGGCGGCAGGCCGCCAGATACCGGCCCTGTGGCCGGGATCAGGTGCCGCTAAAAAGGGGAAAAACGAAAAACTCAGCCGGGCTTGCGGGCCACGATGAACACCCGGATGTCCTTGCCCCGGGTGCCGTGCCGCTCGACGGCCTCGACGTGCAGGCCCTGGCGGGCGATGGCGGCCGTCAACCCGCGTTCGCCAAGGCACCGCACTTCAGGCGCCTTGCCCAGCGCGCGCGCTAGCGGTATGGCCAGGTGCGGGATCAGCGGGTTCATCTCGGCGATGCAGGGCGTCTTGGAGACCAGCAGGCCGCCCGGGCGCAATGCGCGGGCTGCCAGCAGCAGGGTCTGGTCGAGATCGCGCACCAGGTGCAGCAGGTTGAAGGCCAGCACGGTGTCGTAGCAGGCTTGCCCCCAAGTGCCGGCGTCGGCATCCGCCACGGCCAGGCTCAGTTGCGCCATGGGCTGGGCCGCCAGCCTTTCGCGGGCGATGGCGATCATCCCGGCGGAAACGTCCGTCGCCAGCATGCGCCGCGTCAGGGGCGCCAGGCGCAATGCCGTGCTGCCGGTACCGCAGCCCAGTTCCAGCACGTCCTGCGCTTGCCCGGACGCGAGCAGCAGCGCCTGCACACGCCGCAGCGTGGCTTCGTACCCCGGCATGTCGGCAATCGCGCCGGCGGCGTATTGGGGCGCGATGCGGTCCCAGAAGCGGGCCTTGCGGGCGGCGGATGGAAGGACAGCCGTGGCCGTGAGCGGAAGATCGGTGGCGGGAAAAGGCATGGGATGGATGCTATTCATGCATATCCCATCAGGAAATTGCGAAAAATCGCAGCTAACATATACCTTTGCGTATGGAAAATCTCGACTGGAACCAGCTCAAGGCGTTTCTCGAAACGGCGCAAACGGGCTCTCTTTCCGCCGCCGCGCGCAAGCTGGGCCTGACCCAGCCCACGCTGAGCCGCCAGGTGGCCGCCATCGAGCGTCGCATGGGCGTGACCTTGTTCGAGCGCGTGGGCAAGGCAATGGCGCTTACCCCCACCGGGCTCGACTTGCTGGAGCATGCCCGCGCCATGGGCGCCGCCGCCGAGGCCCTGGGCCTGGCCGCCACGGGGCGCTCGCAGGCCGTAGGCGGGGTGGTGTCGGTCTCGGCGACCGACATGGTGGCGGCGCATTTGCTGCCGCCGCTGGTCCGGCAACTGCGGGGCGAGGAGCCCGGCATCGCCATCGAGATCATTTCGTCCAATGCCGTGAGCGACCTGCTGCGCCGTGAGGCCGACATCGCCATCCGCCACGTGCAGCCCGAGCAGCCCGACCTGATCGCGCGCCGCATCCGCGATGCCAGCGCGGGCTTCTATGCGTCGCAAGACTGGGTCGCCGCCCACGGCCACCCGCGCACTGCGCAGGAGGCTGCCCATTTGCCCTTCGTGGGCTCCGACCGCGCGGGCCAGTACCTGGCCTACCTGCGCCAGCACGGCCTGCCGCTCGGCGAGGGCAGCTTCAGTTGCTATTCGGACCACAACGTCGCCCATTGGGCGCTGGTGCGCCAGGGCATGGGCATCGGCGCGATCATGGACGACATCGCCCGCGAGACGCCGGGCGTGGTGCGTGTGCTCGACGACGTGCCGCCCGTTTATTTCCCGATCTGGCTGGTGTCGCACCGCGAACTGCGCACCTCGCGCCGTATACAGCGGGTGTTCGAGGCGCTGGCGCAGGGGCTGTCGGGAAGCAGCTGAACGCGCCTGCGCACTGTCATTTGCTATGTTTTTAATAGCTTTTGGCGCTTTTCTGGCAAGCGCTGGGGGGCGATTTTGACTCATGGGATTGGCCAGGCGCGCCGTGCGTCAGTCCACCAGCCTGGGCAGCGCCGACGCCAGCAGCGCCACGCCCGAGGCCGTGAGCAGCCCCAGCACGATCTGCCGGAAGCGCGCCTCGCTGATGCCGATATAGAGGCGCGCGCCCAGCAGCGTGGGCACCAGCATGGCCGGCGCGACGATGGCGAACAGCGGCAGCATCTCGCGCGTGACCACGCCCGTGGCGAGGTAGGTGCCCATGGTCACGGCCAGCATCGACAGGTTGAAGTTCTGGATGATGGAGCGCTGCGCGTCCTTCTCGTAGCCGCGCAGCGTGCACCACAGCGTGGGCAGCGCGCCGGTGAAGCCGCCGATGCCGCCCATCACGCCGCCCGCCAGGCCCACCGCGCCGTCGGCCAGCCGCCCGCCCGCCGTGATGCGCGGCAGGCGCGACGACAGCAGCATCGCCGGGCACCATACCGCCAGGAGCAGGCCTAGGATGGCCTTGAACCAGTGCATGTCCAGGTGCGGCAGCAGCGCCACGCCCAGCGGTATGCCCGCCAGCCCTCCGGCCACGAAGGGCAGCAGCCGCCGCCAGTCGAAGCCGCGGCGCACCGTCGCGGCCGCCAGCACCTGCCCCGTCAGCGCGCCGAACACGGCCAGCGTGGCTGCCAGGCGCGGCTCCAGCGCCCAGGCCCAGAACGACATGGCCACCATGCCGAAGGCGAAGCCCGAAAGGCCCTGCACGAAGCCCGCGATCACCGCGCCCAGGGCCACCACGAGATACACCGATTCCATTGCCGTCCTCCCATCCGTCGTCGTGCGGATTCTTGCGGTGATGGCATAAGCTGCGCATCGTATGTTTCTATAAGACCATATCATTCTGCTTATGCCTGCCGCCATGCCGCCCTTGGTCCACCGACTCGCCACGCGCCTGCGCATGAAGCACCTGCTGCTGCTCCAGGCCATCGGCGCGCACGGCACGCTCACGCGCGTGGCCGAGCACATGGCCACCAGCCAGCCGGCCGTCACGCAGGCGCTGGCGGACCTGGAGGCGCTGTTCGGCGCGCCCCTGTTCACACGCTCGCCGCGCGGCATGGAGCCTACCGCGCTAGGGCGCCTGGTGCTGGCCCGCGCACAGACCATGCTGGCCGACCTGGGCCACTGGGCGCAGGACATCGAGGCCGCGGGCCACGGCCGCGCAGCGCACCTGCACGTGGGCGCCATCCCCTTCCTGCCCGGCCGCCTGCTGGCGCGCGCCATCGACCGCACGCGGCCCGCGGGCCAGCGCATCACGGTGACGCTGCACGAGGACACCAGCGACCGTCTGCTGGCGCGCCTGCGCGCGCACGAGCTGGACTGTGTGATCGGCCGGGCCTCCGCCATCCTCGACATGGCGGGCCTGCGGCACGAGGTGCTCTACGCGCAGGAGCCGCGCCTGATCGCGCACCGGCGCCTGGCCGCGCGCCTGGCGCGCCGGCCGCTCGCTTGGGCCGAGCTGGCCGGCCTGGAGTGGGTGATGGGCGCGCGCCAGACGCCGATGCGCGAGCAGATCACCGACTTCTTCCTGCGCGCCGGCGTGGCGCCGCCCGCGCCCTTCGTCGAGAGCCTGTCGGTCAAGGTGATCGGCGAGCTGGTGGCCGCCAACGAGCGGGCCGTCTCCATCGTGCCGGCCGACGTGGCGCAGGAGCTGGTGCGCATCGCCGGCGTGGCCATCGTGCGCCACCGCTTCGGCTGGACACTGCCGCCCATCACGCTGTTCCAGCGCGCGGCCGGCGCGCAGCACGAGGAGCAGCGCCTGTTCGCGCAGGCGCTGCGCGCGGTGAGCGCGGAGATGGCTGCTGCCTAGAATCGCGCGATGTCTTCTGTCTCCTCCGCCTGCCCCTGCGGCCGCACCCGTTCCCCGAGCCGGCCGCTGCCCTATGCGCAGTGCTGCGGCCGCTACATCGGCGACTTCGCCGGTTGCCCCGCACCCGATGCCGAGAGCCTCATGCGCTCGCGCTACACCGCTTTCACGCGCGAGGACGCGGCCTACCTGCTGGCCACCTGGCACCCCAGCCACCGCCCCTCCGCGCTGGACTTCGACACCGGCGCGAAGTGGCTGGGGCTGGAGGTGCGCACGCACCGCGCGACAGGGCCCGATGCGGCCGAGGTGGAGTTCGTCGCGCGCTGGCGCGTTGCGGGACGGGCGGTGCGGCTGCGCGAGCGCAGCCTCTTCGTGCGCGAAGAGGGGCGCTGGTACTACCTGATGCCTTGCGCCACCGATGCGTAGAAAGCCGTGGCGGCTTCTGTGGCGCGCTTTATTGCAGAGAGGGCAGGGCTAGAAAAAAGAGCGCGGCATCGACTACAGGCCGCTTTCGTCCTTGCCTGCGCGCTTGCGGCGGTGGTTCGGGCTGTAGGCCGCCGGTGGGGGCGAGCGAAGAATCATGTCCGCAAATACCCGCCCGCCCGCAGAGATGTGGTCGCGCATGGCTTCGGCCGCTGCCTCGCTGTCGCCGAGCAAAATGGCTTTCACGACGGCCTCATGCTCTGTGTGTGAGCCTGCAAGCCGTTTGGCCGTTTCGAACAGCTTTCCTCGGTAGGGAGCAATGCGCAGCCTGACCTGGCGCGTCTGCTCCACGATGAATGCATTGCCGCTGGCCTCGTAGATCACGTCATGCAGCAGCACATTGGCGCGCTCGTAGCCGACCGAATCCCCTGACTCGGCGCAACGGGCGGTCTGCTCCAGAGCGCGTGCCAGACGTTCCTTCTGGCCCACGTTGATGCGATGGGCTGCCAGGCGTGCCAGCACGCCCTCCAGTTCGGCCAGCCCTTCCATCATCGCCACCAGTTCGCGGGCATCGAGATGCCGCACATAGATCCCGGCGCGAGGCCGAATGCTCACCATCCCTTTGGCGGCCAGCAGCAGCAATGCTTCGCGCACGGGCGTGCGCGAAGTGGTGAACCGTGCGCACAGGGCCTGCTCATTGATGGCCATGCCTGGCTGCAGCCGGCCGCTGCGCAAGTCGTCTTCAAGCGCCAGCCGGATGCGGTCCTGGAGGCTTTGCGCTCCTAGGGTTTGTGCCGATTCGGACGAAATCTGGTTCATTTTCTAATTGAAGATATATCTATGAATTCAATTGGTACATATGCAGCCCGGCCTCGAACTCTCTGACCATATCGCTACGATCACGCTGCGGCGGCCTTCTGCAGCCAACAAGTTATCCCCTGAAGACCTGCCAGCCCTCATTGCGCACATCGATCGTATCAACCAGGCGGACGACATCCGCGTCGTGGTTCTGCGTAGCGAGGGAAAGTACTTTTGCAGTGGATATGATATATCAGAGGTGGGAAACAGCCAGAACAAAGGCAGCAGCTTTGGCGAGATGGTCGATGCCATCGAGCACTGCAGGGCCGTGACCATCGCGGTCGTGCAAGGAGGGGTCTATGGCGGCGCGACCGACATGGCCTTGGCATGTGATTTCCGGGTAGGCAGCACCGATGCGGAGATGTTCATGCCCGCTGCGCGGCTGGGCCTCCATTTCTACCAGGCAGGCCTTGAGCGCTACGTGCACCGGCTTGGACTGGACGTGGCCAAGCGTCTTTTCTTGACCTGTGAGCGCCTGACGGCCATGGAGATGAAGGGCTGCGGCTTCTTCACTCACCTCGCCACGCCGCAGGAGCTGCAGGCCAAGGTGGATGAACTGACGGCCACCTTGAGTGCCATGGCTCCCCTGCCGCTCTTTGGCATGAAGAAGCATTTGAACCTGATTGCCCGCGGCCTGCAGGACTCCGAGGCAATTGCCCGCGATGTGCTCCGTACGGTCCAGTCGGAGGACCTGCAAGAGGGCGGCGCGGCTTGGCGCGAGAAACGCCCGCCCGCCTTCAAGGGCCGCTGACCGGACAACCGTTTTCCCTACACCAACATACAGGAGACAAAGCCATGTTCAAGAAAACCCTCGTGGCTGCGCTGGCAGCCGCATCGTGCACCGTTGCCCTGGCGCAGGGCTACCCCTCGCGGCCGATCACGCTGGTGGTGGGCTTTCCGCCGGGCGGTGGCGCGGATGCCGTGGCGCGCATCGTCACAGACAAGCTGGGCAAGGTGCTGGGGCAGCCCGTCGTCGTGGACAACAAGCCAGGGGCGGGGACGACGCTGGCTTCGGACATCGTGGCGCGCGCGCCTGCGGACGGATACACCTTGCTGCTCGGCAGCGCGAACCTGTATGGTTCCGACCAACTGCTCTACAAGAGCGCGAAATACGATGGCGTGAAAGACTTCACGCCCATCTCCCGCTGGTCCGTGTCTCCCATGCTGCTGGCCGTTCGACAGGGTTTTCCTGAGCAATCGGTACAAGGCCTGATCGATCTGGCACGCAAGACACCGGGCAAGTTGACGTACTCCTCGTCGGGGACGGGCGTCATCACCCATCTGGCGGGACTTTCGTTTACGCAGGCCACGGCCATCGACATGCTGCACGTTCCGTACAAGGGCGGGGCACCGTCCTTGCAGGCCGTAGGAGCAGGAGACGTGGACATGACGTTTGGCTCGCCTCCGTCGGTATTGCCTCTGGCACAGGCCAACAAGCTACGCATGCTGGCCGTCACGACGGCTGAGCGCTCCCCCTTGTTTCCTGATTTGCCGGGCATGAGGGAGTCGGGTGTCAAGGACTACGACTTCACGCTCTGGTTCGGCCTGTTCGGCCCGGCCGGCTTGCCTGCCGATGTGTCCAAGAAGCTCTTCGATGCCAGTGTGCAAGTGCTGGGCGATCCGGAGGTCAAGGCCAGGCTGGAGAAGCAGGGCAACCTGGCTGTGCCGTCCGCATCCCAGCAGGAGTTCAAGGACTGGGCATTGAAGGAGGGGAAGGCATCGAAGGCGCTGACGGAGCGTTCTGGAGCCGGGCTGTGAACGATTTGCCGCTGCATGGCATCACGGTCGTGGACCTTACCCGCGTGCTGGCAGGGCCTTTCTGCACGCAGACATTGGGGGACATGGGGGCCCGGATCATCAAGGTGGAGCAGCCGGGAGTGGGAGACGATGCGCGTGCCATTGGTCCCTTCTTGGGAGACGCTTCGGCCTACTTCATGTCGGTCAACCGGAACAAGGAATCCATCGCATTGGATTTAAAGGCCGAGGGCGACCGTGCAGTCTTCGAGCGTCTGCTGGAGCGTGCGGACGTGCTGGTGGAGAACTACCGGCCGGGGACCATGGAGAAGCTGGGATATGGCTGGGAGCAGCTGCAGGCGCGCTACCCGCGCCTTGTCATGGTGTCTATCTCCGGTTTCGGCCAGACGGGCCCCTACCGCTCGCAGCCGGCCTATGACATGGTGGTGCAGGCCATGAGCGGCATGATGAGTGTGACGGGGCATCCCGACGCAGGTCCTTGCCGTGTCGGTGTCTCCATCGGCGACCTCGGGGCCGGGCTCTATGCGGTGATCGGAACGCAGTCGGCCCTGTTGCGCCGCGCCCGCACGGGCAAGGGCGAGCGGGTGGATGTGTCCATGCTCGATTGCCAGGTGGCTCTGCTGGAAAACGCGGTTGCGCGCTATGGCGCGACAGGCAGCGTCCCCGGGCCCATCGGCTCGCGCCATCCATCGATGACGCCTTTCGACGTCTACGCCGCAGAAGACGGCTATCTGGTGATCGCCGTTGGCAACGATGGATTGTTCAAGCGGTTGTGCGAACTGCTGGGCCTTCCTGGCCTGGTGGACGACGATCGTTTCAGGACCAACGCGTCGCGCTGCGCGCATGAAGCTGCGCTCAAGCGCATGTTGGAAGACAAACTGCGTGGGCACTCTCGCGCACGTTGGCTCAAGCTGCTGCAAGACAACGGAATCCCGACGGGGGAGTACCACTCGGTTTCAGAAGTGGTGGAGCACCCGCAGATCCAGGCGAGAGGCATGCTGGCCGAGGTTCTCGCGCCCAGCGGGGAGTCGCTCGGCGTGGCGGGCAATCCGCTGATGGCGGGCGGGGGCAAGCAAGTCGTCCGGCGGCAGCCGCCAGCACTGGACGGCGACCGGATGCGGATCCTGGAGGAACTGGGACTCGCGCATGCGCCAGGCGAAGGCGATTGATGTTCAGCTATCGAAGGTGAGATCCAGATGTCCAGCAACAACCTTTTTTCCGCGCTGCGCGCCGCCTTCCCCCGCGACCTGGAGCAGATCGCCGTCGAAACCACCTCGGCCGCAGGCGAGCCGCTGCGCTACACCTGGCGCGACCTGGACCGCGCGAGCAGCCAAATCGCCAACCTGCTGACCTCGCTGAAGCTGCCCGAGGGCAGCCGCGTGGCCGTGCAGGTGGACAAGTCGGTCGAGGCCATGCTGCTGTACCTCGGCACGCTGCGCGCAGGCTACGTGTTCCTGCCGCTCAACACCGCCTACCAGAGCGCCGAGATCGAATACTTCGTGGGCAACGCCGAGCCCGCCGTCGTCGTATGCACGCCCGCCAACTTCGGCTGGGTGTCCAAGATCGCCTTCACCGCCGGCACGCAGCACGTGTTCACCCTCGGCGACGACCGCACCGGCAGCCTGCTGGAGCGCGCCGCGCACCATGGCGACGAACACACGCCCGTGGCGCGCACGGCCGACGACCTCGCCGCCATCCTCTACACCAGCGGCACCACCGGCCGCAGCAAAGGCGCGATGCTCACCCACGGCAACCTGCTGTCGAACGCGCAGGTGCTCCAGGACTACTGGGGCTGGAAGCCCGGCGACGTGCTCATCCACGCGCTGCCCATCTTCCACGTGCACGGCCTGTTCGTGGCCATCCACGGCGCGCTCATCAACGGCAGCAAGATGATCTGGATGGCGAAATTCGACCCCAAGGCCGTCATCGCCGCCATGCCGCGCGCCACCGTCTTCATGGGCGTACCCACGCTCTACGTGCGCATGCTGGCCGAGCCCGCGCTCACCAAAGCCGCCGCCAGCCACATGCGCCTGTTCATCGCCGGCTCGGCGCCGCTGCTCATCGAAACCTTCAAGGAATGGCAGGACCGCACCGGCCACACCATCCTGGAGCGCTACGGCATGAGCGAAACCATCATGCTCACCAGCAACCCCTACGCGGCCGATGCGCGCCATGGGGGCCAGGATGAGCGGCGCGGCTCCACCGTGGGCTTCCCGCTGCCGGGCGTGGGCCTGCGCGTGGCTCAGGATGAGGGCAAGGAAGTGCCCGTGGGCGAGATCGGCAACATCCAGGTGCACGGCCCCAACGTGTTCAAGGGCTACTGGCGCATGCCCGAGAAGACCAGGGAAGAATTCAGCGCCGACGGCTGGTTCAAGACCGGCGACGTGGGCAAGGTCGACGAGCGCGGCTACGTGAGCATCGTGGGCCGCAG
>Ga0222428_100542_pt1 | contig 11841 bp, 10 predicted proteins | sample 2B5Ametagenome_FD_182471 | JGI IMG/M metagenome (GOLD analysis project Ga0222428, IMG submission 182471) | Enriched microbial communities from leaf-cutter ant dump, University of Wisconsin, Madison, United States - 2B5A (version 2) | ecosystem: Environmental > Terrestrial > Nest > Insects nest >...
CGCTGTCACAGCGCATCGTCACCCAGTGCGCGGCCTGGCTCAATGCCGTCGAGGATCAGCGGAACGCATGGCGCGCACGCCTTGAACCGCCGGGTAACGCCCGCGAGTCCCGGCCGCGCGCCCCGTCGAACCTGGAAACCGAGCTGCGCAGCCTGGTGCTACGCGCTGGGCGTGCCTACGCGGACATCGTCGGCGCCTACTTAACGAAAGTGGAGCGGATCGCGCGTTGGCCCGACAAGTGCTACCAAGAAGTGATTTCCTATGCGCCAGTGCTGGCACAGACGCATCCCGCCTTGCTGGCTCTGGTCGCGCGGCACTGGTTCCTTCAAGAACTGCCGGACGACAGCATGGCTCGCTGGCATATGGAGGACCACGAGCAGGAAGAATTGCTGAAGCGGGTGGCGGCGATCCCTCCGGAACAGCGCACCTGGTCCGACAACATGGCGCTGGAAAGCCCGAACATCGGGCGAGACTCTTTCTCGCACCATGACTGGGATCGGCTGTCGATCGGCGCCGATCATCATGGTTATTTTCCCGCCTCGCCGCTGCGCGAACCGTTCCATGCGCTGTTCCAGCACGATCCGGCGACGGCCTTGGCCCTGGTCCGCGACATCGTCAACCACGCCATGACAGCCTGGCGGCAGCTCCATCAATATAGAGGCGGCGGAGGCACGCCACTGCCGCTCGTGCTGGCGTTTCCCTGGGGGACCCAGCAGTTCTGGGGCGCCGACCGGCACTACGTGTGGTTTCGGGGGCACGGCGGCCCGCAAGTGGTGGAGTGCGCGCTCATGGCGTTGGAGCGCTGGGCAATGGCGCAACAGGATGCGGGTCGCTCCCTAGAAGATCTGCTGAAGCAGATACTCGAAGGGCATGCGAGCATCAGCGTGCTCGGAATTGCCGTTCACCTCGCCCTTAGGGCGAAGGAGGTATCGGCGACGAGCCTCACGCTGCTCGGAAGCCTGAGACTCTGCGACCTCGACCTCCAGCGGATGGTCCAGGAGTCGCAGCTCGTGAGCGCGGGCCTGATCGGTTTCAGCCCGGGGCGCGGTGATGACGCGCAGCGCCAAGCCGTTGCCGACAACGGCCGGTTGGCCTCGCGCCGCCTCGAACTACGTGACTTGGTGCCACTCTTCGTGCTCGGAGCTGACGCAGCGATGCGCGACGCCTGTCGGGCAGTGCTGGACAGTTTCCCGAACCGGCTGGAATTCACCTACCAGGAGGAAGCCGACGATCCAGACCTTGTCGCCGAGTTGCGTCGCAAGGCGGAGCTCTGGTCCGAGCTGGGCCACGCCGAGAACTACCGGACCACGCCGGTACCGGGGCGGGACGACGTGGTGCAGGTCTCGATGAGCAGCGCGCGGCACGAAGCGCCCGAGGTGCAGGAAGCGCTGCAGCGGCACGCACACGTCTCCCGCGAAACCGAACTCTGGATCTGGGTGGACAAGTGCTTCTCGTCATGGTCCTGGGCGCAGGGGTTCTCACCTGATGAGGCGGTGGCGCGCGCGACGGAACTTGAAAACGCGGACCCCTCGGCATCGTTGATGCCGGGCAGTGGCATGTCGGAGGCCGCGATCGTTGGCACGGCCGCGGCCTTGATTTGCTTTGCCGAAACGCCGGAACACCGGGCGTGGGCCAACGCCACGATCGCGCGGTTCGGTGTAGAGCCGGACGCGATTGCCGATGACACATTCCCTGGTGCCGTGATTCCGTGGCATCCCAAGATCTTCGTGGCACGCGCGGTGGCGGCGCGGCTCAGGGCCGGCGCCGAAGCAGCGGGCGATCGCGAGGCGCTGTACCGATTGGTGGCGCACCCGATGGAGGTTGTCTCTTTCGCAGCGCTGTCGGGGGTTGCCGCCTGCTGGGACCGCGACCCTCGATTTGCCTGGTGCGGCCTGAATCTCGGCCTGCGACTAGCGCAACTCTGGCACCCGCCGGACGCCTTTCAAATGGAGCCCCAGGCGCGGCGGCTGGCTGAGCGAGCGCACCGCGATGCCGTCTTGGCTGCGGCGCTGGAGGAGTATCAGCGGGGAGGGGGCTTTCCCCCGTGGGTCAGGCCATTGCCATCGTGGACGCCTGTTGCGCCCGGTGCGCCCCAGCGCCGACGAGGTTCTGAGGGGCCGGAGGGGTGGCAGCGGTCGTCCGACTTGTGGCACAGCCAATACGCGGCAAAAGTCCTGCAACAGGTTCCCGTCGCCGCGGTCATGGCCAGCCCGGCCCGAGCTCTCTATGTCGATGCTCTCCAAGGGCTGGTGGAGTGGACGCTGGACACGCTGAACCCAACGTGGCGCACCGATGAGCGGCACGGACGTGAACATGACGGTGCCAGCCTTCTCGAGTGGGAGCACCAGCTTGGCCGGTCGCTCGCAGGTGTCGCCGACTACCTGCCAGCAGCGGAGGTACAAGCGCGGCTGGTAGCGCCCATCGTGGCGCAACGCGACGAAACCGCCATGCGTTTCCTAGGGTCCTTCGCGGAAGTACTCTACCTCGACGTGCTGACCGCTGCCACGGTCAATGACAACAGCATCCAATTGCTGCAAGCCGTGCTTGAGAGAACCCTGGACCAGCGCGACCTGCGCCGGTCGCCCTACAACGACGATGACGGCCGCATCGGCGGATTTGACCTGCCCGATCTGATCAAGTGCCTGATGTTCGTCAGGATCGAACGTGCCGAAGATGCGGCGCGCTTCGCGAACGGGCGTTGGGAAGACCTTCCGCGAATCATGCCGTTGGTGGATCGCATGGTCCGGGCGGCGGGCTGGGTGCCGTACGTCGCGCGCCAGTTCGTCACGTTGTGCGAGCGCGCGGGCGCGGCGTATCCCGCTGACACGTTTGCGGACCAGATGCTGGCGCTGCTCGCCGACGGCAACCTGCCTTCCGCGTGGAAGGGTACGAGCGTTCCGGCATCGATGGCCGCCTTGGTCCAGGAACACGCGGATCGGCAGCACCCCTTGCCGCCGGCATTGGCACGCAAGCTCCTGCATGTACTTGATGCTCTGGTCGACCTAGGCGACCGCCGCAGTGCGGCCCTGCAGCAGAGCGAGTCCTTCCGCGGCGTGCGCTTGGCCGCGTCAACCTGACCTTGGTTGTGCGAGCAGTGCTTCGTGGGGCAGGTCCGCCGGCACGTGGAGGCGCCACCGGTCGTCGCTGATGCAATCAAGCGGCCCTGAGCAGTGGCACAACATTGCTGCCAGTGAGAATCGCATCAAGTCGGGCACCGAGGCCGTGCCGAGGCAGATCCATAGCGCCAGCCTGGTCTCCAACTGCAATGGACGATCTGCGACACGCTTGTCGCGAGAATCTTCGTACGACGCATCCATCTCCGCGAAGCGATCTTGTAGTTCGCGGATTTCCTTCGGAGAAAGGACCCGGTCTCTGATCCCTGGCTTCCATCCTTGGGGTACGACCTGCTTGAGCTCTACGAGATCGGCGGGGTTGCCATGGTGATTGAGCAGGGCTCGCCATGGCTGCCGCTTTATCGCCCAGCGAAAAAGCTGGCGCAGTTCGCTCAACAAGCGTTCCGCAGTACGCGCCGCACCGCGCTTGCGGCCGACGGCTCGAAGCAGGTGAAGGATGTCTGAATCTGAGACCTCGCGCACTGGCTTGGCACCAATGGTGGGCAGGACGTCGCGGGTGAATGTGCGCCGTATTTCCGCATTGCCGTCTTTCCGGCTGACGCCGTCGGTCATCCAGGTTTCGAAGAGCTGCTCGAATGGAATCTGAGCTGCCTCGGCGGCCTCGGCCGCTTCCTTGCTCGCCCTTTCGGCCGCTGCTCGCTGGACCTGGAAGTCGACCCCTTCACGCGCCAACGATTGAATCCGGGCGTTTTCAGCGAGGGCTTGGGCCAGCGACATGTAGCCTTCCTCGCCGCTAGCGCCGTACGGTCTTGGCAGGCGCGCTTGGACTTGCTTGGCGTTCACAACGTACCGAACGTGCCAGGTTTTAACCCCGTCAACAGCGACGCGCAGGTACAGGCCACGGTCCACAGTGACCTTGTATTCCTTCTCAGTCGGCCTCAGCGCCTCGATGCCCCGTACAGTGATGTTCGCCATCTCACGTCCTAGCCACGTCCTAAAAATCGGTGGATTTCAGTGTATTCAGGCGAACAGCAGTGGATGAGAGAAATGACGTAAGCTGATGTTTTTAAAGGGGAATTTTCGTCCGAAAATGTCCGGAGACTCCCGCCCTGGAGCCGCTGTCACGCCGGGGGTCGCGGGTTCGAGTCCCGTCCACTCCGCCATTGATTGAAAAAGCCACCTGAAGGTGGCTTTTTTGCGTTCGAAATCATGCAATCCATGAACCTGCGTTCCCGCTACGAGCAAGCCGTGCGCGAATTGCGCGCGCGAGCGCAAGCGATGCAGCGCGAAGGATTGGCTGCCGAGGCCATCGCACGCTCCTTGCACGCGGAGCGCATACGGCTGGCCTCCCACTTCAAGGAACTGACGCCCGAGCCCTACCGCAGCCGCATCTATGAGCGGACGCTCCAGGTCTACGGAAACGAGTTCGGCCCCTCGATCGAATTCCTGCGAGCGTCTGGCAAGTCGTGGGAGGCGATCATTGACAGCGCGACGCGCCCCGGGCTGCCGCCTCCCTTCGACTGACAGGCTTTACTTCGGTGCCAGGCGGATGGCGCCGTCGAGGCGGATCACCTCGCCGTTGAGCATGTCGTTCTCGATGATGTGCCGCACCAGCTTGGCGTAGTCCTGCGGCGTGCCGAGTCGGCTGGGGAAGGGCACGCCGGCGGCGAGCGCGTCCTGCACTTCCTGCGGCATGCCGAACAGCATGGGCGTGCCGAAGATGCCGGGAGCGATGGTCATGTTGCGGATGCCGCTGCGCGCCAAGTCGCGCGCGATGGGCAGGGTCATGCCCACCACGCCGCCCTTGGACGCGGAATAGGCCGCCTGGCCGATCTGGCCGTCGTAGGCGGCCACGCTGGCCGTGGAGATCAGCACGCCGCGCTCGCCCGTGGCTTCGGGTTCGTTCTTGGCCATGGCCTCGGCGGCCAGGCGGATCATGTTGAAGCTGCCCACGAGGTTGACCGTGATGGTCTTGCTGAACACAGCCAGGCTGTGCGCGCCGTTCTTGCCCACGGTCTTCTCGGCCGGGGCGATGCCGGCGCAGTTCACGAGGCCCGCGAGCTTGCCCAGGGACACGGCCTGGGCGACCACGGCCTGGCCATCGGCTTCACTGCTCACGTCGCAGCGCACGAAAGCGCCGCCGATGTCGCGCGCGACGGCTTCGCCCTTGTCCGCCTGCATGTCGGCGATGACCACCTTGGCGCCTTCGCCAGCCAGCATGCGCGCGGCGCCTTCCCCGAGGCCCGAGGCGCCGCCCGTGACGATGAAGACCTTGCCCTTGATTTCCATGTGTTGTCTCCTGTGATGAGAGTGACGTTGACGTTAACGTCAATTATGGCGCAGCCATCCGCACCCGCCCGGCGGGAGCGGAAAAAAGAAAACCCGGCCATGCCGGGTTGTCTTGGAGAAGGGGGCGTGGCTCTCAGCGGAAGCCGACGCGGTCCAGCATCTGCTGCACCTTGGTGGTGTTCGCACCCACGGCGCCGATCGGGATGGTCTCGCTCTTGAAGGGCTTGCCATCGGTCATGGCCTTCAGCGCGGGGTTGCCCGGGTCGACGCCCTTGGCGGCGGGCCATTCGTTGTTGCCGTTGGCGAAGTAGTTCTGCGCCTCGGGGCTGGCCAGGTATTCCAGGAACTTGATGGCATTGGCGCGGTTCTTCGCATGGCGGGCGACGGCGCCGCCCGCGATGTTCATATGCGTGCCCCAGGATTCCTGGTTGGGGAAGACCACGGACACCTTCTCGACCACGGCCTTGTCCTCCGGCTTGTCGGAGCGCATCAGCCGGGCCAGGTAGTAGCTGTTGGTGACGGCGATGTCGCATTCGCCCGCGGCCACGGCCTTGATCTGGTCGGTGTCGCCTCCCTTGGGCGGGCGTGCGAGGTTGTCCACGATGCCCTTGAGCCAAGCTTCCGCCTTCTGCTCGCCCAGGTGCTCCATCACCGAGCCGAACAGGCTCAGGTTGTAGGGATGGGAGCCCGATCGGATGCAGACCTTGCCCTTGTTCTTGGGATCGCCCAGTTCCTGGTAGGTGTCCACGTCGTCCTTGTTCACTTTCGCCTTGTTGTAGACGATCACGCGGGCGCGGGTGGACAGGCCGAACCAGGCGATGCCGCCGTCCGCCGCGGGCGTGGCGCGCAGGTTGGCGGGAATGGCGTTTTCCAGCACCTGGGAGCGGACGGGCTGGAACAGGCCATCGGCTTCGCCGCGGTACAGGCGCGCGGCATCGACCAGCAGGATCACGTCGGCGGGAGAGGCCGTGCCTTCGGCCTTGAGCCGGGCCATGATGCCCGCATCGTCTGCGTCCACGCGGTTGATCTTGATGCCCGTGGCCTTGGTGAAGCCGCTGTACAGCGCTTCGTCGGTGGTGTAGTGGCGGGCGGAATACAGGTTCACCACCTGTTCCTGCGCGGCTGCAGCGCCTGCCGCGGCGAGCAGGCATGCGGCCAGCAGTGATTTCAAGGGTTTGGACATAGGGCTTGCGGCCTCCTGTGACTGGAATGCGCGGCATGATACAGAAGGCGAGAATGGTTCTTATTTGTCGGACTCGCGCCAGGGGAATGGAAGGCGGCCACGCGGACTTTCCCGGATGCGATGAAATTGTCAGCATCAGTAACTTCGGGCTGTTATGCTGGCGGAATCCGCGGTGCCGCAGGCCGTATTCCATCGTTGCGGGCCGCAGCCTATTTGTGTCAAGGAGCCACCATGTTGTCTGCACCCGCCCAGCGTTCTTCCACCGGCGCCACCGCCAGCGCCGCGGAATACCTGACTTTCCGCCTGGGGCAGGAGGAGTATGGAATCGACATCCTGCGCGTGCAGGAAATCCGCTCCTACGAGCAGCCCACCCGCATGGCCCATGCGCCGGAATTCATCAAGGGCGTGATCGACCTGCGTGGCGTCATCGTGCCCATCGTGGACCTGCGCTTGAAGCTGCACTGCGCCGAAGCCGAGTACACCGATTTCACCGTGGTCATCATCCTCAACGTGGGTGGCACGGTGCTCGGTGCAGTGGTGGATGCGGTGGCCGACGTGGTGGCACTGCCGGCCGACGCCATCAAGCCCGCGCCCCAGTTCCAGGGGCAGATGGATGCCTCGTTCGTGCGCGGCATCGCGACGGTGGGCGAGCGCATGCTGATCGTGGTGGACATCGAATCGCTGCTGAGCAGTGCTGAAATGGGATTGGTCAAGACCGTCGCCACCGCCTGAGGCGGGGCTGCCCGGAGGGAGCATCACATGGCGTTTTCCAATCTGCGCATCGGGGCGAAGCTGGGCCTGGCCTTCGCCGCCATGGTGCTCCTCAACGTATTGCTGGGCGTCCTGGCCATCGTGCAGATGGGGCAGATCAACGACGACACGCGCGATGTCGCCACCAACTGGCTGCCCAGCGTGCAGGCGCTGGGCGACATGCGGGCCACGGCCAACCGGCTGCGCGCCAGCGAGATCGGCATGGTGCTGAGCCCCGACCCGGCCGAGAAGGCGCGGCTGAGCAAGGACGCGACGGCCGTCGCTGCCATGCTGGGCGAGCTGGAGCAGCGCTACGCCCCGCTGGTGACCCCGGCCGAGACGGCCGCGTTCGAGGAATTCAAGACGCACCGCGCCGCGTACCTGCGTATCCAGGCGCAACTGCAGGAGTTGGTGGCCCAGGGCGAGTCGCGCCAGGCCGACGCCGGCCAGTTGCTCTACCAGGGCTCGCAGCAGGCCTTCGTGGGCATGGCCGAAACCATTGGCAAGCTCTCCAAGATCAATGCCGCGGGCTCCACCGAGGCGTATGAAGATTCCCAGCGTGCGTTCGGAATGGCCCGCGGCACCATGCTCGGCGTGCTGGCGGCGGCCATCGCCGTGGCGGTGGCGCTGGGCGTGTGGATCACGCGGCTCATCACGGCGCCCGTGGCCCAGGCCGTGCAGGCGGCCAGCGAGATCGCCCAGGGCAATCTGACGGTGGAGCTGGCGGTGCGCTCCAAGGACGAGATGGGCCAGCTCACGCAGGCCCTGCGCGACATGCAGCACAACCTGGCCAGCGTGGTTTCCGGCGTGCGCAGCAATGCCGAAGGCGTAGCGACGGCCAGCGCCGAGATCGCCCAGGGCAACCACGACCTGTCGGCCCGCACCGAGAGCCAGGCTAGCGCCCTGGAAGAGACCGCCGCCTCCATGGAGCAGCTGGGCGCCACCGTGCGCCAGAACGCCGACAACGCCCGCCAGGCCAACCAGCTCGCCATGAGCGCCAGCACCGTCGCCGTGCAGGGCGGCGAGGTGGTCAGCCAGGTGGTGGACACCATGCGCGGCATCAACGATTCCAGCCGCAAGATCGCCGACATCATCGGCGTGATCGACGGCATCGCCTTCCAGACCAACATCCTGGCGCTCAACGCCGCCGTGGAGGCGGCGCGCGCGGGCGAGCAGGGCCGGGGCTTCGCGGTGGTGGCCGGCGAGGTGCGCAGCCTGGCGCAGCGCAGTGCGGAAGCAGCCAAGGAGATCAAGCAGCTGATCACGGCCAGCGTGGAGCGCGTGGAGCAGGGCTCGCAGCTGGTGGACAAGGCGGGCACGACCATGACCGAGGTGGTCAACTCCATTCGCCGCGTGACGGACATCATGGGCGAGATCAGTGCGGCCAGCAGTGAGCAGAGCAGCGGCGTGGCCCAGGTGGGAGAGGCCATCACGCAGATGGACCAGGCCACGCAGCAGAACGCGGCGCTGGTGGAGGAAATGGCCGCGGCCGCCGGCAGCCTCAGGAGCCAGGCCACCCGCCTGGTGGACGCCGTGGCCGTGTTCCGCCTGGCCCAGGGCGCAGCCAGCACTGCAGCAGCAGCGGCACCTGCGCCCGCCGTGGCGCGTGCCGCACCGGCGCCGCGCGCTGCGACCCCGGCCGCCAAGCCCGTGGTGGCCCGCAGCAAGGCCCCCGCCGCGCCCGCTGCCCTGTCCGCCCCGCCTGCGGCCGCCAAGCCCGCGGCGGCCGGTCCGGGGACCGATGACGACTGGGAAACCTTCTAACCGTCAGGACGCGGGCGCGAGTTCGGTCAGCGCGTCCACGTAGCCATCGGCATCGACTCCCCGCACCGGCTGGCCATGGTTGTAGCCATAGGTCACCAGCACCACGGGACAGCCGGCGGCGCGCGCGGCCTGGGCATCGTTGCTGGAGTCGCCCACCATCAGCGTGCGGGCGGGCGCCGTCCCCAGCGCCTCGCAGGTCTTGCGCAGGGGCAGCGGGTCGGGCTTCTTGCGCTCGAACGCGTCGCCGCCGAACACGTGATCGAAGAAGCCGTCCAGCCCCTTGGCGCGCAGCAGGGGCCGCGCGAAGTCGGTCGGCTTGTTGGTCAGGCAGGCCAAGCGCAGGCCGGCCGCGCGCAGCGCCTGCAGGCCCTCGGCCACGCCCGGGTAGGCCTGGGCGTATTGGCCGTTGATGGCCAGGTAGTGGTGCTGGTAGCGCTCCCAGGCGCGGGGATAGAGCGCCTCCGCCTTCGCTTCAATTTCGATAGCTGGCAGCGCTTGACTGTCCTGCGCCAGCACGTGTTTCAGCACCGAACGCAGCAGGTGCTCCGAGCCCTTGCCCACCATGCGCTCGATCAGCGCGGGGGCGATGCCCGGCAGTTCCAGATCCTGCAGCATGCGGCCCAGCGCCTGCGCGAAGTCCCCCAGCGTGTCCACCATGGTGCCGTCCAGGTCCACGATCGCTGCGTCCACGCGCGCCAGCAGCGCGGCCGGCGCAGTGTGTTGTTCCGTTCCCATCGAATAGTCGCCTTTCGTGCCGCCCCGGGGCACGCGGCGCGCAGTGTACCGGCGGCGCTGCCGGGGTGTGCGCCACGTCCGACAGGGCACGGGGCAGCGCGCGGACAGACGCCCCCACCCCTGCGCCCTAAGCTGGAACGCAACCAGACCCAGGAGGTAACACCATGGCCTTGTCCCGTTTCACTGCCCTCGTTCCCGCCGCGTTGCTGCTGTGCGCCGCAGCCCAGGCCGCCCCCGACAGCAATGCGCGCAGCCGCTACTCTGAAGAGCGCGCCGCCTGCGCGAGCGTGCCTGCCGAAAGCCGCGCAGCCTGCGTGCGCGAAGCCGGAGCCGCCCAGCAGGCCGCACGCGCCGGCCAGCTCACGAGCGACAGCGGCGCCTACGAACGCAACGCCATGGCGCGCTGCGAAGTGTTCAAGACGCCGGGCGACCGTTCGGACTGCGAGGCCCGCATCCGCAGCGGCTCCACCGTGTCCGGCTCGGTGGAAGGCGGCGGCGTGCTGCGCGAAGCCGAAACCCTCGTGACCCCGCGCTGATCAGCCCAGTTGCTCCCGCATGCCGTCGATGACGGCACGGTAGTCCGGCTTGCCGAAGATGGCGCTGCCCGCCACGAAGGTGTCGGCGCCCGCATCCGCCACGCGGCGGATGTTCTCCGTCTTGATGCCGCCGTCCACCTCCAGGCGGATGTCCTTGCCGCAGGCGTCGATGCGCTTGCGCGCCGCCTCGATCTTGCGCAGCGCCGAATCGATGAAGCCCTGGCCGCCGAAGCCGGGGTTCACGCTCATGATGAGGATGAGGTCGATGTCCTCGATCACCCAGTCCAGCACGTCCAGCGGCGCCCCCGGGTTGAAGGTGAGGCCTGCCTTGCAGCCGTGCGCCTTGATGTTCTGGATGCTCCGGTGCACGTGCGACGACGCGTCGGGGTGGAAGCTGATGTAGTCCGCGCCCGCCTTGGCGAATGCCGTGGCCAGGTCGTCCACGGGCTGCACCATCAGGTGCACGTCGATGGGCACGGCCTGGCCGGCGGGCGTGACGGCGTGGGGCTTGAGGGCCTGGCAGATCATGGGACCGAACGTGAGGTTGGGCACGTAGTGGTTGTCCATCACGTCGAAATGGATCCAGTCTGCGCCGCTGGCGATGACGTTGCGCACCTCCTCGCCCAGGCGGGCGAAGTCGGCTGACAGGATGGAGGGGGCGATGCGGTAGGTGGGGCTGCTCATGCGCCCGATTGTCGCAGCAGCGCCCTGCCCGCCCCCGGCTTCATCGTTACCATTGCGCGATGCCCAAATACCAGTTCCAGGCCGAGGTGCGGCCCCAGTTCCTGCCCGACCAATCGGACCCGGAAGCGGGGGTGTACAGCTTCGCCTACACCATCACCATTACGAACGTGGGCGAAGCCACGGCCCAGCTCATCGCGCGCCACTGGATCATCTGCGACGCCCATGGGCATGTGGAGGAAGTCAAGGGCCTGGGCGTCGTGGGCCAGCAGCCGCTGCTGCGGCCGGGCGAAGCCTTCCAGTACACCAGCGGCTGCCGCCTGCGCACCGCCAGCGGCAGCATGCACGGCAGCTATTTCTGCGTGGCCGAGGATGGCGAACAGTTCACCTGTCCGATCGACATGTTCGTGCTGGAAGCCATGGGGTCGCACACGCCCCAGCAGCCGCACGGCGGCAGGGTGCTGCATTGAAGCGCGGCGGCCCGGACCTGGCGCAGCTGCTCGCCGCCGTCGATCCCGCGGCGCCCCTGGCGCAGCGGCACCTGCAGCTCATCGCCCTGCTGGACTGGGTGCGCGGCAACGGCCAGAGCGTCGAGGGCGCAGCCGGCCGCGTGGCGCTGCTGGTGGAGGCTGCGGAGCGCTCCGCCGAGACACGGGCCCGCCTGCAGGCCTGGTGGGCCGTGCTCACCAGCACGGTGGACATCACCACGCTGCTGGCCGACTTCGGCTTCGCCCAGCGCACCGCGATGACCAGCGAGCTGATGGAGCGGCTGCGCTACAAGCTGCTGCCCGCCAGCCCCGACACGCTCGATGCCTCCGAGTTGTTCATG
>Ga0222428_100543_pt1 | contig 11833 bp, 22 predicted proteins | sample 2B5Ametagenome_FD_182471 | JGI IMG/M metagenome (GOLD analysis project Ga0222428, IMG submission 182471) | Enriched microbial communities from leaf-cutter ant dump, University of Wisconsin, Madison, United States - 2B5A (version 2) | ecosystem: Environmental > Terrestrial > Nest > Insects nest >...
ACGGTCAGCGTGTAGCCGCCCGTGACCTGGCGAATGCGCGAGTTCTCGGGCACGGGGTACGCCACGGCCGGGTCGATGCGGTAGGTGAAGCGCCCTTCCTTCCACACCTTCCAGGCGCGCAGCACCTGAGGGATGCCCGCGAAGGCGAAGCGCAAGGCTCCCGCGGGCACCTCGTTGCCGTTGCTGGGAGGCTGCCCCCAGTCGAACTGCGGCCCGTCGAACGAGGATGCGCCCGAGCTGATGGGCTCCAACGTGGAGAACGGCAGATCGGTGTAGACCAGATTGCGCGTCACCGTGAGCGCGATGCTGTTGCCGCTGGAGCCAGGCGCGCGTGCGGCCAGCTGCACACCGAAGAAATCGAGGATCGCAGGCGTGGGCGCCTTGCCCGCGTCCAGCAGCGTGAAGCGCAGCGTTTGCGGCACGGCACCCGGGTCGATGCTCTGCACTTCGACCGTGCCGTTGCCCACGCCCTGCAGCACAGGAGTGGACGTGCGCATGGCGCCAGCGGGGCCGCCCAGCACCTCCACATCCACCACGGTGTCTGCGCCGCCCGTGTACGCACCCGACAGCCCCATGGCACCGTTGCCCGCGCGGTTCTGCGCCAGCAGGTGGACTTGCGTGCTCGCGCGCTGCGCCGACGCTGTGATGACCGCCCCGCGCACCTTGTTGTGCGCGTTGCCGATGATGCGGGTGCGGGTGTAGGGTGCGGTCATGTCGATCAGGAGCGCAGGCCCCGGCGGTTCAGGTTTTCGATAGCGGGCAGGAGCTGGCGGGCCATGCGCTCGGCCTCGGCCCGGTTGGACAGGTCAACGCCGGGGTGCAGGTTGATCTGCACCGTGACCCCGCCACTGCTGCCGCGCTCGCGCTGTCCACCGGAGCTGCTGGAGGTGGTGGTGGTAGTGGTGGGCGGAGGCGGCGCAGCGGGCCCTGTGCCGTTCACGCGGTTGGCCTCCGCCTGAAACTTGCGCGGCGGTGGGAATGAGCCGGTATCGAGTTCTTCGAACAATTCGCTCATGGGTCAGCCTCCGGCCTTCTTCTTCCAGTGCGCAACCTGCCGCTTCAGGTCCGCTACCTGCGTCATCAGGGAGTTGATGCGGGACTGCAGCCCCCGGGCAAGGTCGCGCTCACGCTTGGCCTCCTCCATCGCCGCCGAAAGCTGATCGTTCGCATCCAGAATCTGCGCGATGGATGCGTTGTCGGCCTGGGCCTCCTGCAACTGCTCGCGCAGCGCTGCGATCTCCTCTTGCAGGGCCGACAGCTGGGCTTGCTGGGCGTTCTGCTCCACACCCGCGGGCGGGGTTGCAGCCTGGTCGATGCCGCGGCGGTCAAGCATGTCCAGGGCGGTGCCGTGCGCTTCCGGCGCCGGCGGCCGGGCCGCTGCGGACGCGATCTTGCGCATGGGCTTCTGGATGGCCTCCGCCTGCTGCTCGGGCGGCAGCTTGGCGATGGCCGAAGCCTTGGCCAACCCCATCTCGCCGGCCTTGACCGCCTCTTTCACCTCGGGGACTGCCTGGGTTCCCACCGTGCGGGCCTGCTCAATGGAGCGGACGCCTACCCCCGCGATTTCCGCCAGTTCGCGGGAGGTTTTTGGAGCCTCCGCACTGAGTGCGGAACCTGCCTGCAACTCCGCACTGAGTGCGGAGTTATGGGCAAGGCGGCCGGGGCCGCGCCATTCGTAGACCGCCGTAGTGGCCAGGGCCATCTGTGCAACGGTGATATGGCGGCGGGCCTTGTTCTGTGCCAGCACGAAGGCGCGCGGATCAACCCAGCTGTCCAGTTCGCGCGTTGGGCACTCCAGGTCCAACTCGGTTGCGGCGCGGTAGCGGTTCCAGCCGTCCAGAACCTGGCCTTCGAAGATCGTGATGCTGTTCTGCACGCCGAGTTCGGTGATGCTGTCCTTGAGCGTTTGGTATTCAGCGTCCGACAGTGCCGGGAATGCGGCGGATAGGGGGTGTTGCGTGTACTGAGCCATCAGAAGGGGACGCTCGGGTCGTTGGGCACCCACCGGACTTCAAAGCGTCCGACAGTGCCGGGAATGCGGCGACGCGCGTCCACAGCAAGGGTGGCCAGCGCGACAGGAGACAAACGGTGGGTGGTGGCGTAGCTGCTGAAGTCGCCGAAGTTGAAGCCGCCGCCATCCGCAACCGCGTCGAGCATGGAGGCCAGCGCATAGGCATAGCGCTCCTGGTATGGGTGCGACCGCCGCAGCACCACGGTCGGCGATCCCTCACGGCCCAGGTGCATGGATGCGGTCCAGGTGCTGGCGCTCATGTCGCGCACGGTGCCGATGTCGAGCTTGCTGCTGGTGGTGTTGGTCATGCCGCCGCTCCTTCGTAGTCGCGCACCCAGCGCGCCGTCTCCAGCTGCTCGCGCAGATTGGCGGCGATGCGCTCGGCTTCAGCCAAGTCGCGCTCCAGTTCTTCCACGCTCTTGGTCGGGGTGTCAGGCATGCTGGGCCTCCGTGCTCATGCTGCGCACGGGCAGCGTGACCATGACGCGCTCTGCAGCAGGCTTGCCGGCCTCGTGCATTGCCGCCAAGCTGGCGCGCACGCGCTGGGCGCAGCCGATCAGTTCGGATAGCTCACGGTCCACGTCCGCCAGCTCGTTCGCCGTCACCCGCCCGTCAGCCGGAGCCTGGGCGGCCACGCTCACGAACTCAGCGAATTCGCGCGCGGCAGCGGCCAGGTCTTCCATGGAGGTGCCGCCAGTGGCGTAGAGGTCGGGCAGCGGGATCACCATCGCGCCCACGTTGCGGGCGAAGGTGTGCAAGATCTCCAATGGGTTTTCGACGTGCTGCTCGATGGCGTATTGCGTCAGCAGCTCGGCGTTGTCGAGGCTGAGCTTGTAGCCGCCGCTCCCCGCGAGCTGGTGACGCCAAGTCGTGGCGGTGACGCCCATCAACACGGCGGTGGTTTCATTGCCGCCCTGCATGCGCGAGGAAAGGCGGCGGGCTGCATCGCGTGAACTCATAGCAGTTTCACTCCAGCGTTGCTATAGCCGGCGGCGGGCCGGCCAGGAAGAATTCGGGCCATGAACACACAGCACCGCCCTACCCGCTTCACCCCGACTTCGGCCGGCCTCGTGCACGAAAGCTCGCGCACCTCCATTGCCGCGAACCGCGATCCCGACACGGGGCTCATGGAGCGGGTGATGACGAACAGTCGGTTGCGGCTGGTCTGGAGTGCGGGGGAGTTGCGGATCACCTGCGAGTGCAGCAAGGTGCGGCTGCCGGTCGAGCGGCCGATGCGCGCGATGCGGCGGGAGCGTTGAATGAAGTCAGGCATGGCCACCCTCTTCAATTCGCTGCACCGCCGTGTCGTTCTCCTCCATCGCCGCCACGTAGCGCTGGAAGAGCTGGCCAGCAGCGCTGCCAACAGGCCAGGCCTGAAAGTGGTGAAGGGGTTGGCCAGATTCGACTGCGCGACGCGCTTGAGCGAAGACCGCAGAGCGGGGAACGATGGGCTCCATCGGTTAGGCCTCCACTTGCTGGGAGCCGTTGCGATGCACGCAAGCGAACTCTGCCGGGACCTGAATCCCCGCGCGGACGCAGGCCGCGACAACGCGATCTGCCAAACGAGGCGGGAGTTCTGCAGGCCATTGGGAGACAGCCTGCGAGTTGATTCCTATGGCGTCAGCAGCCTTGGCAACTGTGCCGCCAAGCAGTTCAATGGCTTTGGACTTTTGCATGCCGCACATGTTAGCAAACTAACAACGCATCGACAAGCACACTAACTCACGTAGCAAGTAAGCTAACTTACATGAGCACGCTTCAAGAACGCATCGCAGAAATCATGGGCACGACAGGCCTGTCCGTCGGCGACCTTGCAAAGATCTCCGACGTGTCGTCGTCTGCCGTCACTCAATGGAAAGACGGGCCCACCAATACCATCAAGGCCGGCCCGGCGACAAAGCTGGAGGCAGCCACCAAATACAGCGCTAGATGGATCGCCACCGGAGAAGGTCCGAAATTTAAAGCCGAACGATCCAACGTCATCGCACTGCACCCTGAAGACGATTTGCCCGACGACGTGGTGCAGATTCCAGAATACAAAGTGCGCTTCAGCGGCGGAGACGGCAATGTCGTAATTGACTACGAGCTATCAGAAGAATCTCAGCCCGCCACCTATCGGCTTTCCTGGATGCAGCGTATGCACTTCAATCCAGATAAATTGAAGCGATTCAAGGTGAAGGGAAACAGCATGGAGCCTCTGCTTTTTAATGGAGACTCCGTGCTGGTCAATGAGGCGGAATCCGATATGGAGCAGATAGTGGATGGCAAGGTTTATGCCATTCGCTACGGGAACGAACTGCGCGTGAAACGGCTTTATCGAAGGCTCGACGGAAGCCTTACGCTGCACAGCGAGAATCCAGACTTTAAAGACGAAGACGTGCCGCCGGAGCTGGTAGAGCAACACATCACAATCATCGGCCGAGTACGGGACAAAAGCGGGGTCGGTGGCCTTTGATTCTCACCAATCATTCTTGTATCGTTACAAGAACACCATCATTGAAATACAGATAATACAGAGGCACCCCCCGAGAATTGACAAACACCCATTGTTCCCTCGTGCCATAAGCGTTTGTTGTTGAATTAACCCGCCAGTGACCACACCATTTATACGCTTTGGTCGAATAACAATCCGGGCTCTTTAAAACTTTCTCGACCTCAGACGCACGCATTCCTATGCGGGGAGTCCAATTCTTTCTGGCTGCCTCTTCAATCAATTTTTGCCCTTGTTGCAGCTTTCTCTGCTCAAAATCAGGGCATGCCTCTTCAGTCCAATTTCCGTTTTTATCCTTGCACTGGTAGGTTATGGCGCTGGTGGCAGTTGATAGGCTAATGAATGCGAGGAAAGTTAGCACGCCTCTAAGCATCGTCCAATCCCTCCTGTTTAAATTCCACTAACCACATCTGGGACAGCAACTGTCAATGCAGCTCTCAACACTGCGGCAGCTGCTCCCGTTGAAGGCGTATCGAAGGAACCGGTCATCCCCGCTTCCCAGCCTCAGCTCCAGTCTAGCAGGGCTGCATCCTTCCACTACGTATGAAGATAGGTATTCAGCACGCTAACACCATTGGTTAGTGCGCTTGCTTTTCATCGTTAGCTCGCTTACATTTACTCCAACGCCCCACCCCGGGGCACTGGAGTGAAGATGCAACCCAACACCGCTCAACTGCGCGAGCAAGCACGCCAAGCCGCGGTGCCGACGCAACAGTTGCGCACGCAAGCCTTTTGGCTCGATGAAGCCGCCCAACGGCGCGCCGCAGCCGACGTGCTGCTTGATCAACACCATCCCAACGTCATCGTTTCGCGTGCCCTGTGGGATGGTGCCTGCGCACTCATCGGCCGCGCCCAAGATCTGGAAAACAAGGCGTTGAAGGGCGGTGCACTGCTGCACGTCAGTGTGCCGGCAGCGATCCAGGCCGCGAAGGCTGTCAACGAGGCCCACTGGATGTCCGTGCGGGCGAAGGTGCGCGCATGACCACCCTTGCCGCCTTCCTCAACGCCGGCGCGGCGCGCACGGCCAGCCAGGAATCCGCAATGCTGGCTCGCGCGGCGAAGAACGCCCAGGGCGCACTGCAGTGGTCGATGGCGGCGACGCTGTGGGGCCAAGCCGCCGATGCCCTGCCGCGCGATCCACACACCGGCCGCGAGACGCTGCAGGCGCAGGCCTACCGCCGCAGCGCCAGCCACTGCCAAGCGCTGGTCAACACCAACGCGCCCATGCGCCTGATCAAGGACGCGCCCGACTACGAAGCCGAGCGCAAGAAGCGCCTGCGCGAGGTCGAGGCATATCAAGACACCTTCTGGAGACACCCATGACCCGAGCCCTCCTCTTCGCGCGCCTGACCCGCATGCGCAGCGATTCCATTGGCCTGCTTCGCTCGGCTCGCTGGGCTGCGGCGCTGGTGTGGCGCTCCTGAGTTTTTTCTAAAACGTTTTATTTAGTGCCCGCGTGGCATCAACGAGAGACTTCAGCCATGACCACCAACGTTTCCCAAGTCGGCCTCCTCGCCATCGAAGCTCACCACTACAAGAGGCTGCGGCGCCAGGCCAAATATCGGCTGGAGTCTGCCTACTCCAACTGGAAATCTGCCAACCGCGTGTTCGACCGCATCGAGCGGGATAGCCCGGAGTGGAACGCCATGATGGAAGGCACCCACGACGAATATCTGGCGCTGGAAGATGCCAAGCGCCACGAACGCAACGCGCAGGCCCGCCTGGAGCGCGCCATCGCCAAGGGCGTGACGGTGTGACCATGAACATGACCATCACTGGCGCCGAAACCGCCGACCAACTCATCAAACAGCTGGTGTACCTGCGCCATTGCGCACGCAACCTGATCATCGCCATCGGCGCAGCGCGCGAGAGCCGCAGTACGCTGAAGAAGGTGCTTGCCCAGGGAACCAAGCCCGGCGGCGAAAAGGCTGGCTCCGAACTGCTGGCCAGCATCGAAGAGCGGTTGGTGGACCTGCAGTTTGCCGAGGTCGAGATCGGGCAATACCTGTTCCCACTGTGCGATGCGCTGGATCGCAAGGCGACCCGCGAGCAGATCTTCGAGGCCATCAACACCAACCCAGCCGACCGCGACACCGACATGGTCCGCAAGTACGGGGACAAGAGCCACCATTTGATCTGCGTGCTGGACCTGGAGAACTCCGCCAGCACCCGTAACGACGGATGGACCGAGCCCACGGCCCAGCCCCTGAAGTGGTGCCACCAAATGGCCTTCATGCGCGAGTTACAGACGAACCCGAAGCTGGACCGCATCGTGCACGACGGCGCCAATGAGTTCTTCAACGGCGCATTCGGCGAGTACCGCGAGCGCCCGCTGATGGAGCGGCTGGCAGGGAGGGCGGTGTGATGGCAACCATGGCGATTTCCACCATGAACTGTGAAAACCTACGCGGCGTAGGTTTTGAAGATGCCCCAGAACTGGGTCATCCCTGGGTGAAGCTCCCCTCCCTGGGCGAGCTTCACCCAGGGGTCAGATCAGATCTGATCCCCCTCCTGGGTGGGCAGGCGGGGTCAGTACGTAGCCCTGAAGCACTAGAACGGTATTTTTTCGTCGTTGAGCAAATCGTCAAAGCCACCGGGGTCACTCCCGTTTCTGGGCGGATAACCGAAATACACCGCGCCGATGCTGACCTCGGCGAGAGTGGACGCCACCCACTTCCTTTGCGCCGCCAAGCCCGCCTGGTGAGCCTCAACAAGGTCAGGCCAGCGGCGCCGAATTACTGGATACACCTCGTCATCCAACTTGGCGTGATCCCAAGAGACGACACCAGCGCGATTGCGCTGTCTTGCAGGCGCGAGAAGGCCACTGTCAGAGAGCATCTTCCAGCGCTCCTGCTCCTCGTGGGTCAAGAGCGAAGGATATGTAATCGCAAGCCTGATAAAGCGCTCAGCCTCATCAACATCCCAAAGCGCTGCGGCCTCGTCATCCACCGTAATCGGGTTGTCTCCGTTATAGCCCGTCCCTTCGTACAGCTTCACATCGCGCAGGCTGTTTTCGACAGCCCATTCGATGTAGCTGGAGAGTGTGCGCCTTTGCTTGCGAGCCGCCAACTCGGCGAGATAACGCAGTTTCGGATCAAGCCGAACCGTCGTGATTTCCGACCGCGACAGCTTGCTTCCGCCTTTGGATTTCTTCGGGTCGTCAGCCATGCCTGTCATTTTACGACGTGTAAGCGTATGGCATACAAAAAAAATCCTCCAAAGTCATTGTAATGCCTTCGCATACATCGTATGCTAACAACACACGACACAGCCATGAACATACAGCAGCCTTCCCAAAAGCCTCAGCCGATGCGCCCAGATTCCATCCGAATGCCCGCTGACCTCCGTTCTTACCTGAGGGAGTCGGCCCGGAAGAACACTCGCTCGTATTCGGGTGAGGTCGTCCATCGCCTGGAAGCCAGCCGCCAAGCAGATCAGCAACCTCAACAGAAAGGACACCAGCAATGAGCAACATCATTCCGTTCAAGTTCGGCAAAGCGCCTGTGCGCGTGATCGAGGACGCCGCCGGAACCTTTGAGGTGGTGGCGAAGGACGTGGCCGAGGGCCTGGGCTACGCCTGGCAAGCGAACGTGATTGCGCATGTGCCCGAAGAGTGGAAGGGGGTTAAACCGATTAACACCCCTGGCGGCGTGCAGCAAATGGCCACATTGAAGGAGCCCGGCCTGTACTTTTTCCTTGGACGCTCCGACAAGCCCGATGCTCTGCCCATGCAGAAGTGGGTCAGCGGCGAAGTGCTGCCCAGCATCCGCAAGACCGGCAGCTACAGCATGACGCCGCGCACGACGGGCGAAATGCTCATGGCCCAAGCCCAGGCGTTCTACGCGCTGGAACAGGAGCAGGCGGCCATCAAGGCCGGGCTAGTGCAGGTCCAGCACCAGGTCGAAGAGCTTGCTGAGTCCCGCGTATGGGACCACTGCCCGCAAAACTGCGAGCCGATCACCAAGATTGAGGCGCGCATCAATGCCCGTTACGCGCTGCCCCACTGGGTCATCGACAAGGTGGTGCGCCAGCTGCCTTACAGCCCCAAGATCGCTGGCATGGTGCGCAACCAGCGCGAAGAGGCGAAGGGGTCGCAATACGCCGTGTTCGCTGTGGCCGACATCACGCGCATCTTCGACCGTTTCGTGAGCGAGTGCGTGCAAGAGACGCCAACGCTGTGGTCTCACCGTGACATCGAGAAGCGGTTCCAACTGCTACCCGATGGCCGCAAGCCGAAACCGCTCAAGGCCCACGCTCAGATAGAGCCCCTGGCTGCATAGGCCCGCCTCCCTAGCTTGATCGTGCGAAGACCGAATAAAAGGATCGTTTTCAGAAAAATCAAACCTATTGACCAATAACAAAGTAATCCTCATACTTTTCATTCGTCAATTAAATTGGGATCAAAATGATTTGCTCAACTAACATGACCGCCCTTAGGCTGGCGGTAATGCTCAAGCGCAGCGGCAAGGCGCGTGCCCGCATCAGTGAGAAGACGCTGCGCATCGTGTCGCGCCGCACCTTTCTGCGCGACGCCTTCGTGGTCGAGTTGCGAGGAATCCTTGAGGAGCTTGGCATCGTATTGGTGCGTATCCCTCGCGGCGGCTTCGTATTGATCACCATAGCGTCCCTGGAAGGCGCGCCGCCCATTACGGCAAGGGCGCATCCCGAAGTCCGCCGCATGGACCAGCGGGATCTGGAAATTGAGCTGGCGCTTGATGACCCCGATGACGAGGAATAGACCCACAAAAGGCGAAGCCCCTGAGCAGGTGAGAGCGCTCAAGGGCTTCTAGATCAAAAACCCGTACAAAAAGGATCAGATCTATGTCTGAGGTTACCACTCGCCCGGCCACGGGCGCAACCAAGCCCCCGGCACGCCAGAAGGCGGCGCCCTCCCCCGCGCCGGCCGCGCCCATCCTGAACGAGGCAGACAAACTGGCGATTGAAGCCGCAGAGGTGCTCGTCGGGATGGTAGGCCATGGCAGCGAAGACTCCGCCCCCCGAGGTTCTGGAACTGTGCCAGCTGCGTGCCAAGATCGTGCGGGAGGTGGAGCGGCTGTCGCAGCAGCAGGCGGGATGATCACCACCGTGCGCCAGCACCTGCTGGACACGCTGGTAGACCTGCGCAATCCAGACAAGCCCATGCCCATCGACCGTGCGAAGGCCGTCGCCGAGGTGGCCACCGTCCTTGTGAACTCGGCGAAGGTCGAGGTGGACTACCTGAAGGTGACGCAGCAGCGCCGGGGCGCGTTCTTCGAGGCGCTGCCGGCGCCAGGAGGCGACGCATGAAGCCGGCCGACACGACCCTGACCAAGGCGGACACCCGTGCGCTGTGGCATGCGATCCAGTGGATGGAGGACGTGCTGCGTAACTGGCGACGCGACGGGTTCACGGACGGCAGCCGGCCGCAGTACGACGAACAGCGCGAGCTGCTGCTGCAGGCCAAGCGCGCTCTGCGCAAGGCAAATGCAATCCGGAAGGCTGGCGCCTCGCAGCAGCCCATGCGCCAGGGTGTGCTGGAGCTGCAGCAAGGCGCAGGAGAAACGGCATTCAACGGAGGAGCCACAGCATGAGCACCATCACGATTCAGATGGAAAACACGGTGACCAAGGCCGAGCTGGTGGCCCTGCAAGAGTTCGTAGAGATCACCGCCAACCGCTTTCGCATTTCCAGCCGGTCGGGCAGCACAAGCGCGCAGCAATTCAAGGTCGAGAACGAGCGCCTGCGCGTAACGCGCCGGGTGGTGCAGAAGGTGCACAAGCTCTACAAGCAAGGCGCGCTGGTTGATCGCCAACGCTGCGCAGGAGGTGCAGGAGCACCCGAAAACTGCAGGCCTACCGAAAACCAGCAGGCGGGCCACACAGCCGCAGGAGGACCACCCTGATGGCCGCGCGCTACGTGCAAATCGCCAAGTTCTGCGAGGAAACCGGCTACACGGCCCGCGCAGTGGAAACAAAGATTCATCGCGGGGTGTGGGTGGAGGGCCGGCAGTACCGCCGTGCGCCAGACGGCCGCATCTTGATCGACATGGAAGGATACGAAAAATGGGTCGAAAACCAGTCGGAGGCGGGGTACGGCCAAACCGAGATCGCATAGAGGTGCGCTTCATGTTCCAGGGAAAGCAGATCGCTCCCACCCTGGACCTGCGGCCCACCGCGGCGAACCTCAAGCACGCCGCGCGCGTGCGCGAAAAGGTGCTGCAGCAGGTGGCCCTCGGCACCTTCAAGTTCTCCGAGTATTTCCCCGACTACAAGCTGGCCGCCAAGTACCAACCGGCCACCGAGGAGGAGGCGCGCACGCTGGACGCCTGGGCCAAGACCTGGGGCCAGTTGGCCGCCCGCACGCTGGAGCACTCCACGCTGGCCATCTACCGCCGACACTGGGATGCCTACTGGTCCCCAGCCTTCGGCCACCTGCTGCCCGAGAAGGTGACGCACGTCATGATCCTGGAGCGTCTGGCGCAGCTGTCGCAACCGCACGAGGACGCCAAGGGCCGGCCGCGCAAGGGGCTGGCCCGCAAGACACAGAACAACATCCTTATCCCCCTGCGGGCGGTCTTTGAGCTGGTGTGCAAGCCGCCCAGCACACTGGCGGACCCCACGGCTGGCATCGACAACCTGAAGGTCCAGAAGGGCAAGCCTGATCCGTTCTCGCCCGACGAGGTGGCCGAGATCCTGGCCGCCATTGAAAAGCACTGGGGCGAGGTGTTCCGCGACTACTTCGAGTTCAGCTTCTTCGCCGGGCTGCGCGCCAGCGAGCAGATCGCACTGATGTGGCAGGACGTGGACGTGCGCAGCGGGCGCATCGTCGTGCGCCGGGCCCGGGTGATGGGGCAGGAGAAGGAACGCACGAAGACCCACATCGAGCGCGAAGTGGAACTCAACGCCCGCGCGCTGGCCGTGCTGCATCGGCAGCGCGCACGCACCCAGGCCATGGGCAAGGAGGTGTTCTTCAATCCTGCGACCGGCCGGCCCTACGTGGATGAGCAGAAGCAGCAAGAGGTCTGGATGCGCAGCCTGCGCACGAGCCAAGTGCGTTATCGGCCGCCCAAGGAATGCCGCGATACCAGCGTCACCCTGGCGCTGATGGCCGGCGCCAATCCGATGTGGGTGGCCATGCAGCACGGGCACTCGGTGCAGGTGATGATGCGGGACTATGCCAAGTGGATACCCAGCGCCGACAAGGGGGCGAACCTGGCTGCGGTCAACCAGGCGATAGGAGGCGCGCCGCCGGTCCTCAAAAACGCGATATAGGACCAACGTAGGACCGGCGCCGCGAGGAGTAAGCCGACAAATGGAAAAGCCCCAAGCAGATCAACCACTTGGGGCTTCATG
>Ga0222428_100544_pt1 | contig 11812 bp, 12 predicted proteins | sample 2B5Ametagenome_FD_182471 | JGI IMG/M metagenome (GOLD analysis project Ga0222428, IMG submission 182471) | Enriched microbial communities from leaf-cutter ant dump, University of Wisconsin, Madison, United States - 2B5A (version 2) | ecosystem: Environmental > Terrestrial > Nest > Insects nest >...
GCCCTCGTGGCCCAGCACGGCGGGGAACACGCCCTCGGGGTCGTCGCCGCTCAGGGTGAAGGCGTCGGTGTGACACACGCCGGTGTGGGTGATCTTGACCAGCACCTCGCCCTTTTGCGGCGGGGCGACGTCGATCTCGACGATCTGCAGGGGTTCTCCGGCCTTGAAGGCCACGGCGGCGCGGGATTTCATGGGTGGTGCTCCTTGTGGGGGTTCTCGGGCTACTTCAGGTACGAGCGCAGCAGGGCCAGCGTTTCCTCCACCGCCTGGGGCGTGGGGGCCGGCTGCTGCGCCAGGGTTTCGCGCAGGTGGCTGCCCAGCAGGTCGGCCATCAGCCCGTGCACCGCGCCGCGCATCGCGGCGAGCTGCTGCAGGATGGGGGCGCAGTTGCTGCCTGCCTCCACCGCGCGCTCCAGCGCCTCGGCCTGGCCGCGGATGCGGCGCAGGCGGGAGATGGCGCGTTGCTTGTCTTCGGCGGTGTGGGGCATGCCAGTGCTGTATGGGTACTAGGGATAAGTATATAAGCGTTGCGCTTGATGGATGTGCGCAAAACCCATGAAATATGCGGCTACTAGGGGGTAGTATGTGCCGCTGCAGGCAAAAAAACCCGGGCGGGCCACCCGGGCGGTGGGTGAGGCGGGCCTCAGGCGCCGTGTTCCCAGTGCCGCACGCAGGCCCGCGCGAGCGCCTGGGCCGGGTCGGTGCTGACCGCCAGCAGCTGCGGCGCCGCATGCCGCAGCGCGATGGGCACCTCGGTGCAGGCCATCACGAGCTGCGTGGCACCGCGGCCGAGCAGGCGCTGCGCCGCATCGGCGATCAGCCGCCCGCCGGTGGCGATGTCGCCGGCCTTGATGGCGTAGCAGCCGGGGGTGAACAGGTCGTCCAGTTCCTGCGGACTGTGCGTCAGGTAGTCCAGCCCGGCCGCCTCCAGGCGCGCCTGGTAGAGCCGCTGGGCCAGCGCGCCCCGCGTGGCGATGATGCCGATGCGCTCGCCGGGGCGGTGCCGCGCGCGCAGGGCGTCGATGGTGGCGTCGACGATGTGCAGGATGGGCGCCGCGCTGTGCGCGCCGAGCGCGTCCCACCACAGGTGCGCGGTGTTGCACGGGATGGCGATGCAGGTCGCGCCCGCTGCGTTCAGGCGCGCGATGCCCTCCCGCATCGCGGGCAGCGGGTCCTCGCCGGTGCCCGCCAGCGCCAGCTGGCGGTCGGGAATCTGCGGCACGTTCCAAGTGACGGTGGGCACATGGTCCTGGTCGCGCCGCGCGGCGCGTGCCTGCAGGAGCTGGTGCAGGAAGTCCAGCGTGGCCAACGGCCCCATGCCGCCGAGCACGCCCACGAGCCGGGCCATGGTCAGAACGCCGCCTCGGGCGCGAGCGTGGAGCGGTAGGCGAACAGGCCCGCCGCGCCGCCGGTGTGCACGAACACGATGTTCTGCCCCTCGGTGAACACGTCCTTGCACACCAGGTCGATGAGGCCCGCGAGGCCCTTGCCGCTGTAGACCGGGTCGAGCAGGATGCCTTCGGTGCGCGCCAGCAGGTGCACGGCCTCGACCATGCCCTCGGTCGGCACGCCGTAGCCGCCGCCCACGTAGTCCGCGTTGGCGACCACGCGCTCGCCGGGGAAGTCGCCGCGCACGCCGAGCAGCGCCCAGGTCTCGCGCGCGAGCCGGCGCACGTTGTCCTCCTGGCGCTCGCGGGGCGCGCGCACGCTGATGCCGAGCACGGGAATGTGGCTGCTCACCGCCTCGAAGCCCACCACCAGCCCCGCCTGCGTGCCGGTGCTGCCGGTGGCGTGCACCACGTGGTCTACGCGCAGGTCGAGCGCGTTCGCCTGCGCGATGATTTCCTGCGCTGCCACCACGTAGCCCAGCGCGCCGATGGCGTTGGAGCCGCCTCCGGGGATGAGGTAGGGCACCTCGCCGGCGGCGCGCAGGCGCTCGCCCACGGCGGCCAGCTCGGCGTTCATGTCCAGGCCCGCGGGCCGCGTCTCGATGGCCGCGGCGCCCAGGATCTGGTCGAGCAGCACGTTGCCGTTGCGGTAGTAGTCCTCGGGCGCGCCGCTCACGCGCTCCTCGAGCAGCACCGTGGTCCTGAGCCCGTGCCGGTTGGCCGCGGCGATGGTCTGGCGCACGTGGTTCGACTGCGTGGCGCCCTGGGTGGCGATGTGCGTCGCGCCGTGCGCCAGCGCGTCGCCGATGAGGAACTCCAGCTTGCGCGTCTTGTTGCCGCCCAGCGCCAGGCCGGTGTTGTCGTCGCGCTTGATGAAGATGTGGGGGCCGCCCAGCGTCCGGGTGAGGTTGGGCAGGTATTCCAGTGGCGTGGGCGCCTGCGTGAAGCGCACGCGGGGGAAACGGGTGAGGTTCATGGCGGGGGGTGTTCATGCCTTGTCAGGCGATGGTGGCGTCGAGGGATTTGGCGGCTTCCTGCCGCACGATGTGCAGGATGTCGCGCTTGAGCTGGCCGAAGCGCGCATCGGCCACCAGATCCTCGAAGCGGCGCGGGCGCTCGAAGGGCACGCGCAGCTCCTCGCGCACGCGGCCCGGGCGCGACGACAGGATGACGATGCGGTCCGCGAGGAACAGCGCCTCGTCCACGTCGTGCGTCACGAAGAGGATGGTGGTGCGCTTGTGCTGCCAGATGCCGGTGAGCAGCTCCTGCATCGCCAGGCGCGTCTGCGCGTCGAGCGCGCCGAAGGGCTCGTCCATGAGCAATATCTCGGGCTCCGGCAGCCAGGCGCGCGCCAGCGCCGCGCGCTGGCGCATGCCGCCCGAGAGCTGCCAGGGCGCATGCCCGGCGAAGCCTGCCAGGCCCACGAGGCGCAGGTATTCGTCCACCCGCGCCGCATAGTCCTGCGCGCGCTGGCCCGCCATGCGCGGGCCGAAGCCCACGTTCTGGCGCACGCTGAGCCAGGGGAACAGCGTGGGCTGCTGGAACACCATGCCGCGGTCCGGCCCCGGCCCGGCGATGGCGCGGCCGTCGCACAGCAGGCGGCCGCTGTCGGGCTGCTCGAAGCCGGCCACGAGGTTCAGCAGCGTCGATTTGCCGCAGCCCGAGGCGCCCAGCAGGCAGACGAATTCGCCATGCCGCAGCTCCAGCGAGATGTGGCTCAGCACCTGCTGCGCGGCAGCCTGGCCCGGCGCGGGGAAGCTCTTGCTCACGCCGTCGAGGCGGATGCGCACGTCGCGGTCCATGCTCATGCGTCCTTTCCCGACCAGGGCGCGAAGCGCCGGTGCAGCAGCACCAGCAGCGCGTCGAACAGGTAGCCGATCAGCCCCAGCAGCAGGATGCCGAGCATCACCACGTCGGTGCGCAGGTAGCCGCCGGCGTTGATCACCATCCAGCCCAGGCCCGCGTTCGCGGCCACCAGCTCGGCCGCGATCAGCGAGGTCCAGCCGATGCCGATGGCCAGGCGCACGGTGGTGAACAGCTCGGGCAGCGCGTTGGGCAGCACCACGTGGGTGAAGAGCTGTGCGCGGCTGGCGCCCAGCGTCTGCGCCGCGCGCAGCCGCGCCTGGCCCACGTGGGCGACGGCGGCGGCAGCACCCACCATGATGCTCAGCACCGTGGCGATGAAGATCAGGAAGAACTTGGCGCCCTCGCCGATGCCGAACCACACGATCACCAGCGGCACCAGCGCGATCTTGGGCAGGGGCCGCATGAACTGCACGAACGGGTCGAGCACGGCCGACAGCGTGGGCGACAGCCCCATCGCCAGACCGAGCGGTACGCCGACGAGCACCGCCGCCGCGAACGCCGCGAGCGCGCGCAGCGTGCTGATGAGCACGTGCTGCCACAGGGGCGTCTGCCGGTAGCCGTCGGTGAACAGCTCCACGGCCGTGTGCCACAGCTCGGTGGGCGGCGGCAGCATCAGCGGGTCGGCCCAGCCCAGGCTGCCGCTGGCCTGCCACAGCAGCAGCACGCCCGCGACGGCGGCGGTGCTGACCAGCGTGCGCCGCGACCGGGCGCCGGGCCAGGCCCGGCGCCGCCGCGGCAGCCCGCCCGCCGCGGGCAGGCGCAGTTGCGTCTCGGTGCCCATGCGCACCTCACCGGCCCGCAGCGGCGCGCTGCAGGTAGGTGGTGTTGATGAAGGGGCCGTAGCTCGCCGGAATCTCCCGCGGGCGCACCTCGCCGATGCTGGCGAGGAACTCGGCCGAGTCCTTGTACGCCTGGGTGATGAGTGATTGCCCCTTGGTCTGCGCGTCGCCGATGAAGGCGGGCGTGAGCTGCTCCTGCAGCGACGGGTATTCCAGTCCGCCGAGCGTGCTGCGCACCGTGTTGGCCGGGATGTCGAGGTGCTTGGCGATGGCCTGCACCGCGCCTTCCGGGTCCTTCTTGTACTGGTCCACCTTGTCCTGCGCCACGCGCAGGAAGCGGGCGACCAGCTCGGGGTGCCTGTCGGCGAACTCCTTGCGCACCACGAAGTTGTTGAACACCAGCACCTTGTGCTTCTGCAGGTCCTTGGTGGCGAAGATTTCCTTGCCGCCGGAGGCCTCCATCTGCTGGGTGAACGGGCCCCAGACATAGGCCGCGTCGATGTCGCCGCGCTTCCACGCGGCCACGATCTCGGCGGGCTTGAGCGCCAGCGTCTTGATCTTGCGACGGTCCGCCCCGGAGTGCTTCACCGCCACTTCGAAGGCGTATTGCGCCGTGGAGTTGGCGGGGTAGGCCACGGTCCTGCCCTCCAGGCCCCGGACGCCCTGGATGCCCTCGCGTGCGATCAGCCGCTCGGACGTGGCGATGATCTCGGGCACGCCGATGACCTCGATCGGCAGCTTGCGCGCGATGCCCGCGGCGGCGGGGCTGGAGCCGAAGCGCGCGATGTCGATCTCCTTGGCGGCGAACAGGCTCAGCACGTCCGCGCCCGAGGCGAACTGCACCCACTTGACCCTGGTGCCGAAGGCCTGCTCGAACGCTCCGTCGATCTGGCCCAGCACCCACACGCGCGGGCCGCCCGCCCAGGCCAGGCGCACCTCGGGCGGCACACCCTGTGCCTGGGCCTGCCCGACGACGGCGGCAAAGCCCGCGGCGGCCAGCGCCAGCCATTTCCCCACACGAAAACCCGACATAACCATTCCTTAAAAACATTCGATATGAAGAACTGTATTTAAGAAACCTGTGGCTATGTAGTAAGGTTTCCGCATAACGATGCGCGCAAAACGCATACGCGGGCCGTCCATGAAAAACACCCCATGGCGGCGGGCGCATGGGGTGCGGGGGCCGGCGTGGTGCCGGCCGGGAAGAAGGTGGGCGCCGTCAGTCCTCGACGAACGCCTCCTCGCGCTTCTTGCGCACGTTGGGCAGCAGCACGATCACCAGCAGCACCGCCGCGACGGCCAGCAGCGAGGCCGACAGCGGGCGCGTGACCAGCACGCTCCATTCGCCGCGCGAGAGCAGGAGCGCGCGGCGCAGGTTCTCCTCCATCATCGGGCCCAGGATCAGGCCCAGCAGCAGCGGCGCGGGCTCGCAGCCGAGCTTGTGGAACACGTAGCCGAGCACGCCGAAGATGGCCACCATCCAGATCTCGAAGGTGTTGTTGTTCTCCGAATAGACGCCCACGGCGCAGAACAGCACGATGGCGGGGAACAGCCACTTGTAGGGGATGGACAGCAGCTTGATCCACAGCCCGATCATGGGCAGGTTCAGGATCACCAGCATCAGGTTGCCGATCCACATCGAGGCGATCAGGCCCCAGAACAGCTCGGGGTTGCTGGTCATCACCTGCGGGCCGGGCTGGATGTTGTGGATGGTCATGGCGCCCACCATCAGCGCCATCACGGCGTTGGGCGGGATGCCCAGCGTCAGCAGCGGGATGAAGGAGGTCTGCGAACCGGCGTTGTTGGCCGACTCGGGGCCGGCCACGCCGCGGATGTTGCCCTGGCCGAACGGCACCTCGCCGGGCTTGATCTTCGACTTCTTCTCGATGGTGTAGGCCGCGAAGGCCGACAGCAGCGCGCCGCCGCCGGGCAGGATGCCCAGCGCCGAGCCGATGGCCGTGCCGCGCAGCACGGCGGGGAACATGCGCCTGAAGTCCTCCTTGGTGGGCATGAGGCCGCTCACCTTGTCGGTGAACACCTCGCGCTTCTCGGTGGGCATCGAGAGGTTGGCGATGATCTCGCCGTAGCCGAAGATGCCCATGGCGATGGCCACGAAGCTGATGCCGTCGGTCAGCTCGGGAATGTCGAAGCTGTAGCGCGCCACGCCGGAGTTCACGTCGGTGCCCACGAGGCCGAAGGCCAGGCCCACCAGGATCATGGTGATGGCCTTGAGCAGCGAGCCCGAGGCCATGACCACGGCGCCGATCAGGCCCAGCACCATCAGCGAGAAGTATTCGGCGGGGCCGAACTTGAACGCCACCTCGGTGAGCGGCGGCGCGAATGCGGCGATCACCAGCGTGCCCACGCAGCCCGCGAAGAACGAGCCCAGCGCGGCGGCGGCCAGCGCCGGCCCCGCGCGGCCCTTGCGCGCCATCTGGTAGCCGTCGATCACCGTGACCACCGACGATGACTCGCCCGGCAGGTTGACGAGGATGGCGGTGGTGGAGCCGCCGTACTGCGCGCCGTAGTAGATGCCGGCCAGCATGATCAGCGCGGCCGTGGGCGGCAGCGCGTAGGTGGTGGGCAGCAGCATGGCGATGGTGGCCACGGGGCCCAGGCCCGGCAGCACGCCAATGAGGGTGCCCAGCAGGCAGCCCAGGAAGGCATAGAGGAGGTTCTGCGCCGTGAAGGCGACCTGGAACCCCATGGAGAGGTGGTCGATCAGTTCCATGATGGGAGTAGTTGTTTGTGCGATGCAGGTGGAACGATCAGCCCACGATGAAGGAGGGCCACACGGGGAATTGCAGGTTCAGCGCCACGACGAAGGCCAGGTAGCTGCCTATGGCGAGGACGGTGGCGAGGATCAGCACGCCCTTGAGGTTGAACTGGTCGCCCGCCAGGCTGGCGATCAGCGTCAGCGCGTAGATGGCGACGATCATTCCCATGGGCGGCAGGCCGATGCCGGGCAGGCCGCCGAGCAGCACGCCGAACAGCAGGTTGGCGCCGATGATGAACACCAGCGGGCGCCAGGCGATGGCGCCGACGGGCTCGCCGTCCTCGGTGGGCACGGTGAGTGCGCGCGCGGTGATGACCGCGCCCAGCAGCGCGATCAGCACGCCGACGATCAGCGGGAAGTAGCCCGGCCCCATGCGGGCGCCGGTGCCCACGCTGTAGGTGGTGGCACCCCAGGCGAAGGCGACGCCGAAGGCGCTGAACAGCAGCCCCGCGGTGAAATCTCTCTGGCTGTGGATCTTCAAAGCAAAAGTCTCCTGATGGGCCCGTGCGAGGGGCCTGGTTGGTTGGCTGAAGGGGAGACGAAAATCGTAGGCGCGCCACGCCGCGCGGCGCATGACCGAACCATTGCCGCGCGGTAATGAAAGGCGTTCGGTTTGCTATCGGAACAGGAGCTGCCTGCGCTTGCCAGTCAAGCGCTGGAGGCCGGTTTGGCTTGTATCCTGCCGGCCAGGCGCTTCATGACAGGGGCAATTGCAGGGTCACGCGCAGGCCGGGCTCGGCCGGCTCGATGCGCATGCTGCCGCCATGCAGCCGCATGACGGCCTGCACGCTGGCCAGCCCCAGGCCGTGGCCGGGCAGCTCGGGCCGCAGGCGCACGAAGCGCTCTCCCAGCGTGGCGATGGCCTGCGGCGGGGCGCCGGGTCCGTCGTCCTGCACCACGATCTCGCTCCACGCGGCGCCGTCGCGGGCCAGCATCTGCGAGCGCACCTGCACCCGCGCGCCGCGGCCGCCGTACTTGATGGCGTTGTCCACCACGTTCACGAGGGCGCCGGCCAGCAGGTGGCGGTCGCCCAGCACGGGCGCGGGGTGCGTGCATTCCCAGTGCAGCGACACGCCCTCGTGCTCGGCCAGGTCCTCGTAGAGCTCCACCACGTCCTCTCCGATGGCCTGCCACGACGTGGGCGCGAACGGCGCGCGGCGCGTGCCGGATTCGGCCTGGGCGATGGACAGCAGCTTGTCCAGCACGCGGCTCAGGTCGTCGATGTCGTGCATGGCCGACTGCAGCGCGGTGCGCAGGGCGGCGGCGTCCGCTGTGCCGTCGTGCGCGGCCTGCAGCCGCAGGCGCAGGCGGGTCAACGGCGTGCGCAGGTTGTGCGCGATCGCGTCGGAGACGTGGGTCACGCCCTCCATGAGCTGGCCGATGCGGTCGAGCATGTGGTTGAAGTCCTGCTCCAGGCGCACGAACTCGTCGCCGGAGTCGTCTTCCACGGGCACGCGCTCGTGCAGCTGGCCGCCTGCGATGCGGGTGATGGTCTGGTGCAGTGCGTTTACGCTGCGGCCCAGCTCGCGCCGCAAGAACCAGGCGCTGGCCAGCGCCAGCGCGAGCGAGAACAGACCCGCCACCAGGCTGGCCGTGGCCACGGTGGATTCGATGCGGCGCAGCTCCCGCAGGTCGTGGCCCAGCACCAGCAGCGCGCCGTCGGGCAGCGGGTGGGCGAGCAGCTGCGCATCGACGGTCTGCGTGCCCAGCGCGAGCTGCTGCACCGTGGCCCCGGTGGTGCGCAGCGGGGGCAGCGACTCCACGTCGATGTTCCCGGCCAGGAAACGGCCGTCCGGCGTGGTGAGCAGCACCAGTTCGAGGTCGGTGTCGCGCCCGTCGTGCAGCACGCGGTGGATGGCCTGGGCCGTGGCCTCGGGGCCTTCGTGGGCGTATTGCAGCGCCAGGCGCTGCTGCGTCTGCAGCAGCTGGCGGTCCACGTTGCGGTGCAGGACGGAAGACACCTGGATGTACACCAGCGCCAGCGCGGCCAGCATGGCCAGCAGCACCAGGAAACCCGACAGCGCGGCCAGGCGCAGGCCGGCGGAGCGCCACAGGCCGTGCCCGCTGCCCGTCACGGATCGCTCTCGGGCGAGAGGGCGATGCGGTAGCCCACGCCGCGCACGGTGTGGATCAGCGGCGCCTCGCCCGGCGCCTGGAGCTTGTGGCGCAGGCGGCTGATCTGCACGTCGATGAGGTTCGTCTGCGGGTCGAACCGGTAGTCCCACACGGCTTCCAGCAGCATGGTGCGGGTCAGCGGCTGTCCGGCGTGCATCAGCAGGTAGGCCAGCAGCCGGAATTCGCGCGGCTTGAGCGCGATGGCCCGGCCACCCCGCTGCACCGTGCGGTGCACCAGGTCCAGGCGCAGGTCGCCCAGCTGCAGGGCCTTGGCCTCCTCGCCCGTGCGGGTGCGGCGCACCAGTGCCTCGATGCGCGCGGACAGCTCCGAGAACGCGAAGGGCTTGGTCAGGTAGTCGTCGCCGCCCGCCTTCAGGCCGCGCACGCGCTCGTCCAGCGCGCTCAGGGCCGAGAGCACCAGCACCGGCGTGCGCAGCCCCAGGCCGCGCATGCCGTGCAGGATGTGCAGCCCGTCCACCTGCGGGCCCAGCATGCGGTCGAGCACCACCACGTCCCACGGCTCGCCGCAGGCGCGCCGCAGCGCGTCGCGCGCCTCGCTGGCGATGATGGCCACGTGCCCCTGCGCCCGCAGTCCGTCGGCGATGTAGCGCGCGTTCTCCAGGTCGTCTTCGATCACCAGGCAGCGCCACATCATGGAAGGCATGGCGGCGGCGGGGGACTCGGTCATGGGGCCGGAAGCTCTTTCAAGGAAGGGAAGGGGAGGGGCGTCCATGGTAACGGCGCGCACCGGACGGGCAAGAAAAAACCCGCAGGCGGCGGGCGCCTGCGGGTTCTGGCTTGGCGGCCGGTGGCCGGAGATCAGCGCTTGCCGAGGTTCGGCACGTCGCGGCGCTCGGAGCCCACGAAGAGCTGGCGCGGGCGGCCGATCTTGTACTCGGGGTCGCCGATCATCTCGTTGAGCTGGGCTATCCAGCCCACGGTGCGGGCCAGCGCGAAGATGCCGGTGAACAGGTTCACGGGGATGCCGATGGCGCGCTGCACGATGCCGGAGTAGAAGTCCACGTTCGGGTAGAGCTTGCGCTGCACGAAGTAGTCGTCTTCCAGGGCTATCTTCTCGAGCTCCTTGGCCAGGGCGAACAGCGGGTCCTTCTCCAGGCCCAACTCGGCCAGCACTTCGTTGCAGGTTTCCTGCATGAGCTTGGCGCGGGGATCGTAGTTCTTGTACACGCGGTGGCCGAAGCCCATCAGCTTGACGCCGCTGTTCTTGTCCTTGACCTTCTCCATGAACTCGCCGACCTTGGCCACGCCGCCGTTGCGCTGGATGTCCTCCAGCATATTCAGACAGGCTTCGTTGGCGCCGCCGTGGGCGGGGCCCCACAGGCACGCCACGCCGGCCGCGATGGCGGCGAACGGGTTGGTGCCGGAGGAGCCGCACAGGCGCACGGTGGAGGTGGACGCGTTCTGCTCGTGGTCGGCGTGCAGGATGAAGATGCGGTCCATCGCGCGCTCGATCACGGGGTTGACCTTGTAGTCCTCGCAGGGCGTGCCGAACATCATGCGCAGGAAGTTGCCTGCGTAGCTCAGCTCGTTGCGGGGGTACATGTAGGGCTCGCCCTTGCCGTACTTGTAGGCCATGGCCACGAGCGTGGGCATCTTGGCGATCAGGCGGATCGCGGCGATGGCGCGGTGCTCGGGATTGTTGATGTCGGTGCTGTCGTGGTAGAAGGCCGACAGCGCACCCACCAGGCCGGTCAGCACGGCCATGGGGTGGGCGTCGCGGCGAAAGCCCCGCAGGAAGAACTGCATCTGCTCGTTGACCATGGTGTGCTTGGTCACGAGCTGGTGGAAGTCGCTGCGCTGCGTGTCGTCGGGCAGCTCGCCGTTGAGCAGCAGGTAGCAGGTGTCGAGGTAGTCGCACTTCTCGGCCAGCTGCTCGATGGGGTAGCCGCGGTACAGCAGCTCGCCCTTGTCGCCGTCGATGTAGGTGATGGACGACTGGCAGGCCGCCGTGGACAGGAAGCCCGGGTCATAGGTGAACATGCCCGTTTGCGCGTACAGCTTGCGGATGTCGATCACGTCCGGGCCGATGCTGCCCTGGTACACGGGAAGCTCCATGCTGGGGCTGCCGTTGCTGAACGATAGCGTCGCTTTGTTGTCTGCCAGTTTCATTTCCAGTTTCCTTCTGTAGTTGACCCGCACAGTGATGCGTGGGGGCTGCTACGCGCGGTGGCGCAGCTGTTCCAGCACTTCCTTGACTTCCGGGGTGTCGAGCACTTCCGTGGGTTCCTTGCGGCGCAGCAGCAGGTCCAGCAGGTCGTTGTCCGACAGGTCCATCAATGCCGTGAGTCCCCGTGCCTGGCGTTGGGTCAGGCGCGGGCCGTGGGCCGCGAAGAACCGCTCGATGAACAGGTCGTTCTCGACCAGCCCGCGGCGGCTGCGCCACCGCAGAATGGCCACTTCGCGTTCGTCCAGCAGTGCTTCTTCGGCCATGGTTCTTCGTTTCTTCAGATGGCGCGGCGCACCATCAGTTCCTTGATCTTGCCAATCGCCCGCGTGGGGTTCAGGTGCTTGGGGCACACGTCCACGCAGTTCATGATGGTGTGGCAGCGGAAGAGCCGGTACGGGTCTTCCAGGTTGTCCAGGCGCTCGCCCGTCTTCTCGTCACGGCTGTCGGCGATGAAGCGGTAGGCCTGCAGCAGGCCGGCGGGGCCCACGAACTTGTCGGGGTTCCACCAGAACGAGGGGCAGCTCGTGGAGCAGCTCGCGCACAGGATGCACTCGTACAGGCCGTTGAGCTCCTCGCGCTCCTCGGGCGACTGCAGGCGCTCCTTGGAGGGCGACACCAGACTGTCGTTCTGCAGGTAGGGCTTGATCGAGTGGTACTGCTTGAAGAACTGCGTCATGTCCACGATCAGGTCGCGGATCAC
>Ga0222428_100546_pt1 | contig 11787 bp, 10 predicted proteins | sample 2B5Ametagenome_FD_182471 | JGI IMG/M metagenome (GOLD analysis project Ga0222428, IMG submission 182471) | Enriched microbial communities from leaf-cutter ant dump, University of Wisconsin, Madison, United States - 2B5A (version 2) | ecosystem: Environmental > Terrestrial > Nest > Insects nest >...
GCTCGGACATCCATGCGCTCACCACGCTCGGCGCGGCCGAGGTGCGCGTGGTCGGCCCGCGCACGCTGGTGCCCGGCGACCTTGCGCAGATGGGCGTGCGCGTGTTCCACAGCCTGGAGGAGGGCATCAAGGGCTGCGACGTGGTCATCACGCTGCGCCTGCAGAACGAGCGCATGAGCGGCGCGCTGCTGCCGTCCAGCCAGGAGTACTTCAAGAGCTTCGGCCTCACGCCCGAGAAGCTGCTTCTCGCCAAGCCCGACGCCATCGTCATGCACCCCGGCCCCATCAACCGCGGCGTGGAGATCGACTCCGCCGTGGTGGACGGCCCGCAGGCCGTGATCCTGCCGCAGGTCACCTTCGGCATCGCGGTGCGCATGGCCGTCATGTCCATCGTCGCCGGGAACGAGGCTTGAAGACTATTATTTTCATAGCTGCTCGCGCTTTCCCAGTAAGCGCTGGCGGCCAATTTGGCTTGAAACCATGAAAATACTCATCCAGAACGGCCGGGTGATCGACCCCGCCAGCGGCCTCGACAAGGTGTGCAACGTGGCCCTCGCGGCGGGCCGCATCATCGCGGTGGACCGCGAGCCCAGGGACTTCACGCCCAACCGCGTGATCGATGCCGGCGGCTGCCTCGTGCTGCCCGGCCTGGTGGACCTCGCCGCGCGCCTGCGCGAGCCCGGCTACGAGCACGAAGGCATGCTCGAATCCGAGATGGCCGCGGCCGTCGCGGGCGGCGTGACCAGCCTGGTCTGCCCGCCCGACACCGACCCGGTGCTCGACGAGCCCGGCCTGGTGGAAATGCTCAAGTTCCGCGCCGAGAAGCTGCACCAGGCACGGCTGTTCCCGCTGGGCGCGCTCACGCGCGGGCTGGCCGGCGAGGTGCTCACCGAGATGGCCGAGCTCACCGAATCCGGCTGCGTGGGCTTCGGCCAGGCCGACGTGCCTCTGGCCAGCACCCAGGTGATGCAGCGCGCGCTGCAGTACGCCGCCACCTACGGCTACACCGTCTGGCTGCGCCCGCAGGAGCTGCACCTGGGCAAAGGCGTGGCCGCCAGCGGGCCGCTCGCCACGCGCCTGGGCCTCTCGGGCGTGCCCGTGGCGGCCGAGACCATCGCGCTGCACACCATCTTCGAGCTGCTCAAGACCACCGGCGCGCGCGTGCACCTGTGCCGCCTGTCCAGCGCCGCGGGCGTGGACCTGGTACGCCAGGCCAAGGCCGCGGGGCTGAACGTGAGCTGCGACGTGAGCATCCACTCGCTGCTGCTCACCGATGCCGACATCGGCTACTTCGACAGCCGTGCGCGCCTCACGCCGCCGCTGCGCCAGCAGCGCGACCGCGATGCGCTGGCCGCCGCGCTGGCCGACGGCACCATCGACGCGCTGGTCTCCGACCACACGCCCGTCGATGAGGACGCCAAGACCCTGCCGTTCGCCGAGGCCGAGCCCGGGGCGACGGGGCTGGAGCTGCTGCTGTCCATCGCCCTCAAGTGGTCGCGCGATGCGGGCGTGCCGCTGGCGCGCGCGCTGGCCGTGGTCACGGCCGAGCCCGCGCGCGTGCTGGGCGCATCGCTGGGCACGCTGCAGGCCAGCGTGGGCCGCATCGTGGAAGGCGGCGTGGGTGACCTGTGCGTGGTCGACCCCGCGGCGCACTGGACGGTAGAGGCCGGCGCCCTGGCCAGCCAGGGCAAGCACACGCCGTTCTCGGGCTACGAGCTGCCGGGCCGCGTGCGCTGCACCCTGGTCGGCGGCCAGCTGGCCTTCGAGCGCGGGTGAATGGGACAACCCCCTGAGCGGCTGCGCCGCTTCCCCCTTCTCCTGCGGAAAGGGGGACGGTGCCAGTGGCCGGGCCAAGCCTGCTCCACGGCACCCGCTGGCCCGCCGAGCGCCCGGAGATACGCTCCCGGTGGATGCTTGGATACCTTGAGGGAGCCCTGATCCATGTTGCGCGGACTGCGGGCCTCATGGCGGGTGCTGCGCCTGCTGGTCCACGCGCTGCATGGGCTGCTGGTCGTGCTGCTGCGCTTTCCGCGCATGGAGCCCGAGCAGCAGCAGGCCCGTGTGCAGGCCTGGGCGCTGGGCCTGCTGCACTGCGCGGGCATCACGCTGCGGGCGCACGGCGAGCCGGCGCGCCACGGGCCGGTGCTGCTCGTGGCCAACCACCTTTCGTGGCTCGACATCCCCGTGATGCACGCGGCGCGCTACTGCCGCTTCATCTCCAAGTCCGATGTGCAGGCCTGGCCCATCGTGGGCACGCTCGCCACGGCCGCGGGCACGCTCTACATCGAGCGCGCATCGCGCCGCGATGCGCTGCGCATGGTCGGCAGCATGCGCGATGCGCTGCACGCGGGCGAGGTGCTGGCCGTGTTCCCCGAGGGCACCACGGGCGACGGGCGCACGCTGCTTCCCTTCCACGCCAACCTGATCCAGGCCGCCGTCGCGGCCGGTGCGCCGGTGCAGCCCGTGGGCCTGCGCTTCGTGGACCGGCGCACGGGCGCCACCAGCCATGCGCCCAGCTACATCGGCGACGAGACCCTGGTGGGCTCGGTCTGGCGCACCCTCATGGCGCCGCCGCTGGTCGCCGTGGTGCATTTCGGCGCCCTCCAGCAGGCCGCGGGGCGCGACCGCCGCGCGTGGAGCCAGGACCTGCACGCCGCGGTCGATGCGCTGCGCCGCAGCTGAGCCGCATCGCCCACGAAAAGCCGACATATTCAACAGATCTGCGTGTAAATCGCTGTTACATACACGGAAGTGTCAACGGTTTGCAGTAACGTGCGCGCTTTTCATACCGTTCAACGGAGAGAGAGGGCACCATGCATGTGATCGAGCGCGCGAAGGACATTCTGCTCAAGCCAAAAGAGACGTGGGCCGCCATTGCCGTAGAGGCGGCCACGCCGGCCGGTCTGTACACCGGCTACCTGATGATCCTCGCGGCCATCCCCGCCGTCTGCGGCTTCATCGGCATGTCCCTGATCGGCGTGGGTGGCTTCGGCTTCACGTTCCGCGTGCCCGTGCTGGCGGGGCTGGCCAACATGGTGGTGTCGTACGTGCTCAGCTTGGTCGGCGTGTACCTGCTGGCGCTCGTCATCAACGCGCTGGCCCCGACCTTCGGCGGAACGGCCAGCCCCATCCAGGCGCTCAAGCTGGCGGTCTATGCGAGCACCGCGGCCCTGCTCGGCGGCGTATTCGCCCTGCTGCCGGCCATGGCAATCCTGGGCCTCGTGGCGGCGCTTTACTCGCTGTACCTGCTGTACGCGGGCCTGCCCGTGCTGATGCGCAACCCGCCGGAGCGTTCGCTGCCCTACACGGCGGTGGTGGTCGTGGCGGCCATCGTGCTGGGCGTGGTGATCGGCGCGCTGGGATCGCTCTTCACGCCCAGCGGCCCTGCCATGTGGGGCGGTGCGGGCCAGGCGCCCGCCGCCGCCGGGCAGGGCGCAGCGGGCCTGGAGGCGGCGGGCAAGAAGATGGAAGAGGCCGCGCGCCGCATGGAAGAGGCGCAGAAAAGCGGCGATGCCAACCAGGCCGCGGCTGCCGCAGCGCAGGCCATGGCCGCAGCCATGGGCGCCGCAGGCGGGCAGGCGGTGGCGGTGCAGTCGCTCAAGGCGGTGCTGCCCGGCACGCTGGGCGGCCTGCCGCGCACGGGCCTGGAGGCGCACGACGGCGCCGCGATGGGCCTGCCCACGAGCCAGGCCAGCGCCGAATACGGCCGCGGCGACGCCCTGGTGCGCGTGTCCATCGTGGACGCGGGCGGGCTGGGCCAGCTGGCGCAGCTCGCCGGCAAGCTGCAGTCCGAGCACGAGACCGAAACCTCGGTCGAGAAGACCTGGCAGGAGGGCAGCCGCACGCTGCAGCAGAGCTACGAGAAGGATGGCAGCCAGTCGGAGTTCAAGGTGGTGCTCGGGAACGGCGTGATCGTCACCGTCGAGGCGCAGAACATGGCCATCAAGGAAGTGCAGGCGCTCATGGGCCAGATCGACCTGCCGGCGCTGGAAAACCTGCAGCGCAAGGGCACTTCCTGACGGGCGCTGCCCGCTGCCTTCAAGCGCGCGGGAATGTGACGATGTGGTCCACCTGCGGCCGGATGCCGATCCACTCGCCCAGCGCGTGGTCGTGGTGGCTGGGCACGTGGGCCAGCACGGTGAGGCCGCTGGCCAGCTCCAGCGTGTAGAGGAACTCCGACCCCCTGAACGCCTTGCGCACGATGCGCGCCTGCACCGGCGCCGCGTCGTCGTGCACCACGTCGTCGGCGCGCAGCAGGATGTCGCATTCGCCGCCGGGGTAGCGCGAGGGCAGGGGGCAGCCGTCGATGTCCGTCAGGTTGCCCAGCTGCGTGTGCGCGACCACGTGGCCGCCCTGCTGCACGAGCCGGGCCGGCGCGAACACGCCGTGGCCGATGAAGTCGGCCACGAAGCGCGTGGCGGGGCGATGGTAGAGCGCATAGGCGTCGTCCCACTGGTGGAGCTCGCCGCTTTCCATCACGCCGATGCGGTCGCCGATGGCGAACGCCTCCAGCTGGTCGTGCGTGACGAACAGCGCCGTGGCGCCCGCTGCCTTGAGGATAGCGCGCACCTCGTGCGCGAGGCGTTCGCGCAGGTCCACGTCCAGGTTGGAGAACGGCTCGTCCAGCAGCATCAGGCGCGGGCGCGGCGCCAGCGCGCGCGCCAGCGCCACGCGCTGCTGCTGGCCGCCCGAAAGCTCGTGCGGAAAGCGCGCCTCGCTGCCCTCCAGGCCGACGAGCGCCAGCACCTCGCGCACGCGCTCGGCCTGGGCGGCGGCGGGCAGCGCGTGGATGCCGAAGGCCACGTTGCGCCCCACGTTCAGGTGAGGGAACAGCGCATAGTCCTGGAACACCATGCCGATGCGGCGCTGCTCGGGCGGCACGCTGCGGCCGCTGGCGCCCACGACGTCGCCCTCCAGGCGGATCTCGCCGGCGGACACGGGCTCCAGCCCGGCCACGGCGCGCAGCAGCGTGGTCTTGCCGCAGCCCGACGGGCCGATCAGCACGCCGATCTCGCCGGCCGCCAGGCCCAGGGTCACGCCGCGCACGGCGGCTTGGGGGCGGTTGGCATACCGCACGTCGAGCTGGGAGACTTCGAGGAACATGGCCGGATTCTAGGGTGCAGTTGCGTAGAATCATTCCCATTTGCATCCTGACGGCCGCATCCTTCGCGGCTGCCTCCCCTCCCTTGATCCTCCGCGCCTTGCGTCTCGCACCCCTGGCGGTGCTCGTCCTGTTGCTCACCCTGCCGGTGCTGGCCCTGCTGGGCGCCTGGCTGCCGCTGGGCGCGGACGGCGCGCAGGCCGGCGCCATCCTGCGCGAGATGGCGGCCACCGTGCTGCCCGAATACCTGTGGACCACGCTGTGGCTGGGCCTGGCCGTGGCCGTGGGCGCGGCCGTGGTGGGCACGGCCTGCGCGGCGGCGGTGACGCTGTTCGACTTCCGCGGGCGGCGCGCCATGGAATGGCTGCTGCTGCTGCCGCTGGCCATGCCGGCCTATGTGACGGCCTATGCGTATACCGACTTCCTGCAGTTCAGCGGCCCGCTGCAGGTGTGGATGCGCGCTGCCTTCGGGCTGGAAGGGCGGCTGCTGCCCGAGGTGCGCAGCCTGGGCGGGGCGGTGTGGGTGTTCATCTTTTCGCTCTACCCCTACGTCTATCTGCTCGCGCGCACCGCCCTGGGCGAGCGCGCGGCGCACCTCATGGAGGCCGCGCGTCTGCTGGGCGCCTCGCCCGCGCGGCGCATCCGCAGCGTGGCGCTGCCGCTGGCGCGCCCGGCCGTGGCGGCGGGCGTGGCGCTGGTGCTGATGGAGACGCTGGCCGATTTCGGCGTGGCGAGCTACTTCGGCATCCAGACCTTCACCACGGGCATCTACAAGGCCTGGCTGTCGATGGATGACCGGCTGGCTGCCGCGCAGCTCGCCACCTTCCTGCTGGCGCTGGTCGTGGTGCTGCTGCAGCTCGAACTGCGCGCGCAGCGGCGCATGCGCTTCGCCACGGGCGGCGTGGGCCGCGCGGGCTCGGCCGAGGCGCAGCCCACGCGCCTGGCGGGCGGGCACTGCGCGCTGGCGTGGCTGGTGTGCCTGCTGCCGGTGGCCATGGGCTTTGTGGCTCCGGTGCTGTTCATGCTGCGGCCGCTGGCGGCCGACTGGTCGGTCCTGCCATGGACGCGCTTCCTGGAATGGGCGGGCAACAGCGTGCGGCTGGGCGCCATCACCGCCGTGCTGGCCGTGGCCATCGCCGTGGCGCTGGCCTTCGCGGTGCGCCGGCGCAAGGACGCGGCCACGCGCGCCGCAGTGCAGCTCGTGGGCCTGGGCTACGCGGTGCCGGGCGCGGTGATCGTCGTGGGCTTGCTGCTGCCCGTGGGCTGGCTGCAGGCGGCGGCGCCCGAATGGGGGCTGCCCGCGCTCATCACGGCGACGGCCGTGGGTATCGTCTGGGCCTACCTGGTGCGCTTTTGCGCCGTGGCGTTGCAGTCGGTGCAAAGCGGCTATGCGCGCATCCCCGCCAGCCTGGACGATTCCTCGCGCATGCTGGGCGTGGGCAGCTGGGGACTGCTGGCGCGCGTGCACTGGCCGCTGCTGCGGCGCTCCACCGCGGCGGCGGCGCTGCTGGTGTTCGTGGACGTGATGAAGGAGCTGCCCGCCACCATGGTGCTGCGCCCCTTCAACAGCGACACGCTGGCCGTGGTGGCCTACCAGCTCGCGCGCGACGAGCGCCTGGGCGAGGCGGCGCTGCCCTCGCTGGCGCTGGTGGCCGTGGGGCTGGTGCCGGTGATCCTGCTCAGCCGCACGCTGCGCGCTTCGTCCCGGTAAGCTGCGGCGCATGACCGACATCACCATCTACCACAACGCCCGCTGCAGCAACTCGCGCGGCGCCCTGGCGCTGCTGCGCGAGCGCGGCATCGAGCCCGCCATCGTGGACTACATCGCCCAGCCGCTGGACGAGGCCCGGCTCACCGCGCTGGTCGCTCGCCTGGGCGTGCCCGTGCGCGACCTGCTGCGCAGCAAGGAGGCGGCCTACCAGGAGCTGGGCCTGGGCGACCCGCAGCGCACCGACGCGGAGCTGATCGCCGCCATCGCCCGCCACCCGGTGCTGCTCAACCGCCCCATCGTCGTCACGCCCCGCGGCGCGCTGCTGTGCCGCCCACCCGAGCGGGTGCTGGAGCTGCTCCAGGGGATTTGAGCCAAAATGGCCTGCAGCGCTTTCTGGATAAGCGCGGGCAGCTATGGAAAATGGAGCGGATTGCCTGTGCCTTGCCGTACGTCAAGACACATCTGCGTCATATTCGTCAAGGCGAGACACATATTGTTTCCCTTGGTGTAGGTTTATGAGCCATTACCGGCGGACCCGCCGTCTTTGACTTGCCTCACATAAGTGCGTCCCTAGAATCCGGGGTTTTCCCTATATGCCCGCTGCATTGGCAGCCGGTTGGTTGGAACCCAAGGACGGATGGATGGATAGCACGCAGCAGTGCCTCACGGTCGCGAGATTTGGCGTGGCATTCGGCGCCAGGATGGTGCTGGCGGACCTGGATTTCGCGCTGCCCCGTGGGGGCGTGACGGCGCTGCTGGGGCCGTCGGGTTCGGGCAAATCGGCGCTGGTGCGCACGCTGGCCGGGCTGCACGAGGAGCATCCGCGCTTTCGCAGCTGGGGCAGCGTGACGTACGACGGCCGCCCGCTCGGCGAGGGGCCGCGCCCGGGGCTGGTGCAGCAGGCCGCGCGCGTCATGGGTGCCACCGTGCTCGATGCGCTGGCCGGGCCGGTACGCGAATCCCTGCGCCTGTCGCCCCTGGAACTGCGCGAGTGGTGCGCGAGCCTCGTGCGCCGCATGGGCGTGCCCGAACTGGCCCAGTCGCTGGATGCGATGGTGCTCGACCTGCCGCCGCTGCAGCAGCGGGCCGTGGCCATCCTGCGCGAGGCGGCATGCGAGCCGCCGCTGCTGATGGTGGACGAGCCCACCTCCAACCTTTCGGACTACGACGCCTACGTGCTGCTCGAGCTGCTGCGCGAGGTGGCCAGCACCAGCACCCTGCTGGTGGTGCTGCACAACCAGCGCCATGCCGCGCAGCTGGCGGACCACATGCTGCTGCTGGCCGGAGGGCGCATTCAGGAGGCGCGGGCCATGGAGGACTTCCTGACCGCGCCGCAGTCGGAGGCGGGCATGCAGTTCGTGCGCACCGGCAGCTGCTCGGTGCCCTCGCTCGATGCCGATCCCGACACCCTGGCCGAAGATGTGGCTCCGCCGCCCGCTCTGCAGCACGTGCCCGCCAGCGTGCTGCAGGCCGTGGCCGAGGCCAAGGCGGAGCCTGCGCCGACCCTGCTGGCCGGTGGCATCGTGCCGCCCGCCGCGCAGCCCGTGAATGCGCCGCTGGGCTTCGCCTGGCTGGAGCCCGGCCGCATCGCCGGTGCGCCGCTGCCGGGCGCGGTGAACGACATCCACCACGACCTGGTGGCGCTCAAGCGCATGGGCATCACCATGCTCATCACCCTGACGGAGCGGGACCTGCCCGGCGACGTGCTGCGCCAGCACGGCCTGGCCAACCTGCACCTGCCCATCTACGACCATGAAGTGCCCACCCTGGCGCAGATCCAGATGCTGCTCAAGCGCATGGAGGGGCTGATCCAACGCGGCGAAGTGCTGGCCGTGCATTGCCTCGCGGGAAGGGGGCGCACCGGCGTCGTCCTGGCCGCGTGGTGGGTGCGGGCAGGGCTGACCGCGCAAGAGGCACTGCGCCGGGTGCGCCTGATCGACCCGCGCTACGTGCAGAACGCCGAGCAGGAGACGTTCCTGCAGAGCTACGAAAACATGATCTTGCAGAAGATCGTTTAACTATCTACCCACGGTAATGGAGGGACAGCCCGATGAGTTTCGAGAATGCATTGAACCAGGCCGCCAGCACGGTGCCCGAGTGCGTGGCCGCCGGCTACGTGGACATCTCCTCCGGCATGCTGCTGGCGCTCAAGACGGTGGATTCGCACCCGCAGCAGGTCATCGACCTGCTCGCCGCCGCCACGGCCGACATGTTCGCCGGCCCCAACGTGAGCATGATCGAGCGCCTGTTCAAGAAGGCCCGCGGCCTGCAGGACGACGGCTTCCACTATTTCCAGGAAGTCATCGTCAACAGCGAGAACCTCATCCACGTGTTCCTGCGCGGCAAGATCAACCCCGACTACGTGGTCGTGTTCGTCTGCCGCAAGACCGCCAACCTGGGCATGGCGCTGACCAAGGCGCGCCTGGCGCTGCCTGCGCTCGAAGCGGCGTTCTGACGCGATAAGCATCGAATGGGCTGCCAGCGCTTTTCCATCAAGCGCGGGCAGCTATTTTTTTGATAGTAATGGGTCTAAGTCTGCCTTAAGCGTGGCCGCGCACACTGCCTGCCATCGCATCACTTGCACAAGGAAAGGCAGACCATGGACACCCTTGCATCCACCCCCCGCAGACTCATCCTGGCGCTGGTGGCCGCCGGTGCGCTCGGCGCCACCGGCGCCGGCCTGGTGACAAGCCGCCAGGCGCAGGCCGTGGCGCAGCCCGCAGCCGTGCCGTTGGCGCAGCCCGGTGGCGAGGCACTGCCCGGCTTCGCGCAGATCACCGCGCAGAACGGCCCGGCCGTGGTCAACATCAGCGTGAGCGGCACGCAGCGCACGGCGCTGGCCGAGGGCGACGACGACGGGCCCGCCGACCCGTTCCAGGAGTTCTTCCGCCGCTTCGGCATGCCGCAGGGCATGCAGGCGCCGCGCGACGTGCCCGTGCGCGGCCAGGGTTCGGGCTTCATCGTCAGCCCCGATGGCGTGGTGCTCACCAACGCCCATGTGGTCAAGAACGCCGACGAAGTGACCGTCAAGCTCACCGACCGGCGCGAGTTCCGCGCCAAGGTGCTGGGCGCCGACCCGCAGACCGACGTGGCCGTGCTCAAGATCGACGCGAAGGATTTGCCCACGGTGCACCTCGGCAGCACGCGCGCATTGGGCGTGGGCGAATGGGTGCTGGCCATCGGCTCGCCCTTCGGCTTCGAGAACAGCGTCACGGCCGGTGTGGTCAGCGCCAAGGGCCGCGCGCTGCCCGACGACAGCGCCGTGCCCTTCATCCAGACCGACGTGGCCGTGAACCCCGGCAACTCGGGCGGCCCGCTCTTCAACGCGCGCGGCGAGGTCGTGGGCATCAACTCGCAGATCTACAGCCGCTCGGGCGGCTACCAGGGCGTGTCGTTCGCCATCCCGATCGAGGTGGCCGCGCGCGTCAAGGACCAGATCCTGGCCACCGGCCACGCCAGCCACGCGCGCCTGGGCGTCACCGTGCAGGAGGTCAATCAGACCCTGGCCGACTCCTTCGGCCTCGACAAGCCCCAGGGCGCGCTGGTGGCCGACGTGCAAAAGGGCGGCCCCGCCGACAAGGCCGGCCTGCGCTCGGGCGACGTGATCCGCAGCGTGGACGGGCAGCCCATCGTCTCCTCCAGCGACCTGCCGGCCTTCGTGAGCCAGACGGCGCCCGGCACGCAGGTGCGCCTGCAGGTGTGGCGCCACGGCCGCAGCGAGGACGTCACCGCCACGCTGGGCAACGCCGCCGACAAGCCCCCGGCACAGGCCCGTGCGGACGCTGCGCCCGGCCAAGGCCGCCTGGGCCTGGTCCTGCGCCCCTTGCAGCCAGGTGAGCAACGCGAAGCCGGCGTGGAAGGCGGCCTGCTGATCGAACAGGCCAGCGGCCCCGCCGCCCGCGCCGGCGTGCAGGGCGGCGACGTGCTGCTGGCCGTCAACGGCACGCCCGCGCGCGACGTGGCGCAGGTGCGCGGCGTGGTGGCCAAGGCGGGCAAGTCGGTGGCGCTGCTGGTGATGCGCGACGGCGAGCGCATCTTCGTTCCCGTCCGACTTGGCTGACCGGGGCGTGCCGCTATGCTTGGCGGCATGCCTTGTCCTGCCCCTGCGCCATGCGCCTGCTGCTGGTTGAAGACGACGCCATGATCGGCGAGGCCGTGCAGGGCCTGCTGCGCGCCGAAGGCCACGCCGTGGACTGGGTGCGCGATGGCCTGCAGGCCGATGCCGCGCTGCGCGCGCAGCAGTACGACCTGGTGCTGCTCGACCTGGGCCTGCCCGGCCGCGACGGGCTCGACGTGCTGCGCGCCCTGCGCGCGCGCGGCGACCGCACGCCCGTGCTCATCGCCACCGCGCGCGATGCCGTGGCCCAGCGCGTGCAGGGACTGGACGCGGGCGCCGACGACTACCTGCTCAAGCCCTACGACCTGGACGAACTGCTCGCCCGCATCCGCGCCCTCACGCGCCGCGCGGCCGGGCGCGCCGAGCCGGCTTACGAACTGCACGGCGTGACCGTGCGCCCCGCCACGCGCGAGGCCAGCGTGAACGGCCAACCCGTGGTGCTCTCGGCGCGCGAATGGGCGGTGCTGGAGCCGCTGGTCGCGCGCCCCGGCGTGGTGCTCTCGCGCGCGCAACTCGAAGACAAGCTCTACGGCTGGGGCGACGAGATCAACAGCAACGCCGTGGAGGTCTACATCCACGGCCTGCGCAAGAAGCTGGGCGCGGGCTTCATCCTCAACGTGCGCGGCGTAGGCTACATGGTGCCCAAGCCATGAAGTCGCTGCGCGCCCGGTTGCTGCTGTCCCTGCTGGCCGCCATCGCCCTCGGCGTGCTGGTGCAGGCGGGCCTGTCGTACCGCGCGGCGCTGGCCGAGGCGGACGCCATCTTCGACTACCACATGCAGCAGATGGCCCAGGCCCTGCGCCCCGGCCTGCCGGCGCTGCCGCCGGGCGACTACGGCCCGCTGGTGCAGGGGCAGGA
>Ga0222428_100548_pt1 | contig 11782 bp, 11 predicted proteins | sample 2B5Ametagenome_FD_182471 | JGI IMG/M metagenome (GOLD analysis project Ga0222428, IMG submission 182471) | Enriched microbial communities from leaf-cutter ant dump, University of Wisconsin, Madison, United States - 2B5A (version 2) | ecosystem: Environmental > Terrestrial > Nest > Insects nest >...
CTGGGACGCGGCGCTGTGGAGGGAGTGCTCATGGGCTCGTGGGGCTCTCTTCAATGGCGTGAGTGTAGTGTCTGGCGCGCCTGTGCCACAAGCGCCTCCAGCATCAGGCCAGTATTGAACGGGTGCTCGGCCGTGCGCGCCGCGCGCGTCAGCGCCTGGGCCCAGCGCGCCAGGGCCAGCAAAGGCGGCGGCGGCGGCAGGTCGGCGGCGGCGAAATAGCGCGGCGCCGCACCGCAGGCGCTGGCCTGCAGATCGTGGCAGAGCTTTTGCAAGGCGTTGATGGCCTGCGCCGGGGTGAGGTCGGCCAACTCGGCCACCTCGCCACGCGCCAGTGCTTTGGGCAGTTGCGCCCAGGCCGCAGGGCTGCGCCCGGCATGTGCCTGCGCCAGCGCGTCCTGCGCACGCCCCCCGGCTGCGCGCAGCTGAGCCTGCGCCACCTCGGGTGCCAGGCCTTGGGCCTGCAGCCACTGCAGCGCCTGCGCCTCGTCAGGCCAGTGCAGCGTATGGCCCAGGCAGCGGCTGCGAATGGTGGGCAGCAGCAAATGCGCTGCCTCGCTGGCAAGCACGAAGCGCGTATCGCCCGGGGGCTCCTCCAGCGTTTTGAGCAGCGCGTTGGCCGTGATGGTGTTCATTTGCTCGGCCGGATAAACCAGCACCGCCTTGCCCCGGCCGCGCGCCGAAGTGCGCTGGCAGAATTCCACGGCGTCGCGCATGGCCTCGACGCGGATTTCACGGCTGGGCTTGCGCTTTTTGTCGTCGATCTCGGACTGGGCCTTCTCGGGCAACGGCCAGCCCAGCGCCAGCATCACGGTCTCGGGCATGAGCACACAAAGGTCGGCGTGGGTGTGCACCGCCACGGCATGGCAACTACCGCACTGGCCGCACGCCCCGTGGGGCGTGGGCGCATCGCACAGACAGGCGCGCACCAGCTCCAGCGCCAGCTCAAACTGCCCCAGGCCCGAAGGCCCCTGCAGCAGCCAGGCGTGGCCGCGCTGGGCCAGCAACTGGTCGCGCTGCGCGGCGATCCAGGGGGCGATGGCGCTCATGGCGCAGCCTCCTCCAGCCAGCCACGCTGGCGCAACGCGGCGAACACCTGCTGCTGCACCTGCGCCAGCGGCTGCGCGCCGTCGATGCGCACGAAGCGCTGCGGTGCAAGCGCAGCGCGCTCGGCATAGCCCTGCGCCACCCGCTGGAAAAAGGCCTGCGGCTCGGCCTCGAAGCGGTCGGGCGCGCGCGCGGCAGCGAGCCGCTGCGCGGCCACCTCCACCGGCACGTCGAACCATACGGTGGCATCGGGCTCACGCATCAAATCAGGGTCTTGGGCAAGCCCGGTCTGCGCCAAATGCTCCAAAATCAATAGCATCCCCCGATCGAACCCGCGCCCCGCGCCCTGGTAGGCGAAGGTGGCGTCGGTGAAGCGGTCGCACAGCACCACCTCGCCGCGTGCCAATGCAGGCTCGATCACCTGCACCAGGTGGTCGCGCCGCGCAGCGAACACCAACAGGGCCTCGGTCAACGCGTCCATGGCGTCGTGCAGCAGCAGCGCGCGCAGCTTCTCGGCCAGCGGCGTACCGCCAGGTTCGCGCGTGCGCGTGACGCGGCGGCCCTGTGCCTCAAAGGCGCAGGCCAGCGCCTCAATGTGCGAGCTCTTGCCCGCGCCGTCGATGCCCTCGAAGGTGATGAACAGCCCTGGCGTCATATCAGTTCTCCATGGCGCGGCGCGCCCCCCACGGCCCATGCAACCGGCACAGCCCAGGCGCGGAGCTGGTTTTGCCAGGCCGCTGAGCTAGCGCTCCCCCTCCCGCGCGAAGCGTGAGAGAGGAGGAAGGCGCGCAGCGCCTCAGGGGGTGTTTCATTTCTGCCCTCTCTGGTAGCGGTTGACCGCGCGGTTGTGCTCGTCCAGCGTGGCGCTGAAATGGCTGGAGCCATCGCCCTTGGCGACGAAGTACAGCGCGCGCGTCTGCTGCGGCTGCACGGCAGCCAGCAGCGCTGCCTTGCCCGGCATGGCGATGGGCGTGGGCGGCAGGCCGGGGCGGGTGTAGGTGTTCCAGGGGTGGTCGGTTTGCAGGTCGCGCTTGCGCAGGTTGCCGTCAAACTTCTCGCCCAGGCCGTAGATGACCGTGGGATCGGTCTGCAGCAGCATGCCCACGCGCAGGCGGTTGGTGAAAACGCCGGCGATGTGTGCGCGGTCGCTGGCCAAGCCCGTTTCCTTTTCCACGATGCTGGCGAGGATCAACGCCTCGTCGGCGCTCTTGAGCGGCGTGTCGCTGGCACGCTGGGCCCAGGCGGCTTCCAGGCGGCGGTCCATGGCGTGCAGGGCGCGGCGCAGCAGCGCCAGCTCACTGCTGCCCTTGGCGTAGGTGTAGGTGTCGGGAAAGAAGCGGCCCTCGGGGGCCACGCCGGGGCGGCCCAGCTTGTCCATCAGTTGCGCATCGTCCAGTACCGTGGCGTCATGGCGCAACCCCTCTTCACGCGCCAGCGCGGCGCGCACCTGGCGGAAGTTCCAGCCCTCGACCAGCGTCAACGCGCGCAGGGTTTCCTCACCGCGCGCGAGCTTCTGCAGCAGGCCCTGGGGCGTAGTGCCCGCGGGAATTTCGTAGTTGCCGGCCTTGATGCGCCGGTCCTGCCCCGAGACACGGAACCAGCCGTAGAGCAGGCGCGCATCGGTGCGCACGCCCGCCGCCACGACGGCACGGGCCACACCGCGCGGGGTGGTGCCGGGTTCGATCTCGAGCTCCAGCGCAGCGGCGCCGCCCAGATCCAGCGGCTGCTGCAGCCACCAGGCCGCGCCGCCGCCCAGTGCGCCCGCGATCAACAGCAATAAAACCAGTAAGCGACGCACAACCCCAGCGCACAAAATGAATAGAGCCGGGGATGATAATCGCTCGCCATGACCCAGCTTCTCAATGGAATTGCTCCCCTGCCCCACCTGGGCGTGATCCGCGTGGACGGTGCGGACGCTGCCTCGTTCCTGCAAGGCCAGCTGACCCAGGATTTCGTCCTGCTGCAAGACAACCAGGCCCGCCTGGCGGCCTACCTGTCGCCCAAAGGGCGCATGCTGGCCAGCTTCATCGGCTTGCGGCGCAGCAGCACCGAGCTGCTGCTGGTGTGCAGCCGCGACCTGCTGCCGGCGACGCTCAAGCGCCTTTCCATGTTCGTGCTGCGCGCCAAGGCCCGGCTGACCGATGCCTCGGCCGATTTCCAGTGCTGGGGCCTGGCCGGCGACGCTCTGCTTTCGATAGCTGGTAGCGCTTTACCCGCTTGGTCAAAAGCCGAATTTGGCTCTGCAAGCGTAGTGCACCTGTACCCGGCAGAAAACCAGCCGCGTGCGCTGCTGGTGGCGCCAGCCGATGCGCCTGCGCCCACCGGCCCCGCCCTGGCGCCGGGCCTGTGGGACTGGAGCGAGGTGCGCAGCGGCGTGGCCACGCTCACCGCCCCGGTGGTGGACGCCTTCGTGCCGCAGATGCTGAACTACGAATCCATCGGCGGCGTGAATTTCAAGAAGGGCTGCTACCCCGGCCAGGAGGTGGTGGCGCGCAGCCAGTTCCGTGGCACGCTCAAGCGCCGCACCTACCTGGCACACGCGCCATCGGCGCTGGCCGTGGGCGCCGAGGTGTTCGCGCCGGAGGATGCCGAGCAGCCGGTGGGCACCGTGGTGCAGGCCGCTGCTGCGCCGGGTGGCGGGGTGGACGCGCTGGTGGCGCTGCAAATTGCGGCGGCCAGTGGCGCGCTGCACGTGGGCGGCGTGGCGCTGACGCTGCTGCCCCTGCCCTATGCGCTGCTCGACGACATCTGAGCGCCGGTTCACGCCCTGCACACCGTGCAAGGCCTGAAAACGCCGCCAGGGCTTGCCGGAAAAGCGCCAGGCGCTCTCTTTTCAAGCGCAAAAGCCCCGTTCAGAACGCCGGGATGACCGATCCCTGGAAGCGCTTGAGGATGAACTGGCGCACCGGCTCGGACTGGTACGCCGCCACCAGCGCCGGCACCCAGGGCGCCGCCTGGTCGCTGGCGCGCACCACGATGATGTTCACATAGGGGTTGCGCTCGCGCTTTTCCACGGCAATGCCGTCGCGCGTGGCGATCAGGCCCGCCTGATAGGCGTAGCTGTTGACGATGGCGGCGGCAGCCAGATCGTCCAGCGAGCGCGCGAGCACCACCGAGGACGCCTCCACCAGTTCCACCTTCTGGCGCAGCGCGCTGATATCGGCCAGCGAGGCCGTGCCGGTGAAGGGGTCAAAACCGGGCCGCAGGTCAAGCACGCCCTGGTCGCGCAGCACCACGAGCGCCCGTGTCTGGTTGCTCGGGTCGTTGGGAATGCCCACGCGCGCGCCCGCGGGCAGGTCCGCCAGGCGCCGGTACTTCTTCGCATAGAAGGCGATGGGCGAGATATAGGTCTCGCCCACCGAAACGAGCTTGTAGCCGCCGCGCTGGTTCTGGTCGCGCAGGTACGGGATGTGCTGGAACGAGTTGGCCTCCAGGTCACCGCTGTGCACGCCCTCATTGGGGTTGACCGCGCCGCTGAACACGATGGGCTTGACGCGCAGCCCGCGCTCCTGCGCCACCTGGGTGACCACCTCCCAGATTTCCTCGTCCACCCCGCCCGCTACGCCCACGCGAATCACCGCAGGGGCGGCCGCCCGGGCCGAAGGACTGGCCAGGCCGACCGAGACGGCGCCAAGCGCCACGGCACCGAAGGTGCTCAGGAAGTCACGTTTGTTCATGCTCGTCTTTCTTGAAGTACTGTGAGCGGCCAGTATCCGGAGCCGACAAGCGCTGGCGCAACGAAGTTTTGCGGTTAAGCAAATGCCCTGGCTGCAGGCTCCGAAAGCGCCACGGCGCGCATATCGAAGCGCAAAAAACTTCGTAGGCAAAGCACGGCGCAGGGCCAACGATGAGGCCTTTTACAACCCACGCCCATCGAAGGTGAAACCATGACTGCCCACGCCCTTGCTGCCCCCGCCGACGACGCCACGGCCCTGCCCGTGATCGACCTGTCCGAACTCAACGACCCGCAGCGCCACGCGGATTTCCATGCGCGCCTGGCGCGCATTGCGCGGGACACCGGCTTCTTCTACCTTGAAGGCCACGGCATCGACACCAGCCTGATCCGCCGCGTGGAGCAGCTCACGCGCGCCGTCTTCGCGCTGCCCGCCTCGGCCAAGGAGCGCATCGCCATCCGCAACACACCGCACTTTCGCGGCTATACCGGCGTGGGGGGCGAACTGACGCGCCTGCAGCCCGACCTGCGCGAACAGCTCGACCTGGGCGAGGAGCAGCCCGCCGTGGCGCCCGCCCCGGGCCAGCCCGCCTGGTGGTCTCTGCAGGGCCCGAACCAGTGGCCCGAGGAGTTGCCCGAGCTGCGCGGGGCCATCCTGCAATGGCTGGACGCCACGCGCGGGGTGGCCGAGCGCCTGCTGCACGCCTTCCTCACGGCGCTGGGGCAGCCGCCGCACGCGCTCGACGGACTCATCGCGGCGCCCCGCAACCACCGCCTGAAAATCATCCACTACCCCGGCCAGCCGGACGGCCAATCGAGCCAGGGCGTGGGCGCACACAAGGACGGCGGCCTGCTCACCCTGCTGCTGACGGACGACGTGGGCGGGCTGCAGGTGCACACCGAACAGGGCTGGATCGACGTGCCGCCGCGCCGCGACGCCTTCGTCATCAACATCGGTGAGATGCTGGAGCTCGCCACCAACGGCTACCTGCGCGCGAATGTGCACCGCGTGGTGTCGCCGCGCCCCGGGGTGGACCGCTACTCCATCGCCTACTTCTTCTCGCCCAGCCTGAACGCACAGGAGATTCCGCTGCTGGCCCTGCCCGAAGAACTGGCACGCAAAGCGCGCGGCCCCGAGAGCGACCCGCTGAACCCGCTGTTCCGCCATATCGGCACCAACGCGCTCAAGGGGCGGCTGCGCTCGCACCTGGACGTGGCCGAGCGCTTTTACCCCGAACAGTTCGCCCAGCTGCAGGCCCAGGCCGCCGCCCAGGGCAAGGCCCTGGAGGCTTCGGCCTATTGAAGATAGACAGTGTTTTCAGGCTGCAGCGCTTATCTGGAAAGCGCTAGCAGCTATCAAAAGCGTAGTTACCCCAGCACGCGGTGCATGGCGATGTGGGTGATGCCCGCTTCCTCAAAGCGCTCGCCCTGCGGCGCAAAGCCGGCGCGGCGGTAAAAGCCTTCGGCGCTGCACTGCGCGTGCAGCGTGACCTCGCGGTCGCCGCGCTCCTGGGCGGCCTGCACCAGGCCGTCGAGCACCATGCGGCCCCAGCGCTGGCCGCGCACCGAGCGGTCCACCGCCATGCGGCCAATGCGGGCCAGCGCCGGGCCGTCGTGCAGCAGGCGCCCGGTGGCCATGGGCATGCCCAGGCGGTTGTAGGCCACGGCATGCAGCGCCGTGGCGTCCTGGGCGTCGATCTCCAGCGCAGGGTCGATGCCCTGCTCGCGCACGAACACTTCCACGCGCAGCTGCGTGGCATCGTGGCCCAGCGTGGCCCAGTCGCCCACGCGCAGCTCGACCATCTCGCCACCCGCCTCGAAGTGCTCGACCATGGCGCGCAGCGCAGGCGGCACGGGGCGCTTGGTCTGCGTCGCAGGGTCGGCAAACACGTAGAGCAGCTCCACCGACACCAGCAGGCGCTCGCCCGTGAAGATGCCAGCCTCGAACGCCATGGAGCTTTCGCCGATGCGCACGCAGCGCATGCCCACGTCCAGCCAGTCGTCCAGGCGTGCCGAGGCGTGGTACTCCACGCTGGCCTTCTTCAGGTAGACCTCGCCACCGAGCTGGCGCATGCCTGCCTCGTAGGGCAGCGCCAGCGCGCGCCAGTACTCGGTCATGGCGCAATCGGCGTAGGTCAGGTAGTGGGCATTGAAGACGATTTTCTGGATATCCACTTCGGCCCAGCGCACGCGCAGGCGGTGAAAGCAGCGGAAATCCTGGTAGGTCATGGTCATGGTGTCAATCCATTTGGAAGGCGCGGCGCAGGGCCTGCGCGGCGTCATGGTGGGCCTGGCGCGCCTCGGGAATGGCGCGGCCCATCTTGATGAATTCGTGCGTCACGCCGCGATAGATTTCCAGATCGACCGGCACGCCGGCGGCGCGCAACTTGTCGGCGTACAGAATGCCCTCGTCCACCAGCGGATCGCACTCGGCCAGGCCGAGCCAGGCCGGGGCAACGCCCTCCACGTCGCTGGCGTTGAGCGGCGCGAACCGCCAGTCGGCGCGCTCCTCGCGCAGCGCCACGTAATGGCCGAAGAACCAGTCGATGGCCGTCGCGTCCAGCACCAGGCCGCGCGCAAAAACGCTGTGCGAGGGCGTGTCCTGGTACGCCGTGGTGCCGGGGTAGAACAGCAGTTGCAGCGCCAGCGGCAGGCCCGCGTCGCGTGCCAGGATGGCGTTCACGGCCGAAAGCGTGCCGCCTGCGCTGTCGCCGCCCACGGCCAGGCGTGCCGTATCAGCGCCCAAGCGCGCGCCGTGGAGCGCCAGCCACTGCAGCGCATCCCAGGCGTCATTGCTGGCCGTGGGAAAGCGGTGCTCGGGCGCCAGCCGGTAGTCCAGCGACACCACCATGCAGCCCGCCAGCCGCGCCAGTTCGCGGCACAGCACGTCGTGCGTGGCGATGCTGCCGATGGTGAAGCCACCGCCATGCAGGTACAGCAGCAGCGGCAGGGGCGCGCCCTCAGTGGGCGCGTACAGGCGCGCTGGCAGGGCATGGCCGTCGCGTGCGGGGATGTGCAGGTCCTCCACCCGGGGCAGCGCGGCCTTGGGCAGCTCCAGCACGCCAGCGCCGGCCTCGTAGGCGGCACGCGCCTGCGCCACGGGCAGGGTGTGCAGCGGCGCACGCGCAGCGCGTTCCATGCCCTGGAGCACGGCGCGCATCTGGGGGGTGAGGCGGTGGGAGGAAACGGGGGCGGTCACGGGCGGGCTCATTCACACGTTCTCAGCGGGCAAAGCCCGTCATCATGCCGGAAGAACGCGCGCACACACGCCCATCGCACCCATCGCGCCCCGCCGCCGGTCACTTGAACGTGACCCGCACCGGCTGCGCGCCCGGCAGCCCCTCGTAGGTGGCCGTGACCGCGAGGCCCGGCTTGGGCGGCAGCAGTGGCGAGAACGATCCGAGGCTGACCAGGTCGCCCGGCTGCAGTGCGATACCTTCCTGCTGCAGCGCCTGCGCCAGCCACACCACGGCGTTCAGTGGGTGCTCCAGGATGTCGCTGCCCTTGCCCCGGCCCAGCACGGCACCCTGCGCGTCGGTCAGGGTCACCTGCATGTTCTGCAGCGCGTCCAGCAGCGCATAGCGCTCGGCGCGCAACACCGGTACGGCCAGGGGCTGGCCGGCCACGCCCAGGCGCGCGCCCACATTGATGGCTCCTACCCCGGCGCCGTTGAGCTTGGGCGGCGCCTGCACCAGCAGGTCGGGCAGCTCGATGAAGGGAATCACCTGGTCAATGGCCTCCAGCACCTCCATGGGCGTGCGCGCCTGGTTGACGGCCGCGCTTTTCACGCGCACCAGCATGTCGGCCTCGAACAGTGGACGCGCGCCGAACGCGGCGTCGATGGTGGCGCCACTGGGCTGCACCATGCCCTCATAGAGCTTGCCCCACACCGGCTTGTCGGTGCCGAAGCGCTTTTGCACCGCCGGGTTGGTCAGCCCCGCCTTGTAGCCCACCACCTTGCCCAGGCGCGGTGCGATACGGGCGTTGAACTTGGCGCGGGTGCAGGCGCCATCGGCATCGCTCAGGCCCTCCAGGTTGGCCGCCGGCGTGCGGGCCAGGTAGTGCGCCGCCAGGTCGTCCGCCTGGGCGTCGCTCAGGCATTCGGCCTGCGCGCTTGTCGCGCAGGCGACGCCCAGCAGCAGGGCGATGAGGGTTTGCTTTGTATGCATATTTGTCTCCTGGGAATAAAGTTCGCAGCCATCCTATCTGCAACCGTTGGCACCGCACACCATGGCTTTCATCAACTACGTTACCCAGATCCAGTTTGAATTCGGCGCCGTGCGCCTGCTCGCGCAGGAATGCGCGCGCGTGGGCATTGCGCGCCCGCTCGTCGTTACCGACCCCGGCGTAAAGGCTGCCGGTGTGCTGCAAAAGGCCCTGGATGCAATGGCCGAACTGCCCGTGGCCGTGTTCGACCAGACCCCGCCCAACCCCACCGAGGCCGCCGTGCGCGCCGCTGCCGCGCTCTATAAGGCGCAGGGCTGCGACGGCCTGGTGGCCGTGGGCGGTGGCTCGGCCATCGACTGCGCCAAGGGCGTGGCGATCGCCGTGGCGCACGAAGGCCCCCTGACGCACTACGCCACCATCGAGGGCGGCTCACCCCGCATCACCGAACGCGCCGCGCCGCTGATCGCCGTGCCCACCACCAGCGGCACCGGCAGCGAGGTGGCGCGCGGCGCCATCATCATCGTCGACGACCACCGCAAGCTCGGCTTCCACTCGTGGAACCTGGTGCCCAAGGCCGCCATCTGCGACCCCGAGCTGACGCTGGGCCTGCCGCCCCTGCTGACTGCAGCCACCGGCATGGACGCGATTGCACACTGCATGGAGACCTTCATGTCGGCCGCGTTCAACCCGCCGGCCGACGGCATTGCGCTGGACGGGCTGGCGCGCGGCTGGGCGCACATCGAGGCGGCCACGAAGAACGGTGGCGACCGCGAGGCGCGCCTGAACATGATGAGCGCCAGCATGCAAGGTGCCATGGCCTTCCAGAAGGGGCTGGGCGCCGTGCACAGCCTGAGCCACAGCCTGGGCGGCGTGAACCCGCGCCTGCACCACGGCACGCTGAACGCCATGTTCCTACCCGCCGTGGTGCGCTTCAACGCCAGCGCCGAATCGGTACAAAAAGAAAAGCGCCTGGAGCGCATGGCCCACGCCATGGGCCTGGCCGCGGCCGGCGACATTCCCGACGCCATCCGCGCCATGAACGCGCGCCTGGGCCTGCCCAGCGGCTTGGCCGCCATGGGCGTGACACCCGAGGTGTTCGACGACGTGATCAAAGGCGCGCTGGCGGACCACTGCCACAAGACCAACCCGCGCATCGCCACGGCCGAGGAATACCGCGAGATGCTGCACGCCTCGCTGTAGCCAACGCTTTTGTTTTGATAGCTGCCAGCGCTTGCTGGCAAAGGGTTGAAGGCCTATTTCCCTCAAAATTGAGGGAAATAGGCCCTCACACATAGTCGCCCGCGTCCGGCCGTGCCGTCCAGTCGATCGGATCCTGCTGCAGCACCATGTCGATGTCCAACCCCAGCGCCAGCCCGACCTCGCCCGGAAAAGACACGGCCAGCTCTTTCTCGCCCCAGCCAATTTCGCGCGCGCGGGCGCGCCAGGCCGCAAGGTGCAGCACCCCAGCCAGCGGCTCGTACACGTCATTGTCGAAGGGCGCGCTGAGGTAGCGCAGCGCATCCACCACCACCTCAGGCAACTGCCAGCGTTGCGCCATGGCGGCACTCACCTGGGCGTAGCAATAGCCAAAGATGCGCTGCTCGATCTTGGCGCGGCGCGGGTCGAACGGTGGCACCAGCGTGTCCACCGACTGCGCCTTGTCGGTATCCACCAGGTGCAGCACCACCTCCCCCAGGCCATGCAACAGGCCCGCGGTATACGCCGCGATCTGGTTGTGGTGCACAAAGCCAGCCAGCGAGCGCGCCATCTTGGCGGTGTTCAGGCTGTAGCGCCAGAACTGCGGCAGGTTCACGCCCGGCACCGTGCGCGAGGCCGCGCCCAGTGGCGCCGCAGCCACCAGTGCGCGCAGCTGGGCTGAGCCCAGCAGGGCCAGCGCCTCGGGCACGCCCACGATCTGCCCCGGCGCCTGGAAGGTGGCCGAGTTGGCTTGCTCCAGCAGGCGGGCCGACAAGCCCGGGTCGATGCAGAAGAGCTGGTTGACCCGCCGCAGATTGGGCTCTGCCGGGGCCAGCGCATTCATCAGCAGCGCCACCGTGCGCGGCATGCAAGGCAAGGCGACGGGGGTCGCCAGCAGGGCGTTGATCTCCATGGAGGGTAAGAGCGTGTTCACCGTCTTTTCATGGTGCCCGTTGCCCCGCAAAGGCCGGGGGTGCAAGGCGCACACCGCAAGCCGCACGGGTGTGCGGCGAGGATGGGCAACGCCGCAGACGCTGCCTTTGCGGGGCAACCCTTCGGGCAAGACAGCAAAAAGCCGCACTCGTCGTTGCGCACCTTGCCCAGGCCGCCAGCATGGGCTGTGGCGCGCGCCTAGATTGCGGCTTTTTGCGGCCTTGCGGGCACCATGAAAAGATCGTCAACACGTTCTGTAGTGGGGGTGCCTGCGATTATGTACCGCAGGCACGTTTTGTTACCGCCCCGAGGGCCGGTCAGCGCCCGCGCTGTTGCAGTTTGGCGAATGCCGAGGCCATGGCGCCCTGCGGCGCGGGCTCGTTCGTTCGGCGCTGCGGCGCAGCATAGCCACGGCCCGCGCCCTCGAAGCGGTTGTCACGCGGGCCATCGCGGCGCGGGGCCTGTGCGTCCAACTTCATCGTCAGGCTGATGCGCTTGCGCGCCGCGTCCACCTCCAGCACCTTCACTTTGACGATGTCGCCGGTCTTGACCACCTCGCGCGCATCCTGAACGAACTTGTGGCTGAGCTGGCTCACATGCACCAGCCCGTCCTGGTGCACCCCCAGGTCCACAAAGGCGCCGAACTGGGCCACGTTGCTCACCGTGCCCTCCAGCACCATGCCCTCCTTGAGGTCGGCGATGTCTTCCACGCCCTCGTTGAAGCGCGCCACCTTGAAGTCGGGGCGCGGGTCGCGGCCGGGCTTTTCC
>Ga0222428_100549_pt1 | contig 11776 bp, 17 predicted proteins | sample 2B5Ametagenome_FD_182471 | JGI IMG/M metagenome (GOLD analysis project Ga0222428, IMG submission 182471) | Enriched microbial communities from leaf-cutter ant dump, University of Wisconsin, Madison, United States - 2B5A (version 2) | ecosystem: Environmental > Terrestrial > Nest > Insects nest >...
CCCGCAAGTGCCCAACCCCATCCGGGGATTGCAGAGAGCGCACCCATGAAGCCGCTGCCAGCCGCCGCGCCTGCCCCGGTGCCTACGCCCGCCCAAGCGCCGTTGCCCGCGATCAGCGCGCCCAGCGCATCGCCGCCAGCCATGCCGACCGCATTTGCACCGACCAGCGAGGCAGTGGAGGCGCCAGCCGAAAGGCCCCAGATGGCTTGCGCGCCCGCGCCCACCAAGCCGGCGTTATTCAGCAACGCACTGCCACCACCCGCGCCACCCATGGCCGCCGAGACGAGTTGCCCACCCGGACCAGCGCCCAGAAGCGCGCCGACGCCGATCTGCACGATAGGCTGCAGCACCAGCGTGGCGAACAAGCGCTTGAGGTACTGCGCGGCATCCTTGCCGCCGCCCATGATGTAGTCGGCCAGGGTGTCGCTGATGGTCTGCGCGGTGCGTTCCCAGTCCTTGGCAGCTTCTTCTGCAGCGCGCTTGTTGGCCTCGCGCGCTTCCTTGCTGCCAATCAGAACCAGCAGTTCCCGGCGCGCATTGATCTCTCGTTGGATGGCCTCCCAACCCTCGGAGCCCTCGTAGAACCCCGCCTGCTTTTCCTCCAGGCGGGCGATGGCGACAAGTTCGATGGCCTCCGCCAAGCTGACATTCAGGGCGTGCGAAAGCTCAATGGCCCGCGCCTCATCCTCCATCGAGTGGATGCGGTCCTGCACCGACTTTAGTGACTGGCGGGCGGCATCCTCTTGCGCGCGAATCCAAGCATCGATGCCTGCGGCCTCCCTGTTGCGTGCCGCCGCAATCTCCTGCGCGGCCTTCATCGCCTCGCGGGCCGCAATGTTCGCTTGCTCCGCTGCCTTGTGCTCGTCCAGGTAGCCTTCGATCACCGAGCGCTGCGCCGCACTGATGCCCTTGAGCGAGCCTTGCAAATCTTCCGCGTACTTGATACGCAGCTTCTGGTTCTCGGACAGCTTTGCGCCACCGGAGAGTTCCGCTTGCTCTGCGGCGATCTTCTCGCGCAGGGCTTCCGTCAGGGATTTGTAGGCGTTGGCCTCTGCACTGGCGCGCGGCGCGGCCTTGTCCTTGTACTTCTCCTCGATGTTGGAGATCTCGGTCTTGAGGGCAGCCTGAAGCTGGAGCACGGCGTTGGTGTCGCCTTCCGCCTTGGCAATCAACTCTGCATTGCGCTTGCGAGCCTTGCCGATTTCCTCCTCGCGCATTTGGGCGCGAGTCTGGCGGCTGTTGTCGGAGAGGTACTTGTCCATCTCCGACTGAAATGCGGAGCGCTCCCGGTTTTGCCGCTGAACAACCGGGCTGTTGCCCATCCCCTCGGTGTAAACCTGAGGGCCGCCAAGCAGTGCGTCTTGCTCCTTTTTGGCCTGGCGCAGCTTCTCTACCAAACGCTCAGCATGGGCGTACGCCTCGCGCAGCATGAGGTTGCTACTGCCCTTCGCCCCGGAGGTACGCAAATCATCTAAGCTCTTCTCAGCCTGCTTTAGCTGGTTTCCGGTCTCTATGGCCGTGTATCCAATGGCCTGAACAGGGTTGATGAACTGGAGGGCCGCGCCAGCGCCCGCAAGCATCTGAGATGCGAAACCCTTCCCCTGCGCACGCGCGAGCTCCATAGAGACGGACACGCCGTCCATGGCGTCGGTGAGGATGGCAAGCTGCCCAGACCAGAACTGGCTTGCTCCGGAGTCACCAGAGTTCTTCTTGAGGCGTTCCCATGCTGTGTCGAACCGGTTCACCGCAGCGTCAAGGCGGTCCGCCGCCTTTTCTGCTGCACCGCCTAGGTTCTCCTCCAGAGCCTTGCCAAACTTGGGCAAAAAGTCCTCGGCCACGACTTGGCCTTGCTCCAGCATCTTGCCCAGTTCCGCCGTCGTGACACCCATAGCGCGTGCTGCGATTTGGAACGCGCCGGGCAGACGCTCGCCCAGTTGCCCCCGCAGCTCTTCGGCCTGCACAGTGCCCTTGCTGATCATCTGCTGCAGGGCCAGCAACACGCCGCTGGTCTGATCGGCGCGAAGGCCCATCACCGCCGAAGCCTTGGCAACGGACTCAAAGACCGCTGCAGCCTTCTGGCCTTCTAGCGCAGTACCCTTCGCCGCAGCCTGGAATTGCCCGTAAGCAGCGGCCGTGCTGGAAAACTGCAGTCCCAGGCTATTCGTCACCTTGCGCAGGTACTCGATTTCGCGCGCTCCATTCCCACCGGATGCAAAATCCAGCATGGTCTGCAGCCGCTGGGCAGAGGCGCTTGCCTCATACATAGCCATGGCTGCATCCTTCGCTCCGCGAACGATCGCGCTACCAACGAACGCAGACACCCCAGCGCGCGCAAGCGCCAGCATGGAAGCGTTCGACTCGTCGGCTGCGCCCTTCACCTCTCGCACGCCTGCGGCGGCATTACGTCCGGCAATGTCAATGGCCGCCATCTCTTTGGCCTTGGCAGTCATGCCGTCCATTGCCGCAATAGTTGCTGATAGCGACCGCTGGAGGTCCACCATAGCTTTTGCCGCCGCGATGTGCTGCGCGCTATAGGCAGCGGCAGCCGCGCGAGCATCGTTCATGCTCGCCGCTTCCGCCGCGATGGACTGGGCCACAGAAGAAACAGAGCGCACGAACTGCTGCACGCCCTTTTCAGACGCCACCGCCGCCGCCCCAAGGCTCTTGATGCTGATCGCGCTCGCAGTGGAAGACGAGCTGAGCCTGTCCAGTTGGGCGGTATTGGCGCCGATGTTCTTGACGGACTTAGCCGCGCTATCAGCAGCCCCGCCAACCTTGCTCAGTCCGTCCGCCGTTTTGGCGGCGGTTTTGCCAACCGAGTCAACAGCTTTCGGGGCGGAATTTGCCAAGTCATCAATGCTCTTGGCGGTCTTCTTCGCCGCGCCTTCTACCTGAGCCATGGCCTTTTCTACAGGCGCACCTTTGCCAGCAAGGACATCAAGGGCCTTTATGCCCTTCTCAACGCCACTTGTGTCCATCGACAATCCGATGGATTCGATTTCATTTGCCATGCGTGTGCCCAAAGAAAAAGCCCCGTGGCTTGCGACACGAGGCTCAAAATGAAAAGGCCCGCACGGGGCGGGCCTTCGGAAGAATGACTAACTCACTGCGGTATTAATGCGGTACCACAGTGTTTGCATTTACGGGCGTCCTTCCGGACAAGTTCTCTGCATTCGGGGCAGCGGACATGAGTCTCTGCCGTAATCTTCTGGCCCGTCTCATCAGTGGCTGCGGCAGCCACCCCCGTCTTCGGGAACACCAAAACCAAGATCAGCCCAATCAACGGCGATAGCAAAGCTGCGATCAAAAACCAGCCAAAGCCGCTACGCCCCCGATTCCCGGCAATAACGCCGACCACCACTGCGCAGATGAGCCATCCAATGACAATCTCCATACACCCTCCTTTCAGGACAGGGCATGCTACCTGATCGGATCTATGCCATGCGCTCGGTCTTCCACCTCCTGCCCGACCAATCAGCTCTTGCCAGTCTGTATTCGTTCGAATACAATAACCGCATGCTGATCGAAACCACGGAACCCTTCGACAACTGGCTGGATGGCTTGAAGGATCGCATGACGCGTATCCGCCTGGCCCGCCGACTGGACAAGGCTTCCCGTGGCAACCTTGGCGACGTCAAGCCAGTGGGCGAAGGCGTTTTCGAGATGCGTGAGTTCTTCGGCCCTGGCTGGCGCATGTACTACGTGCAGCGCGGGGACGTGCTGATCATCATGTTGGGAGGCGGCGACAAGTCCTCTCAGCAGGCGGACATTGCTTCCGCCATCGCGTTGTCCAAAACCCTGCCGGAGTGAGCCATGACCACCGAAACCACCAAGACCCGCCCTTTTGACCTTGCAGAGCGCCTCCGTGACGAAGAGGACATCGCCGCTTACCTCACGCTGGTGATCGAAGAGGGGGACTCTGGCGAACTAGCCCATGCACTGGGTGTTGTGGCACGCGCACGCGGCATGGCCCAGATTGCAGCGGATGCAGGCATCGGCCGTGAGGCGCTCTATAAGGCGCTCAGGGCCGACGCCAGTCCACGCTTCGATACTATCGTCCGGGTATGCAAGGCATTGGGCGTGAAGCTGGTGGCCCAGCCGGACCATCCCCAGGCGGCATGAGACTTTAGCCCTCCCGCCTTTTGTTCATCACCCCCAGCGCGGCGCGCTCCATGGTTCGCACGTCGGCATAGACTGCATCGAAGCGTTCTCGTGGGAGGCGGAGCGTGCGCAGCGCGGCAATCACGGCTGCATGGTCCAAGCCCGTGGCAACAGCGCCTCCCATACCAACGCCCACATAGCGCCACTGAGTGTCGCAATAGTTGGCGAAGAACAGCACGGACTCCCAGTTTTCGCGCCACACCTTGCAATCGCGAGTCTGCTGCGTGGTCGGGGCGAAGATGTCAAAACCTACCATGCGCATCGGCCGCGCAGCTCCTTTGTCTTTCGACGTGTCCCGGTGGAGAAACTGCGCGGCGGCTATCAGTTTCCCTCGCGCTCTCCGTTGATGCGCTTGCTGTACTCCTGATGCAGGGAGCGGACGGCGCCGGGGAATTTGTCCTCCAGCTTGGCGATAGCGGCGGCGGCGAACTTATCGGTGAGGCTCCAGCCCTTGGCGATGCGCAGCGCCAGGCCAGCGTCGTTGTTGATGCGCTCGGTCACCATGGCTTCCAGGCGGATTGTCTCCGCCTCCGTCGTCGGGTCCTGCTCGGATTCAGTCTTCTTCTTTGCCTTGGCCTTCACGCTCTTGGCTTCATCGGCCTTGATCTTGGCGGCCACTTCGGCGCGGATCTTGTCGCCCTCGGCCGCCCACGCGGTGACGGTACGGGGAATGCAGTCGAACGTGATGGTGCTCTCCACACCTTTGAGGTTGCGCACCGTGATGGGCACAGGGAAGGAGTCGTCTTCGGGGCCGTCGATGCACACGAGGCTAGGTGCTTTTTCAGTCATGTTGGTCTTTCGCTGGGGAAGTGAAATGCCCGTGCCCCACCCCGCCGCCCCAGCGGAAGGGCGAACGAGGCAGGGTCGGTGCTCTTGATGGGCTTGCGCCCGGAATCAGGAGGCGGACGGGTAGCCCACGAACAGGCCGAGGAAGTTCAGGTTCAGCGCGACGCTGATAGCCGAGCCCTTAGCGATGTTGGGCATTTGCGCCAGTTGGGCGGTGCCATAGCCGTAGCCCGTCTGGCCGCCGGCCAGCAGGAACTTGAAGGCCACGCGCTTGCTCAGGTTGCGGCTCAGCTTGTTCAGTGCCATTTGCGATGCAGAAGCAGGGTCGTAGCCCAGAGTCAGCGACAGACTCGACGGATTGAAGCCCGCCGGCATATTGATGGCATTGCGGCGCGACAGCGGCTCAATGGTCACGTTGCGGGCATCGCCGCCTGAGGGCTGGCTGTCCAGCACCTGGCCGATCTCCATCCAGTTGGTCACCTTGCGCAGCGTGCCGCCGCCTGTGCCAGCGGGGAACCACTGAGTGTCGGTGGTGTCCAGCCCCTTCAGCGCCAGGGTATCCGTGGTGAGTTGGTCACCCAGCCACACCGTGTCGGTGGCGTCCTCCCAGCCGGAGGTGAACAGCAGCTCGTCGTTGTCTGCGAAGCCGTGACCGACTGCGGTCAAGACGGATGGATCGGCATTGGTCGCCCCAGTGACGGGGACGGCGGTACCGAAGGTTTCGGAAAAGAGGAACTTGCTGCCCTCTGCGAGGAAATATGCCATGGTGGGCCTTTCAGAAAGTGCCCCTGTCGGGGCGATTTCTGCGAGGCGTCATGGCTGCGGATCCCTGGCGGGAGTGGCAGGCCTGCGAGGCAGGGTTGGAGAAAAAGGTGGAGCTACTTCTGGGCTTGCTGCTCAAGCCAGCGCTCCCAGGCGCCAATGCAGCCTTTGATGAGGCGGATCAGCGTTTGGTGGAGTTCGCGGGTTGCTGGTGACATGGGCGAATCTGGGTGTAAAAAAGCCCGCCGCGACGGATCGGGGCGGGCAACCACGAAAGGACGTGTGGCAATCAGTGCGGCAGCAGCGATGGCTGAAGCTCGGCTTCCAGCCGCTCGCGCTCGGTGGTGAAGTACGGGATCTCGCGCTTGCGCTCAAGCATCAAATGGCTGCCGAAGCTGGCGCGCACCTTGGATTCGACTTCGCGGGCAATCAGTGCTTGCATCTGCTGCCACAGGTTTTGATCGCGCTGGTTGAGCGCATCACGCATCCGGTAGAACTCGCGCACCAGGGCGACCTTGAATTGCAGCACCTGCGGCGTGTTGCGAAGCATGGTCATCACAAGGGTGGCTTGCCGCTCATTGAGCAGGGCAAATTCTGTCGGCTTGCCGCGCGGGTTAAATCGCAGCTGAGTTGCGATTACCCCGAACTCGGCCAGGGTGCCGGAGTGCGCGCGCACCAGGCCGATCACGTTGCGGTGCGGCACCTTGAAGCCGCGCGCAATCACCTCAGTGGAGGCCAGCGGCTCGCCATTGATGACAGAAACGATGGGGGTGTGCATAACAGTCCTTTCGTGCGCACAAACAAAAAAGCCGCCTCAGCGGGCGGCTCTGGGTTGTCCGGTCTGCGCCGGCTCAAGAATTCAGGTGGCGATGAACGCGCTCCAGTACACGGACACCGGCACCGCCCACCACGCTTCATCGGGCATGGGCGAGGCGATGCGCGGCGTGTCCACGATGTCCACGCGCACCGCGCCCTCGGTCAGCATCAGCACCGGGGCGAAGTGGTCACGGATCAGCTCGGCGCGCTGCATGGCAGCCAGGCGCCCCGTGTTGATGGGCGCGTGCACCGTGACCTGGAAAATCCCGCGATCCATGCGCAGCGTGCGCTCCAACGCCAGATCGCGCGGCACATTGATGAGGTGGTTCACGCGCTGCCACATGCTGGAGGGCGGGGTGAAGGTGACGTTTTCCCACGCGGTGGGCAGTTGCGGGGCCAAGGTCAGCAGGCGCTTTTCCAGCGCGGATTGGATGGCGGCAAGGCTCATTTCAGCTCCTTCACTGCCTCGGCCATGGCATCGCCGTAGCGCTGCACTGTGAGGCGGACGACGCCAGTTGGCGCTTGCTGCGACCAGCCCCGCTCCAGGCGCAATGCATACGGTACCGAATTCGAGAGGTAAATCGTCTGCCCCGGCTTCCAGCCCTGCAACGCCGCTTGCGCCCGGCCCCTGGCGGCGTCGCCGCTCTTGTCGGGCGATGCATCGGCCTTGGTGTTGACAGCGCCCAGGCCCACGGCCCAGTTACCGCGAAAGCGCCCAGTGTCCACAGGGCTCATGTCAATCATCATCCCCTGCAGCTCAAACGCGGTCTTGCGTACCACCACGTGCGCCTTGTCCTTGGCGCGCTCGCACAGCTTGTTCAAGTTCTCGGCAAAGCCCATGCTCACCTCCGGACAATCATCGTCACCAGCACCGAAGTGCCGGCCGGGGCGAGGTTCTCCACACGCATGATGGTGTAGGTCTTGCCCGCCCAGGCGAGCTTTTGCGTGGGCTCGGGGATGGTCAGTCCCACGGTGGACAGGTAGGCCTGCTCGTCGGTCGCCAGCACGGTTGTCCCGTCCACCAGCTTCTGGTCAATGGGGAACACCACCGCAGTGCAATCCTGCGTGACAGCGGTGGTGTCGTAGTCGCCCGTGTCTGGGTTGTAGATTCCGCTCTGCTCGATGCGGGTGACTTGCCCGAGCGCGCCGAATTCGGCTAGGAGGGCGTGGGCGTCTGCAGCGATTTCTGCGTAGAAGGTCACGGCTCAAGCTCCAGCACGTCAATGCCATTCCCGCACCCGCTGTCGAGAGCGATTGCGACCTCCACCGCTTTCACCGCGTCGTGACCAAGATGCATCGCTGCAAGTGCAAAGTCCCGCCCGCAGCCGATGGCGAAGGCGCCATCCTCAAAGCGCACCGGGAAAGGCGTTCTTTCGTACTTGAGAATTTCACCCTTGCGGATTACCAGCAGGCCTGACCAATTCTCATCACGCTGACTTACAGGAAATCCATTAGGCGGCGCACCAGCCCGGAACCACGCCAACATCTCCTCGCCGCCATCCGCATCGCCCGCATAGGCGCATAGAGCATCTCCAACGCGGAAAATCTTGGTGGTCGTACGGATCAGCGTGCCAAGGCATGCGCGCTTATCTGCGGCCAGCTTTTTACCGTCCCATGCGATGACACTCATTGCATCAGCCTTTCGCCGGATTCATAGGCCTCGCGACCATCCATGCTGTTGTGCGTCCACACGTCCGGCTCCTGGCTATCCTCCACGGGGCAGCACCAGCACCGCGGCGAGTGGTCATGTGGGCGCAGGTCATCCAGCGGCGTGACGTGAATCTCGCCGTTGCCTTGGGTCAGCAGCCACATCAGGCGCGAACCAGCCTGACCGCCCCCGCCATGCCATCGGTCAGGCCGCGCAGCAGGTCATCGAGGATGGCGAAGCGGGTCTGCCCGCCATTCCGCACGTTCGTGTCATAGGCCACGGTGATCGGCCCCACGGTCTTTTGCGTCACTACGGCGGCCGATACGTCGGCGCTCAGCGAGCCCGACAGCGCACGCAAGGCGGCCTCGCAGCACGCGGCTTTGACGTTCTTGTGCACGGGGTCGAGGTACTCGGGCAGGATGCTGTAGCGCGTCAACAGGTATTGTGTGGCGCGGCGTAATGCTGCTTCCTTCACCTGGTCGGAGCCAGTCCAGCCAGCGTGCCCCATGTCGGCGCAATAGGCATTGGCATCGGCAAGGCTCACGAGGCTGTCATAGCCGTCAACAGGTGCGACGATCAGGGCCATTTCAGCCTTCCAGCAGCGCCAGCAGGTCGGCCTTCTTCGCCTTCGGATCGAATGCGATGCCGCGCTCGGTCAGGGCGGCGCGAATCTCGCCGATGGAGAGCTTGCCGTCCTTGTTCGTGTCCGGGTCCGGGTCCGTGATGCTCAGGGCGCGCAGTTCGTCCGTGGGCATGGTTTCATCGAACTCAACACCCTTGGTCCGAAGCTCAGCGATCAGGATGGCGCGCTGCTGGGCTTCGGGCAGTTTGCCATCTCCAGGATTCTCGTAGCCTCGCGGCCTGAACACCGCATCGATGATGCGGAATCCTTGCGCGCGCAACTCTGCTTTGCGCAGTGGCGTCACGGGGTGCGGCTCATACCAGACTTGGGCTTCTTGAGTCATGCTTTCTCCTGAGGGAGACAGGGCCGAAGCCCCGTCCTTTTTACTTGGATGCGTCCCCGATGGTGATGACGCCAGCCGTTGCCTTGACGCTGTTTGCGACCAGATCCCAGTTGGAACCCGTCGCCAGCTCAGCGTTGGTCGGGCTCTTGCCGCCATTGGCCGTATCCCAGGTGTAGCCCTTGAGGCCCAGGGCAAAGGTGTAGTCAGCCTGCATCGTGGTTTCGATGCGCTCCTTGCCGTTCGTGGTCTGGATGTTGGTGATGAGGTCCGAGCCATCGGACACCACGGCCGCACCGTTGACCAGAGACAGCACCTTCACCTTGTCAGGAGTGCCAGCAGCGAACAGGGACGGCGCATCGGTGACGATCACGGCCTTGCCCAGGATGTCCACGATGGTCACGCCGCTGAAGCTGAACAGGCGCTCAGCGTTGGCCAGGTTCTGGCCGATGAGCTTGTGATACATCGCACCGGTCATGACCTGCGCCACGATGCGGGCGGATGCGTCACCGAACTTGGCGTGCGCGTTGTTGATGGCGCTGTACGTCACGCCAGCAGTTGCGGAAACGTCGTTGGTTGCGCCCGCCTGGTTGGCGATGGCTGCGACCAGTGCGGCGATGGCCGTGTTCAGCTGGTCGGACATGATCGCCTCGGACAGATTGCGGGAGATGACCTCCAGCGCTTCCTCGGGCGACTTCTGCACCCAGCTCAGTTGCCCCGGCTCCCACAGAATGGGGCCAAAGCCGCCCGCGATCTTCACGGAGTCGTACTGCTTCTGGGACAGGGGTGTTGCACTCTGGGCGTTGTTCGTGGCATAGCGATCCACTCGGCGCTGCGCGCTGTGAATGCCGGCCCAGAACGATTCCTGGAGGAAATCGCCGTCGATGCTCTGCGTGGTCAGTTGAATGGAGCCCGCAGAAGCAGCGTTGAACTTCGCCACGTCTTGCGCCAGGGTTTCGATGGTGGCGCGCTTGAGGTATTCGTTGAATACCTTCATATCGGACAGTGCCATGATGTGCCTTTCTCGCCTTGTCAGGCGTTCGATGTCAGTTGCTTGATGGCGGCAACGCGGTCAGCTTTCGAGCCGCCGAAATTGCCTTTGGGTGCTCCACCACCGTTTGCAGAGCCTTGGGAGCCAGCGCCGGATGCTCCCGTCCCTTTGAGGATGTGGTCCTTGCCGGGGTACTGGCTCACCAGCATTTCCAGGGCCTCATCGAAGCCCGCCAGATCGCCGGGACTGGCCGCGCTATAGAGCTTGTTGCCGTTGGCGTCCTTGGCGACCACTCGACCTTCCTCGATGCTGAAGGCCTTGCCGAAGTAGGCCTGCACCAAGTCTGGCGGGATCGCCATCTTTTCCCCGACGAACTTGGAACGCGCGAAGCTGCCGCCGATCATCTCGGCATAAAGCTGCTGCTCCAGCTTGGAGGCATTGCCCTTGGCCTCGTCCAGTTGGACCTGGAAGGCCTTGCCGATTTCGGCCTTGACCTTCTCGATCTCGCCCGCGTCCACCAATTTCTTGGCGTCGAGGTTGGCGACCAACTGGAGCGCTTCGAGCGCCTTCGCCGGATCTGCGATTCCTTCAAAGCCTTTGAGCTTGCTTTCTGCATCCTCAAAGCGCTTGCGATAAGCCGTGTTCTCGCCTGTCAGTTGCCCGATCTTGGCGAAAGCCTTGGCGCCATCGAAGGCGATCTCCGTGCCGTCTTCTTTGACGTACACAGGGGCGCCATCCTGCAGAACTACCGCGCCGTTGGAGTCGAGTTTCAGTTTCATGGTGATGGTTCGAGCTTGCTGCTCAATAGGTGATGGCTTACTGCCAAAGCGCCCGTTGGAGCTTCCGCTTTCGCTGGGCAATGAAAAACCCGCCGCGATTGCTCGGGGCGGGTTGTTGGGTTGGTCGTACGACCTGAATCGGTTACTTCACAGCCTTCGGTTTCGTGCGCCTGGGCTTGGGTTCTTCCGCTAGCCGTGGCGGGCTGGGCATCATCGGTGTCCAAATGCCTTTGCGGTGGCAGTCGTAGCACACCCTGTCATCGCAAACCGTGCCGCGGTGGTACTTGCCCTGGCTGTCGATCCATGAGCCGTTGACCACCGTCATGATGGAGCGGCTGCCGCACTTGGGGCACTGGATGGTGCCTGGCGGGCGCGGCATGCGCTTGATGCGTTCGATCAGCGCCTGTTTCTCATCAGGCGGCGATGGCGGGACTATGCGGAGGTCAGGCACCGCGCGATCATAGACCGGCGCGCTTGAAAGCCGCGGCGTCTTGCTCCTTGAGCTGGGCGATGGTCAGATACTTTCCAGACTGCGAATACATGCGCTCCAGCGGCAGTTTCCCGTCTCGTAGGAGCTTTGCTCTGGTAGGCCCGAGCACTTCGTCCTGGCGGCCTGCAGACTGCTTCTTGAGCCAATCCGCGTAGGTTGTATCGGCTGGCAGTTGGCCGTCCATGCTTGCACGGGTCCGGCCGGCCACCACTATCTCCGGCACGTCAATGCCAAGCTCCTTATGGCTCTTGAGGACGTAGGTGGCATGGCTTCGGCAGCGCCAGTGCGCCGCACCAGGACCACCAAGCCATGGCAGCTTGTGCCCAATGGGCTTGTGCGCTGTCGTGTACTGTTTGCCATCCCTGACCCGGCAAATTGGCG
>Ga0222428_100550_pt1 | contig 11757 bp, 14 predicted proteins | sample 2B5Ametagenome_FD_182471 | JGI IMG/M metagenome (GOLD analysis project Ga0222428, IMG submission 182471) | Enriched microbial communities from leaf-cutter ant dump, University of Wisconsin, Madison, United States - 2B5A (version 2) | ecosystem: Environmental > Terrestrial > Nest > Insects nest >...
CGGCACGAAGGTGGACCACTACGAGGCGTCGATCATCGACACCCGTGCGCGCGAGGTGGAGGCCAAGGCGAAGGAGCAGCTCGCCGACAAGGACAAGCCGCTGCAGTAAATAGGCGGCGGCTGCCGGTTCAGCGCTTGCCCAGCAGCCCGCCCAGCGCCGCCTCGATCAGCACCCCGAGGATCGAGTACAGCAGCGAGCCCAGCACCGCCGCCCAGAAGCCGCTGACGTGGAAGCCCTGCAGCAGTCCCGAGGCGGCCCAGAACAGCAGGGCGTTGATGACGAAGAGGAACAGGCCCAGCGTGACGATGGTGACCGGAAAGGTGAGCACCACCAGCACCGGCCGCACGACCATGTTCAGCAGGCCGATCACCGCCGCGGCGATGAGCGCGCTGCCGAAGCTCGCCACCTGCACGCCGCCATAGAGATAAGCCACTGCCAGCAGCGCCACAGCGCTGAGCAGCCATTTGAGGATCAGACGCATGGCCGCAGCATAGCGGCAATGCCGCTGCAGCAGCGGCCTATTCCGCCAGCTCGTTCGCCAGCACCAGCAGCGCGCCCATGCCGGCCACCGCGCCGGGCAGCGCCCAGCCGGACTGCGCCGGCTGCTGGCCCACCGCCACCGGCTCCATGTCCACGCCCACCTTCGGGCGGCGGGCATCGACGACGGGCACGGCGCCGTGCTCGAGCTGCAGCTTGCGGGTCAGCTCGACCAGCGGGCCTTTGGCCAGCACTGCCGTCACCTGCGCGCCGCCGGCCGTGAGGGCCGGGGCCATGGTTTCCTGCGCGCGCGCGAACCACTTGGCGCGCCAGTTCTCGCGTGCGCTGTGGCTCACCCACTTGCTGATGCGGTGCGTCATGCGCGGGGCGCAGGCCACCAGCACCCAGTGCCGCGGCGCGCCGCCGGCCGTGGCGGGGGCGAGCCGTTCGAGGTGTTCGCGGGCGTAGGCCGCGTCATCGACGTAGAGAATGATCTTGTCGCTCATCTCGAATCTCCTCCAGGGAGGGCGGCTCGCGCCGGGATGGAAGGCCGCGCCCGGGGGCGCGGCGGCAGGTGCGGACAGTGTGCCAGATCAGCCGTGCTGCGCGCCACCACCGGTGCGGCGCGAGGCCAGCAGCTTGCCGATCGCCAGCACCAGCAGCGCGCCGGCGACGTGGGCCGTCCAGTACAGCGTGTCGGAGATGACGGCCTGGCCGTCGGCGCCCACGGTGCCCAGCTTGGGCATCCAGGTCCACTTCTCGGTGTTGACGAAGGCGGGGTCCGTCACCAGCATGCCGCCGGCGATCCAGCCCAGCAGCATGCCGCCCAGGGTGATGATCAGCGGGAAGCGCTCCATCAGCTTGATGACGAGCTGGCTGCCCCAGACGATGATCGGGATCGAGATCAGCAGGCCCAGCACCACGAGCAGCATCGAATGGTCGCCCGCGTTCTGCGCGGCGCCGGCGATGGCGATCACGTTGTCCACGCTCATCACCAGGTCGGCCACGATGATGGTCTTGATGGCCGCCAGCAGCCTGTCGCTGCCCTGGATGTCGCCGTGGCCCTCCTCGTCGGGGGCCAGCAGCTTCACGCCGATCCACACCAGCAGGATGGCGCCGACGAACTTGAGGAACGGGATGTTCAGCAGCGTCATCGCGAACGCGATGAGGATGACGCGCAGGATGATGGCGCCGGCGGTGCCGAAGATGATGCCCTTGGTGCGCTGCGCGGGCGGCAGCTTGCGGCAGGCCAGCGCGATCACCACGGCGTTGTCGCCGCCGAGCAGGATGTCGATGATGATGATCTGGCCCAGCGCGACCCAGAACTCGGGAGCAGTCAGAAATTCCATAGGTTCCTCAGTGTCAGCCACGGATGGGAAGGCGCGTGGGGACGCTGCTTCCCGCTTTGACCTGCCAGGGGCGACGGCCCAGGATGCATGGACCGCACACCGAAGAACGTGAGGGACCGACGCATGACCTTGACCAGCCCGAAGAAGGCTCAATCAAAGGTCTTGCTCGGCTGGCGCGGCGCATGGCGCTGCGCGCTCTGCCCGATCTGCCGGAAGCGGATGCTTCGTATTGACGACAGATCGACGGACCGCGGCGGGTGCATCCGCGTGGATGCATCGACGGGCCGGGAGCTACTCCCCCTCGAATCCGCGGATTGGACCACAGCCCATGCCGCCAGCGCAAGGAGGCCGCACGGCCTGCCGGGGCACTGGCGCTGCGCCTAAGATCGGCGCCCCGCGGCGCACGCCGCCCTTTCTCCGCGTCGCTTCCCGTTCCCTTCCATGGCCGGCATCCACATCACCGACATCGAGGCCGCCATCAACTTCTGGCGCGAGCGCAAGCCCTCGCCCGACGGCCTGACGCTGGCGCCCGAGGTGCGGGCGCTGGCCGAGGTGTATGCGCTCATGGTCTTCCACGGCGAGGACGAGGCCGACGAGGTCGGCTTCCCGCCGCGGGCCTGGGACGCCTGGCTGGCGTGGTACGGGACCACGCCCGATACGCCCTGCATCGCCATCTGCTCGACCAGCCAGGGCGACGACGAATGCAAGGGCTGCGGGCGCAGCTTCGAGGAAGTGCAGCACTGGCCCGCCATGACGCCGGCCGAGAAGCGCCGGACCTGGCGCCGCATCACCATGCAGGACACGGCCTGGCGCTTCAACCGCTACGCCGAGCGAGCGCGCGAGGCCGAGGCTGCGCGCCGCACCGCCGCCGCGGCGCCGGCCGGCGAAGGCAGCCCTTCGGCGGCCTGATCCGGCCCGACCGACCGAGGCCCCATGCGCCGGCTGGCCCAGGCTCCCAACCTCGCCATCGCCACGCTGTGGGCCGATGCGTTGCGCGCCGAGGGGCTGGACGTGACGGTGCAGCGCGAGTACCTCGGCGCCGCCGCCGGCGAGCTGCCGCCCGACCAATGCCTGCCCGAGTTGTGGATCGGCGACGACGCGCAGCACGCCCTGGCGCTGCGCCTGCTGGCGGCGCTCCGGCATCCGCCGCAGCGGCAGTGGCACTGCGCCTGCGGCGAGTTCGTCGAGGGCGGATTCGAGCAGTGCTGGCACTGCGGGGCGCCGATGCCGGGCGCTTGAGGCGGAAGCGCGTTCAGCCCCATTCAACCGTTCACGCTGAGCTTGTCGAAGCGCCGCCCCCGGCTTCGACAGGCTCAGCCCGAACGGTGTCTGTGGTTCGAAGATCCGCGGCAGGCGATGCGCTACTTCCAGCGCACCGGCTCGATGTCCACCGAGCGCGTGCCGTCGCCCAGCATCAGCACGCCCTCCTGGAGCGTCGCCTGCAGCCGCATGCTGCGCTGCGCCAGCGCGCCGAGCTGCTGCACGGCGGCGGTCGGCAGGCGCCACACCTCCAGGCCGGCCAGGCGCGCGAGCTTGCCCTCGATGCCCCGCCACCACACCTCGGCCGCGTGGCCGTAGGCGTACAGGCGCACGGCATCGGCCTTGCCGCAGGCCTTGGCGATCGGGCGTTCCTCGGGCTGGCCCACCTCCATCCACAGGCGCGTGCGCCCGGTGAAGTCGCGCAACCAGACGTCGGGCTCGTCCGGGTCCGACAGGCCGGCGCCGAAGGCCAGGGTGCCGTCGCCGCTGCAGCGGTCCTGCAGTTCGTGCGCGTTGAGCGCCAGCGCGACGAGCCGCACCATCATGCGTTCGTCGGTCTCGCTCGGGTGCCGGGCCAGGGTGAGGGCGTGGTCGGCGTAGTAGCCGTGGTCGATGTCGGCCACGGCCACTTCGGCCTTGAAGACGGTGGATTTGAGCGCCACTGGGTCAGACGCGCCGGGCGAGTTCGGCCGCCTTGCCGGTGTAGCTGCCGGGCGTCATGGCCAGCAGCCGTTCCTTCTCGGCCTCGGGGATTTCCAGCGAGCGGATCAGCGCGTGCAACGCCTCGGCCGTGACGGCCTGGCCGCGCGTGACCTCCTTGAGCTTCTCGTAGGCGCCGGGCACGCCGAAGCGGCGCATCACGGTCTGGATCGGCTCGGCCAGCACCTCCCAGCTCGCGTCCAGGTCGGCGGCCAGCGCGGACTCGTTCAGCTCCAGCTTGCCCAGGCCGGTGGCCAGGCTCGCGTAGGCCAGCACGGCGTAGCCGAAGGCCACGCCGATGTTGCGCAGCACGGTGCTGTCGGTCAGGTCGCGCTGCCAGCGGCTGATCGGCAGCTTCTCGGAGAGGTGGCGCAGCAGCGCATTGGCCAGGCCCAGGTTGCCCTCGGCGTTCTCGAAGTCGATCGGGTTGACCTTGTGCGGCATGGTCGAGGAACCGATCTCGCCGGCCTTCAGCCGCTGCTTGAAGTAGCCCAGGCTGACGTAGCCCCACACGTCGCGCGAGAAGTCGATGAGGATGGTGTTGGCGCGCGCCACCGCGTCGAACAGCTCGGCCATGTAGTCGTGCGGCTCGATCTGGATGCTGTAGGGCTGGAACGTGAGGCCCAGGCCCTGCGGCGCGGGCGTTTCGACCACCTTGCGGCTGAAGGCCTCCCAGTCGAAGCCGGGCCAGGCCGCCAGGTGCGCGTTGTAGTTGCCCACGGCGCCGTTCATCTTGCCCAGCAGCTTCACCGCGGCGATGGCGGAGCGCGCGTTGGCCAGGCGCACCGCCACGTTGGCGATCTCCTTGCCCACGGTGGTGGGGCTGGCGGTCTGGCCGTGGGTGCGGCTGAGCATGGGCACGGCGGCGAAGTCGTGCGCCATCTTCTTCAGGGTGGCGACGATGCCGTCCAGCGCCGGCAGCAGCACCTGCTCGCGCGCAGCCTGGATCTGCAGCGCGTGGCTGGTGTTGTTGATGTCCTCGCTGGTGCAGGCGAAGTGCACGAACTCGGCGGCCGACTCCAGCTCGGGCCGGGCCTCGAACTTGGACTTGATCCAGTACTCCACCGCCTTGACGTCGTGGTTGGTGGTCTTCTCGATCTCCTTGATCGCCAGCGCGTCGGCCTCGCCGAAGTGCGACACCAGCCCCATCAGGTACTTGCGCGCGCCGGGCGTGAGCGGCTTGAATTCGGCGAAGCCGGCGTCCGACAGCGCGATGAACCAGGCCACCTCCACCTGCACGCGGCGGTGCATGTAGCCCTGTTCGCTCATCAGCGGGCGCAGCGCGGCGAGCCGGCCGGCGTAGCGGCCATCGAGGGGGGAGAGGGCGGAAACGGGGGAGAAGCTCATCCCGGAATTGTAGGAGCCGGCCTCCTGCGGGCGGGCCGCGGGCGCGGGGCCGCGCCCGTAGAATCCGGCCGCCACAATGACCACGCCCCCCGGGGGCGCCCGCGCATGAAACTCATCGGATCGACCGCCAGTCCGTACGTTCGGAAGGTGCGCGTCGTGCTGGCCGAGAAACGGCTGGACTGCCAGTTCATCCACGAGGATGTCTGGTCCGATGACACCACCATCTCCGCCTCCAACCCGCTGGGCAAGGTGCCCTGCCTGGTCATGGACGGCGGCGAGGCGATGTTCGACTCGCGCGTGATCGTCGAGTACCTGGACACCCTCTCGCCGGTGGGCAAGCTCATCCCGCCCTCGGGCCGCGAGCGGGCCGAGGTCAAGACCTGGGAGGCGTTGGCCGACGGCGTGATGGACGCCGGCGTGCTCTGGCGCATGGAGGCCATCTGGCCCAAGCGCGCCGAGGGCGAGCGCAGCCAGGCCTGGATGGACCGCCAGCGCGGCAAGGTCGAGGCCGGCATCGCCGCCATGGCCAAGGGCCTGGGCGACAAGCCCTTCTGCAGCGGCATCCACCTGAGCCTGTCCGACATCGCGGTGGGCTGCGCGCTGGGCTGGATCGCCTTCCGCTTCCCCGAGGTCGACTGGCGCGGCCGGCATCCCGAGCTGGCGCGCCTGCACGACAAGCTGCTGCAGCGGCCCAGCTTCGCCGACACCCTGCCGCAGTAGACGCGTCGTCCGACTCCCAAACGCAAAAAGGGCGCCTCGTCGGGCGCCCTTTGCGTTCGTGCCGCCTGCATCGGCAGGCCGGCGGAAATAAAAATGCTGCGAAGCGCCCCGAAACGAAAGGAGGGAGGGAGGGAGGAGGAGAAGAGTCGCTCCGGGATTGCAGCCGGGGCCGAGAAGGCCCGGAAGGCTTCGCAGCAGCAAACCGTGCCGCCATCATGCGTGGCGGCGAAGTGTGGGAACGTAGGCGGAGGGCGACGGTTCCGGCGACTTCGTAAACGTTTGTGTCGCAGGGGTCAGTGCACGGCCGCCAGCTCGCGCTCGACGGCATGCACGAAGCCCAGGTCGTCGGGCGAGGTCATGCTGGACCAGGCCCGCACCACCCGTCCGTCGCGGGCGATCAGGTACTTGTAGAAGTTCCACTTGGGCGTGGTGCCGCTGGCGCGCGCCAGCTCGCGGAACAGCGGGTTCGCGTCCGCCCCGCGCACGGCGGACTTGGCGAACATCGGGAATTTCACGCCGAAGGTGTTCTCGCAGAACTCGGCGATCTGCTTGTTGGAGCCCGACTCCTGCGCGAAGTCGTTGGAGGGGAAGCCCAGCACCACCAGGCCGCGGTCGCGGTACCTGCGGTCCAGCGCCTCCAGCCCGCGGTACTGCGGCGTGAAGCCGCAGAAGCTGGCGGTGTTGACCACCAGCACCACCTTGCCGGCGTACTGGCACAGCGGCTGCGGCGTCTCGTCCTGCAGCCGCGGAAAGGTGTGCTGCAGGATGGCCGGGCAGGAAGCGGCGGGCTCGGCCGCCATCGCCGGCTGCGCGGCGGCCACCAGGCCGGCGAGAAGAACGAGGGTGCGCATGGCGATGCTCCTGTCGACGTTGGGGGCATGCGGCCCCGGGCGGCGGCGCAAGGCGCATCATCGCGCTTCGCACGTCGAAGGCCAAGGCCCCCGGGAGCGTCCCGGGGCCTCGCCGCCCGGCCTCCTAGAATCGAACGCCCCATGGGAAGGACGTCGATGCTGTATCCGGAACTCTTCAGGCAACTCGAATCCGTGCGCTGGCACATGGACCGGGACATCCCCTGGCAGGACTTCGATGCCGGCCTGCTCACCGACGAGCAGGCGCAGACCATCAAGATGAACGCCATCACCGAATGGTCGGCGCTGCCCGCCACCGAGATGTTCCTGCGCGACAACCGGCACGACAGCGATTTCTCCGCCTTCATGTCGATCTGGTTCTTCGAGGAGCAGAAGCACTCGCTGGTGCTGATGGAATACCTCAAGCGCTTCCGCCCCGACCTGGCACCGACCGAGGAGGAACTGCACGACGTGCGCTTCGACTTCGACCCGGCGCCGCCGCTGGAGACGCTGATGCTGCACTTCTGCGGCGAGATCCGCCTGAACCACTGGTACCGCCGCGCGTCCGAGTGGCACACCGAGCCGGTCATCAAGCACATCTACACCACGCTCAGCCAGGACGAGGCGCGCCATGGCGGCGCCTACCTGCGCTACATGAAGCGGGCGATGGAGAAGTTCGGCGACGAGGCGCGCGCCGCCTTCGCCAAGGTCGGCGTGCTGATGGCCAGCGCGCGCCGCACCGCGCAGGCGCTGCACCCGACCAACCTGCACGTGAACAAGGCGCTGTTCCCGCGCGACACCATCCAGAGCCGCATGCCCGACCCGGACTGGCTGGAGCGCTGGCTCGACACCCAGATCAAGTTCGACGCCGCCTGGGAGGGCAAGGTGGGCGAGCGCATCCTGCACAACCTGAGCCGGCTGCTGGGCCACAGCTTCAAGACGGTGCAGGAGCTCAACCGCTACCGCAAGGAACTGGCGGCCCGGCTCGGCCCGCAGCCCGAATACCAGGGCGCCTGAGGCGGCGCGGGCCGCCTTGTCACATCGGGCGGCCGCCGTCCGTCTTGACCTCATGGACGCCGCCACCGCCACCTTCGCCCGCCACCGTCCGCGCCTGAAGGGCATCGCCTACCGCATGCTCGGCTCCGTCGCCGAGGCCGAGGACGTGGTGCAGGACGCCTGGCTGCGCTGGCACGCTTCGGCCGGGCAGCCGCCGGACAATGCCGAGGCCTGGCTGGTCACCGTGACCACGCGCCTGGCCATCGACCGCCTGCGCGCGGCCCAGGTCCAGCGCGAGCACTATGTCGGCACCTGGCTGCCCGAGCCCGTGGTGGAGGCCGCCCGGGAAGACGGGCCGCCCACCCCGGAGGAACTGGTCGAGCGCGCCGACAGCCTGTCGGTGGCCTTCCTCGCCGTGCTGGAGCGGCTGGCGCCCGACGCGCGGGCCGCCTTCCTGCTGCGCGAGGTGTTCGAGGTGGACTACGCCGAGATCGCCGCCACGCTCGGCCGCAGCGAGGCCGCCTGCCGCCAGCTGGTGCACCGCGCCAAGGCGGCGGTGCAGGAGGAGCGCCCGCGCTTCGCCGTGCCGCGCGAGCGCCACCTGGCGCTGCTGCACAGCTTCGCCGAGGCGGCGGCCAAGGGCGACCTGCACGGCCTGAAGGCGCTGCTGGCCGAGGACGTGGCGCTGATCGGCGACGGCGGCGGCAAGGTGCCTTCCTTCGGCCGGCCGCTGGTGGGCGGCCAGCGGGTGGCGCAGGTGTACTTCGCGGTGGCGCGGCGCCACCCGGGCGCGCTGCGCGTCGAGGTGGCGCAGGTCAACGGCGCACCCGGCCTGCTGCGCTGGGTGGACGGCGTGCTGGAGTCCGTGCAGTCCTTCGAATGGGAGAACGGGCGCATCGTGCGCATCCATTCGCAGCGCAACCCGGACAAGCTGGCGCGCGTGGCGGCCGCGCGGGCGGCTGCTGCCTGACCTCGGCCCTCAGGCCCGCATCAGCGCCTCGATCTCGTCGCCCCGGACCGGCACGCCGCGGGTGATCAGCTCGCAGCCGGTCTGGGTGACGACGGCGTCGTCCTCGATGCGGATGCCGATGTCGTGAAACTGCTTCGGCACGTCGTCGGCCGCGCGCACGTAGAGGCCGGGCTCGATGGTCAGCACCATGCCGGGCTGCAGGATGCGGCTCGGCCGGTTCTTGATGATCTCGCCCGAGAGCGGGTCCTTGCGCTCGCTGACCTCGCCCACCTGCGAAGGCTCGACATAGCTGCCGCAGTCGTGCACGTCCATGCCCAGCCAGTGGCCGGTGCGGTGCATGTAGAAGCGGAAGTACGCGCGCTGCTCGATCACGTCGTCGACGCTGCCGACCTTGTTCGCATCCAGCAGGCCCAGGTCGAGCATGCCCTGCGCCAGCACCTTTACCGTCGCGTCGTGCGGGTCGTTGAAGCGTGCGCCGGCCTTCGTCGCCGCCACGGCCGCCTCCTGGCTGGCCAGCACCAGGTCGTACAGCGCGCGCTGCGGCCCGCTGAAGCCGCCGTCGGCCGGGAAGGTGCGAGTGATGTCGCTGGCGTAGCCGTCCAGTTCGCAGCCGGCGTCGATCAGCACCAGTTCGCCCGCGCGCACCGGCGCGGCGTCGGCGCGGTAGTGCAGCACGCAGGCATTCGCGCCGGCGGCCACGATGGAGCCGTAGGCCGGGAACTGCGAACCGCCGAGGCGGAACTCGTGCAGCAGCTCGGCGTCGAGGTGGTACTCGCGCACGTCCTGGCCGGCGCGCAGCATGCGGGCGCTGGTCTGCATGGCGCGCACGTGGGCACGGGCGCTGATGTCGGCGGCGCGGCGCATGGTGTCCAGCTCGTGCGCGTCCTTGATCAGGCGCATCTCGTCCAGCGGGCCGCACAGGTCGCGCTGCTGCTCGGGACAGAGCGCGCCGAAGCGCACGCGGGCGCGCACCTTCTGCAGCCAGCCGTCCACGCGCGATTCCAGGCCCGCGTGCGTGGCGAACGGAAACCACACCGTCTCGCGGTTCTCCAGCAGCCGGGGCAGGCGCGTGTCCAGCTCGGCGACGGAGAAGGCCTCGTCGACGCCCAGCACGCCCGGCGCGGCCTCGGGCCCGAGCCGGTAGCCGTCCCAGATCTCGCGCTCCAGGTCCTTGGGCGCGCAGAAGAGGGTGGCGCGGCCGCTGCCGTCCAGCACCAGCCAGGCGTTGGGCTCGGTGAAGCCGGTGAGGTAGTAGAAGTAGCTGTCGTGCCGGAACGGGAAGTCGTTGTCGCGGTTGCGCTGGCGCTCGGGCGCGGTGGGCACGATGGCGATGCCGCCGGTGCCGAGCTGCGCGGCCAGGCGCGCGCGGCGGGCGGCGTAAGGGGAGGAAGGGGTGTCGCTGCGGCTCATGGGGTGGCGTTCAACTGGGCGAGGCGTTCCGGCGTGCCGACGTCGGTCCAGCGGCCGGCGTACAGCTCGGCGCTGACCAGGCCATTGTCCATCGCGGCGCGCAGCAGCGGTGCCAGCGGGGCCTTCGCGCCCTGCGGGTTGCCCGGCGCAATGTCGCAGTACGGCGGCGCGAACAGGGCCCTGCGGTACAGGCCGATGGTGGAGAAGGTGAAGCGCGGCACGTCCGCGCCGGCCGGCGCGTTCAGGGCCAGGCCGCCGGGGCCGATGCCGAAGTCGCCCTTCGGGTTGTGCGGCGGGTTGGGCACCAGCCACAGGTGGGCGAGGGCGCCGCCGGCGGCGAAGCGGTCCACCGCGTGCTGCGTGAAGCGGAAGTCCGGCGCGAACACGTCGCCGGCCGCGACCCAGAAGACGTCCTCCAGCAGCGGCAGCGCGCGCACGATGCCGCCGGCCGTCTCCAGCGCGCCGCCGAAGTCGCGGCCTTCCTCGGAGTAGGCGATCGCCGTGTTGCCGTGCCGGGCGCCGAAGCGCGCGGGGATCTGCTCGCCCAGCCAGGCTGTGTTGATCACCAGCCGCGTGAAACCACCGGCCGCCAGCGCCTCTATCGGCCACTGCATCAGCGGCTTGCCATGCACGGGCAGCAGTGGCTTGGGGCAGGTGTCGGTGAGCGGGCGCATGCGCTCGCCGCGGCCGGCGGCCAGCACCATGGCGCTGGCGCGCGGGCCGGGAGCGGAAGACGTGGTCGGCGTCATGAGGCGGCGGCGATCGCGCGGCCGCGCTGCAGCGCCTGGCGGTCGGCGGCCGTCGGCTCGAACAGGGCCAGCAGGCCGTCGAGAACGCGCTGCGCCTTGGCCGAATGGTCACCGCCGAAGTTGCACACGTACACGTCGAGCGTGACGGCGCGGCGCTCCGGCCAGGTGTGGACGCACAGGTGCGACTCGGCCAGCAGCACGGTGGCGGTCACGCCGCCCGGCCCGGCGTCCGTGTCGGGGAAGCGGTGAAAGAGCTGGCCGACCGGTTGCAGCCCGGCTGCCTGGACGGCGGCCACGCAGCGCACGCCCAGGGCCTGCGCGTCGGTCAGCCAGCGCGTGTCGCACTGGCAGTCGTGGAGGTCGGCGGTGAGGTGCAGGCCCTGCATGCCGCCGACTCTAGCGCAGCCCGCCGGGGCCTCAGTCGACGGGTCCCCCCCAGAATGCGGCAGGGGGCGTGACAACGCCAGCGGGCGGCGACGCGTACACCCAGGTCCCTTGGGGCCCGCTATCCAGCGTTTCGAACCGGCCGGTGAACAGGATGGGTCCATTGGGCGAACCAGTGCCGGTGAAGCTCACGTAGCCGCCGGCGGCCATCTGGCCGGCCAGGGTGATGGCGTAGGTGCTGCCCTGCGGCTGGAGGCCCGCCGTACCTGAGCCGGTGATCGTGCCCGCGTTCACGTTCAGGCCGAAAGTGCCGTAGTCGTAGTCCGAGGCGTCGGCCGAAAAGAACACGCCGTAGCTGCCGTCGAACAGGCTCGGCGGTGCATCGGCTGGCGTCGGCGTGGGGGGCGGAGGGGGCGGAGGGGGCACGTAGTCGGCGGTTCCCACCAGGGTGACGCAGGGCGCACTCACCGTCTGGCCGGGGATGGCCGCGGGGAGGTTCACCACCTGGAGTGCGCCGCCCTGATCGGTGAAGGTCAGCGTGAGCGGC
>Ga0222428_100551_pt1 | contig 11745 bp, 9 predicted proteins | sample 2B5Ametagenome_FD_182471 | JGI IMG/M metagenome (GOLD analysis project Ga0222428, IMG submission 182471) | Enriched microbial communities from leaf-cutter ant dump, University of Wisconsin, Madison, United States - 2B5A (version 2) | ecosystem: Environmental > Terrestrial > Nest > Insects nest >...
ACACGCCCACGGTGTAGCGCTGCGACCAGCCCACGGCCCAGTTGTCGCGCATGTCCTTGCTGGTGCCGGTCTTCACGGCCGTCCAGAAGCGCGTGGCGAGCACGCTGTCGGTGCCGAAGGTGCGCACGCGGGCGTTGGCGTCTGAGAGGATGTCGCCCACGATGAAGGCCGCGCCTGCATCCAGCGCGCGCGTGCGCTGCGGGCGCGGCGTGGCGGCGAAGGCCACGGGGCTGGCCTTGCCGCCGTTGGCGAGCGCGCGGTAGGCGTTGGTGAGGTGCAGCAGCGGCACCTCGGCACTTCCCAGTGCGAGGCTGTAGCCGTAGTAGCCGCCCGACTCCTGCAGCGGCATGCCTAGGCGCTGCAGCTGCGCGAAGAACGCATCGGGCGACACCATGACCAGCGTGCGCACCGCCGGCACGTTGAGCGAGGCGGCGAGCGCCGTGCGCACCGACACCCAGCCCTTGAACTGCCGGTCGTAGTTCTGCGGAATGTAGAGGCCGCCGGCCGTGCTGATCTGCGCGGGCGAATCCTCGATGAGCGAGGCGGCCGTCAGCCGCCGTTCGGCGATCGCCTGCGCGTAGAGGAAGGGCTTGAGCGTGGAGCCCGGCTGGCGCGCGGCGAGCACGCCGTCCACCTCTGCCGCCTGGCTCAATGCACCGGAGGAGCCCACCCAGGCCAGCACCTCGCCCGTGGCGTTGTCCAGCACCACCAGCGCGCCGTCCTCCACGTTGCGCCCGCGCAGCTCGCGCAAGTGGCGCGTGAGTGTCTCCACCGCCGCGCGCTGCAGCGGCGCGCTGACGGTGGAGCGCACGCGCTCGCCGGGCTCGGTCCGGCGCAGCAGCTGGCGCGCGAAGTGCGGCGCGATGCCCTCGCTGGCGTCGAACGCGCGGCGCTGCAAGGCGGCGGTGGTGAACAGGTCGAGCGCGTCGCAGTCCGCCTGCTTGCGCATCTCGCGCAGCACGCCGCAGGCGCGCCGGGCGACGAGCGCGGGCTTGGCATTGGGCGCACGCACCAGCGCGGCGGCGACGGCCGCCTCGCGCTCGTCCAGGCCATGCGCGGCCTTGCCGAACAGCGTGCGCGCGAGCGCGTCGATGCCCACGATCTCGCCACGGAACGGCACGAGGTTCAGGTACGCCTCCAGGATCTGGTCCTTGCGCCAGCGCCGGTCGAGCACCTGCGCGGCCACCGCCTGGGCAAGCTTCTGCGTGACCGTGCGCCCGCCCGGCCCCTGGCGCCAGTCGCCGTCGAGCAGGCCCGCGAGCTGCATGGTCAGCGTGCTCGCGCCGCGCGTGCGCTGGTTCCACAGGTTGCCCCAGGCGGCGGCGGAGACGGCGGCCCAGTCCACCCCGCTGTGCTCGTAAAAGCGCTTGTCCTCGCTCAGCACCAGGGCCGTGCGCAGCGCGGGCGACACGGCGGCCAGCGGCTGCCACTGGCCCCGGCGCACCGTGACGTCGGTGCGCAGGCGCTGGATCACCTCGCCCTCGCGCGAGAGCACCAGCGTCTCGGACGGGCGGAAGTCGGCGCGCACCTCGTCGAACGTGGGCAGCGCGTGCGCCCACGCGGCCGCCAGGGCCAGCCAGACGGCGGCGAGCGCACGGCGCATTGACGCCCGGCGCATCGACGCCCGGCGTATCGACGCGCGACGTATCGACGCCCGACGCATCAGAGTCCGGCGCGCAAGCGGGCCGCGTCGCACCAGCGCTGCGCCACGGCGGGCGTGGTGGCGCATACCGCATCGTGCGTGGCCGTGGTCACGGCGCGCTCCAGCAGCTGGATATCGGCCTCGTGCTGGCGTGCCACGTGCGGGTCCTCGAAGAAAATCGCGCGGTGGCAACGCCGCTCCAGCACCAGGTCGGCGATCTGCGCGTCGCCGCCCAGCGGGCCGCTGTTGAAGCGCTGCACCCAGGGCACGTCCGCGGGCCAGCCCCGGCTCCATGCCATCTCGTTGAGGCGCTGGCCCGTCGTGCCCGTGCCCACGCGGCGGCCGAAGCGCGAGAGCAAGTCGAAGTTGCGCGTGGCGAAGTCGAGCATGGCGCTCTTCATCGCGTCGTGGGCGATCAGCGCGAGCGTCTGCGCGCCGTGGTCGTGAAAGCGGTCTGCGTTGCGGTCGGGTGGCAGGCCCGCATGGATACGCTCCATCTCCACCCAGTCGCGCGCGCTCGCCACGGTGGAAAGGAACGGCTTGCCGTGGATCACGCACTGGCGCTTGAGCGCCAGCGCCTCGGGGAAGATGGACGACGGGTCCACCGGGTCGATGAGGTAGATCGCGCCATCCAGCGTGCGCCCCGGCTCGGGCATGCCCACCACCTCGGCCACGAGCTTCATGAGCCCGCCGTCACGCCCGTAGGGATAGCGCACCAGCGGCGCGTAGCCGCGCAGCATGCCGGCGGCGGCGATCGCATCGTGCGTGCGGCCCACGGCGTGCAGGCCCATGTTCAGTTCGCGGATGCCCGCCTCGCAGGCGCGCAGGAAAGCGAACAGCGCGGCGTCTTCGGTGTGGTGGTGCAGGCGGTTGGCGGCGAGGCCGATGAGCATGGCGTGGCGTCTTTCGTTGGAAAACCCCGGAATCGTAAGCGCCGTGGAGCGGCCCCGGGGGATTTGATGCACATCAAAACCCCACTCTCAACGGGTCACCAGACTGCATGCATCCGCCGCCATGAGCCACAAGAAGTTCCCCATCCATCCCGCGCGGCCCGAGCTGATCTGCTGGGGCTGCGACCGCTACTGCGCGGCGGATGCGATGGCCTGCGGCAACGGGTCGGACCGCACGCAGCATCCGTCGGAGCTGTTCGGGCCGGACTGGGCCGAGTGGGAGCCGCCCGTGGAGCAGCGCCGGGACCCGCCGCCTCACCCCAGCGACAAGAGCACGGGCTGATGGTCTGATGCCTGCGTCTGCACATCCACATCCATCGCGCGCACGCGGCCCTTGAGCGAATCGCTGACCCAGACGAAGTCGCAGGCCACGGGCTCGGGCGCGTAGGTGCGGTCGAACAGGCAGAACGTGGGCGGCTGCGGCTCGGCGGGGTGCAGCAGGCGCCAGGCGTCGTGCAGCGGCGGCGTGCCGGGTTGCGCCCAGCCGGCGGCCTCAAAGGGCGAGAGGGGCGCGGCGATGGCGGCGTATTCGGGCTCGTGCGCCTGCAGGTTGAAGTCGCCGCAGAGCACGGCATGCGGCGTGTGCGGCTTGGACTGGAAGGGCGATCCGTCGTGCGCGTCCTGCGGCGGGCGCACGGCCTGGGCCGTGGCCTCCAGGTGCAGGGCGCGCAGCGCGAGGGCCTGGGCCATGCGCTGGGGCTTGGAGAAGTATTCGAGGTGCGTGGTCATCACGCGCACCGCGCCCAGCGCTGCATCGCGTACCGTGAGCACGCTGCACATGCGCGGCATGCTGCGCACGCCCGCGTCGTGCGGATACGGCAGCGGGTGGTGGCGCAGTTGCAGCACGGGCAGGCGCGTGGCGATGAGGTTGCCGAAGCGCTGGCGGCCCGCGTCCGTCCATTCATCGACTGCCGCACCGAAGAAGACATGCCAGCCGGGCGGCAGCAGCGCGCGCACTTCGGCAAGCTGGTCGCCGGGCACGCCCGCGAGGCCGGGGTAGTGGACGGCGATTTCCTGCAGGCAGAGCACGTCCACGTCGCCCATGCCGAGCGCATGGCGCACGATGCGCGCCACGTCCACGCGGCCGTCGAGGCCGCGGCACCATTGGGTGTTCCAGGTGACGATCTGCATGCTGCAATCTCAAAAATGATAGCTTCTCGCGCTTGATGGACAAGCGCTGGTGGCCATTTTTACTTGATCCCCGCGCGCATGAAGCTCTGCACGAACTGGCGCTGGAACAGGATGAAGCCGATGAGCAGCGGCGCGGTGGACATGAGCGTAGCGGCGGTGATGATCGACCATTCCACGCCCTGCTCCACCGAGGAGAACACCTGCAGCCCCACGGTGAGCGGGCGCGACTCGACGCTGTTGGTGATGATGAGCGGCCACAGGAAGTTGTTCCAGTGGAAGCTGACCGACACCAGCGCGAACGCGGTGTAGACGGGGCGCGCGAGCGGCACGTAAACGCGCCAGAGCACCTGCAGCGCGCTCGCGCCTTCCACGCGCGCGGCTTCGTCGAGTTCCTTAGGGATGCCCATGAAGGTCTGGCGCAGCAGGAAGATGGCGAAGGCCGAGGCGAAGTACGGCAGGCCGATGGCGGTGAGCGTGTCCACGAGGCCCAGGCGGCCCATGGTCTTGTAGTTCTCGACCAGCAGGATGTCCGGCATGATCATGAGCTGCACCAGCACCAGCGCGAAGGCCACGTTCTTGCCACGGAACTCGTAGCGCGCGAACGCATAGGCCGCGAGCGTGGAGAGCACGAGCTGCGCGGCCAGGATGATGGCGACGAGCAGCACGGTGTTGAGGAAGTAGCGCGCGAACGGCGCGGCCTCCCAGGCGTGGCGGAAGTTGTCGAGCGTCCACGGCGCAGCCAGGTCAAAGCGCGTGGCGTACTCAGCGGGGTGGAAGGCCGTCCACACCGCGTAGGCCAGCGGCAGGATCCACAGCACGGCCAGCACCCAGGCGGCCAGGGTGTCGAGCCAGGTGGCGCCGTAGATGGTGTTCGTAGGCGCCTTCATTTGTAGTGCACCCGCTTGTCCAGCACGAAGAACTGGATCAGCGCCACGCTGGCGAGCACCACGACCAGCACCACGGTGATGGCGGCGGCGTAGCCCGTGTCCCAGAACTTGAAACCCACTTCGTACAGGTGGTAGAGCAGCAGCGTGGTGGCGTTGTCCGGCCCGCCGCGCGTGAGGATGAAGATGTGGTCGACGAGGCGGAAGGCGTTGATGACCGCGTTGATCAGCACGAACAGCGTGGTGGGCATGAGCAGCGGCCACTGCACGCGGCGGAAGAAGTACCACCGCGACGCGCCCTCGATGGCGGCGGCTTCCTTGAGGCTGGGGTTCAGCGTCTGCAGCGCGGCCAGGTAGAAGATCATGAAGAAGCCCGCTTCCTTCCACACGGCCACCACGGTGACGCAGGCCAGCGCCGTGGACGGGTCGCCCAGCCAGTTGCGCGAGGGCATGCCGAGCGCGCCGGTGAACTGCTCCAGCAGCCCGTACTGCGGCGTGTAGAAGAACAGCCAGATGTTGGCCACGGCGATCATGGGCAGCACCGTGGGCGTGAAGTAGGCCATGCGCACCAGCGTACGGCCGGCCATGCGTTCGTTGACCCACAGCGCCATGAGCAGCGCGAGGCCGATGGAGAGCGGAATCGTCGCCCCCGCGAACCAGAGGTTGTTGCGCACGGCCTGCCAGAACACCGGATCGTCGACCATGACCGCATAGTTCTCCAGCCCCACCCACTCGGCCGGACGCGCGCCGCGCGGGGTGGAGAAGAAGCTGTCGATCAGCGTGGCGACGGCGGGCCAGTGCGTGAACGCGACCAGCAGCGCCAGCGCGGGCAGCAACAGCAGCCACGCATGCACTGCGCGCTGGCTGGCTCCCGCGTTGGGCGACGCGTTCATCACTTATAGGAGCGCAGGATACGGTCGGCCTCGCGCTGCGCGTCCTTCAGGGCCTGGGCCGAGGTCTTGGTGCCGTTGAGCGCGGCCTGGATGGCGTCGTTCAGCACCTTGGTCACGCGCTGGTTCTCGTGCGTGGAGAACTCGGCCACCGACACGGGCAGCTGGTCGCGCGCGACGAGGGCGGGCGGGAATTCCTGGCCATATTTCTTCAGCGCGGGCGTGTCGTAGGCGGCAGGCGAGACGGCGACGTAGCCGCTGTCCATGCTCCACTGCGCGGCGTTCCCGGGCTGGGTGATCCACTTGGCGAACTCGAACGCGGCCTGCTGCTGCTCCTTGGGAGCCTTCTTGAAGATATAGAAGTTGCCGCCGCCCGTGGGCGAGCCGCCCTTGCGCACGTTGCCCGCGATCTGCGCCACGCCGAAGTCGAACTTGGCGTTGGCCTTCACGTTGGTCAGGTTGCCCGTGGTCGTGATGATGATGGCGGCCTTCTTCTCGAAGAAGTCCTTCGGGGTGGTGCCCCACTCCACCACGCCCTTGGGGTGCACGCCGTCCTTGGCGAGGTTGACCCAGAAGTCCAGCGCCTCGATGACCTTGGGGTTGTCGAACGTGACCTTGGTGCCGGCCTCGTTGGCCAGCAGCACGTCGTTGGGCGTGGTCAGCGTCTGCAGCATCCAGTAGGCGAAGCCCGTGGAGGGGATCTGGATGCCGTACTGCGTGACGTTGCCCGAGGCGTCCTTCTTGGTGAGCTTGCGCGCGGCCTCCTTCAGCTCCTTCCAGTTGGCGGGCGCCTTGTTGGGGTCGAGCCCGGCCTCCTTGAACGCCTCCTTGTTGTAGTACATGACCACGGTGGAGCGCTGGAACGGAATGCCCCAGGTCTTGCCACCCGTCTGGCTGTTGGCCATGAAGGCGGGGTAGAAGCCCTTGAGCCAGGCCTTGTCGGCATCGGTCTTCACGAAGTCGTCGATGGGGGCGATGGCGTCCTCGTCGATCAGCGTGAACATGTCGGTGGACAGCAGCACCGAGGTGGCCGGCGGCTTGCCCGACTTGTGCGCGGTGAGGGCCTTGACGATGGTCTCCTGGTACGTGCCCGCGTAGATGGGCGTGACCTTGACGCCGGGGTGCGCCTTGTTGAACGCCTCGGCGTAGCCGTCGATCACCTTGGTGATGGGGCCACCCACGGCCACGGGGTAGTAGAACGGCACTTCCAGGGTCTGGGCCAGCGCGCCCGTGGCGCAGGCGGCCAGCGCGGCGGCGGAGAGAGTCTTCAGGAAGGTCTTGCGTTGCATGGGAAAGGCTCCTTGGAAATCAGGCCGCGATGCGCTGGCCTTCTGAGTCGAAGAAATGGCAGTCCTGCGCGTGCCAGCGCAGGTGCACGGGCTGGCCGTGCGCGGCCTGCTGCTGGCCCGGCGCGCGCACGGTGAGGGTTTCGCTGCCCACGGCGCAGCGCAGCACCGCGTCGGCACCCAGGTATTCCTGGCTCTGCACGGTGGCGGGCACGCCCGTAGCGGCCTGCTCCACCGCCTCGGGCCGCAGGCCCAGCCAGTGCGCGTGCGCGGGGCCCGCGTCGATGCCGGTGCCCGCGATGCGGCCGGCATCCAGCCGCAGCAGGTTCATGGGCGGCGTGCCGATGAAGCGCGCCGAGAAGGTGGTGGCAGGCGCGGCGTAGACGGCGCGCGGCGGCGCGCACTGCTCCACGCGGCCCTGGTGCAGCAGCACCACCTGGTCGGCCATGCTCATGGCCTCGGTCTGGTCGTGCGTCACGTAGACCACGGTGAGGCCCAGGCGCTGCTGCAGCTCGCGCAGCTCGGTGCGCATCTCCTGGCGCAGTTGTGCGTCGAGGTTGGAGAGCGGCTCGTCCATCAGGCACACGCGGGCCTGCGCCACCAGCGCGCGGCCCAACGCCACGCGCTGCTGCTGCCCGCCCGAGAGCTGCGCGGGGCGCCGCTCCAGCAGGTGCGCCAGGCCCAGCAACTCTGCCGCCTGGGCCACGCGCTCGGCCGCCTCGGCCTTGGGCACCTTGCGCACCGAGAGGCCGAAGCCGATGTTCTCGCCCACCGTCAGGTGCGGGAACAGCGCGTAGTTCTGGAACACCATCGCGATGCCGCGCTGCGCGGGCGGACGGTGGGTGACGTCCTGCCCGTCGATCAGCACGCGGCCCGACGTGGCGGTCTCCAGCCCCGCGATGATGCGCAGCGTGGTCGATTTGCCGCAGCCCGAGGGGCCCAGCAGCACGCAGAAGGAACCAGGCTCAATGCGCAGGTTCATGGACTGCAATGCGGTGGTCGCCCCCCAGGATTTGGCAACCGCGTCAAGCTCGATCAGTGACATCGCGGCAGTTTAGAGGCGTGTCGTGACAGCGGCGTTACGTTTTTCTTCAGGGTTTTCCTGTGGCATGGCTGTCATATGACAGCCATGCGCGGTCACGCAGGGTCGGTGTGGCCCGGCGCGCGGTTGAGCAGCTGGGTGCGCCGGTCGGCGCTCGCGGACAGGTAGCGCTCGTAGTGCCGCAGGATGTCGGCGATGAGTTCCTCGCCGCGCAGGTACTGGATGTCGTAGCCCTGGCGCCCGTCGGCGAAGAAGGTGACGGGCTCCACCACGTAGCGCCGTTCCTCGTCTTGCGCCACCTCCGTCAGCATGAAGCCCGGCAGCTTGCGCCGCACGGGGCGCACGCCGTAGACGAAGTCGCGCAGCTCGGCCATGGGGATGGTCAGGCGCACCGACGCGGCCTCGCCCTCCCCCTCGCCGGTGGCGGTGTCGTCCTGCACATGGGCCTGCACGCCGCGGCGGTCCAGCTCGGCCGCCACGTCGCGCATCGCGGGCAGCACCACGCTGTGCATGAAGCGCAGCACGTCCTCGCGCGTGGGCTGGTGCACGATCTGCTCCAGGCGCTTGCGCCAGTGCTGGCCACTCCAGAAGTTCGTGGCGTGCGCCAGCTCCTGGGCGGAATGCGCGCGGTCGGCCTGCATGCCGCGCCACAGGCCCCAGCACAGCGCCACCATGATGGCCGCCACCGGCAGGGCCGCGCCCAGCGTCAGCGCCTGCAGTGCCTTGAGGCCGCCTGCCACCAGCAGCACCGCGGCCGTCACGCCCAGCACCGCCGCCCAGAAGAGCCGCTGCCACACGGGCGAGCGCGGGTTGCCGCGCGTGGCGATGGCATCCACCACGTAGGCGCCCGAGTCGGCCGAGGTGACGAAGAACACCGCGATCAGCACGATGGCCAGCCACGAGACGGCCTTGGCCCACGGCAGATATTCGAAGAAGCGGAACAGCAGCGCGTCCACGTTGCCGGCCGTCTGCGCCAGCGCGCCCTGGGCCACGTGGGTGTCGATCCAGATCGCGCTGTTGCCGAAGGCCGTCATCCACAGCAGGTTGAACGCGGTGGGCACGAGCAGCACGCCCACGATGAACTCGCGCACCGTGCGCCCGCGCGAGATGCGCGCGATGAACATGCCCACGAAGGGCGACCAGGAGATCCACCATGCCCAGTAGAGCACCGTCCACTGGCCGTACCAGCCCGGCTCCTGCGGCGACTCGTAGGCGAAGGTGCGCAGCGACATCTGCGCCAGGCCCGAGAGGTAGTTGCCGACGTTCTCGCTGAGCGCCTGGAACAGGTGCACCGTGGGCCCGCAGACGATGACGAAAGCCAGCAGCACGAACGAGAGGCAGAGGTTGAACTCGGAGAGCACGCGCACGCCCTTGTCCAGCCCCGAGGCCGCCGACAGCCCCGCCAGGGAGACGACCACCACGACCACCGCCACGCGGAACAGCGCGGTGTCGGTGTTCCAGTCGGTCATCAAGCCGATGCCCGCGGCCAGCTGCAGCGCGCCGTAGCCCAGCGTGGTGGCGATGCCCGCGATGGTGCCCACGAGCGCGAAGGCGTCCACCGTGTGGCCGATGGGCCCGTTGATGCGCTGCTGCAGCAGCGGGTACAGCCCCGAGCGCATCGTGAGCGGCAGGTTGTAGCGGAAGCCGAAGTACGCCAGCACCAGCCCCATCGTGCCGTACACCGCCCAGGCGTGGAAGCCCCAGTGGAAGAAAGTCGACTGCAGCGCCTCGCGCGCCGCATCGGACGTATCGGGCAGGGCCGTGGGCGGCTTGAGGTAGTGCTGCAGCGGCTCGCCCACACCGAAGTACATGAGCCCGATGCCCATGCCCGCCGCGAACAGCATGGCCGTCCACGAGAGGAAACTGAACTCGGGCTTGGCATCGTCCGGCCCCAGCCGGATGTCGCCGAACCGGCTGGCCGCCACCAGTACCAGGAAGGCGAGGAACAGCGTCACCGCCACGCTGTAGAACCAGTCGAAATGCCCCACCACCCAGGCCTGCATGCCCGAGAAGAAGCGGTCGGCCTGCTGCGGGAACAGGCCGCACCCCACCAGCAGCAGCCCCAGCACCACGAGCGAGGGCACCACCACGGGCGCGGCGAAGGTGAGGCGCGGAGCGGAGCGTGCCACCATGTCTTCCGCGGGAGGTTCCGGCGTTTCGGTTTTTTCGTTTGGCATGAGGTTCCTTCGGGTTCCCAGGGTCACGGTGCGCGCCGGCGGAGCCGGGGGCACACTATTTCATCGATAGGGCCTTGGCGGTGTCGGACAACACGCCTCGTCGCGCCTTCCTGGGCGCCGGCCTCGACAGATCCGCCGCATCCATTGCCTTGAGGCATTCCATGAACGCCAGCGTCGCTGGCGAATGGGGGGCATCCTTCAACAGCAGCAGCCCGATCTCCCTGACGGTTGCCGGCCGGAATTCAACCAGGCGGCACCCCTCCAGGCTCACGCCATGCAGCGCTACCCGGGGCTGGATGCTCACGCCCAGGCCTAGGCGCACCAGCGACACCAGCGGGTACGTACCGGTCAGCTCCTGCGCAGGCTCCACGGCGAGGCCCGCGGAGCGGAAGCGTTCCTCGATGATTTCACGAAGATCCACGCCGCGCGGATTGAGGAGCAACGGATAGGCCGCCAGCTGTTTCGGCGCCAGCGTCTTGCGGCCTGCCAGTTCCGGCAGTGCGTCTGGCACCACGACCACCAGTTCATCCTCGAACAACGCAGTGAAATCGACGCCCTCGGATCTCTCGCGGCGCGACACGACGGCAATGTCCACCTCGGCATTCACCAGTTTCTCGTGGGCGCGCTGGGAGTCCACGTCGCACATCCGCACCTCGATCCCGGGATGCCGCTCCCGGAACCTGCGCATGGCCTGCGGCATGAACGTGGCCGCCAGCGAGGGCAACACCGCCACGCTCACGGAGCCCGCGCGCAAGGCAGCCTCGTCCTTGAGCTGCCGTATGACGCGTGCCAGGGTGTTGCCTGCCACGTCCACCGCGCCGTACAGGCGCTCGCCCTCCGGCGTCAGCGCCATGGAGCGGGTATCGCGCACGAACAGCTTCACCCCCAGCGCAGCCTCGATGTGCTGGACGTGAACGCTCAGGGCCGATTGCGATACGTGCAATTGCTCCGCTGCGCGGCGGAAGCTCTGCTGCTGGGCCACGGCCGCAAAGGACACCAGCTGGTTCAGGTTCACCCGGCGCAGCTCGGGAGGCCATTGTTGCGGCATTGATCATCTCCTGCGATCAATTCTTGCAGATTTATTAATTGCTGCAATACGGTGCGGCTCTTAGGATGCTTGCGAAAAGGTGCTCTCGCACAAGCGCCACAAGGAGACAAGCCATGCGCCGGATCGCGTCGAAATTCTTGTACACGGGCTTGGGAACGCTCGCCATGCTCTGGGCCGCCACTGGCGCAGCGCAGCCCGCGAGCTACCCCGGCCGCCCGGTCACCATCGTGGTGCCCTATGGGGCCGGGTCGAGCACGGACATCCTCACCCGCGTGCTGGCCAAGCAGCTGGCCGGCGAACTGGGGCAGAACGTTGTCGTCGAGAACCGGGCCGGCGCAGGCGGCGCGCTGGGCAGCGCCTTCGTAGCCAAGGCGCCGCCCGACGGCTACACGCTCGTGATGGGGACCATCTCGTCCCACTCCATCAACGCATCGCTGCTCAAGGACCAGCCATTCAACGTCATGCGGGACTTCAAGCCGATCTCGCTGGTGGCCTATTTCCCCAACCTGCTCGCTGTCAACAAGGACTTGCCCGTCAACAACCTGCAGGAGCTGGTGGCCTATGCCAAGGCACGCGGCAGCCTCAGCTACGCCACGGGCGGCGTGGGGTCTTCGGGGCAGATGGCCGGAGAGCTGTTGAAGCTCAGCACCGGCGCCCCGTTGAGCCACGTTCCCTACAAAGAGGTCGGACAGGGC
>Ga0222428_100552_pt1 | contig 11717 bp, 10 predicted proteins | sample 2B5Ametagenome_FD_182471 | JGI IMG/M metagenome (GOLD analysis project Ga0222428, IMG submission 182471) | Enriched microbial communities from leaf-cutter ant dump, University of Wisconsin, Madison, United States - 2B5A (version 2) | ecosystem: Environmental > Terrestrial > Nest > Insects nest >...
GGCGCGCTTCGTGAGCTACGCCGCGCGCGGCGTGCCGCCCGAGATCATGGGCATCGGCCCGATCGAGGCCATTCCCGCCGCGCTGCGCTACGCCGGCCTGAAGAGCGACGACATCGGCTGGTACGAGTTGAACGAAGCCTTCGCGGCCCAGTCGCTGGCGGTGGTGAACACCCTGGGCCTGGACCCGGCCAAGGTCAACCCCATGGGCGGCGCCATCGCCCTGGGCCACCCGCTGGGCGCCACCGGCGCCATCCGCGCCGCCACCGTGGTGCATGCGCTGCGCCGCCACAACCTGAAGTACGGCATGGTCACCATGTGCGTGGGCACGGGCCAGGGCGCCGCCGGCATCTTCGAGCGCGTCTGACGCACCGGCCGCCCGCCCCCCGCGCTGTGGGGCGGGCGGCAGCCTTCTTCCATGCGAGCCGACGCAGAGCGGCACCCAATCCAGGAGACCGACATGGAACACCCCACCAGGCGATTTGCCAGCGCAGTCGCTGGGACGACGGCGGTGCGCGCAAACTCCGGGCACACTTGCGCGCCATGAGCACTTCCCACTCCCACCCCTTGGACGCGGCGCTGGCGCTTGCGTCCTCCGTGCCCGGGCAGTACGCGGGCCAGACCAGTGCGGCCTACTGGAACATGGTCGGGCCCTTTGGCGGTATCACTGCCGCCACGCTGCTGCAGGCCGTACTGCAGCACCCCGATTGCCTGGGCGAGCCGCTGTCGCTTACCGTGAACTACGCCGGTCCGCTGGAGGCGGGGCCCTTCACGCTGCAGGCCGTGCCGGTGCGCACCAACCGTTCCACGCAGCACTGGACCCTGGCCATTTCCCAGCCCGGTGCCGACGGCCAACCGGTGGTCAGCACCACTGCGACGGCCGTCACCGCCACGCGCCGCGACACCTGGAGCGCCAGCGACCAGCCGCTGCCGCCGGTGCCCGCACCGGCGCAGTGCCCGCAGGCCGAGGCGTTTTTCGGCTCCGAATGGTTGCGCCGCTACGAGATGCGGCTGGTTGAAGGCAGCCTGCCCACACAGTGGGACGGCAGCGGCGACTCCAGCCTGACGCGGTTATGGATGCGTGATGCGCCCGCGCGGGCGCTAGACTTTTGTGCCCTTGCGGCCATGGCCGACATCTTCTTTCCACGCGTGTGGCTGCGCCGCGCGCAGATGGTGCCAGCCGGCACGGTGTCGATCACCATCTACTTTCATGCCAGCCGCGCACAGCTGGCCGCCACGGGCGAAGGCTACCTGCTGGGGCAGGCGCGCGCCCAGGAGTTCCGCCACGGCTTCTTCGACCACAGCGCCCAGCTGTGGAACGAGGCGGGCACGCTGCTCGCCACCAGCCACCAGATCGTTTACTACAAAGAGTGACCCCCCAAGGAGATTGCACGCCATGAGCGAAGCCACGACCCAAGACATCCTGATCCACACCGAAGCCGGTGTCTGCACCATCACCTTCAACCGTGTCGAGAAGAAAAACTCGCTCACGCAGGCCATGTACGCCACGCTGGCCGACACCCTCGGTCAGGCCGAGGCCGACGCCACCACCCGCGTGGTGGTGTTCCAGGGCGACCCTGCCATCTTCAGTGCCGGCAACGACATCGGCGACTTTTTGAATGCGCCCCCGGCCACGCAGGAGTCGCCGGTGTTCCGCTTCCTGCGTGCCCTGGCAGGCTTTTCCAAGCCGATCGTGGCGGCCGTATGCGGCCCGGCCGTGGGCATCGGCACCACCATGCTGTTCCATTGCGACCTGGTCTATGCGGGCGACAACGCGGCATTCTCCATGCCCTTCGTCAACCTGGGCCTGTGCCCCGAGGCCGCCTCGAGCCTGCTGGTGCCGCAGATGCTGGGGTACCACCGCGCCGCTGAGGCGCTGCTGCTGGGCGAGCCCTTCATGGCCGAGGCTGCGCTGGAGGTGGGGCTGGTCAATCGCGTGGTACCTCCAACCGAATGCAACACCGTGGCACAGGCGCAGGCCCGCAAGCTGGCCGCCAAGCCCCTGTCGTCGCTGGTCGAGACCAAGCGGCTGATGAAGAAAGGCCAGCTGGCGCCGGTGCTTGAGCGCATGGCGGAAGAGGGCGCGAGCTTCGGCCGCATGCTGCGCGAGCCCGCAGCGCGCGAGGCGTTCACCGCCTTCATGGAAAAGCGCCTGCCCGATTTCAGCAAGGTTTGACATGGGGAAAGTCACTGCGGTACCCGCTGCGTTCGAGCCCGAGTTCATCGAGGGCATTCGCACGATCTTCGAGGAGAAGATTGTCTTCAACCAAGTGCTGGGCCTGAAGGTGCTTGACGTGGCGCCCGACCACGTGACGGCGCGCATTGACATGCGCCCCGAGCTGGTGGGCCACTATGCCTACAACCGCATGCACGGTGGCGTCATCAGCGCCGGGCTTGACGCCATGGGGGGCCTGGCCGTGATGGCGGCTATCGGCGCCCGCCACATGGACGAAGTGCCCTCGCAGCGCCTGCAGCGCTTTGCCAAGCTGGGCACCATCGACTTGCGCATCGACTACCTGCGCCCAGCCATCGGCGCGCATTTCGAGCTGCGTGCGCAGGTGCTGCGCCTGGGGTCGCGCGTGGCCACCACGCGCATGGAGTTTCTCGGGGCCGATGGGCAACTGCTCTCGGCAGGCGCGGCCGCCTATATCGTTTCCTGAAGGGCGCCACGGCGGCCTCTGGTGTTGCAACAGGATGGTGGCTGCGGTGTTCCGGTGCAAGACGTGCAAGTGCAGGCAACAAACGAAGGGTTTGCTTACGGCTCTTGCGCGATGCTGGAATTTGTCACGCGTCAAGGCTTCTAGGATGGGCTTTTCCCATTGAACCCAGGAGTCCTGATGGCCGTGCAAAACCCCTTCTTTGGCAAACGTGAACCCGAGTCACCGTTGATGCGCGCCAGTGCGCAGCCGCTGCCTGGCGGCACTTCCATGGCCGCCAGCGTCGCTACCGGCCAGGCGGCGCCCGCGTCAACGCAGGCCAAGCCCGGCCGCACCGACAGTGGCGGCAGCAAGCTCACGGTGGGGCCCAACATCAAGCTCAAGGGCGTGGAAATCACCGACTGCGACACGCTGGTGGTCGAGGGCACGGTCGAGGCGACCATGGATTCGCGTGTGATCCAGATCGCCAAGGAGGGCGCCTTCCATGGCACGGCCCAGATTGATGTGGCCGAGATCCATGGCCTGTTTGACGGCACGCTCACCGTGCGCGAAAAGCTCGTGATCCACAGCGGCGGCAAGGTCAGCGGCAAGATCCGCTACGGCAAGGTCGTGATTGAGGAGGGTGGGCAGTTGACGGGCGAAATCTCCGCGGGCAACGCCTTGGCAGCCTGACACCTGGAACGCGTTTTGAGGGGGTGCCTCCCTGTGCAGCCTTGGCTGTCGGGGAGAGATGCATCACGTTACAATTTAAGATGTGGTTGGCTTCCTTCGGTATAGTGCGGCAACCGGAATTTCACCCCCATCCCCCTTGGCTGCGCAACTGTTTGACAAGCTTTCCATTCGCACCAAGCTGGTGGTGCTGCTGGGCCTGAGCCTGGCCTTGGGGCTGTGCGTGTCCTCCGCGGTGGCGCTGTATTCCACCTTTGCGGCAGAGCGCCAGTCATCCTTGCGTGCGCTGCACCAGATCGCGGCGATTACTAGCGAAAACATGCGCGCCGCGCTGGCGTTTCATGATGCGCAGAGCGCCGCCAATATTCTGGCGCCGCTGCACACCAACCCGCATATCCGCTATGCCTTCGTTGAAGACGAACAGGGCCTCCTGCTCGGCCAGTACCGTGCCTCGGCCACGACCGAGCCCGAGGCAGCGGGCTGGCGCAAGGCACTGCAGCAGGCCGAGGCGGCAGGCCCTGACGGCCTGCGCCAGGGCATGGAACACGACCACCATTACGTCATCTACCCGATCGATTTCGACGGCAAGCGCATTGGCACCCTGTCGCTGCGGGCGGACAACCAGGCCATGTACGCCAAGATGCGGCAATTCGTCGTGCTGCAGGGCGGTGCCTCGGTGCTGATCCTGGTCGGCTTGCTTTTGCTGTCTTGGCGGCTGCAACTGATTTTTACGCGACCTATCCTGGAGCTGCTGGACGGCATGCGCCGGATCGGGCTCAGCAAGGACTACACCACCGTACTCGCCACACACCACAAAGACGAGTTTGGCGAGCTGTACCGGGGCTTCAACGCCATGCTGCGGGAAATTCGCGTGCGCGATGAAAAGCTGAGCCAGTTGGCCACCACCGATACGCTGACAGGTCTGGCCAACCGCGGCCACGCGCTGGAGGCCCTGCAGACCATGCTGACCCGCGCCCAGCGCCTGGGACGGCCGATGGGGGTCATGCTGCTCGACGTTGATCATTTCAAGCAGGTGAACGACACCTACGGTCACCCCGCAGGTGACCAGGTGCTGCGGGATATTGCGCATATCCTGCAAGCGAATGTCCGTGCGTACGACTTGGCGGCGCGGTTTGGCGGCGAGGAGTTCCTAGTGCTGTGCGAAGGAGCCGACCTGCCCGCCACGGCCGACATGGCGGAGCGCATTCGCACTGCCGTGGCAAGCCATGTGTGCCGCTTGGCAGATGGCCAGACGTTGCACACCACGGTCAGTGTGGGGGTCTATGCCGGCGCGGGCCCCCACGCGACGGCAATGCAGCTGATCGAGCTGGCCGACCAGGCCTTGTACCGGGCCAAGCAGGCGGGGCGTAACCGGGTTGTGCATGCGTGACATGTGGCGGTTGTTCCGGGGATTGGCCGCCGGGGTGTGGCTGTGGGGCGCTGCGTGGCATGCACCGCTGGCTTACGCCATCGACACCCAGCTGCAGCTCAAGGCCGTCTACCTGGGGCGCTTTGCCAGCTATGTGCAGTGGCCTCAGCAGGAGGCATCCGCGTTCGATATCACCGTGCTCGGCGCACACCCGTTGGGCGAGCAGCTGGCTGCGCTTTATGCGGACAAGCGCATCCAGGGCAAGCCGGTGCACATCCGCACCGTGTCCCGCATCGAGGACATCGGCACGCCGGAGGTGCTCTTCGTGGCCTTGCCGACCGTGGCAGCCCGCCAGGCGGCCATCACTTATGCGCAACGCCACGGCATCCTGACCATCGGCGATACCAAGGGTTTCGCCGAGTTGGGCGGGATCATTCAGATCACCTTCGTCGAGCAGAACGTGCAGATCAAGATCAACTACGACGCTGCTGTAAAAACCGGGCTGCACATTGGCGCGCCCCTGTTGTCCATCGCCACGGTGCTGCGGGGAGGCCAGCCATGAAGCGACTCCTGTGTCTCCTGCCCCTGTGGACTGCCTGCGCCGCCGCCCTGGCCGACCCGCCGGCCCCGAGGAATGATTGGTACGAACTGTCGCTGGATGAGCTGGTGCGCGTGCAGATTCCTCCGCAGGCCGACGTGGGCTCGCGCGACGGCACGCACAGTGCGCTCGACGCTATTGTCCCCACCGATGTCTATACCGCGGAGCAACTGCAGTCCGTGGGCCCCGGCGGGCTGGCGCAGGCGTTGGCGGCGCTTGTGCCGGGCTTCAATTACCCCCGTCCCTCCATAGCGGACGGTACGGATCATGCGCCGCCTTTCACGCTGCGCTCGCTCAACCCGGACCAGGTGCTGGTGCTGGTGAACGGTAAGCGCCTGCACCAAAGTGCCCTGCTGCACACCAACGGCACCATCGGCCGCGGCAGCTCCGGCGCGGACCTGAACACCATCCCGTTGCTGGCAGTCGAGCGGGTCGAGGTGCTGCGCGACGGCGCCGCGGCGCAGTACGGCTCCGATGCCATCGCGGGCATCATCAATATCGTGCTCAAGGGCTATGGGCATGCCAGCCAGGCCCAACTGGGCTGGGGACGCACGACGGCGGGGGACGGCCTGCAGCGCCAGGCGGCACTGTTTCACAGCACGCCGCTGGCGGGCGACGGCTTCATTAACCTGACGGCCGAACTGCGCGACCGGGGCGCCACGAACCGCGCCGGCCCGGATGCACTGGACGGTGGCCGCATCAACACGCACTTTGGCGATGCCGATACACAGGACGCCGTGCTGGCATGGAGCGCCGAAGTGCCGCGCGGTGACACCAGCCTGTACGCCCATGGGCACGTCAACCGGCGCAACAGCAGTGCAGGCGCCTTTTTCCGGCGTGCCGACGATGAGCGGAACCTGCCGCAGATTTACCCGCAGGGATTCCTGCCGCGCATTGAGCCGCGGATCACGGACTTCGCTGCCACGCTGGGCGCCAAGGGCACGTCGGACAGTGGGACCGAATGGGATCTGGCCTATACCGGTGGCTTCAACGAGTTCCACTTCTATGTGGCGAACTCGCTCAACCGTTCCCTAGGGGCCAGTTCGCCTACGGCGTTTGACAGCGGCGCCACCTCGCTGGCCCAGCACACCCTCAACGCCGACCTGCGCCGCAACTTCGGGCCGCACACCCTTTCGGGCGGCTACGAATACCGGGTGGAGAACTACCGCATCCGCCAGGGCGAACCGGCTTCCTGGCAGCTTGGCGCGGATTCGGCCTGGTACCCCGGCGCACAGGGTTTCGGCGGCTTCGCTCCCGAGAATGAGGCCAATGCCTGGCGCCGCAGCCACGCTCTGTACCTTGACCTGAAATACGCACTGGCACCGCAGCTGGTGCTGAACGCCGCCACACGGGCCGAGCACTACAGCGACTTCGGCAGCACCCTCAACGGCAAGCTGGCCCTGCGCCTGCGGCCGGCGGAGCACTGGCTTCTGCGCACCAGCGTCAGCAGCGGCTTTCGCGCCCCGTCGCTGGCGCAGTCGCATTTCACTTCTACGGCCATGGTGCGCGATGGCGACGACATCCTGCAATACGGCAGCTATGGCGTCGATCACCCGGTGGCGCGTGCCCTGGGCGCCACCGACCTGAAACCCGAAAATTCACGGCACTTCACCCTGGGGGCGGTCTGGCAGCCCACGCCCCAGCTCACCGCCAGCGTGGACGGTTTCGTCACCGACATTAGCGATCGCATCATGGCCACCGGCTACATCGCCGGGTGGAATCTGGCGCAGCTTAGCCCGCAGGCCCAGGCCATCCTGCAGCAGAACCATGTGGACGGCGCGACCTACTTCACCAACGCCGTGGGCACGCGTACGCGAGGCCTGGATCTGCGGCTGGACTACAAGCAGGAGCTACCACAGGGCCGGCGCTGGCATGTGAGCGCGGCCTTCCAGCATGCAGCCACGCGCATCACGCAGGTCAACCGCGCGCCTGCGGTGCTTGGGGTGGACATGACCGACCTGATCCTCGACCCCTATACCCGGGTGACGATGGAGTCGGGCCAGCCCCGCAGCGCCTTCAAGCTCTGGACGCAGTACAGCACGCCCCGCTACGACCTGGCATTCAACCTCAACCGCTTCGGCAGCTACGCCAGTACCTACGGCGCCACCGAGGTGACCTTTGGCGCCCGCTGGACGCTGGACGCGCAGTTCTCCTACCACTGGAACAAGCACACCACCCTGACCGTGGGCGGCACCAACGTGCTCAACGCCCGTCCTGCCCAATGGGGCGCGACCGACGATGAACTGACGGGCGCGGGCAAAATCATTCGGTACTCGCAGTACGCGCCCTTCGGCTACAACGGCGCTGCCTACTACGTGCGCCTGGGGGTGCGGTTCTAGCGTACCTGCTGGCACGCCTGCCGGATCGCCGATTTTGAGGAAAATGGGCTGCTAAGCCTTTCCGGGAAAGCGCTGGCAGCTATTGAAAAAGGAGCGTTTGGTGCCGCCTGGGGCTCAGGCTGCGCCTGCGGGCAAGGGGTCTGACGCGGGCTGCGGCGGAATCGGCCGAGGCTTGCCATTGGCGTCGATGGCCACATAGGTCAGCAGCGCTTCGGTCACCTTCGCATAACGGCCTTGTGCGCCGAAGCGCTCGGCATACACCTCCACGTCCACCGTGACCGAGGTGCGGCCCAGGCGCACCACGCTGGAATAGAACGACAAAATGTCGCCCACGCGCACGGGCTGCTTGAAGATGAACTCCTTCACCGCCACCGTGGCCATGCGCCCCTGCACCACGCGCGCGGGCAGCACCGCGCCGGCCAGATCGACCTGCGCCATCACCCAGCCGCCAAAGATGTCGCCGTTGGCATTCGTGTCGGCGGGCATGGGGATGACTTTCATCACCAGCTCCTTGTTGGCGGGCAATTCGGACGTGGGGCGCGCTGCGGGCTGGGACATGGGCACAATCATTGGTTCTGCTGATCTTTCGGATTTTCTCCCATGCGCCGCCAAGGCGAATACGCCCCCCCGCAAAACCCTGCTTCGCCCGCCTCCTCCGCGCCGCCGCGCTCCGACGGCGCCACGCTGGCGCGCCTGCTGCCCTATCTGTGGACGTACAAGTGGCGCGTGGTCGCAGCCATCGCTTTCATGCTCGGGGCCAAGCTCGCCAACGTCAGCGTGCCGCTGCTGCTCAAGCAGCTCGTGGACACCATGGACGTGCCGCCCGGCGGCACCACCGCGCTGCTGGTGGTGCCGGTGGGCCTGCTGCTGGCCTACGGCCTGCTGCGCCTCTCGACCTCGCTGTTCACCGAGCTGCGCGAACTGGTGTTCGCCAAGGCCACGCACGGCGCGGCGCGCAGCATTGCGCTGCAGACCTTTGAGCACCTGCACTCGCTGAGCCTGCGCTTTCACCTGGAGCGCCAGACCGGCGGCATGACGCGCGACATTGAGCGCGGCGTGCGCGGCATCGAGTCGCTGGTGTCGTTCACGCTGTTCAACATCTTCGCCACGCTGATCGAGGTGGCGTTGGTGCTTGTCATCCTGGCAACGAAGTTCGACGCCTGGTTTGCCGGCATCACGCTGGCCGCGCTGGCGCTGTACATCACCTACACCGTGCTGGTGACTGAGTGGCGCACGCAATTCCGGCGCGAGGCCAACGAGTTCGACTCGGCCGCGCACACCAAGGCGGTGGACTCGCTGCTCAACTACGAGACCGTCAAATACTTCAACAACGAGCAATTCGAGGCGCGACGCTACGACGAGAGCCTGGAGCGGCTGCGCCGCGCACGCCTCAAGAGCCAGAGCACGCTGTCCATGCTCAACACGGGCCAGCAGCTCATCATCGCCGTCGGGCTGGTGGCGATGCTCTGGCGCGCCACGCAGGGCGTGGCCGACGGGCGCATGACGCTGGGCGATCTGGTCATGGTCAACGCCTTCATGATCCAGATCTACATCCCGCTGAACTTCCTCGGCGTGATCTACCGCGAGATCAAGCAGAGCCTGACCGATCTGGACAAGATGTTCACGCTCATGGACAAGGAGCGCGAGGTGGCCGACGCCCCTGGCGCGGTGGACCTGGCGGGGCTGGACCAGCCCACCGTGCGCTTCGAGGACGTGCACTTCGCCTACGACCCGAGCCGCCCCATCCTGCAGGGCGTGAGCTTTGACATCCCGGCCGGCAAGACGGTGGCCGTGGTGGGCCCCTCGGGCGCGGGCAAGAGCACGCTGTCGCGCCTGCTGTTTCGCTTCTACGACATCCAACAGGGGCGCGTCACCATTGCCGGGCAGGACATCCGCGCCGTGACGCAGCAGTCTCTGCGCCGCGCCATCGGCATCGTGCCCCAGGACACGGTGCTGTTCAACGACACCGTGGCCTACAACATTGCCTATGGCCGGCCCGACGCCACGCAGGCCGAGGTGGAGCAGGCAGCGCGTGCGGCACATATCCATGGTTTCATCGCCGCCACGCCCAAGGGCTACGCCACCATGGTGGGCGAGCGTGGCCTGAAGCTCTCGGGCGGCGAGAAGCAGCGCGTGGCCATCGCGCGCACGCTGCTGAAGAACCCGCCCATCCTGATCTTCGACGAGGCCACCAGTGCACTCGACTCGGCCAACGAGCGGGCCATCCAGGCCGAATTGCGCCAGGTGGCCCAGGGCAAGACCACGCTGGTCATCGCCCACCGCCTTTCCACCGTGGTGGATGCACACGAAATCCTGGTCATGGAGGCCGGGCGCATCGTCGAACGCGGCACGCATGCGCAGCTACTGGCGGCGGGCGGGCACTATGCGCGCATGTGGGCGCTGCAGCAAGATTCGGGTGAAAGCGGACGTTAACCACCCGGCCGCTCACACCACAGGCGCCCCGCCAAAGGCTTTACGGCGGCGGGCGTGGGGTATGGCCGGTGCCAGCATCCAGTCTCAGTGTTATGAATGAAAAGAGCTGCCAGCGCTTGTGTAGCAAGCGCTGGCAGCTCTTTTTTTAGGAGCGAATACTGGCGGTGCGCTTTACTTGCGTGCGGCGACGGCCTTCTCGGCTGCCTGCACCAGGTCGGCGCCAATCTGGTTCTTCCACTTCTCGTGCACCGGGCGGGTGGCCTTGACGAAGGCGTCGCGTTCGGCGGGGGTGAGCTGGGTAATGGTCACGCCGTTGGCAGCGATTTCCTTGAGCAGGGGCTTGTCGGCCTCGACCATGCCCTTGCGCGCGATGGCGATTTGTTCCTTGCCGGCCTCAATGGCGGCCTGGCGCACGGCCTCGCGGTCGGCGGGCGTCCAGCTATTCCAGATGTCCTTGTTCACCACGAAGACCAGCGGGTCGTTCATGTAGCCCCACATGGTGATGTGCTTCTGTGCCACGGTGTGCAGCTTGGCCGCTTGGTACACCGAGATCGGGTTTTCCTGGCCGTCCACAGCGCCGCTGGCCATGGCGGGCTGGGCGTCGGCCCAGCTCATCTGCGTGGGGTTGGCGCCCAGGGCGGTGAAGGTGTCGAGGAACAGCGGCGAGCCCACCACGCGGATCTTCAGGCCCTTGAGGTCGGCCGGGGTCTTGATGGCGTGCTTGGAGTTGCTGATTTCGCGGTAGCCGTTCTCGCCCCAGGCCAGCGGCACCACACCGGCCTTTTCCAGCGTGGCGAAGAGGCTCTTGCCAACCTCGCCCTGCGTCACCGCGTCCACGGCAGCGTAGTCGGGGAACAGGAAGGGCAGCGAGAACAGGTTGAGCTGCTTGACCTGGGGCGACCAGTTGATGGTCGAGCCCACGGCCATGTCGATCACGCCCTGGCGCAGTGCGGAGAACTCGCGCGTCTGGTCGCCCTGGATCAGCGACACGCCGGGGTAGAGCTTGATGTTGATGCGGCCCTGGGTCTTTTCCTTGACCTTGGCAGCCCAGATTTCACCGCCCTTGCCCCAGGGGAAGGCCGTGCCGAGCACCAGCGACATGCGGTATTCGCTCTTGTAGTTCTGCGCCAGCGCAGGCGTGGCGAAGGCGAGCGCCGCGGCAGCAGCCACGGTCGAGGCGAGGAAGATACGCAGTTTCATCGGTCAGTCTCCTTGGAAAGAAATCAGTAGCCCAGCTTGGCCGGCAGCCACAGGGCGAGTTGCGGGAAAGCGATCACGGCCACCATCACCAGGAACATGGCCAGCAGCATGGGGCCGACCCAGCGCACGGTGGACTCCATGCGCACGCCAGCGATGCGGCACGACACCATCAGGTTCACGGCCAGCGGTGGTGTGAACTGGCCCAGCGCCACCTTCAGCGTGAGGATGACGCCGAACCACACCGGGTCCCAGCCGTAGTGCTGCATGATGGGCAGCAGCAGCGGCACGAAGATCAGGAAGATGGAGATGCCGTCGAGGAACATGCCCACGGTGATGAGCAGCAGAATCAGCAGCGCCAGCACGCCGTACTCGCCCAGGCCCGAGTTCACGATGGCGTTGGCCACCGGGTCGATCACGCCCAGCGTGGACAGTGAGAACGCGAAGATGCCCGCCAG
>Ga0222428_100553_pt1 | contig 11716 bp, 9 predicted proteins | sample 2B5Ametagenome_FD_182471 | JGI IMG/M metagenome (GOLD analysis project Ga0222428, IMG submission 182471) | Enriched microbial communities from leaf-cutter ant dump, University of Wisconsin, Madison, United States - 2B5A (version 2) | ecosystem: Environmental > Terrestrial > Nest > Insects nest >...
CAGAACAGCACGATCACGGTCATGAACGGCAACTGGCGCCCGGCCATCTGGCCGATGGCGAACGCATCCACGCCCGAAACCTGCCCCGCCACGATGATCGGAATGCCCATGGCGCCAAAGGCCACCGGCGCCGTGTTGGCGATCAGGCACAGGCCAGCCGCATACAGCGGCTTGAAGCCCAGGCCCACCAGCAAGGCAGCCGTAATGGCCACGGGCGCACCGAAGCCCGCTGCACCCTCCAGGAACGCGCCGAAGCAAAAGCCCACCAGAATGAGCTGCAGCCGCTGGTCGGGCGTCACCGACAGGATGGACGAGCGGATGACGTCGAACTGCCCCGTCTTGACCGAAATTTTGTAGAGGAACACCGCCGCCACGATGATCCAGGCGATGGGCCACAGGCCGTAGAAGAAGCCGTACACGGCCGAGGCCAGCGCCGCGCTCACCGGCATCTTGTAGAACAGCAGCGCCACGCCCAAGGCCAGCAGCACCGTGATGGTGCCGGCCTGGTAGCCCTTGAGACGCAGCCGGGTCAGCGCAAGGAAGAAGAAGACGATGGGAATGAGCGCGACCAGGGCCGAGATCCAGATGTTCCCGGCGGGGTCGTAGTTCTGTTGCCAGAGGGTTTGCATGGCCGTTGTGCGAAGTGCGTTGTGCGGGCCGGTGGGCCTGCGGGGGTCGGTCTCCTCCAGTCGCGCACCGCGGGCGGCGCGGCCTCCAGTGGCTTGCAGCACGGGTCGTGCGGACCCGGGCAACGGCTGGCGCAAGAGGCAGACTGGCACGTCTCGTGCAGCGGCCCGCATAAACCAAATTGGTATTACCAACAGACCAAACAACACAAAGTGGGGCGATTCTCTGGCTTTATCTTCACTTCAATTACAGGGTTAACACTTATTTTCCACGCAACGTCGCAATTAAATTCTTATTGGTCATACCAATAATGCTGAAGACCAAGGGGCATCGCTGCGCGCGGCGGTGTGCGGCACAGCCGACGAGAATGCGCTGCCCGGCGCCGACGCACAGGCCGGTTGAGTCACTTTTTCATAGCACCTTGCGCTTGCTGAGTATGCGCTGGAGGCCGTTTGGGCACCAAAGTGCGCCCACGCTGCTTCAGAGTGCGTGCGCCAGCTGCCCCAGCGTGGCCAGCGCGGCTTCGCTGCGCGCGTTCCATTCCTGGCCGTAGTTCAGCCGCAGGCAATGCGCGAAGCCGCGCGAGGCCGAGAAGATGGGCCCCGGCGCGATGCTGATGCCGTGCTGCAGCGCCTGGCGGTGCAGCCGCAGCGTGTCAGCGCCTTCCGGCAGCTCCACCCACAGGAAGTAGCCGCCCGCCGGCTGCGTGGCGCGCGTGCCGGGCGGAAAGTGTGCGCCCACGGCCTCGGCCACGCGCGCCTGGCGCGCGGCCAGCGTCTGGCGCAGGCGGCGCAGATGCTTGTCGAAGCCGCCGCGCTGCAGGTAGTCGGCCAGCGCTGCCTGCACTGGGGCCGAGGCGCCAAGCGTGGTGGTCAGCTTCTGGCGCGCCACGGCCTGGGCAAAGCGCCCCGGCGCCGCCCAGCCGAGCCGGTAGCCCGGCGCCAGGCACTTGGAGAACGAGCCGCAGTGCAGCACCAGGCCCTCGCGATCGAAGGCCTTGGCGGGCAGCGGGCGCCGGTCGCCAAAGTACAGCTCGGCGTACACGTCGTCCTCGATCAGCGGCACGCCGTGGCGTGCCAGCAGCGCCACCAGCGCCTGCTTCTTGTCCTCAGGCATCAGGCTGCCCAGCGGGTTCTGGAACGTGGTCATGAGCCAGCAGGCCTGCGGGCGGTGGCGCGCAATGGCGTGCGCCAGCGCCGCAAGGTCGATACCCTCGCGCGGGTGCGTGGGCACCTCGATGGCCTGCAGGCCCAGGCGCTCCAGCGCCTGCAACGCAGCGTAGAAGGTGGGCGACTCGACCACCACCGCGCCGCCCGGCCGGGTGACGGCGGCCAGGCACAGACTCAACGCCTCCAGCGCACCGTTGGTGACGACGATCTCATCGGTGTGCACGCGCAGCCCGTCGGCCAGGTAGCGCAGCGCGATCTGGCGGCGCAGCGCCGGGTTGCCGGGGGTCAGGTCGTCCACCGTGCTCCAGGGGTCGAGCGCGGGTGCCGTGGCCGCCAGCGACTGGCCCAGACGCGCCAACGGAAACAGCTGCGGGCTCGGGAAGGCCGAGCCGAAGGCCACGGTGTCGCGCGTGCGGCTGGCCTCCAGCACCTCGAACACCAGCTCGCTCACGTCCACGGCGATGGAGGCGTCCGCAGGCTGCGAGGCATGGTCGGGCGCAGGCGGGCGCTTGCGCGCGCCCTCGCTCACGTAGTAGCCCGAACGCTCGCGCGCACGCACCAGCCCGCGCGCCTCCAGCAGGTAGTAGGCCTGGAACACCGTCGAGGCGCTGATACCGCGGCTCTCGCAGGTGTGGCGCACCGAGGGCAGACGGTCCCCCGGGCGCAGTACACCGGCGCGGATCGAGGCCTCGATGTCGGCCGCCAGGGCCTCGTAGCGCTTCATGGGAACGCCGGGTGGCGGCAGCGTCTGCGTCAGCGGCACACGCCGTCCACGAACACCTTGAGCTGGCCGCTCTCGAACGCGGTCCACTGCTCGTTGCAGGTCAGCGGCGCGGTGGCGATGAGCGCCACGCGGTCACTGGGCGTGGTGCAGGTGGAGAAGTCCAGGCTCAGGTCTTCGTCGCTCAGGCGCGCACTGGCAAAGGGGTGGCGCCGCTCGATGTAGTGCAAGTGCGTCGAGGCATGCGCCCACAACGCCAGCCCGTTGGAGAGCAGGAAATTGAAGGTGCCGTGCGGCGCGATGCGCGCCGCCAGCTCGCGCAGGGTGAGCGTGAGTTCGTCGATGGTGGGCACACCCGCGTGCGATTTGGACAGCTCCTGCATGATCCAGCAGAAGGCGTGCTCGCTATCGGTGCTGCCCACGGGCTGAAAGTGCGCGTGCAGGCGCGGGCGGAAGTCCTTCAGATCGCCGTTGTGCGCGAACACCCAGTAGCGCCCCCACAGCTCGCGCACGAAGGGATGGCAGTTCTCCAGGCTCACGACGCCCTGCGTCGCCTTGCGGATGTGCGCGATGACGTTGCGGCTCTTGACCGGGTAGCGCCGGATCAGCTCGGCCACGGGCGAATCCACCGCACGCTCGTGATCGACGAAGTGGCGCAGGCCCTTGTCCTCGAAAAAGGCGATGCCCCAGCCATCGGTGTGGTCGCCCGTGACCCCGCCGCGCTGGGCGAAGCCTGTGAAGCTGAAGCGCACGTCGGTGGGCGTGTTGCAGTTCATTCCGAGCAGTTGGCACATGGCGGGCAGGTCAGGTTCAGGAGGGGCGCACAGATGCGGGTTCGCGCAGCTGCCAGGCCGCCGCGAGCGCGAGCAGGCACAGGCCGGTGAGCATCAAAAAAGTTTCGGCGAAAGCGGCCGTGCGACTGGCGCTCTCCGCTGTGCCGGCCAGCGTGGCGCCGTGCGCCGCCAGGCGCCATTCCAGCACGATACCGCACAGGCTCACGCCGGCTGCACCACCGAGCATGCGGATGAAGCTGATGGCGCTCGACCCCTGCGAGATCAGTGCCTTGTCCAGCGGACGCATGGCGCCCAGGTTGAGCGACGGCAGGATGAAGCCCAGGCCGACACGGCCAACGAGAGTCACCGCGACCAGCAGCCACAGCGCCGTGCCCGGGCGCACCAGCACCATGCACGCGAACGACACCGCCAGCAGCGCCAGCCCGGTGCCCACCAGCAGCGGCGTAGGCCGCCGGTCCGCCAGGCGCCCCACCAGCGCAATGGTGACGGCCAGCGCAATACCCGCCGGCAGCATGATGGTGCCCACATGCGAGGCCGACAGCTGCAGCCCCAGCTGCATGAAAACGGGCAGCAGATAGGTGGAGCCGAACAGCGCCGTGCCGTAGATGAAGGCCACCACGCAGCCCATGGCGAACTGGCGGTAGCCGAACAGGCGCAGATCCATCAGCGGCTTGCTTCCGCGTGCCAGCAGGCGTCGCTGCCACCAGACGAACAGCACCAGCGCGGCCAGCGCCGCACCCAGCAGCCCGGCCGACTCGCCGACGGGCCCGCCATGCAACGCCACCAGGCCGTTGAGCAGGCACAGCGTGCCGCCGGCGCCCAGCAGCAGGCCACCCCAGTCCAGCCCCGCGCCGTCGCGCCCGGCATCGGCGCCCCCCGGTGCGGTGACCGGCACGAACCGGTACGCCAGCCACAGCGAAGCCAGGCACAGCGGAACGACCATGAAGAAGATGGAGCGCCAGCCAAACCAGTCCACCAGCAGCCCGCCGATGCTCGGTCCAATGGCGGGGCCCAACACCACGCCCATGCCGAAGATGCCGCTGGCGCGGCCCTGCTCGTGCGGCAGGAAGGCGTGCAGGATGATGACGGCGGGGATCGGCTGCACCACGCCGGCCGCCAGCCCCTCGGCCACGCGCGCGACCAGCACCAGCCAGTATTCGCTGGCCAGCCCGCCACCAATGCCGCCGACCATGAGCAGCAGCACCGCACCCACGTAGGTGGTGCGGTAACCGAAGCGCGCCAGCAGCCATGGCGTGGTGAGCATGGCCACGGTGGTGGCCACCATGAAGCCCGAGGTGACCCACTGCGCGCGCTCCTGTCCCAGCGCGAAGTGGTGGCTCATGTCGGGAATGGCCACGTTCACGATGGTCGAGGAAATGATGGAGGCCATGGTGCCCACCATCACGCTGAGCAGCAGCAGCCAGCGGTAGCGCTCGCCGTAGCGGGCCTTGAGCGCGGCGGCGGAATCGGTCATGGCGGTGCCTTACACAGCCCCTGGCCCTTGAAACCGGCACGGCCCAGGCCAGCGGACGCCGCGCAAGGGCCGCCCCGCCGCGCGGGCGTCGTCCCCCTTCCCGTAGCGCGAAGCGCGTAGAGAGAAGGGGGAAGCGGCGCAGCCGCTCAGGGGGTTGCTCACTGTTTATCCAGCCACAGTTTGCCGCCCGTGGCCCAGTTCTCGCGCTTCACGTCGGTGATCAGGATGTCCACCGACTCGGGCGAGCCCCCAAGGATCTCCACCGAGACGCGCGTGATCTCTTCGGCCAGCTTGCGCTTTTGTTCGACGGTGCGGCCTTCCATCATTTCGATGTGGTACGTGGGCATGGGTGCTCCTCAGGGTGTGGGGGATACGGGGGTTTCGATGATAGGGGCGGTGGGCGTCTCGCGCGCACACAGCGGGCAGATGCAGCTTTGCCCGCGCTGCTGCGGCGCCAGGCGCGCCAGCGCGGCGCGTGACACCGGCTGGGCCATGCACCAGCAGTCCTGGGCCGGCTGCCCGGCGGCGACGGCACATTGGTTGGACTGGCCGCACAGCGGGCAGTGGCGGGTGTCGGTGGCTGGCGGCATACAGGCGGGCTCGCGGCAAAAAACAAAAACGGCACCCTGGGGTGCCGTTCTTATTGTGAATCAAATTGGCCTCTGGCGCTTTCGTAGCAAGCGCTGGAAGCTATTGATTTGATAGTTTTCAGGCAGCCGCTGCGGCCTTCACCTTCAGGCGCCAGGCGTGCAGCAGAGGCTCGGTGTAGCCGCTGGGCTGGGCCACGCCCTTGAACACCAGGTCGCAGGCGGCCTGGTAGGCCATGGACTCGGCAAAGCGGCCGTGCATGCGCTGGTACAGCGGGTCGCCAGCATTCTGCTGGTCCACCTTGGCCGCCATGCGCTCGAACGTGGCGCGCACCTGGCCTTCGGTCACCACGCCGTGCAGCAGCCAGTTGGCCACGTGCTGGCTGGAGATGCGCAGCGTGGCGCGGTCTTCCATCAGGCCGATGTCGTTGATGTCGGGCACCTTGGAGCAGCCGACGCCCTGGTCCACCCAGCGCACCACGTAGCCCAGGATGCCCTGGATGTTGTTGTCCAGCTCTTGCTGCTTCTCGGTGTCGCTCCAGTTCGGGTTGCTGCTCACGGGCACGGTGAGCAGGCCGGTGAGCAGGTTGTCGCGCTCGGCGTTGGCGTCGATCTTTTCCATCTCGGCCTGGATGTCGGCCACCTTCACCTGGTGGTAGTGCAGCGCGTGCAGCGTAGCGCCCGTGGGGCTGGGCACCCAGGCGGTGTTGGCGCCAGCCTTGGGGTGGGCGATCTTCTGGTCCAGCATGGCGGCCATCAGGTCGGGCATGGCCCACATGCCCTTGCCGATCTGCGCCTTGCCGCGCAGGCCCATGGACAGGCCCACGAGCACGTTGTTGCGCTCGTAGGACTGGATCCAGGCGCTGGTCTTCATGTCACCCTTGCGGATCATCGGGCCGGCGTGCATGGCGGTGTGCATCTCGTCGCCGGTGCGGTCGAGGAAGCCGGTGTTGATGAACGCCACGCGGCTGGCGGCAGCGGCAATGCAGGCCTTCAGGTTGACGGAAGTGCGGCGCTCCTCGTCCATGATGCCCAGCTTCACGGTGTTGGCGGCCAGGCCCAGCACCTGCTCGACGCGGCCGAACAGCTCATCGGCGAAGGCGACTTCGGCCGGGCCGTGCATCTTCGGCTTGACGATGTAGACGCTGCCCGTGCGGCTGTTGCGGATGCCGTTGGCGCCCAGGCCCTTGAGGTCGTGCAGCGCGATGGTGGTGGTCACCATGGCATCCATGATGCCTTCGGGGATTTCCTTGCCCTCGGCCCCCCACAGGATGGCCGGGTTGGTCATCAGGTGGCCCACGTTGCGCACGAACATCAGCGAGCGGCCGTGCAGGCTCAGGGGCTTGCCGTCGGCGCCGGTGTACTGGCGGTCGGCGTTCAGGCCGCGGGTCATGGGCTTGCCGCCCTTGTCGAAGGTCTCGGTCAGCGTGCCCTTGAGGATGCCCAGCCAGTTGGCGTAGCCCAGCACCTTGTCGTCCGCGTCCACCGCAGCCACCGAGTCCTCCAGGTCGAGGATGGTGGACAGCGCGGCTTCCAGCACCACGTCGGCCACGCCCGCAGCGTCGGTCTTGCCAATGGCCGTGCTCTTGTCGATACGGATGTCGATGTGCAGGCCGTTGTGTGCCAGCAGCACCGACGAGGGGGTGGCCGCGTCGCCCTGGTAACCGACGAACTGCGCCGCGTCCTTCAGGCCGGTCGTGCCGCCGTCCTTGAGTGCAACGACCAGCTTGCCGCCTTCCACGCGGTAGCCGGTGGCGTCATTGTGCGAGCCGGTGGCCAGCGGCGCGGCCTGGTCCAGCACGCCGCGCGCAAAGGCGATGACCTTGGCGCCGCGCACGGGGTTATAGCCCTTGCCCTTTTCGGCGCCATCGGCCTCGCTGATGGCGTCGGTACCGTACAGCGCGTCGTACAGCGAGCCCCAGCGGGCATTGGCCGCATTCAGCGCATAGCGCGCATTCAGGATCGGCACCACCAACTGCGGGCCCGCCTGCGTCGCCAGCTCGGCATCCACATTGGTGGTGGTGGCCTGGGCGTTGGCCGGCTGGGGCACCAGGTAGCCGATGGTTTCGAGGAATTTGCGGTAGCCCGCCATGTCCTGGATCGGGCCAGGGTGGGCCTTGTGCCAGGTGTCCAGCTCGGCCTGGAGGCGGTCACGCTCGGCCAGCAAGGCGGCGTTCTTGGGTGCGAGGTCGGCCACGATGGCGCCGAAGCCCTGCCAGAAGGCGGCGGCGTCCACGCCCGTGCCGGGCAGCACCTGGTCTTCGATGAAGCGGTAGAGGTTTTCGGCCACTTGCAGGCCGTGCACGGAAATGCGCTGGGTCATGGTCTTGCTTTCGCACGGAGTTGATGAAAGGGGTACCACGGCGCCCGGGGGCACCGCTGGCGATTCCATGATGTAACTGTATTGGATACCCGGGCAAACATTAAGATGGGAAAACAACACTTATCCATTACGAAAAAGTCATTAATCGCCCTCGACCACAGACCGCAGGCCAAAGCGCCGCAAAGTGATGTAGTAATCCGGCTTAAAACTGGATTATTTTTAACTTTCACACACATAATCAACGCTATGGACAAACTCAAGGCGTTCGAGTCTTTCGTCTCGGTGGCAACGCGCGGCAGCCTCACGGCGGCGGCGAAGGTCGAGGGCGTGGCCCCCGCCATCATGGGGCGACGCCTCGATGCGCTGGAGGAGCGCCTGGGCGTCAAGCTGCTGGTACGCACCACGCGCCGCATCACGCTCACCCACGAGGGCAGCGCCTTCCTGGAGGATTGCCAGCGCCTGTTGGCCGACGTGGCCAACGCCGAGGCCAGCGTCTCGGCCGGGGGCGTGAAGGCCACGGGGCACCTGCGCATCACCGCGCCGGCAGGTTTCGGGCGGCGCCATGTGGCGCCGCTGGTGCCGCTGTTCCGCGAGCTGCACCCGGATGTGACCATCTCACTGAACCTGAGCGACCGCGTGGTGGATCTGGCGGGCGAGGGCTTCGACTGCGCCGTGCGCGTGGGCGACCTGCCCGACTCGGCACTGGTGAGCGTGCGCATTGCCGACAACCGGCGCCTGTGCGTAGCCACCCCGGGCTACCTGCAGCGCCATGGCACGCCACGCCACCCCAGCGAACTGGCGCAGCACGCCTGCCTCACGCTGTCGAGCGAGGCCTCGCAGACGCGCGGCTGGGCGTTCCGCATGCCGGTCGATGGCGGTGGCACCGAGGTGGTGTACCTGAAGCCAGGCGGGCCGCTCGACTGCTCCGACGGCCAGGTGCTGCACGACTGGTGCCTGGGCGGCTGGGGCATCGCCTGGCGCAGCACCTGGGAGGTGGAGTCGGAAATCGCCGCCGGGCTGCTGGTGCCGGTGCTGGAGGAGTTCGCCGCGCCGCCCAACGGCATCTTCGTCGTTTTTCCGCAGCGCAAGCACATGCCGCTGCGCGTGCGCCTGTGGATCGAGTTCCTCAAGCGCCACTACGCCGAGCCTGCCTTCTGGCGCCGTAGCGGCGCGCCCATGCCCGTGTCGCCGGCCTGAGAACATGCCAGGCATGGCAGACTGCGTGCCATGTCCGAGCCCACGCTGCTGGTCGCCGATGACCACCCCCTGTTCCGCGCTGCCGTGCTGCACGTGCTGCGCGAGCGCCTGCCGCAGTTCCGTACGCTGGAGGCCGCCAGCGCTGCCACACTGGGCACGGCGCTGCAGGAGCACCCCGAGGTGGAGCTGGTGCTGCTGGACCTGAGCATGCCTGGCACGCGCGGCTTCTCGGCGCTGCTGCACGTGCGCGGCGAGTACCCCGAGCTGCCGGTGGTGGTGATCTCGTCGAACGACCATCCGCGCGTCATCCGCCGCGCCCAGCAGTTCGGCGCGGCCGGGTTCATCCCCAAATCGGCCCCGGCCGAGGCCATGGGCGAGGCCATCGCCACGGTGCTCGACGGCGGCAGCTGGTTCCCGCCCATGGCGGCCGAGCGTTCCGAGGCGGACGCCGAGCTGGCCGCGCGCCTGGCGCAGCTCACGCCGCAGCAGTTCCGCGTGCTGCTGTGTCTGGCCGACGGGCTGCTCAACAAGCAGATCGCGGCCGAGCTGGGGCTGGCGGAAAACACCGTCAAGGTGCACGTCACGGCGATCCTGAAAAAGCTCGCCTGCTACAGCCGCACGCAGGCGGCAGTGCTGGTCAAGAGCCTGGAGGCAGAGGACGGCGCAGCCTAAGCGCTACCCCCTCACCGCGGCACCTGGAACGCTGCCTTCTCCACCACCCGCGCAGGCACCCCGCCCTGCGCCTCGACCGTGAAATACACCGTGTGCGAGCCCGCCGTCGCCGCGCCGTAGGGAATGCGCAGGCGCACCGGCACCCAGCGGGCCTGCGTGGCGTCCACCTCGGTCTCGCGGTCTTCGGCGGCCACCGTGAGCCCCTCCAGCCCGCTGGCGCTGATGCGGTAGCGCTGCGGCGCCTCGGTGGCGTTCATGATCTGCAGGCGGTACAGGTTCTCCAGCTGGCCGCCGGAGACGATGCGCGCCAGCACGGCGCGGTCGCTGACCACATCCACCTTCAAGGGTGTGCGCAGCGCCATGCTGGCCACCAGTGCCACGCTGAGCACCACCAGCGCACCCACGTAGATGAGCACTCGCGGGCGCGCGACCCGGCGCAGCATTTGCGCCGTACTCCAGCGGCTGGCCATGCCGTTGGGCGTGGCGTAGCGGATCAGGCCGCGCGGCGCGCCCACTTTGTCCATCACGCTGTTGCAGGCGTCCACACACAGGCCGCAGCCAATGCACTCGTACTGCAGCCCGTTGCGGATGTCGATGCCCACCGGACACACCTGCACGCACAGCGAGCAGTCGATGCAGTCGCCCAGGCCAGTGGCCTTGGGGTCCACCTTCTTGCTGCGCGCGCCGCGTGGCTCGCCGCGCTGGGTGTCGTAGGTGACGATGAGCGTGTCCTTGTCGAACATAGCGCTCTGGAAGCGCGCGTACGGGCACATGTACTTGCACACCTGCTCGCGCAGGAAGCCGGCGTTGCCGTAGGTGGCGAAGCCGTAGAACAGCACCCAGAACATCTGCCATGGGCCGTGCAGCGCCAGCAGCTCAGCGCCCAACTGGCGAATCGGCACGAAGTAGCCTACGAAGGTGAAGCCCGTCCAGAGCGACACGGCGATCCACGCGCTCTGCTTGGCGGATTTTTTCCACAGCTTCTCAGCCGTCCAGCCGCCGTTGTCCAGGCGCAGGCGGGCGCTGCGGTCACCCTCGATACGGTGCTCGATCCACAGGAAGATTTCGGTGTACACCGTCTGCGGGCACGCGAAGCCGCACCACAGCCGCCCCGCCACCGCCGTGAACAGGAACAATGACAGCGCCGAGATGATGAGCAGGCCCGTGAGGTAGATGAAGTCCTGCGGGTACAGCACCAGGCCGAACAGGTAGAAGCGCTTGACCTCCAGGTCGAACAGCACCATCTGGCGCTCGCCCCACTGCAGCCACGGCAGGCCGTAGAACACCAGCTGTGTGAGCCACACCATGGCCCAGCGCCAGTTGGCGAACACGCCCTGGATGGAGCGTGGGTGGATTTTCTGCCGGGCCTCGTAGAACGAGCTGCCAGCAGCGGCGATGGGGATAACTTTGCGCGGCTTCCCGTCGGAGGGGGAATGCTTCGTGGGGGACATGCGGGCCTCGTAAGCGGCGCCGGACCGCACCACTGCGGGCCCCGGTCGCCTGCCCTGGACTATGGCGCGGACGCACGCGCAGCAACAGCAGCAGATGCCGCCCGATGGGGCATACCAGATGCGGCGCGCCCGCCCATCCACGCCCAAAGAAACGCCCAGCGCTTGCAGGGCAAGGGCTGGGCGACAGGGCATCCAGAGCACTCAGCGCATGGTGCGCTGAAGCCCCGGTGCCAGCGGAAGATCAGGCCAGCAGCGCGTTCACGCGCTTGACGTAGGCGGCCGGGTCTTCAGGCAGGCCGCCTTCGGCCAGCAGGGCCTGGTCGAACAGGATATGCGCCAGGTCGTGGAAGTGCACGCTGCCGTCGAGCTTCTTCACCAGCGCGTGCTCCGGGTTTACTTCCAGCACGGGCTTGGCGTCGGGCGCCTTCTGGCCCGCCTGTTTGAGCAGGCGCGCCAGCTGCGTGCTCATGCCGCCGTCCTGCACCACCAGACAGGCGGGCGAATCGACCAGGCGCGTCGTGGCACGCACGTCCTCGGCCTTGTCCTTGAGGGCCTCTTTCAGCTTGGCCAGCACGGGCTTGAAGGCTTCGGCGGCCTCCTCGGCAGCCTTCTTCTCGGCCTCGTCCTGCAGCTTGCCCAGGTCCACCGCGCCCTTGGCCACGGACTGCAGCGGCGTGCCGTCGAAGTCCTGCAGGTAGTTC
>Ga0222428_100554_pt1 | contig 11634 bp, 10 predicted proteins | sample 2B5Ametagenome_FD_182471 | JGI IMG/M metagenome (GOLD analysis project Ga0222428, IMG submission 182471) | Enriched microbial communities from leaf-cutter ant dump, University of Wisconsin, Madison, United States - 2B5A (version 2) | ecosystem: Environmental > Terrestrial > Nest > Insects nest >...
GCTGCGCCTGGCGGCCAACCGCTTCGAGGTGCTGCCGTCCTGGCTGGGTGCGCTGCCGCGGCTGGCCTGGCTGGCCTGCGCCGGCAATCCGCTGTGCGAGCCCGCTGCCGGCGGTACGGCCGCCGTCGACGTCCCCTGGACCGCACTGACGCTCGGCGAGCGGCTGGGCGAAGGCGCCTCCGGTGTCATCCACGCCGCGCGCCGGGCGTGCGACACGCAGGACCTGGCCGTCAAGCTGTTCCGCGGCGAGATGACCAGCGACGGCTGGCCCGCCAGCGAGATGGCCGCGCACCTGGCGGCCGGCACGCACCCGGCCATCGTGCCGGTGCTGGGCCGCGTGCAGGGGCATCCCGACGGCGCGCGGGGTCTGGTCATGCCCCGGCTGGGCGCCGAGTGGCGCAACCTCGCCGGGCCGCCCGACTTCGCCACCTGCACGCGCGACGTGTACGCGCCCGGCCTGCGCCTGCCGGCCGCGGCGGCGCGGGCCATCGCCTGCGACGTGGCCTCGGCCGTCGCCCACCTGCATGCGCGCGGCCTCGTGCACGGCGACCTGTACGCGCACAACATCCTCTGGCGGCCCGCGGGCGAGAGTGGCGCGCAGGCCCTGCTGGGCGACTTCGGCGCGGCGGCCTGCCTGCCCGAAGGCCCGGTGCGGCCCATGTTGCAGCGCATGGAGGCGCTCGCCTTCGGCCACCTGCTGGGCGAGCTGCTGGCGCATGCGGATGACGGTGCGGGTGCCGGGCTGCTGCAGCCATTGGCGGCGCTGCAGGCGCGCTGCCTCGCCGCGCCCGAGGAACGCCCCGCGTTCGGCGCCATGGCCGGCGCGCTGGCACTTTCGCGACCGCGGCGGAATGCGGCTTCGACTTAAGCTGCGGCCTGCCGGCGCCGCCGCGCGCCACGAGCCTTCCAACGCAGCACCCAGGAGACGCATCCCGTGGACACCCAGAACCTCTTCTCGCTCCAGGGCCGCACGGCCCTCATCACCGGCGGCTCGCGCGGCATCGGCCGCATGATCGCCGAGGGCTTCCTCGCCGCCGGCGCGCGCGTGTACATCTCGGCGCGCAAGGCCGAGGCCTGCGACCGCACGGCCAAGGAACTGTCGGCCCTCGGCCACTGCGTCTCGCTGCCGGCGGACGTCTCCACGCTGGACGGCATCCAGGCCCTGGTGGCAGCGTATGCGAAGCACGAGGACTCGCTCGACATCCTCGTCAACAACGCCGGTGCCGCCTGGGGCGCGCCGTATGACGAGTTCCCCGAGAGCGGCTGGGACAAGGTGGCCGACCTGAACATGAAGACGCCCTTCTTCCTCACGCAGGCGCTCACGCCGATGCTGAAGAAGGCCGCCACCGACCACCTGGCCAAGGTGATCCACGTCGCCTCGATCGACGGCATCAGCGTCAACCCGTGGGAAACGTATTCCTACGCCGCCAGCAAGGCCGGCCTGATCCACCTGACCAAGCGCATGGCGCTCAAGCTGGCGCCCGAGCGCATCGTGGTCAGCGCCATCGCGCCCGGCCCCTTCGCCTCGGACATGAACAAGGACGCGCGCGACCACGGCGACGAGGTGGCCGACCGCGTGCCGCTGGGCCGCATCGGCACGCCGGAGGACATGGCCGGCGCCGCCATCTACCTGGCCTCGCGCGCCGGCGACTACGTGGTGGGCTCGACGCTGGTGGTGGACGGCGGCACCGCCTGGGGGCGGTAGCGACAGCAGCGCTTCATGCGAGACGGACGGCGCGCTGCTCGGCGATGACCAGCAGCCCGTCCATGATCAGCGACTCCACCAGTTCGAAGGGCGTGGCCATGGCAGGCGCCATCTTCCAGCCGGCGCCGCCGGTCATGTAGCACACCGGCTCGGCGCTGCAGCGGCGGCGCAGGTGCTGCACCATGCGCTCGACCGCGCCGGCGATGGCGTAGGTGCCGCCGCTGGTGAGCGCGTCGCTGGTGTTGGTGGGGAACTCGCGCACCTCGCCGGTGGGCACGTGCAGGCCGGCGGTGCCCGATTCGAGCGCGCGCAGCATGATGCCGTGGCCGGGCAGGATCAGCCCGCCCAGGAAGCGGCCCTCGGCATCGACGGCCTCCACCGTCACCGCCGTGCCCACCATCACCACCACCATCGGCCGCGGCCCCGCGCCGGCGGCGCGCTGCGCGGCCAGCATGCGGTGCCGCGCGCCGATCATCGCCACCCAGCGGTCGGCGCCCAGGCGGGTGGGATGGTCGTAGCCGTTGACCAAGCCGGCTTCCTCGGTGCTGGAGACGACCCAGCTCGCCGGCAGGTCGAAGGCTTCGTCGACCTGTTCCTCGGCACGGCGGCGCACGTGGTCGCCCGCGACGACGCAGCCGATCATGGCCGCGGGCCGCACCGGCAGGCCGGCCCATTCGCCTTCACCCAGGCGCTCGATGTGGTCCAGGAACTCGGCGCCGCCGGCCAGCGGCCGCGCGCCCGGCGCCGCCCGGTCGTACAGCGTCCACTTCAGGCGCGTGTTGCCGATGTCGATGGCGAGCAGGGCGTGGGCGGGGGCACTCATGCGGCGCATTATTCACGCGGCAGCGCCGGCCGCGGCGCCGCTCAGTTCTGCTTCCAAGGCAGCCCGCGGCGGCGCCAGCCGCCCTGGTTGCCGCGGTGGCCGTCGGCATCGGCGTTGCCCTCGAAGCCTTCCAGGATGTTGTAGGCCTCGATGCCCAGCTCGGTGGCGCGCTTCGCGGCAGCCACGGAACGCACGCCGCTGCGGCACAGCAACACCACCCGCCCGCCCGGCGGCACGGCGGCGCGCAGGGCGGCGTCGAAGTCCGGGTTCATGGCCATGCCGGGCCACTGCTTCCAGGCCACCGGCACGGCGCCCGGCACGTAGCCGACCCATTCGCGTTCGGCGTCGGTGCGCACGTCCACCAGCACGGCCTGGCCGCCGGCCAGCCACGCGGCGGCGGTCTCGGGGGTGACGTCGCCGGCATAGCCCTCGGCGGGGCGGACGTCGGAGGAAGAGGAAGAGGAGGAGGCATTCATGGCGTGATTCGTCCTTCGGTTCCGTATGGTCTTTGGCGCGATGCTGCGCTGCAACCAGCAGCGAAGCGCCGCCACGGGCACCGGCGATTGTCCTCAGACAGTGAAAACCCTCTTGGCTGCGACGGCTCGCGCCGTGAAAAGTCTGCGCGCTGGATGAAATTTCGTTCAGCGTCATAAACAGACGGACAGCCACAGACGGAGACGAACCAATGACGGACAGCAAGACCTCGACCCGCCGCCGCGGGCTGCTCAAGGGTGCGGCGGTGGCCGCCGGCGCCATGTCGGCGCCGATGGTGAGCACGGCCCAGACCACCAGCCTGCGCTTCCAGAGCACCTGGCCGGCCAAGGACATCTTCCACGAGTACGCGCAGGACTTCGCCAAGAAGGTGAACGACATGGCCGGCAACCGGCTGAAGATCGAGGTGCTGCCCGCCGGGGCGGTGGTGCCTGCCTTCCAGCTGCTGGACGCGGTGGCCAAGGGCACGCTCGACGGCGGCCACGGCGTGATCGCCTACTGGTACGGCAAGAACTCGGCGCTGGCGCTGTGGGGCTCCGGCCCGGCCTTCGGCATGGACGCCAACATGATCCTGGCCTGGCACAAGTACGGCGGCGGCAAGGAACTGCTCGAAGAGGTCTACAAGAGCCTGAACCTGGACGTCGTCTCGTACCTGTACGGCCCCATGCCGACGCAGCCGCTGGGCTGGTTCAAGAAGCCGGTGGCGCGCGCCGAGGACATGAAGGGCCTGAAGTTCCGCACGGTGGGCCTGGCGGTGGACGTGTTCACCGACATGGGCGCGGCGGTGAACCCGCTGCCCGGCGGCGAGATCGTGCCGGCGCTGGACCGCGGCCTGATCGACGCGGCGGAGTTCAACAACGCCTCCAGCGACAAGGTACTGGGCTTCCCGGACGTGGCGAAGAACTGCATGCTGCAGAGCTTCCACCAGAGCGGCGAGCAGTTCGAGGTGCTGTTCAACGGCCCGAAGGTGCGCGCCCTGCCGGCCGAGCTGCGCTCGGTGATCGAGTACGCCGCCGAGGCCGCCAGCGCCGACATGAGCTGGAAGGCGATCGACCGCAACTCCAAGGACTACGAGGACCTGAAGAAGTCCGGCATCAAGTTCTACAAGACGCCCGACCCGATCCTGCGCGCGCAGCTGGCCTCGTGGGACAAGACCATCGCGAAGAAATCCGAGGAGAACCCGACCTTCAAGAAGGTGCTGGACTCGCAGCGCGCCTTCGCGCAGCGCGCCGGGCAGTGGCAGAACGACTACTCGGTCGACTTCAAGATGGCCTACAACCACTACTTCAGCCGACAGGCGAAGAAGAGCTGAGGCGGTGAGCCGCAGGCCCTGAACCGGCGCAGGGCGGTGCCGTGAGGTGCCGCCCTGCTTTCGCACCCACCCTCCTGCCTCCCGGCCGCGCCTGCGGCCCGCCTCCCATGCAATCCTTTCTCCTGGCGGTCGACCGGCTCTCGACCTGGGTCGGCAAGACCTTCGCGTGGTGCGCGCTGGCGCTCACGCTGCTGATCAGCTGGGAGGTGTTCTCCCGCTACGTGCTCAACCGGCCCCATGCCTGGGTGCTGGACGCGCAGATCATGCTGTACGGCGCGCTGTTCATGGGCGCCGGCGCCTACACCCTGGCCAAGAACGGCCACGTGCGCGGCGACGTGCTCTACGGCTTCTTCCGGCCGCGCACGCAAGCCACCGTGGACCTGGTGCTGTACATCGTCTTCTTCCTGCCCGGCATCGTGGCCATGACCTGGGCCGGCTGGATCTACGCCGGCGAGTCGCTGGCGATCCGCGAGCAGACCTTCTCGGCCGAGCCGCTGCCGCTGTACCCGTTCAAGTTCGTGATCCCGCTGGCCGGCGTCACGCTGCTGCTGCAGGGCATCGTCGAGATCATCCGCTGCGTGCAGTGCATCCAGCGCGGCGCCTGGCCCTCGCGCGAGGAGGACGTGCAGGAAGTGGACGTGGACAAGCTCAAGGAGATGGTCCACGTGAAGGACGAGGACATCGCCGCGCTGGACGCGGTGGTGGTGGCGCAGGAGAAGGGGCAAGCATGAAGGTGCGCAAGGAACTCTGGTTCGGGCTCACCTTCATGGCCCTGATCGTGGTGCTGGCCGCCACGGTGCTGCTGCGCGCCGAGACCATCACCCACGGGCACCTGGGCCTGCTGATGCTCTCGCTGGTGGTGGTGGCGATCATGCTCGGCTTCCCCACCGCCTTCACGCTGATGGGCATGGGCATGCTGTTCACCTGGCTGGCCTACGACCGCGACATCACGCGCACGCTGGACCTGATGGTGCAGGCCGCCTACAAGACGATGGCCAACGACGTGCTGATCGCCGTGCCGCTGTTCGTCTTCATGGGCTACCTGGTGGAGCGCGCCAACCTGATCGAGTCGCTGTTCAGGAGCCTGCACCTGGCGATGGCGCGGCTGCCCGGCGCGCTGGCGGTGGCCACGCTGGTGACCTGCACCATCTTCGCCACCGCCACCGGCATCGTCGGCGCGGTGGTCACGCTGATGGGCCTGCTGGCGCTGCCGGCCATGCTGCGCGCGGGCTACAGCGTGCCGCTGGCGGCCGGCTCGATCACGGCCGGCGGCTGCCTGGGCATCCTGCTGCCGCCTTCGGTGCTGCTGATCGTCTACGGCGCGACGGCGGGCGTGTCGGTGGTGCAGCTCTACGCGGGCGCCTTCTTCCCCGGCGTGATGCTGGCATCGCTGTACGTGCTGTACGTGATCCTCATCGCCAAGCTCAAGCCGCAGTGGGCCCCGCCGCTGACGGCCGAGGAGCGCCGCGTGCCGCTGCCGCCGCTGACCGAGCGGCTGGCCGACAGCCCGCAGGCCAACGCCCTGCTGCGGCTGCTCAAGGGCCGGCGCAACGCCGACGTGCCGATCGGCTACCTCGCGCGCCAGAGCTTCATCCTGGCGCTGCCGGCGCTGCTGTTCCTGCTGCTGGCCTTCGGCACCTTCCGCGCGGTGACGACGGTGCCGCCCGAGGAGCACTACGAGATCCAGGAGATCGGCGCCGCGCGCAGCGGCGGCGGCGCCGACACCGGCCTGGCCGAGCCCGGCGGCCTGCAGGAGCCTCCGGCGGAGGGCGGCCTGCAGGAACCGCCCACCGAGGGCGAGGACGGCGGCGGCGCGCTGGCCGAACCGCCGGGCGCCGAGCCGGCATCGGGCGGCGTCGCCGAGCCGCCGGGCGCACCGGCCGCCGCCGCGCAGGCCGACGCCGGCACCGCCGACCAGCCCACGACGAAGCCGGCGCCGGCCTGGTGGTGGTTCACCTTCGCCGTGCTGGGCTGCCTGGTCGCGCTCTTCTATCTCTTCGCCAGCTTCGCGCGACTGGAGATCTTCAAGATGCTGCTGGCGTCCTTCTTCCCGCTGATGCTGCTCATCCTGGCGGTGCTCGGCTCCATCGTGATGGGGCTGGCCACGCCGACCGAGGCGGCGGCCATGGGCGCGCTGGGCGGCATGCTGCTGGCGGCGGCCTACCGGCGGCTGAATGTCGCGATGCTCAAGGAGTCGGTCTTCCTCACCGCCAAGACCTCGGCGATGGTGTGCTGGCTGTTCGTCGGCTCGGCCATCTTCTCGGCCGCCTTCGCGCTGCTGGGCGGGCAGGAACTGGTCGAGAGGTGGGTGCTCTCGATGGACCTCTCGAAGGTGCAGTTCCTGCTGCTCAGCCAGGTGGTGATCTTCCTGCTCGGCTGGCCGCTGGAGTGGACCGAGATCATCGTGATCTTCATGCCGATATTCATCCCGCTCCTGGATCACTTCGGGGTGGACCCGCTGTTCTTCGGCCTGCTGGTGGCGCTGAACCTGCAGACCGCCTTCCTCTCGCCGCCGGTGGCGATGGCGGCCTTCTACCTCAAGGGCGTGAGTCCGCCGCACGTGACGCTGAACCAGATCTTCCTGGGCATGCTGCCCTTCATGGGCATCCAGGTGCTGGCGATCTTCCTGCTCTACATGTGGCCGCAGATCGGGCTGTGGCTGCCGCAGCTGCTGTACAAGTAGGCGGGCAGGCGCGCGCCGTCGGGCAATGGCCCCGCGGCGGCGCGCGTGCCGGAGGCTGGGTACAGTGGCCTGTCCCCGGCCACGCCAGCGCCCTGCCATGCCTCCCTCTTCTTCCTCCTCTTCTTCCTTCGACTTCGACCTCTTCGTCATCGGCGGCGGCAGCGGCGGCGTGCGCGCCGCGCGCATGGCCGGCCAGCGCGGCGCCCGCGTGGCGCTGGCCGAGTGCGCGGCGCTGGGCGGCACCTGCGTCAACGTAGGCTGCATCCCGAAGAAGCTCTACAGCTACGCCGCCGGCTATGCCGAGGCCTTCGAGGAGGCGCCGGGCTACGGCTGGACGCTGCCCGAGGCGCCGCGCTTCGACTGGGGCGTGCTCAAGGCGAACCGCGCGAAGGAGATCGCCCGGCTGAACCGCGTCTACCAGGGCCTGCTGGACGGCGCCGGCGTCACGCTGCTGCAGGGCTGGGCGCAACTGGTGGACGGCCGCACGGTCGAGGTGGACGGCCGGCGCCACACGGCGAAGCACATCCTCGTGGCCACCGGCGGCATGCCGGTGCTGCCCGACCTGCCGGGCGCCGGGCTGGGCGTGGTGTCGGACGCGGTGTTCGACCTCCCCGCGTTCCCGCAGCGGCTGGTGGTGGTCGGCGCCGGCTACATCGCCTGCGAGTTCGCTTCCATCTTCCGCGGCCTGGGCGCGCAGGTGACGCAACTGGTGCGCCGGGCCCACCTGCTGGACGCCTTCGACGAGGACGTGCGCGAGTTCCTGGCGCGCGAGATGGGCAAGGCCGGCATCGACTTGCGCATGAACACGCAGGCCGAGACGATCACGCGCGACGAGGCGACCGGCCGGCTCTCGGTCTCGCTGGCGCGCGGCCAGGTGCTGGAGGCCGACACGGTGCTCTTCGCCACCGGCCGCCGGCCGAACACCGAGGGCATGGGCCTGGAGGCGGCCGGCGTGAAACTGGACGCGCGCGGCGCCGTGGTGGTGGACGGCGAGTACCGCAGCAGCGTGCCCTCGGTCTTCGCGGTGGGCGACGTCTGCACGCGCCTGCAGCTCACGCCAGTGGCGCTGGCCGAGGCGATGGTGGTGGTGGACGGCCTCTTCGGCGACGGCCGGCGCCGCATGGACTACGACTTCGTGCCGACCGCGGTCTTCACGCACCCCAACGTCGGCACCTGCGGCTACACCGAGGCGGCGGCGCGCGCGAAGTTCGGCGAGGTGCGCATCTTCGCCACCGACTTCAAGCCGCTGCGCCACACGCTCTCGGGCCGCGAGGAGCGCACCTTCATGAAGCTCGTCGTCGATGCGAAGAGCGACCGCGTGGTGGGCCTGCACATGGTCGGCCCCGAGGCCGGCGAGATCGTGCAGGGCTTCGCGGTGGCGATGCGCGCCGGCGCGACCAAGGCGCAGTTCGATACGACCATCGGCATCCATCCGACGGCGGCGGAGGAGTTCGTGACGATGCGAGAGCCGACGGTGGGGTGAACGACAACCACCGTTCACGCTGAGCTTGGCCTGTCCTGAGCTTGTCGAAGGGTCGAAGCGCGGCGCGTGGCTTCGACAGGCTCAGCCCGAACGGCTCGGGCCGATCCATGCGTTTAGCCCAGCGCCCCCCGCGAGCGGGCGCCCTCCGCCAGCAGCCAGTCGCGGAACGCGGCGAAGGCCGGCAGGTGCGTGCGGTCCGGCCGGAAGCACAGGAAGTGCCCCTGGTCCACCGCCACCGGCGATCCGCAGGGGCTGTGCAGCGCCCCCTCGGCCAGCTCGTCCTCCACCAGCACGCGCGGCACCAGGCCCACGCCGAGGCCGCTGCGCGCCGCCTGGATCAGCGCCGAGTACTGCGCGAAGCGCGGGCCGGCAGACACGTGGCCCTCGGGCACGCCGTGCTGCGCCGCCCACTGCGGCCAGGCGGCGGTGGCCTCCTCGTGGTGCAGCAGCGTGTGGCCCAGCAGGTCGGCCGGCGCGCGGATGCGGTGCTGCCCGCCCGCCAGCGCGTCGGAGGCGATCAGCACGAACTCGCGGCCCGCGATGTACTCGGCCACCACGCCCGGCCACTCGCCGGGGCTGTAGCGGATGGCCGCGTCCACCTGGGGCGGGATACCGTCCGAGGGCTCCAGGTGCCGGCTGAAGCTCAGCGTGATCTGCGGATGGCGCCGGCGGAAGGCGGGCAGGCGCGGGATCAGCCAGCGCGTGAGGAAGGTCGGCACGCTGGCCAGCGTCAGCAGGCCCACGTCGCCGCCGCCGGAGCGCGCCTCGTAGGTGGCCGTCTCGATGGCGCGCAGGCTGCCCGCGATCTTCTGCCAGTAGGCCCGCCCCTGCGGCGTGAGCTGCACGCCGCGCCCGTGCTTGCGCAGCAGCTTGACACCGAGGAAAGCCTCCAGCCCCGCAAGCTGCTTGCTCACCGCGCTGACGGTGATGCACAGCGCGCCGGCGGCCTGGGTAAGGCTGTCGCAGCGCGCCACGGCATCAAAGGCCAGCAGTTCCTGGATGGTGGGGCAGTCGCGCTTCATCGGAGGTTTGAGCGGGGGAGGACGGACATTTTCCATCTGCTCAACGGAAGTCATCCAACTTTCACGCATCGGCGCCGCATGTCTCCCTAGAATTTTCCGGCGCCGGCATCACGCACAGTCGCTGCCGGAAAGTGTCGCGGGGCACTCGCACAACGGATTCGGAGACATGGTTCGCGGCATTTCCCTCGTCTACGGCCTGTACCTGCTGCTGCCGATGGCACTGCTGGTGGTGGGCAGCTTCGGCCAGAACTGGACCAACACGCTGCTGCCCTCGGGCCTGACAGGCCACTGGTATGCCGACCTCTGGGCCGACCCGTCCTTCCGCAAGGCCTTCGTCAGCAGCCTCACGGTGGCGCTGTCCGCCTGCGCCATCGACGCGGTGCTGGCGCTGCCCCTGGCCTATTCGCTCTACCACGGCGCGCGCCGCGGCCACGCGCTGGCCTCGCGCATCGTCAGCGCCATGCCGGTGGCCGTGCCGGCGATCACGCTGGGCTTCGGCTACATGATCGTGTTCAACACCGACGCCATGCCCTGGCTGGGCAGCACGCCGCTCTTGGTGGCGGCGCACGCCATCGCCACGCTGCCCTACCTCACCAACACGCTGCTGACCGACCTGCGCCACCTGGGGCTGGAGCGGCTGGAGCAGGCCGCCGCCACGCTGGGCGCGACCGAGTGGCAGCGCTTCACCGGCATCGTGCTGCCCAGCCTGCGCCAGAGCATGCTGTCGGGGCTGGTGATGGTGGCCGCCCTGTCGATCGGCGAGTTCAACCTCTCCAACCTGCTGGCGGGCTTCCAGAACCGCACCTACCCGGTGGTGCTGCTGCAGGCCTTCTACGGCGCCACCGGCTTCGCCTGCGCCGCCACCGTCGTGCTGCTGCTGCTGGCCTGCTTGGCAGCCTTGCTTTCCTCTTCCGCGTTGCGCAAATCGTCATGAGCCTCGTCTTCGACCGCGTCAGCTACCACTACCCCGGCAGCAGCCAGGGCCTGCACGACGTCTCCTTCGAGGTGGGCGACGGCGAACTGGTGGCCGTGATCGGGCCCAGCGGCTCGGGCAAGTCCACGCTGCTCAAGCTGGTGGCCGGGCTGGAGACCGGGCACAGCGGCCGCATCGCGCTGGGCGGGCACGACATGGCCGGCACGCCGGTGCACCAGCGCGGCATCGGCATGGTGTTCCAGAGCTACGCGCTGTTCCCGCACCTGTCTGTGCAGGACAACGTGGCCTACGGCCTGGCGCTGCGCGGCCAGCCGGCGGCGCAGCGGCGCGCGCGGGCGCGCGAGCTGCTGGAGGTGGTCGGCCTGGCCGACTACGCGCAGCGCGCCATCGCGCAGCTCTCGGGCGGGCAGCAGCAGCGCGTGGCGCTGGCCCGCGCGCTGGCCATCGACCCGCGCGCGCTGCTGCTGGACGAGCCGCTGTCGGCCCTGGACGCCAGCGTGCGCGGCCACCTGCGCGACCAGATCCGCGCGCTGCAGCGGCGCTTCGGCGCCACCACGCTGCTGGTCACGCACGACCAGGAAGAGGCGCTGGCGATGGCCGACCGCGTGGCCGTGCTCAAGGACGGCCGCCTGCTGCAGATGGCGACGCCGCGCGAGCTGTACGAGCGGCCGGCGCAGCGCGCGGTGGCGGAGTTCGTCGGCCTCTCGACGCTGCTGCCCGGCCGCGTCTCGGCGCCCGGCCGCGTGGACCTGGGCTTCGCCGAGCTGGCTGCGCCGACCGAAGGCCGCGCCGCAGGCCAGGCCGTGCACCTGCTGGTGCGCCCCGAACACGTGCAGCCCGACCCCGCACCCGGCACGCCCAACCGCCTCGAAGGCCGCGCCGGCGCGGCGCGCTACCTGGGCTCGATCACGCGCTACGACTTCGAGGTGGCCGGCGCGCCGCGCCCCTTCCTCGCCGAAGGGCACGCGCCCGCCGCGCAGGCCATCGCCGTCGCCCCCGAGCACATCCGCCTGCTGGACGACTGAGCACCTTCCCGCCTTCCCCTCCACTCATCCAAGGAGCCTCGCATGCAACGCAGACAACTGATCCAGGCCGCCGGCACGCTGCCGCTGGCCGCGCTCGCCGGGCGCGCCCTCGCCTTCGACGGCCCCGAGCTGTACGCCGGCGAGAAGGCGCTGTA
>Ga0222428_100555_pt1 | contig 11603 bp, 11 predicted proteins | sample 2B5Ametagenome_FD_182471 | JGI IMG/M metagenome (GOLD analysis project Ga0222428, IMG submission 182471) | Enriched microbial communities from leaf-cutter ant dump, University of Wisconsin, Madison, United States - 2B5A (version 2) | ecosystem: Environmental > Terrestrial > Nest > Insects nest >...
CTGGCCGATCGCTTCGCCGCGCACGGCTGGCCGGTGCGCTATTTCCACCTCGAAGCGGGCCGCATCGTGGAGTCGGGCGATCGCCTGCGCGAAGGCGCGACCGAGACCACCGCCCGCCTGCAGGGCGTGTGCCTGGGCGAGCGGCTGGTGCTGTTGGATACGCCCGGCCTGCACTCCGTGACCCCGGAGAACGCGGCGCTCACGCAGCGCTTCACCGACAGCGCCGATGGCGTGCTGTGGCTGACCAGTTCCAGCTCGCCCGGGCAGGTGCAGGAGCTTCATGACCTGGCGCGCGAGCTGCACCGCAGCAAGCCGCTGCTGCCGGTGATCACGCGCAGCGACGTCATCGAGGAGGACGAAATCGACGGCGAGATCCGCAAATGCCTGCGCAACAAGACCCCGGCCAACCGCGCGCTGCAGGAGGCCGACGTGCGGCAGCGCGCGCTGGACAAGCTGCGGCAGATGGGCGTCGATCCGCGGCTGCTCAAGGCGCCTGTCTCGGTCTCGGCGCATGCCGCGCGCGCGCAAGGCCAGACGGCAGCCGCGCTGGAGGCGGCGGGTTTGCCGCGCCTGTACGCGGCGCTCCTGGACATGCTGGCGCCGGCACTGGACTACAAGCGGCGCAAGCCGGCCGAGGTGCTGCTGCACCATGTGCAGGAAAACGTGCTGGCTGCGGTCGGGTCGGAGATCCTGCCCTCCATCGCCAGCTTCCAGGCGGCTCTGGGGCAGGAGCGGGCGCGCTTGCAGCAACACAAGACAGGCATGCTGCGCACCGCATGGCGCACGATCATTCCCGAGCTGCCCGCGCTGATGGAGCAGCACGACGGCAACCTGCCCACGCTGTGCGCTGCCGTGTCGCGCCTGGTGCAGCAGACCATCCATGGCCTGTGGGCGATCCTGGCGGACTACGCGATATCGAGGGACATCACCGTGGCGATCCAGCTGCCGCCGATGGTTCCAGACCATGAGCGCCTTCATGCGGCCTTGCAGGAGGCAATACGCCAGCAACTGGACGGCGCCTTCTGCGAGAGGCTGGAGCATTGCAATGCCGTCCTTTCACGGCTTGCCGATGGTGCCGAGGGCCTGAAAGAACGGCTGCAGCAATGCGGACAGCCCCTGCAGGAAATCGCGCGGGAGCTGCGCACGCAAGCTGGCTAGTGCCTCAAAAAGGCCTTCAGCGCTTGTCCATAAAGCGCAAGATGCTATTAAAACAGGAGCTATTCAACGCAACCCGGTACCCGCCACCAGATCGTGCTTGCGCTCGATCAGCTCGATCTTGTAGCCGTCCGGATCCGTCACGAACGCGATCACCGTCGTGCCGCCCTTGACCGGCCCGGCCTCGCGCGTCACGTTGCCGCCGGCGGCCTTGATCTTCTCGCAGGCCGCGTAGGCGTCGGGAACGCCCAGGGCGATGTGGCCGTAGGCCGTGCCCATGTCGTAGCTCTCGGTGCCCCAGTTGTAGGTCAGCTCGATCTCGGCCTGGCCGGGGTTGCCGCCGTCGAAGCCGAGGAAGGCCAGCGAGTATCGGTATTCGGGGTTTTCGGACGTGCGCAGCAGTTGCATGCCGAGCACCTGGGTGTAGAAGTCAATCGAGCGCTGGAGGTTGCCAACGCGCAGCATCGTGTGGAGGAATCTCATGCCCGCGATTGTGCCGGCAAGTCGAAGACCAGGCAGGTCGTCGTGGCGTGCGCGTACAGCGTGCCATCGGGGCCGGTGAGGCGCGCCTCGGCCGTGGCGAGCTGGCGGCCGCAGTGGACCACGCGGCCCTCGGCGCGCACGCGCTGCACCTGGGGCGTGAGCGCCTTGACCAGGTTCACGCCCAGCTCCGCCGTGGTGTAGCCGCGCCCCGGCGGCATGCGCGTGTGCACGGCGCAGCCCAGAGCCGAATCGAGCAGCGTGGCGAACCAGCCGCCGTGCACCGTGCCCATGGGATTGAGGTGGGCCGCGCCGGGCGTGCCCTGGAACACGGCGCGGCCCTCGTCCACTTCGACGAGCAGGAAGTCCAGCGTACGCGCGATGGTCGCGTAGGGCAGCTCGCCGCGCAGCATGGCCTGCATGATTTGCAGGCCGGTGAGGTGGGCGATCTGCTCGCGCCGGGCAACGCCGGGGCCTGCGCCGGCATCGAGCCGCGCGGTGGTTTCGCGCTCCTGCGCGAGCCATTGTTCGAGGGGGTGGTTGTGGGTCATGGAGCGCCTTTCCGGTTATTAATTTGCATATGCAATCATTGCAGATACAATAAAACCATGCAAGACGCCGACCCTGTACCCACGCAGCCGCAGGGCTGCACCAACTTCAAGCTGCGCCAGCTCATGCGCCGCGTGTCGCAGCACTACGACGCGGAGATGGCGCGCTGCGGGCTCAAGACCACGCAGTATTCGCTGCTCTCGCACGTGCTCAAGCTCGGGCCGATCCGCCCCGGCGACCTGGCGGCGGCGATGACCATGGACGCCTCCACCCTCACGCGCAACCTGCGCCCGCTGGTGGACGCGGGCTGGGTCGCGCTGGAGGCGGGGCCCGACGCGCGCAGCCGCCTCGTGCACATCACCGGCGCGGGTCGCGCCAAGCGCGCCGAGGCGCAACGCCGCTGGAAGGTGGCGCAACTGTCCCTGAACGACACGCTGGGCGTGGAGCGCGTGGCGGCGCTGCACGCGCTGCTGGACGATGCGCTGGCGCTGCTTGACCCCGCACCGGAGCCGGGCGATGACGGCGCGCAGTGACTCCCGCACCCTCGCGTGGGTGCTGCTGGCGGCGGCGGGCGCCTTCGCGCTCACGATGGGCACGCGGCAGACCATGGGCCTGTTCCTCTCGCCGCTCAACACCTCCACCGGCCTGGGGCTGGCCAGCATCAGCCTGGCCTTCGCGTTCGGCCAGCTCTGGTGGGGCCTCACGCAGCCCTTCGCGGGCGCGGTGGCCGACCGCATCGGCACGGGGCGTGTGCTCGCCGCCGGGGTGGTGCTGGTGGTCGTCGGCACCTGCATCACGCCGCTGATGCAGAGCACGGCGGGGCTGGTCTTCGCCATTGGCGTGCTGGCGGCGGGCGGCGCGGGCATGGCGGGGCCGTCGGTGCTGATGGCCGCCACCGCGCGCCTCGTGCCGCCGCAGCGGCGCGGGCTGGCCAGCGGCATCGTCAACGGGGGCGGCTCGTTCGGCCAGTTCGCCATGGCGCCCATCGCCGTGGGCCTCACCGCCAGCGTGGGCTGGGCGGGCGCGATGCAGTGGCTGGGCGCGCTGGTGCTGCTGGCGCTGCCCGCGGCCTGGGTGCTGCGCGGCAACTCCAACGCGCTGGCCGCGCAGGCGGCGGCCGCCTCGGGCATGCGGGCCTTGAGCGCGCGCGAGGCCATCGCGCAGGCCCTGGCCACGCCCGGCTACCGCTATCTGGCGGCTGGCTTCCTGGTCTGCGGCTTCCACGTGGCCTTTCTCGCCACGCACCTGCCGGGCGTGATCGCCGCGTGCGGGCTGCCGCCCGAGGTGGGCGGCTGGGCGCTGGCCGTGATCGGCCTCTTCAACATCGCGGGCAGCCTGCTCATGGGCTGGGCCGTAGGGCGCTGGCGCATGAAGTCGCTGCTGGCGCTGCTCTACGCCACGCGCGGCGTGGCGGTGCTGGTGTTCCTGCTGGCGCCCAAGACGCCCGCCGTGGTGCTGGTCTTCTCGGCGGTGATGGGCGTGACGTTCCTCTCCACCGTGCCGCCCACGGCAGGGCTGGTGGCCAAGATGTTCGGCACGGCCAACATGGCGATGCTGTTCGGGCTGGTGATGCTGGCGCACCAGATCGGCGGCTTCCTGGGCGCCTACCTCGGCGGCACGGTGTTCCAGGCCACGGGCAGCTACGACTGGGTCTGGTACATGGACATCGCCCTGGCCGCGGGCGCCGCGCTGGCGAGCCTGCCGATCCGGGAATCGCCCGCGCTGGCACCTGCCAGGGCATGAGCCAAATCGGCCTCCAGCGCTTGTACAGCAAGTGCTGGCAGCTATATTTTTGGTAGCCGGTCTACCGAGAGCCGCGCCTTTTTCCTCGGGCGCCAATCTCCGGCGTCCTACGCGGGCGGGCAGGGCGGGGCAGCTACCGTCGGGACACCTTCCACTCCCGCCGCGCCGCCATGATCGCCATCGTCGTTCCCGCGCATGATGAAGAACGCCACCTCGGCGCCTGCCTGCGCTCATTGCGTCGCGCGGCGCGCTGTCCCCGCCTGGAGGGCGAGGACGTGATCGTCGTCGTCGCGCTCGACTGCTGCACCGACGGCTCGCACGCCGTCGCCGTGCGCTGGGGCGCGCTCACGGTGCACGTGCAGGCGCGCAACGTGGGCTTGGCGCGCGCGGCCGGGGCGCAGGCGGCGCTGGCGGCCGGCGCGCGCTGGCTGGCCTTCACCGATGCCGACAGCCGCGTCGCGCCCGACTGGCTGTCGCAGCAGCTCGCGCAGCGCAGCGACGCGGTGTGCGGCACGGTGCAGGTGCAGGACTGGCGCGAGCACCCGCCCGGAGTGCGCGCGGCGTTCGAGGCCGGCTACCGCGACGCGGACGGCCATGGCCACATCCACGGCGCCAACCTGGGCGTGAGCGCCCATGCCTACAGCGGCGCGGGCGGCTTCGCGCCGCTGGCCTGCCATGAAGACGTGGCGCTGGTGCGCGCGCTGCAGGCCTGGGGCGCGCGCATCGCCTGGAGCGCGGCGCCGCGCGTCACCACCAGCGCACGCCGCAGCTATCGCGCGTGCGAGGGCTTCGGCGCCACGCTGGAGCGGCTGGCGCTGCCGTCCTTGCACGCCATGGGGGCCGCGGCATGAGCGCGTCGGCCATCGCATCCCTGCCCCAGCCGCCCGCACAGCGCGTGCGCGCCTGCCTGGCGGGCGAGGGCGACAGCGGCGGCGCGGCGCAGCAGTTGCGGCGCCTGGTGGACGCAGGCTGCGATCGCCTGCCGCTGCCCGGCCAGGGCGCCACGCTCGCGCGCTGGCAGGCGCTGGCTGCCGTGGCGGCGCACGACCTGTCGCTGGCCAAGCTCTACGAAGGCCACACCGATGCGCTGGCCATCCTGGCCGAACTGGGCGGCGCACCCGGCCCGGCGGGCGCTCTCTGGGGCACCTGGGCGGCCGAGGCGCCCACGGCCCGCGCCACGCTCACGCCCGACGGGCGGCTGCGCGGCGCGAAGGCGTGGTGCTCCGGCGCCGCATCGCTCACGCATGCGCTGCTGACCGCGTGGCGGCCGGGCAGCGAACACCCCCAGCTCGTGGCCGTGGCGCTGCGCCAGCCCGGCGTGCGCGTGGACGGCCAGGGCTGGCAGGCCGTCGGCATGGCGGGCAGCGCCACGGCGGTCGTGCATTTCGACGACGCGCCCGCCACCGCCGTGGGCGCGGAAGGCGCCTACCTCGACCGCCCCGGCTTCTGGCAGGGCGGCGCGGGCATCGCCGCGTGCTGGTGGGGCAGCGCCTGCGCCATCGGCCAGGCGCTGCACTGCGCGGCGCGCCAGCCCTCCGCGCCGCCGTGGCGGCAGGCCGCGCTGGGCCGCACGGACGTGGCATTGCAATCCACGGCGGCGCTGCTGCGCGCCGCCGCGGCATGGATCGACGCGCACCCGCGCGCCCCAGCGCAGGCCGTGGCGCTGCGCACGCGCCAGTCGGCCGAGCGCACCGCGCGCACTGTGCTCGACGAAGCCGGCCAGGCGCTGGGCGCCGCCCCGTTCTGCCAGGACGCGGCCTTCGCCCGCCACGCCGCCGACCTGCCCGTGTTCATCCGCCAGAGCCATGGCCCCAAGGACGATGCCGCCCTGGGCCAGCTCGCCGCACAAGAGGAGGCTCCATGGACTTTGTGACCACCGCCGAGCGCGCCGCCCCCGTGGCTGCGCCCCCCACAACACACCCCACCACGCGCCACATCGCCGGCGCTGGCACGCCCGCCGACGTCTGGCAGTGCTGGCTGGCGCGCATGGGCGTGACCCGCCACACCAGCCCGCCCTGGCTCACGCCCGCGCAGCGCCTGGTGGTGGTGGCGCCGCACCCCGACGACGAAGTGCTGGCCTGTGGCGGCCTGCTGCACGGGCACCTGGCGCGCGGCGGCGAGGCACTGGTCGTGGCCGTGACCGACGGTGAGGCCAGCCACCCGGGCGACCCCGAATGGCCCGCGCCGCGCCTGGCCGAGCAGCGCCGCGCGGAAAGCGCGGCCGGCCTGCTGCGCCTCTCGGCCGGGCGGGCGCTGCCCGTGCTGCGCCTGGGCGTGCCCGACGGGCGCGTGATGCGCTATGCGCCGCGCCTGCAGGCCACGCTGGAAGCGCTGCTGCAGCCGGGCGACGTGGCGCTCACCACCTGGCGCTGGGACGGCCACCCCGACCACGAAGCCTGCGGCGCCGCCACCGTGGCCGCCGCCGCACGCCAGGGCTGCACCGTGGCCGAGGCGCCGGTCTGGATGTGGCACTGGGCCGACACCCGCGACCCGCTGATCCCCTGGGCGCGCCTGTGCGCCGTGCCCGTGGCGCCCGATTCGGCCGCCTGCAAGCGCCACGCGCTGGCCCTGCACGCCACGCAGAGAACGCCGCGCGCGGGCGGGCTGCCGCCCATCCTCGAAGAGGCCATCCTGCAGCGCGCCGAGTGGGGCGCAGAATATTTCTTCGTCGAGCCATGAACGCTGGCGCCGCGATGGATGCGCCGTTCTTCGAGCGCCTCTACGCGCGCAGCCCCGATCCCTGGCGCTTCGAGGGCAGCTGGTACGAGGCCCGCAAGCGCGCCCTGGTGCTCGCCAGCCTGCCGCGCCAGCGCTACGGCGCCGCCTTCGAGCCTGCCTGCGCCAACGGCGGCCTGACTGCGCCGCTGGCCACGCGCTGCGACCGCCTGCTGGCCTGCGACACCGCCGCCCCGGCCGTGCACGCCACGCGCGAGCGCCTTGCGGGGCAGACGCACGTGGAATGCGTGCAGGCCTGGCTTCCCGAGCAGTGGCCGCACGGCCGCCTGTTCGACCTGGTCGTGCTCAGCGAATTTCTCTACTACCTGGCGCCGCCCGCGCTGGACGCCCTGCTGCATGCCCTGCGCGCGAGCCTGCTGCCGCACGGCACCGTGCTGGCCTGCCACTGGCGGCACCCGATACCGGACTGCGCGCTGGACGGCGACGCCGTGCACGCCTGCCTGCACGCGGGCCTGGCGCTGCCGCGTGTGCTGGAGGTGCGGGATGTGGATTTCCGCCTGGACGTGTGGTGTGCGGGGCCCAGCGCGGCCGGGCTGGAGCATCGGCTGGAATAAGAGAAAAAACGGCCTCCAGCGCTTGTCTGGCAAGCGCTGGCAGCTATCGTTTCGATAGTTTCAGACAGGCACCGTGTAGTTCAGCGTCATGCGCCCGCCGTCCACGGTGACGATCTCGCCAGTCACGTAGCTGGCGGCGTCGCTGGCGAGCCAGGCCACCACGTCGGCCACCTCGGCGGGCTCGCCCAGGCGCTTCATGGGCGTGCGGCCCAGGATCTTGCGCTGGGCGTCCTCGCTGGTCAGCACCGCCTTGGCGGCCAGCTCGGTGGCGATGGTGCCGGGGGCCACGGCGTTCACGCGGATGTTCCTGTCGGCCAGCGCCAGCGCCATCACGCGCGTGAGCTGATTGATGCCGCCCTTGCTGACGTTGTAGCTGGCGATGTTGGGAATCGCCAGCACGCCGTTGACCGAACTCATGTTGACGATGCTGCCGCCACCCGCATCCGCCATGGCGCGCGCCGCCGCCTGGCCCATGAGGAAGGCGCCCTTGAGGTTGACGCGCAGCACGGCGTCGAAGTCCTCCTCGGTCACTTCCAGGAAATCGGCCGCGCGGAAGATGCCGGCGTTGTTCACCAGCACGTCGATGCGCCCGTGCAGCGCCAGCGTCTCGCGCACCAGCGCGTCCACCTGGGCCTTGTCGCCCACGTCGCAGCGCACGAAGGCGGCGCCGGTCTCCTGGGCCAGCGCACGGCCGCGCGCTTCATCCACGTCGGCGACGATGGGCAGGGCACCCTCGCGCGCGAAGCGGCGCACGCAGGCCTCGCCGATGCCCTGGGCGCCGCCCGTGACGATGCACACGCGGCCCCGCAGGCCGAACTGGATGGGGTCTTGGGTCATGGTTAGCGTTTCTGGTACATGGCCTCGATGGCCTGCGCGTAGTGGGCGGAGAGGTTGTTGCGCTTGAGCTTGAGCGTGGGCGTCATGAAGGTGTTCTCGATGGTCCACGGCTCGCGCACCAGGTGCACGGCGCGCGGCACAGCATAGCGCGGAAAGCTGGCCGCCTGCCGTTCGATGCGTGCCAGCGCCGCGCGCTGGACGCTGGGGTGCGCCAGGCTGGCGTCGTCGCCGGGGTCCAGGCCGAGCTGGCGCGCGAGCTGGCGCCATTCCTCGGGCTGCACCACGGCCACGCAGGCGATGAAGGGGCGCTGCTCGCCCACCACGAAGGCCTGGCCGAACAGCGCGTCGCCCGTGATGGCCAGCTCCAGGTCGCCGGGCGGCACCTTCTCGCCGGTGGAGGTGACGATGATCTCCTTGATGCGGCCCAGGATGCGAATGCGGCCATCAACGATCTCGGCCTGGTCGCCCGTGCCCAGCCAGCCGTCCCCGGAGAGGATGCGGACGGTGTCCTCGGGGCGCTTCCAGTAGCCCTTCATGACGATGGGGCCGCGCACCTGCAGCTCGCGGTTCTCGCCGATGCGCACTTCCACGCCGGGCAGCGCGCGGCCCACGGTGGCGGGGTCGTTGTCCTCCAGCGTGTTGACGCTGACCACGGGTGTGGTCTCGGTCATGCCGTAGCCCTGCACCAGCGGCAGGCCCAGGCCCAGGAAGCACTGGGCGATGGTGGGCGACAGCGGCGCGCCGCCGCTCACCGCCACGCGCACGCGCCCGCCGAACTGCGCCAGCAGCGGCCGGGCCACCAGCGCGCGCAGCAGCGGCCAGGGCAGGGCGCGCAGCCAGCCGCCCGCGCCGTCCTGCGGCGCGGCGGGCAGGCGCTGCGCGGCGCGAAAGCGCTGCCAGCCCACGGACTGCGCGGCCTGGAACAGGCGCATCTTGAAGGGCGAGGGCGAGAGCTTCTCGATGAGCTTGGCGTGCACGCGCTCGTAGATGCGCGGCACCGACACCAGCACGGTGGGGCGCACGGTGCGCAGGTCCTCGGCCAGCTGCGCCACCGAGCGCGCATAGGCCACGCAGCTGCCCGCGGCCATGGGCAGGTAGTAGCCGCCGGTGCGCTCGAAGGTGTGCGACAGCGGCAGGAAGGAGAGGAACACGTCGTCCGGCGTGGGCACGATGCGCGCCAGCACGGCCTTCACGTCGGCGATCACGTTGGCGTGCGTGAGCATCACCCCCTTGGGCTTGCCGGTGGTGCCGCTGGTGTAGACGATGGCCGCCAGGTCGCCGGGGCCGGGCGGGGGAGGCAGCGGCGTGTCGGGCGCGGCATGGGCCAGCCAGGCGGACAGCGGCGCCACGGGAACATCGCCGGGAGTTGCCTCCGCCACCGGACCGGCGACCACCACGCCCAGCAGGTGCGGCAGGGGCGTGCCCACGGCGCGGATGCGCTCCCACTGCGCCATGTCGGCCACGACGAGCAGGGACACCTCGGCGTCCGCCAGGATGTAGGCGATGCTGCCCGGGTTGTCGATGGCGTGCAGCGGCACGGGCACGCAGCCGGTGGCGAGCACGGCCTGGTCGATGCTCATCGCATCCAGCCCGTTGGGCAGCAGGATGGCCACGCGCGCGCCGGCGGGCAGGCCGCTGGCGGCCATGGCGCGGCTCCACTGCTGCACGCGCTCGTGCGTCTGGGCCCAGGTGAGGCCAGTCCACTGTCCGGTGGCGGAATCGCACTGGCGGTAGGCCTCGGCGGCGGGCGTGAGGCGCGCGCGCAGGGCCAGCAGCTCGGGCAGCGTCTGCACGGCGTGCAGGTCGGGAAGGGTGGAGGTCATGCGCACCATCGGCCGGCTGTCCCGGCCTTGAAAATGTCAAAAACAGGAGCTGCCAGCGCTTGTCTGGCGAGGCTTGGAAGCGGATTTCGTGCAGATTTCCGCACGACCGTGCCGCGGATTATCGCAGCCAGCGCGTCAGCCGGCGGCTTCCAGCCCGTGGGCGAAATGCGCGCGCATGGTCTGCGCGGCGCCTTGCGCGTCGCGCGCGCGCAGCGCAGACATGACGGCCTCGTGCTCGGCCAGCGAATCCTCGATGCGCCCCTGCTTGAACAGGGAGTGGTGGCGGCTGAGCTTCATCACCTTGCGCAGGTCGGCCACCATCTGGCCGCGCCAGCGGTTGTCGGCCAGCTCCAGCAGGCGCAGGTGGAAGCGCTCGTTGAGGGTGAAGAAGCGCTCGCGGTCGCCCGCGGCGGCGGCCAGCTCGGCGTGCAGCGCCTCCAATTCGCCCAGCTGCTGGGGCGTGGCGGTGGCCGCCACCACGCCGGCCGCGTCGCTCTCCAGCAGCGCGAGCAGGTGGTAGACGTCGTGCAGGTCTTTCTCCGATATCTCCGTCACGTAGGCGCCGCGGCGCACCTTCATCGTGACCAGGCCTTCGGCCGCGAGCACCTTCAGCGCCTCGCGCAGCGGCGTGCGGCTGATGCCGATTTCCTCGGCGATCCTCAGCTCGTCGATCCAGCTGCCGGGCTCCAGCTCCTGGCGGAAGATGCGCTGGCGCAGCAGTTCGGCCACTTCTTCGTACAGGGCTTGGCGGGGCAGCGGGACGGTCTTCATGCGCCCGAGAATATCAGTGCATGGAGGCGCTGGCGGACTGGTAGGTGGCCGGAATGCCCGCCACGGGAACGCCGCCGCGCAGCGCCCCCTCGGGCAGGTGCGGCGCGATGGCGGCGCGGGCCGCCAGGAGCGCGGGGAGGTCGACGTGCGTGGTGTAGCCCATGCTCTCCAGCATGAAGACCAGGTCCTCGGTGACGATGTTGCCCGACGCGCCGGGCGCGAAGGGGCAGCCGCCCAGCCCGCCCATGCATGCATCGAATTCGCGGATGCCTTCCTGCAGGCCCGCCAGCGCGTTGGCGAGCCCCAGGCCCATGGTGTCGTGCAGGTGGAGCTTGTGCAGCAGCGGGCCCACCGCGTCCTGCACGGCGCGCACGGTGCCCTGCACCAGGGCCGGATGGGCGTAGCCCACGGTGTCGGCCAGGGTGATGCGGTCGGCGCCGGCCAGGGCCAGTGCCTTGGCGGCGGCCACCACGTCTTCCAGAGGCACGGTACCGGCCACCGAGCAGCCGAAGGCCGAGGCGGTCACGCAATCGACGCGCACGGGCCGCGGCTGCGCGCGCAGCCATTCGATGATGTCGCCGATGGCGGCGATGTGCTCCAGCGTGCCCTTGTTCACGTTGGCGCGGCTGTGCCGGTCGCTGGCCGAGAGCGGGATCACGATGACGTGCGCGCCCGCCGCGTAGGCGGCCATGGCGCCCTTGAGGTTGGCGGCGAGGGCGTAGACCGTCAGCCCTTCGATCCGCAGCGCCTGCGCCACCACCGCCGCGGAGTCGGCCATCTGCGGCACGAGGCGCGGCGAGACGAAGCTGCCGACCTCGATGTCCCGCAGGCCGGCCGCGTGCAGCGCATGGATCCAGGCGATCTTGGCCTCGGTGGAGACGGGCTGGGCAATCAATTGCAGCCCATCGCGGGGGCCGACTTCGGTGACGGTGACGCGCTCGGTCATGGGCGGGCC
>Ga0222428_100556_pt1 | contig 11602 bp, 9 predicted proteins | sample 2B5Ametagenome_FD_182471 | JGI IMG/M metagenome (GOLD analysis project Ga0222428, IMG submission 182471) | Enriched microbial communities from leaf-cutter ant dump, University of Wisconsin, Madison, United States - 2B5A (version 2) | ecosystem: Environmental > Terrestrial > Nest > Insects nest >...
ATGCACCATCCCACCCTCCGGAAGGATCTTCCGCGCGCCCAGTTCCTGGCCGAACGCGCCTTCGCCACCCTCGAGCGCTTCCTGCACATCGAAGCCGCCAGCGGCAGCGTGCTGCTGATCGCGGCGGTCGCCGCGCTGATCTGGGCCAACTCCCCATTCGCCCACGCCTACCACGCGCTGTGGCACCTGCCGGTGTCGGTCGGCATCGGCGGCGTCACCTGGTCCCAGCCGCTGCACTTCTGGATCAACGATGCGTTGATGACCGTCTTCTTCCTGGTCGTCGGCCTGGAGATCCGGAGGGAGATCCACGAAGGGGCGCTGAGCAATGTGAAGCAGGCGAGCCTGCCGATCGTGGCCGCGCTGGGCGGCGTCGCCGTGCCTGCGCTGATCTACCTGGGGCTGAACGCCGACCCGGCAGGCCGGCACGGCTGGGCGGTGCCGACGGCCACCGACATCGCGTTCGCCGTGGGCGTGCTGGCGCTGCTGGGCCGCTCGATCCCCTCCAACGTGCGTGTCTTCCTGCTGGCGCTGGCGATCATCGACGACATCATCGCCGTGCTGATCATCGCGCTGTTCTATTCCGGCGGGCTCGACTACCACGGCTTCATCGTCGCCGGGCTGGGCCTCCTGGCCGTGCTCGGGTTCCAGCGGATCGGCATCGGCTCGGCCTGGGCCTATGTGCTGCCCGGCGCCATCGTCTGGACCGGCCTGCTGATGACCGGCGCGCATCCGACGCTCGCCGGCGTCGTGCTCGGCATGATGACCCCGGTGGTGCCGCTGCGCACGCGCGAGCATCCGGTGGACCTGGTGGCGCACGCGGCGGAGCAGCTGCGCGTGCACGACGGCCGCGCCGAGGCCGGCGCGCACCGCCCCGCAGGAGCGCTCAGGCAGTTGCGGCTGGGTCAGCGGGAACTGCTGCCGCCCGTGGTTCGGGTGCAGGCGGCGCTGCACCCCTGGGTCGCCTACGGGGTCATGCCCCTGTTCGCCCTGGCCAATGCCGGCGTCAGCGTGGACGGCATCGACTTGTCCGCCGGCGGCCCACAGTGGATCATGGGCGGCATCGCGCTGGCGCTGGTGCTCGGCAAGCCACTGGGCGTGATCGGCACGAGCTGGCTCGTGGTGCGGCTGGGCTGGTGCCGGCTGCCGCCAGGCGTGTCCTGGGGCGGCATCTGCCTGATCGGCCTGCTGGCAGGCATCGGCTTCACGATGTCCATCTTCATCGCAATGCTCGCCTTCGCCGACGAGCGCCTCCTGGGCGCGGCCAAGCTGGGCGTGCTGGCGGGCTCGCTGGCGGCGGCCGTGCTGGGGCTGGCCTGGGGCGCCGTGTACCGGCGCACGAGCCGTACGGCCTGACCGCGCCACACGCCCGCGCCAGCAAAAAGGCCCGCTGTCGCCAGCGGGCCTTCCTCTTTTTTTGTCGCCGGGCCGTCCCAAGACAAAAAGCATCCCCTCGGGGGATCGGGCAAGCGGTTGACCGAGGGGTCTTTTTTGTCCGGTCGACGCAGCGGCCGTCAGATCTTCACGCCGTTCATGTACTGGTTGAACGGGAACTCCGAGAAGCGGTTCCACAGGATCTGGTCGCGCTGGAAGGCGCGCATGTCCTGGTGGATCTTCTTGAACACCGGCGACTTGGCCTCGTGCTCGGCGAACACCTCCATGCAGGCCTTGAAGCCGGCATCGATCACCGCCTTCGGGAAGGCCTTGAGCTGGGTCTTCTCGGCCACCAGCTTCTTCAGCGCGATGGGGTTGTAGGTGTCGTACTTGGCGGTCATGTCGGTCGCCGCGACGGCCATGGCGGCGTCGAGGATGGCCTTGTTCTCGGCCGACAGCGCGTTGTACTTCTTGACGTTGATGAAGAACTCCAGGTCGGCGCCGCCTTCCCACCAGCCGGGGTAGTAGTAGAAGGGGGCGACCTTGTTGAAGCCGAGCTTCTGGTCGTCGTGGGGGCCGACGAACTCGGCCGCATCCAGGGTGCCCTTCTCCAGCGCCTGGTAGACGTCGCCGGCCGGCAGGTTCTGCGAGACCACGCCCAGCTTGGCCATGCCTTCGCCGAACACGCCGCCGCCCATGCGCATCTTCAGGCCCTTGAGGTCGTTGACGGTCTTGATCTCCTTGCGGTACCAGCCGCCCATCTGCGTGCCGGTGTTGCCGGCGCTGGCGGTCTTGAAGTTGTACTGGGCGAAGAACTCGTCCATCAGCTTGCCGCCGTTGCCGTAGAGCTTCCAGGCGGTGTTCTGGCGGGCGGTCAGGCCGAAGGGCACGGCGCAGCTGAAGGCGAAGACCGGGTCCTTGCCGGTGAAGTAGTAGGCGGCCGTCTGGGCCATCTCGATGTTGTCGCCCTGCAGCGCGTCGACCACGCCGAAGGCGGGCATCAGCTCGCCCGCGGGGTGGACGGAGATCTCGAACTTGCCGCCGGACAGCGCCTTGACGGTCTGCGACAGTTTTTCGGCGCTGCCGAAGATGGTGTCGAGCGAACGGGGAAAGCTGGAAGCCAGGCGCCAGCGCACCGCGGCCTGCGCGTGCACGGCCGGCGCGGCACCGGCAGCCAGCACGCCGGCGATGCCGGCATTCTTGATAAGGGAACGACGATCCATCTGAAAGCAACTCCGTTAGGAATGAAAAACACGAACGCGGCTCGTGGCCGCGTTCTCTGAGCGGAACAATTGTAAAAACGCCTTACAAGTGCCCCTTGCGGGTTTTCCCTGCGCACGGTGGACGCACGCGCGGCAATGCGCACGGCGTCACGCCCTGTCTTCGGGAAAACGCGTTTCGATGGCCGCCCGGATGCCCTGCGCATCCAGGCCCACGCCGGCCAGCAGCCGGGCCGGGTCGCCATGTTCGATGAAGCGGTCGGGCAGGCCCAGTTGCAGCAGCGGCATGGCGATGCCGGCGGCCTGCAGCGCCTCGGCCACCGCGCTGCCGGCGCCGCCCATCACCGCGCCCTCCTCGACCGTGACCAGCGCCTCGTGCGTGGCGGCGATCTGCTTGAGCAGTTCCAGGTCCAACGGCTTGGCCCAGCGCATGTTGGCCACCGTGGCGTCCAGCGCCTCGGCCGCCTCCAGCGCCGGGTACAGCAGCGTGCCGAAGGCGAGGATGGCCACACGTCTGCCTGACTGCCGGCCCTGGCGGCGCAGCTCGCCCTTGCCGAAGGGCAGCGCATCGAGCGTGAGCGGCGGCTCCTTGCCGACGCCGGCGCCGCGCGGATAGCGCACCGCCACCGGGTGGCTCTGCGCATAGGCCGAGCTCAGCAACTGCCGGCACTCGGCTTCGTCGGCCGGGCAGGCGATGCTGATGTTGGGCACGCAGCGCAGGTAGGCGATGTCGTAGGCGCCGGCGTGCGTGGCGCCGTCCGCACCGACCAGGCCGGCGCGGTCCAGCGCGAAGACCACCGGCAGGTTCTGGATCGCCACGTCGTGGATGAGCTGGTCGTAGCCGCGCTGCAGGAAGGTGGAGTAGATCGCCACCACCGGCTTGAGCCCCTCGCAGGCCAGCCCGGCGGCGAAAGTGACGGCGTGCTGCTCGGCGATGCCCACGTCGTAGTAGCGGCCGGGAAAGCGCTGCTCGAACTCCACCAGGCCCGAGCCCTCGCGCATCGCCGGCGTGATGCCGACCAGCCGGCCGTCCTCGGCCGCCATGTCGCACAGCCACTGGCCGAAGACCTGGGTGAAGGTCTTCTTCGGCGCCGCGGCCGGCTTGACCAGGCCGACGGAGGGATCGAACTTGCCCGGCCCGTGGTAGGCCACCGGGTCGGCCTCGGCCAGCTTGTAGCCCTGGCCCTTCTTCGTCACCACGTGCAGGAACTGCGGGCCCTTGAGCTGCTTGATGTTCTCCAGCGTGGGGATGAGCGAGTCGAGGTCGTGCCCGTCGATCGGCCCGATGTAGTTGAAGCCGAACTTCTCGAACAGCGTGGCCGGCACCACCATGCCCTTGGCCTGCTGCTCGAAGCGCTTGGCGAACTCGAACAGCGGCGGCGCCGCCCGCAGCACGCTCTTGCCGACGTTCTTGGCGGCCGCGTAGAACTGGCCGCTCATGAGCTGCGCCAGGTAGCGGTTGAGCGCGCCCACCGGCGGGCTGATCGACATGTCGTTGTCGTTCAGGATGACCAGGAAGTTGATGTCGTCGTAGACGCCCGCGTTGTTGAGCGCCTCGAAGGCCATGCCGGCGGTCATCGCGCCGTCGCCGATGATCGCCACGGCGTGGCGGTCCTCGCCCTTCTGCCGCGCGGCCAGCGCCATGCCCAGCGCCGCCGAGATGCTGGTGGACGAATGGGCGGTGCCGAAGGTGTCGTAGGGGCTCTCGGCGCGCTGCGGAAAGCCCGAGATGCCGCCCTGCTGGCGCAGCGTGGGCATGCGCTCGCGCCGGCCGGTGAGGATCTTGTGCGGATAGGTCTGGTGGCCCACGTCCCACACCAGCCGGTCTTCCGGCGTGTCGAAGACGTAGTGCAGCGCGACCGTGAGCTCCACCGTGCCGAGGTTGGAGCTGAGGTGCCCGCCGGTGCGCGAGACGTTGTCGAGCACGCAGGTTCGCACCTCGTCGGCGAGCTGCTTGAGCTGCTCGCGGTCCAGTCGGCGCAGGTCGGCGGGGTCGGTGATCGTGGGAAGAAGGGGAGCCATGGATGCGTGGGGCGGTGCTTCGGCCGTTATCGGTCGCGGTCGACCACCATGTGGGCCAGCGCGCGCAGCGCGGCGGTGTCGGACAGCCGCGTGCGCGCGAGGGCGGCCAGGGCCTCGTCCAGCAGCCGGGCGGCATTGGCGCGCGCGCCGTCCAGGCCGAGCAGCGAGACATAGGTGGGCTTGTCGGCGGCGGCATCCTTGCCGGCCGTCTTGCCCAGGGTCGCGGAATCGGCGACCACGTCGAGGATGTCGTCCACCACCTGGAAGGCCAGGCCGAGGGCAGCGCCGTAGTCGCGCAGGCCGGCCAGCACTTCGGCCGGCAGCTCGCCGGCGCAGGCGGCGCCCATCTCGACGCTGCCCTGCAGCAGCGCGCCGGTCTTGAGGCGGTGCATCTCGCGCAGCTCGGCCTCGGTCAGGCGCCGGCCGACGCTGGCCAGGTCGATCGCCTGGCCGCCGGCCATGCCCTGCCCGCCCGCGGCGCGGGCCAGCAGGCGCACCAGCCGCGCCTGCACGGCGTCGGGCACGCGCTCGCCGTCGGGCACCAGCAGCTCGAAGGCCCGCGCCTGCAGCGCGTCGCCGGCCAGCAGCGCGTCGGCCTCGCCGAACTTCACGTGCACCGTGGGCTTGCCGCGGCGCAGCACGTCGTTGTCCATGCACGGCAGGTCGTCGTGCACCAGCGAATAGGCGTGGATCAATTCGACGGCGCAGGCGGCGCGCAGCGCGGCCTCCTCGACGGCCGGCGCCGGCGCGCCGGCCAGCGGCGCCACCGCCTGGCTGGCGGCCAGCACCAGCAGCGGGCGCAGGCGCTTGCCGCCATCGAGCACCGCGTAGCGCATGGCCTCGCCCAGGTGGGCCGGCGCATCGGCGCCCACCCAGCGCACCAGGGCCGCCTCGACCCTGTCGAGCTGTGGCGTCATCCAGTCGGAGAGTTCGTCCGCGCTCCAGCGCGGGGCCAGCGCGGCCGTCGTCGCCGTCATTGGCCCGACCACGCCTTCAGGCTGCCGGCGTCCAGCACCTTGATCTGATCCTCCACGGCCTGCAGCCTGTCGCGGCAGAAGGCCAGCAGCGCCGCGCCGCGCTGGTAGCTGACCAGCAGCTGGTCCAGCGGCAACTGGCCCGATTCGAGTGCGGCGACCAGTTGTTCGAGTTCCTGCACGCCCGCCTCGTAGGTGGCAGGCAGGGGCGCGGCATCGGAGCCGGCGGGAGAGGAAGGCGCCTTGGGCATGCAAAGACCGGAAAGAAACCGGTGATTCTAGAAGGCCGCACCTCAGCGCGCAGATATCTCCGGGGTACAATCCCTGCTCATTCCCGCGCCGGCCTTCGCCGGCGCAACTTTTTCCGCGGAGACGTTGGCCCTGCAGCCCGCCGGGCGGCTCAGTCGCAGGAAAGAGGCGGGGGTTCTCGGTTTTACACCTCCCTGTGGGGAGCTTGGTCAGGTCACCCATGTCTGATTTAAGTCTTCGACTGCAGCAGGCTTCGAGCCAACTTCCGGTTTCCGCGTATTTCGACGAGGCCCTGTACGCCCTCGAGATGGAGACCTTCTTCGCCAACGGCCCCCGCTACGTGGGCCACCGCCTCGCGGTGCCCGAACCCGGCAGCTACCACGCCCTGCCCCAGGAGGGCGAGGGCCGCGCCCTCGTCCATACGCCGCGCGGCGTCGAGCTGGTGTCCAACGTCTGCCGCCACCGCCAGGCCGTGATCCTGCGCGGGCGCGGCCAGCTCGATGCGCGCGCCAGCGGCCACATCGTGTGCCCGCTGCACCGCTGGACCTACAACGCCGCCGGCGCGCAGCCCACCGGCACGCTGCTGGGCGCGCCGCACTTCGCGCAGGACCCGTGCCTGAACCTCAAGACCTGGCCCCTGCGCGAGTGGAACGGTCTGCTCTTCGAGGACAACGGCCGCGACATCGCCGCCGACCTGGCGAACATGGGCCCGCGCGCCGCGCTGGACTTCACCGGCTTCCACCTCGACCGGGTGGAGATGCACGAGTGCAACTACAACTGGAAGACCTTCATCGAGGTCTACCTGGAGGACTACCACGTCGGCCCCTTCCACCCCGGCCTGGGCAACTTCGTCACCTGCGACGACCTGCGCTGGGAGTTCAAGCCCGAGTACTCGGTACAGACGGTGGGCGTGGCCAACCGCCTGGGCCGCGCCGGCAGCCCGGTGTACCAGCGCTGGCACGAGCAGCTGCTGAAGTACCGCGAGGGCCAGCCGCCCGAGTACGGCGCCATCTGGCTGACGTACTACCCGCACATCATGGTGGAGTGGTATCCGCACGTCCTCACCGTCTCCACGCTGCACCCGATGGGACCGCACAAGACCATGAACATGGTCGAGTTCTACTACCCCGAGGAGATCGCCCTCTTCGAGCGCGATTTCGTCGAGGCGCAGCAGGCCGCCTACATGGAGACCTGCATCGAGGACGACGAGATCGCCGAGCGCATGGACGCCGGCCGCAAGGCCCTGCTGGCGCGCGGCGACAGCGAGGTCGGCCCCTACCAGAGCCCGATGGAGGACGGCATGCAGCACTTCCACGAGTGGTATCGCCAGCGCCTGGCCGCGGTGTCGGGCGCGCTGCAGCGGCTGGCCGCGCCGGGTCGCCGGTGAACGGCGAGGGTTCACCTGCGCCGCGGGGCGCCTCCGGCCGGGGGCGCCCTTTTCAATTCACGGATCGTTGACCCAGGGGAGCGGGCATGCGAGGCCTGTGGATGGTGCTGTCGGCCCTGCTCTTCGCCAGCATGGGCGTGTGCGTCAAGTACGCCTCGGCGCACTTCACCAGCGCCGAGATCGTGTTCTGGCGCGGCGTGATCGGCATCGCCTTCATCGCGGTGCTGGCGCGGCGCCAGGGCGTGCCGCTGGCCACCCGCTACCCCGGCATGCATGCCTGGCGCAGCGTGATCGGCACCGCCTCGATGGGCTCGTGGTTCTACGCCATCGCCCACATCCCGCTGGCCACCGCCATGACGCTCAACTACATGAGCAGCATCTGGATCGCCGCCTTCCTGGTCGGCGGCGCGCTGCTGGCCTGGGCGCCGGTGCCCGGCCGCAACGGGCGCATGCCGCTGCCGCCCATGCAGGGATCGCTGACGCTGACCGTGGTGGCCGGCTTCGCGGGCGTGATCCTGCTGCTCAAGCCGACCACCCAGGGCACCGACGCCTTCGCCGGCATGGTGGGCCTGCTGTCGGGCATTGGCGCCGCCTTCGCCTACATGCAGGTGATGGCGCTGTCGCGCATCGGCGAGCCCGAGACGCGCACCGTCTTCTACTTCGCCGTCGGCTCCATGGTCGCTGGCGTGCTGTGGATGCTGTTCACCGGCGTGTCGGCCTGGTCGTGGCGGCATGCGGCATGGCTGGTGCCGGTGGGCGTGCTGGCGGCCCTGGGCCAGCTGTGCCTGACCTACGCCTACGCCAGCGCCCACACGCCTGCCGCCACGCTGGTGGTGGCCAACCTGCAGTATTCGGGCATCGTGTTCGCGGCGATGTACAGCGTGCTGCTGTTCGGCGACCGCATCGACGCGGCCGGCTGGGCAGGCATCGCGCTGATCATCGGCAGCGGCGTCGCCGCCACCGTGCTGCGCCAGCGGGCCGTGCCGAAAGCGCCTGCCGAGGAGCACTGAGGCGCCGGCCGCGTGCACGGGGCGCCGAGTGCCCGCACAATGGTCGCTTGCCTTTCCTTGCGCGCGCCATGACGACCTACAGCACCCTCATCACCGCCGACGAACTCCAGGCCCTGATGGACGCCAAGGCGAAGCTGATGGTGTTCGACTGCAGCTTCGACCTGATGAAGCCCGAGGCGGGCGCCGCGCAGTACCGCGAGGCGCACATCCCCGGCGCCGTCTACGCCCACCTCGACGCCGACCTGAGCGCCAGGCACGGCGCGCCCGGCCCCGACGGCCGGGTGATCGTGGCGCACGAGGCCGACCGTCCGGCGTCCGGCGGCCGCCATCCGCTGCCCAGCCGCGAGAAGTTCGCGGCCTGGCTGTCCTCCGTCGGCTTCGCCGGCGACATGCAGGCCGTCGTGTACGACCGCAACGGCGCCAACTACTGCGGCCGCCTGTGGTGGATGCTGCAGTGGATGGGCCACGAGGCCGCAGCCGTGCTCGACGGCGGCCTGCAGGCCTGGCAGGCCGCGGGCCGGCCGGTGGCCTCCGGCGACGAGCCGGCGCACTTCCAGTCCCACTTCGAGCCCGGCCCGCCGCGCGTGGTGCTGGTGGACACGTGCACCGTCGCCGCCCGCCTGGACGACCCGGCGCAGACACTGATCGATGCCCGCGCTGCACCCCGTTACCGCGGCGAGGTGGAACCTCTGGACCCGATCGCCGGTCACATCCCCGGGGCGCTGAACCGCCCCTTCTCCGACAACCTCGCGCCCGACGGCCGCTTCAAGCCCGCCGCGCAACTGCGCGCCGAGTTCGAGACGCTGCTGGGCGGCCGCGACCCCGCCACGGTGGTGCACCACTGCGGCAGCGGCGTGAGCGCAGTGCCCAACGTCCTGGCCATGCGCATCGCCGGCCTGGGCAGCACCGGCCTGTACGCAGGCAGTTGGAGCGAATGGAGCAACACGCCCGGGCTGCCGACCCGCCAGGGGGCCGAGCCCTGAGAGCCATCGACGCATGACACGCACCTTCCTACGCCGCACCCTTCTTCTTCCCTCGCTGCTGGCCCTCGGCGCCCTGATGGCGCCGGCATGGACCACAGCGCATGCCCAGGCCCGCACCCAGCACGCCCACGTGCACGGCAAGGCCGAACTGACCGTCGCGGTCGACGGCCCGGCCGTCACCATCGGCATGGAGGCGCCGCTAGACAGCCTGCTGGGCTTCGAGCGCGCGCCGCGCACCGACGTCGAGAAGAACCTGGTGGAGCAGATGGCCGCCCGCCTGCGCGCCGCCGACCACCTGTTCAAGCTCGATGCCGCCGCCGGCTGCAAGCTGGGCCCGGTGCAGCTCGACGCGCCGGTGATCGGCCTGGGCCAGGGCGAGGCGCCGAAGGACGGCCACGCCGAGCTGCAGGCCAGCTTCGCCTTCAACTGCGCCAACACCGCCAAGGTCAGGGCCATCGACACCGAGCTGTTCGAGGCCTTCCCTAACCTGCGCCAGATCGACGCCGAGATCGCGGCGCCCGACGGCCAGTTCAAGCGCAGCCTCAAACGCCCGGCCGCCCGCATCGAGTGGGGCAAGTGAGCCCGGCCGGGTCCACCGCGGTCCTGCAGGCGCACGAACTGCGCTTCACCTGGCCGGGCGCCGCGGCGCCCTGCATCGACATCGCGCAGTTCGAGGTGCGCGCTGGCGAGGCGGTGTTCCTGCACGGGCCGAGCGGCTGCGGCAAGAGCACGCTGCTGTCGCTGCTGGCCGGCGTGCTGGTGGCCGGCAGCGGCCGGGTCAGCCTGCTGGGCCAGGACTGGGCCGCGTTGGGCGGCAGCGCCCGCGACCGGCGCCGCGTGGCGCACGTGGGCTACATCTTCCAGCAGTTCAACCTGCTGCCCTACCTGAGCGTGATAGACAACGTGCTGCTGCCCTGCCGCTTCTCGGCGCGGCGGCGTGCGCAGGGCTCGCGCGCGCAAGCCGAGCAATTGCTCGCCGGCATGGGCATCGGCGCGGACCTCTGGGAGCGCAGCGCGCTGCAGCTCTCGGTGGGCCAGCAGCAGCGCGTGGCCGCCGCGCGCGCGCTGGTCGGCCGGCCCGAGGTGGTGATCGCCGACGAGCCGACCTCGGCGCTGGACGAGGACCGGCGCGAAGCCTTCCTCGACGTGCTGCTGGCGGCCTGCGCATCGCACGGCAGCGCCCTGGTCTTCGTGAGCCACGACCGGCGCATCGCCGAACGTTTCGGCCGGCACGTGCTGCTGCCCGAGATCAACCGGGCCGCGTCGGCGGCACAGGCTGCATGACCGCCCTGCTCTCGATCGCCTGGAAGAGCGCCTGGAACCGGCGCTTCACCCTCGCCCTCACTGTCTTCTCCATCGCGCTGGCCACGCTGCTGCTGCTGGGCGTGGAGCGCATCCGCACCGAGCTGCGCGAGAACTTCGCCTCGGCCGTCTCGGGCACGGACCTGATCGTCGGCGCACGCACCGGCAGCACGCAGCTGCTGCTGTACTCGGTGTTCCACATCGGCAGCGCGACCAACAACATCGGCTGGAAGAGCGTGCAGGCGCTGGAGCAGCACCCGGGCGTGGCCTGGGTGGTGCCGCTGTCGCTGGGCGACTCGCACCGCGGCTTTCCGGTGGTGGCGACCACGCCCGCCTACTTCGCGCACGTGCGGCGCGGGGGGCAGTTGCTGGATGAGGGGCAGCCTTTCTCCGGGCTTTTCGACGCCGTCATCGGCGCCGACGTGGCCGAGCAGCTCGGCTACCACGTCGGCCGGAAGATCACCCTGGCGCACGGCACCGGCGAACTCACGCCCGAGCATGCCGACAAGCCCTTCACCGTGGTCGGCATCCTCAAGCGCACCGGCACGCCGATCGACCGTACGGTGCACATCGGCCTGGAGGCGATGGAGGCGATCCACCTCGAATGGGCGGGCGGCGCGCCGATGCCGGGCCTGAAGATCCCGGCCGAGCAGGTGCGCAAGTTCGACCTGCGTCCCAAGAACGTGACGGCCGCGCTGGTGGGCCTGAAGAACCGCGCCGCCGTGTTCGCCGTGCAGCGCTGGGTGCAGACCTACCCGGAGGAGCCGCTGATGGCGATCCTCCCCGGCGTCGCGCTGGACGAGCTGTGGCAGGTGATCGGCGTGGGCGAGAAGGCGCTGCTGGCGCTGTCGGGCCTGGTCGGCATCGTCAGCCTGGCCGGGCTGGTGTCGGTGGTGATGGCGGGGCTGAACGAGCGCCGCCGTGAACTGGCGGTGCTTCGCGCGGTGGGCGCGGGCGCGCGCCACGTGCTGGCGCTGCTGGCGCTGGAAGGCGCCATCGTCACCGTGCTGGGCGTGGCCCTGGGCACGCTGCTGGCGGCGCTGGGTATCGCCGCGCTGGGACCATGGCTGCAGGCCCACTATGG
>Ga0222428_100558_pt1 | contig 11572 bp, 15 predicted proteins | sample 2B5Ametagenome_FD_182471 | JGI IMG/M metagenome (GOLD analysis project Ga0222428, IMG submission 182471) | Enriched microbial communities from leaf-cutter ant dump, University of Wisconsin, Madison, United States - 2B5A (version 2) | ecosystem: Environmental > Terrestrial > Nest > Insects nest >...
GGGCGCGTCGTCGGTCACGTCGCGCTGTCGCCAGTAACGATCACCCATGAGCACAGGCGAAAGACCGAGGGCTGGTATGGGTTGCAGGTCGGCTTGTCGGTGACGAGCTTCCAGCGCTTTTCCTCGACCAGCGGCTTCAATGCTTCTTCTGCAGCGGCAAAGAACACCGTTGTTGCCCTGCTGGGACGCTTCGTCTGGGAGACGAAACTCAACGGCAGATAACAACCATCATCGACATCCGCCTGCTGGGGCCGCTGTGCCGGACCATTCAAAGTCTTGTACGCCCACGATCCTTGCGTGAAGAAACGCGGCTGCGGCACGTCTTCCGTGTACCCACGTTCGCGCAGCACGCGCGGAATTCCGGTGCGGAGGCAGTTCCTGACATCATTTCGGGCGCTGGCGATCCCCGCTCGTTGCGCGGGCGACAGATCCAACTCGTCATGCATGCAGGATTCGTCATCGACGGTGGTAAAGAAAAGCGGGCTCAGATTCAGCATGCGGCCTCCGGCACATTCTTGTTAGGGCCGTGATAGAAGGTGGGTGCGCCGGCCTGATGCGCTCGAAACGGTTGGAAAAGAGGGTCGCCAAGCGCGCGCTGCGCTGCATGATTGCCGCGATCCTTCAGCGTATTCGTGGCACCGATGGAAACCCGGTCCAGCGCCTTTACGTCCTTGCTTTGATCGGGCGTGGCCTTGTCGTCGATCTGGAAGTAGTTGCTGCCCAAGGACTGTCGTAGCATGTAGTCCACCGACGACTCCTGGGCGGAGATCACGAGGTCGAAGAGCCCCCCGCGCCACTTACCGAATCCGCGGTCGAGGCTGGCGCCACCGCGGACCGTTGCACCGATCGTCATCGTGCCGATGGACAGCACCCTAACCAGGGCATTCTGTTTCGGCGCGAGGAACGTATTGACCTCATGCAGCCCGAACAGTCCGGGCGCGTTGCCAACCAGACCTCCATCCGCAAAGACGCCGCGGTCGTTACGCGCCAGCGGAAAGTACACAGGCGCAGCGGCGGTCGCCAACGCCACATCCACGATCCTCATGCGGTGGTCCATCTCAAATGAGGGATGGTGAGGCGTTTTGAAGAACTGGCCACGCCCTGTCGAGTAGTTGACGGCTGGCACGAGAACGCGGTGCTTCAAGTTGCCGATCGTGGCGTCTTGAAAGCGCTCGGTCAGCACGCCCCGCAACCCTGCGGAGTCGTGCTTGGCGGTCAACCAGAAGCCCAGAAGGCGCCGAGCGAGACTTCGGCAACCAAAGATGCGGGAGCCCTGTCCTTCGAACAAGGCTTTGAGTTCAATGGCAGGGATTTCTGCGGCCAGCCCCAAGGCCAGCATCCCGCCTGCAGAGGTGCCGCAGATCAGGTCGAAGTGCGAAGCGATTGGGCGGCCCAGCACGGCTTCACCCTGTTGCACAGCGCCCGGAGGTCGTCGGGGGTGACTTCCTTCAGCTTCCGGTTCTGGAAGACCGGCAGGATGTCGCGGTCGATGATGTGCTTGCGCATCGCCCGGGTGCTGTCAGCCATGCGGGCATCGGCCAGCCAGCGTTCCGTCATCTCGCCGAAAGTCTTGGCGGCCGTCAGCCGCCGCTTGGCCCGCTGCTTCTCCAGCGCAGGGGATTCGCCTTGAGCAACCGACCGCTTGGCATCGAGCAGTCGCTCTCGGGCCATGGCCAGCGACATGCCGGCCGGCCCGTACCGTCCGAGCGTGAGCGTCTCGCGGCGCCCGTTGAGACGGTAGTCGTAGCGGAAGGTGATGGTACCGGCGGTCGATACCGCCACGTACATGCCATCGCGGTCAAAAACCTTATAAATCTTGGACTTAGGCTTGAGATTGCGCAGTGCTGTGTCGGTGAGCATTGAGGGTGTTCCTCCTGTTCGTGACGGCTTTTACCGTCAGGGACCTGGAGACCCGTTGATGCTCGGAAAGCCGCATGAAACAAGCTTTCCTCAAGAGTTTTTTACCGTCAAAGACCGGTTCGGTCTCAATAGTAAACAGGAAGGTCTGGATCCGACCTCCGGGGGCTTACCGTCAGTTCTGTCGCCGACCCGTTCTGCTGGCCGGCGATAGCCACCGATAGAAAAAGCAACTTATACATTTAAAATCAACAAGTTAAGTCACTTCTACCGATACCTGGCGATAGCCTCCGAAAGACGCTCCGTCATTCCCACTCTATCATCAACAATCACAAAAACAACTTTAAAATCAAATAGTTATGGATTGCGTGACGATTGATGCCATGTTAAATACCACGTGCAGGTCATGAGAGTGAACATGGCTTGGCCTGGAGGCGATTGACGGCCTCGGCCAACGTCTCGCCGGGCCGCCACCCAAACAACTCGCGGATGCTCGCCGTTCGCGCATGGCCCGGCATTTCGAACTCGTAACCGGCGGCGGTCAACTCCGCCTCCACGTCCTCAGTAATGAAGAACGGCTCAGCTTGATTGTCCTGGTGCAGTTTTGTCATCTCATGTCCTCCGGCGTGCGTCCTGGCTATCGGCCTTCATACCTTGTCAGCTAAAACAATGCGGGTTGCGGTTTCTGCCCATTGCCTGAGCTCCTGGCCGAGACGGTCTCGATTGGTTTGCCCAGCAGCAGGAAGTCCGGGATACCGAGAGGCGGCACGGTCTTCAGCATGCCATCCGTGTCGTCTTTAAGCTTCTCCCGCAACTCCATCAGAAGCCTGCCTAGGACGTTCTGCCCAATTAGGGTGTCACCGGCCTCATCCGCCAACTTGGCCCCCCAATAGTCGTCCTTGCGTGACTGCTCGACGATCGGCCGATCGCGCGTGGCCAGCAGAAGCCGACCGAACTCTGCGTAATTCTGCGCAAGCTTCACACGGAGACACCAACGCATAACCTTGTATCTGACCTCGTCCCAATCCGACCTTGAGTCCTTGCGATGCGGCTTGCTCTTCATCTTGGCGGTCATCGGGCTATGCTGCCCGATGATTTCCCGCTGGACTTCCGGCATGTGGGGAAAGCGGCATGCCTGATAAAGAGCCTCCGTCGTCAGGATACGGACGCCGTTGATCTGTAAGGGGTACCCCGAGGCCATGTTGGACAGGCCGCCGAAGTCCTCCTTCGTCTTGTAGACGACAACGACCTCGCTGCGGACATAGGTCCGCAGGAGGTTGTTCTCAGGTTGATCGGTGCTAGAGCGTGAGGTCATCGAAGATGTTCCTCGCGGAGGAATAGCCCTCACGCTGTAGCAGCGGATACCAGTGCAGGGCGCCCGAGGTCGCCTCCGGATCTCCCCACCACATTGCAAGCGGGCAGTTGTTCGGGCAGTTCCGGTAGGTGACGATCATCGAGCCAAAGCCCAGGCCGAACGGGCTGAAACCTAGAGGGCGCATGGACTGCTTCGGGTTCTCGCTCATCGCCCTGATCTTGGCGCCGGCGATAAGGAACTCACTCTCCAAGACCTGGCGGCCCGCTTCCGAGGAGAACGGTTGGATCGCTGCTGCGCTCGGCTGCCGAGGCTCGAAGGGAAACTTCGCCGGCAGGGCCATGTATGCCTGAACCTCGGCCACGTTTGGAGCCGCCGTGGGCCAGAGCACTCCCGAACTGTTCTTGTACCACTTGCGGTTCTCAATCTCGAGGGCACGCCAATACTTGACAGCGATCTTCTTCCTCGACTGCGCGATCACGGCCTTGAGCCTCTTATCGACTAGGTACGAGCCTCCCGAGTGAAGGGCAGCAACGATGACATGGACCGTGGCCGATTGAGGTGCATCGTTGACGATCCACGGCTCGAGGTCATTGCCCACGCGGTTGCCGCTGAACATGACGTCGTCGAGATAGATGAAGTCGCCGCCAGCCTCTCCGCAGTTATCCAGGTCGAGGCTACATTCATCTGCAAGGCACTTCGAGAAGAGCTTAAGCATCTCCTTCTGGCTCTGCCCGTTCTGCTGGATGTTCAGGAAGTTCGCTGACGACCAGTACGCCGAAGGGTCGTCCCCGGCCAATTTCTGGTTGGTAACGAGGGCGCGTAGGAAGTCCTTCACGTTCTTTCGCGTGAAGAAGGTCTGTTTGATGACGTGCTCGAACTCGCGCAGGAACGGCAACTGCTGAGCGGGCGTGAACTGATGAAGCCAACGATCGACGTGCTCCGGCGTCGGCTCGGGGAGGTCCCCTTTTCGGTAGGTCCTGATCTCGTTCGCGACGGAAGCGAGCAGGTCATCACGTTCGCTCATTTCTAGCCCCTGTTATCCACTGATTCTGTGCGGCGATTTTGGTCCGCCAAGCGATTCTGAATGAAACCTCATTTGGAGGCAGCAACCTGGACCGACACCTTGGCCACGCTGTATAGCTCAACGCAACCACCTACCGCTTGCTCAGGGTTAAATAAGGCGAGATTGATGCCGTCACTCACCGAACTTCGATAAACGACACCATCGAAGCCGCTCTTCTTGATGAACTCGCAGAGATATTGACTTGGAATATAGTCAATCGCTGCCCCTGCCGGCTGAACTGGACGCGTCAGCTCCTCACCTAAACGCTCAAGAAAAGGCAAATCGGCACGCAACTGGCCTATCTCGCTCGCGTCGGTCAAGATAAATGGAGACACGAGCTTACGTGGATTGCGTAAATCCACAGCTTTGACTTCTGGAACCCTGAAATCGGCGACACAAGCAAACTCGCCAGTATGTGGCCTAATCTCAGCCACAGCCGTATCTGGAAGCGACCCTAGGTAAAGGTAAGGAATACCGGCCGGATTGGCCCTACCATGTGAGGAACGCCGCTTCGGCGGCGCCCCCATTTGTTCGATTGGGAAAACATCGTCGTCGGTGCGAATTCGAGCGCGATACCACTGCTGCGGTAACTTCTGGCCAAGCAGCATGTCGAGCAGTTGGCGGAGACGATCTAAGTCAATAGCAACATCGAGAAACCAGCGGTTGCCATACATCATCTCGTCGCGCAACATATCCCATTGCGCGAGACCTTCACTGATATAGCTCGCCGACGGTACAAAGTTGCGCCGAACAATTTCACCATCGTCAAGTATCTCGCCGAGAAGCTCTTTCGCATGGGCGATGTCCATGCGCTGATGACTGAAAAGCTGCCAGTCATCTTTCATCCATTCGACCAGCAGCTTCCCATCTTCACTCGGTTCATAGACATTGACTAGTAGCTCGAAATAGTTGGCAAGCCTGCTTGGCTCAACGAGTTGGGTATCCGTGGTCCCACAGAAGTCGCATACCCCATGACCAGGATTAAGCGAAGGAAAAAGTTGATCACGCAAGGCGTGATCGTCGAAGCATTCCGGGCAACAAAAACGCTTTGCCATGCAACTGGCTCAGTCGACATAAGCAGCAAGCGTCTCGATGTGATGTTTCATCGAGAGCTTTTTGACGTAACCAAGACCAGGGAAATGACCTTTGGCGTGGAATTCCCGAAACTCCTTGATCGCTTCGGTCTCAAGAATGTGAGAGGTTCCACTGTCCAACTTTGCTATCAACTTCGCCAACGCCTGCGCGAACTTGCCGGCAGGGTCAGTCGGCGTGTCCCTCGTGTCCGAGACAAAGTGATAGACATACATGACATCGTCCTTGTCAGGATCAATGAAAGTCAGGTGAATTGCGACAGCATAGGCAGGACCTCCACCCTCGCTATAGACGTCGCCAACGATCAGGAAATCCCCAAAACCCACCATGCCGAGATCACCATAGGTAACGTGGAGATCAGAAAATTCCTCCATTGGAGGGTAATCGGCATTGCGCAGTCGTTTAAATCCGTCACGCACTAGAATGCGGGTGCTCTGGTCATAGTGTTTCCGGTAAAGAAGCTTGGCATGATCTTCGATGAAAACGTTAGTGAGACCGGGCATGCCGTCTTCCAGCTTTGCCGCCAAGGCCTTGGGATCGGTGAAGCCTGCGTGGACTAGAACAGGGTGATGATCAGCATGTTGGTGATAGCACGTCATGACTTCGTCAACTGTCATGTCACTACGCAGTAGGATGCCAGCTAAAATATTGCCACCGCTCTTGAAATCTTCTTGTAGGAGACCGGTGATGCTCGCCCCGTCCTCCTGATGATCGCCGTGGTAGGGATTCACGATAACAATTGCACGTCCACCAGCGTCGCATACCGTCTTTAACGTCTTCTTAAGCCCGCCGAGCGACTCGCGGACAGGTTCAATCACGGGCACGAAATTTTTCTTGGCGAGCAACTCGGCCATTTCGCGAATCGTGATGAGCTCGAATTGTTTTCCGCGAAAATAGGGATGGTACATACGTGGGTCAGCTCCAAGTCATGGCCACGCGCAACGGGGTGGCTGTAGCGTCAATCAGCCTCGAATGATCAGAACGAGGTACCGATACCGACAACGCCGCAGCCAGTAAGGATTTAGGCAATCGGTCGACAAAGCCGCCGAGTGGTGCAAGGTCACGCGTCCGCTTGAGCGTCCGCACCATCTCCGCATGTACCGCAATTGGGTCAAGCATGGCAAAGAGGTCACGCATCGCCGTATGCTTCCGTGTATTGGGAACCTCCGGTACCGCAACACCCATCGCCCGCAAAATTGAGATACCTTCGGCCATACGTAACGACTCGAACACAGTCACCGGACAGATTCGCTCCGGACGGTCTGCTGCTTCGCGCACTGATGTAATCCGGTAGCGCTTGGAAAGACACATCACTCCTACATCGTCAGGAATCGTATTCAGTACACCGTCGATATGGCTTTCGCTCGCGATTACATTCACTTTGGCGAAAACCCGCTTGTAGTTCTCGACCTGGTTGACAAGCCGCGCAAGAGAATCCCGCTCCGACTTGATCTCATAGACGGTCGCAGTACCGTTCAAGATGACGAGATCAGCTTTGCAGCTACCAACGCGAAACTCATTAAGCATTGAGGCAGTGCGGAGCGAATGTGTTCCCATCAGCACTTTCTGACTGATCGCTGCTCGATAGATATATTCGTCACGATGCCCCGCGATTTTCAGAATATTGAACGCGGAATCGAAAGTATCACCGACAGTCGCGCACGGCCCAACACGCTCGATCAAATCAGTTTGCCCGAGCAATCGACGGAACAAGCCGGACCGTCCCTTCTTCGCCATTTCACGGAAAACTGTGGCGGAGAACAGCCGAGTCAAGGCGGAAAGTTGTGCTGCGCTGTAGATACTCATTCCTCCACCAGTGCCGTGCAGGTTTCCATTGTAGGCATCCTGTGTCCTCATTACCTGGGAGCGACGACGCCCACGTGCTTATACAAGGTTGTTCGAGACACGCCATAACGACGAGCAACGTCGGCCACCTGAATGCCAGGGTCGCGCAACAACACCTTGATTTCACGCACCTGCTGTTCGTCCAGTTTCGGTCTCCGACCACCGGCCCGGCCTCTTGCGCGAGCGGCAGCAAGCCCGGCTTGCGTGCGCTCCCGAATCAAGCCGCGCTCGAACTCGGCCAATGCCGCGAACACGTGGAAAACCAACCTACCCGCCGCGCTGCCCGTCTCGATCCTCTCCGTCAAACTCTCAAAGCCCACGCCTTGCCGCTCAAGATCGGCCACGATCTGCACCAAGTCGGGCAAACTGCGGCCAAGCCGATCCAGCCGCCAGACGACAAGGGTGTCCCCAGCCCGCAGAGCCTTTCGGCACTGTTCAAGCTCCGGGCGGGCTGCGCTCTTACCGCTGGCCGCTTCCTCGTAGATCGCGCTGCACCCTGCCCGCGTGAGCGCGTCGCGCTGCAGGTCCAAATGCTGGTCATCGGTCGATACGCGGGCGTACCCTATACGTTGATTCATTGACGCAATCAGGACATTGAAAAATTGACGGGTATATTAACATTCATCGACGACTTTGGCGATCCGAAAACGGCACACTACGGAGTGTCTAGAAAACCACCATTTGATGAACACCACGCCAGAGTGATGAGCATGCCCACGTGCGCCGGCTGTGCGCCAGATAGATAGCTGCCCGTTCCTGGTTGTGGCGCTCGTGGATCGCCGCCAGATCGGCGCGCAGTGCCGCGCTGGCCTGGCCGTACAGCAGTCGCTTGGTCAGCCGGCCATCGGTCAGGTGCTTGATCGCCGCCCGCCTCATCGCCGCCGCCTTCTTGGTGTTCTCCACGGCCTTGTCTTTCTGGCGCTTCGCCTCGGCCAGTGCGCCGGCCCTGGTCGCCGTGAGGCCCTGCTGTGCGTCCTTGTACCGGGCGTAAAGCTCAGTCGTGTCCAGCCCACCACGCAAGCGCATCGGCTGGCCCTTCTGATAGCCGCGCCGCGTCGGCACGGCCTGATGCTCGGGCGAAGCCTCGAAGACCCCGAAACGCTTCTCCAGCGCCGACTTGGACAGGTCACGGGCGACGGTGCTGGCCTTGATCGTGGTGCCGTCACCGGCTTCGATGACCAAGCCATTGCCTCGGGCGCGCAACGTCAGGCCGTTCTCACGCATGACCTGGTGCAGTTCGGCCCAACTCGCCGCACTCTTGATCTCGGCCAAGCATTCACGTTTGATCCAGCCGGACAGGCTTTCTTGGCCGGAATGCCGCTCCATGTCGGCGGCCCGCCCCTCCGCACCGCGCCGGCGCGGCTCGTGGTTGTCGCGCTCCAGGCCGTAGTCGCGCTCCAAGGTCGTGCAGAGTTCCGCCAGCGCCCGGTGCGAGTAGTACGGCTCGTGCATCGTGTGCCGCGTCGGGTGAATCTTGTTGATGGCGATGTGGATATGCAGGTTATCGGTGTCGTTGTGGACGGCACTGATGCGCTGATGCTCGCCATAGCCCATCCTTGCTCTGCGCGTCGGTGAGGTAGTTCACCAATCCGGCGAAATCGGATTTGCCCAGCGAGCGCATCGGCACGTGTTTGGCGATCATGGCCGGCCCGCCAGCGTTTTAGCGGCTAAAAAAATCATGCCCCCGCCTTCGGCTGCACCACGGATTTCATGAGGCGGCTCATTTCGTCCTGGTTGGCTTCGATCCGGCCCAGCAACGCCAAAATGGTCGCCGCGCTGAATTTCGCCGTGCGCGCATCATCGGTCAGCCAAAGCTTGAGCAAGCCGCCAAGGCGGCCAAGGTCGCCGTTGACGCGCACCAGCTCGCGCACGTGCTGATAGTCCATGACCCCCTTGACCTGGTAGCCCTGGCCCACGTCGCGCAGATAGCGCGCCACGCTGACGCCGGCCCGCTTGGCGTTCGCCTCGATCTCGGCTCGCTCTTCAGGCAGGCAATAGACCTTGATGGGCGGACTGCCCTTCCTCGTCACCTTGTTCTCGTTGGCCTCCATCTTGGCGTCCTCATGTCGTTGCCGGCGGTCGCCGGATGCCTCGCAGAGCAGGATGCCCGTTGAGCGCCGTAGGCGCGAATAAGGGAAAGTGAAGAGGAACACCGCGCCTGCGCGGTGGGCCTACTTCACACATCCTGCCCGCATCACCACCGTGTTTTCTGCACGTATGCAGCTTGGAATCTGTCGCTATTTCTCTGTTATTGACATGCGATTGCTCCGCAATCGCTACGGAAGCGGCAGAGTCGCGCCGCAATCGTGAAAAGTCTCTATGGAATCGCGACAAAAACGAACTTTCCAGCCGGATGCCCTTCTCTTTCCACCGCACCAAACCAGCACTTTCCTTGCGCTTTCCTCGCACTGGAGAAAAACTAAGTTGAACGCCAAGGGAAAGGTCCGGTCGGCGCCCCTCAAGTGTCAATGAACCGCTATCGTTTTCGATGACATGCGAAGCCGCGTGACTGCCAGCACACCGGTCAGCAGAGATTTGCTCGGTCTTGGTAACGCAGGCCGGCGATCCTGCAGCCGCCCCGCTCTGTTGATGTTGACACTTGAGGGGCGGCTTTGGCGCAGCCCGTGAAACTCGGTGACCTGCAGCCGCCTCCCTTTCCCTCCTGGCGTTCAACCATCGGCCCCTGGCCGATTGAGCGTGCCCACTAAGGCTTGATCGACAAGGAGCAAGCGCCCGCCTCAAGCGGGCGGTGGCACCGCCTGGATATCCTGAAATATCCTGAATATCCTGCCAAAACCGCAAAATATCGGGCCGCTGTGGCACGTTTCCGGGCCGCTGTGACACGCCCTCGGGCCGGTGTGGCACGCTATCGGGCCGCTGTGACACGCTTTACCCTATCTGTGGCATCTATTTCGATGCCGATTTCGATCAACCCGGCGGCATCGTCCTTCAACCGCCGCCGATAATTTCGCAGCGTCATGCTGTTGACTGCCCCACCTCCCACGGCACGAATCAAGGAGTCCAGGTACCAGCCTCCAGCCGGGTCGTATCTGTGGGTGAGCACATGCCGCGCAAGAGCCTGGCTGATTCCGTGTTGCAGCCGGGCAATCGGGGCCGGCGGGTAGTACAACGACAAATCCCTTTCCAGCAACATCACCAATGCGACGCCCAGTCGGACGCGCCACAAATGACGCTCGCCGCCAGTTAGCGGATCGTGGCGGGTCATGGGTGACGGGATAACGTGGTCAATCAGGCCGCCGATGATGCTGTCAGCGCTCGGTCGCGCGGCTCGAATTTGGCGATGGACGTTGGGCGCACAAGCTCCGCCGGGTTCTCGACCTTCTGGCCGCGCTCGATGGCCCAGCGATAGACCTGCATCACCACTTCGCGGACATGCACTGCCGTTGCCGGCGCGCCGCGCTCCACGATGGCATCGGTCAGTGCCCGCAAGTCCTCGTGGGTGATCTCCACCAGTTTCTGATTGCCGAATTTCGGCCTCAAGTCTCGCTCGTAAACTGAGCGGCGCATGTCGCGGGTGGAATCGGCCATCTGGTAGCCGCGCAGCCACTTTTCTGCCCAGGCTCCAAACGTCTCCGCATCCTTGACGCGGGCCTTGTCTCGCGCCTTTTCCTTGGCAGGCGACTTCCCGGCCGCGATCATCTTCTTGGCCTCGCCCAGCCGCTCGCGGGCCTCGGCCAGCGTGATGCCACCTACGCCATAGCGGCCGAAGGTGATGGTCTCCTGGCGGCCGTGGATCGAGTAGTTGTAGCGGAACGAGATCGCCCCAGCCGGCGTGACGGCCACATAGAGGCCGTCACGGTCGTTCTCCTTGTAGAGCTTGTCCCTCGGCTTGAGGTTGCGCAGCTTGGTATCGGTCAGCATGGTTCTCGCCCTGGTTAGGCTCAAATACCATGATCGAAAATCAGTCCAATCCTGGCGTAAAAACACAATGAAATCATTGCACTACGTCAGATCAATACCATGATCTCTAGAAGGGTAGCTATATGGTATCGATGGCACCTCATGGCATCGAAGCATTCAATGCCATTCATCATGCCATGAAAAAATGGTGCTTGGCGATGCCAGAGATTGCCAGCCGGTGTCGAATGAAAACACAAAAAAGCCCGCAATGACGCGGGCTTAGGTATGTTCTCCTGCTACCAGGTGCCAGCCGGTGCCAGACGCAAAATCACTCCCACTCGATCGTCGCCGGCGGCTTGCTGCTCACGTCGTAGGTCACCCGGTTGATCCCGCGCACCTCGTTGATGATGCGGCCCGACACCTTCTTCAGCAGCCCATAGGGCAGCTCCGCCCAGTCGGCCGTCATGAAGTCGCTGGTCTGCACGGCGCGCAGCGCCACCACGTAGTCGTAGGTGCGGCCGTCGCCCATCACGCCCACG
>Ga0222428_100559_pt1 | contig 11521 bp, 10 predicted proteins | sample 2B5Ametagenome_FD_182471 | JGI IMG/M metagenome (GOLD analysis project Ga0222428, IMG submission 182471) | Enriched microbial communities from leaf-cutter ant dump, University of Wisconsin, Madison, United States - 2B5A (version 2) | ecosystem: Environmental > Terrestrial > Nest > Insects nest >...
CGCCACGCTGGTGATGATCGCCTCACCCAGCCGCGACGACGTCAACGCCTACGCCGACCTGCGCCAGGAGCTGGAAGGCCTGTGCGGCGCCATCAACGGCGACTTCGGCGACCTGGACTGGATGCCGCTGCGCTACATCCACCGCACCGTGGCGCGCAAGCGCGTGCCCGGCCTGTGCCGCGCGTCGCGCGTGGGGCTGGTCACGCCGCTGCGCGACGGCATGAACCTGGTGGCCAAGGAATACGTGGTCTCGCAAAACCCCGAAGACCCCGGCGTGCTCGTGCTCTCGCGCTTCGCCGGCGCGGCCGAGCAGCTGCGCGACGCGCTGCTGGTCAACCCCTACGACACGCAGGGCATGGCCGAGGCCATCCAAACCGCGCTGCGCATGCCCTTGGCCGAGCGGCAGGCGCGGCACCAGCGGCTGATGGAATGCATCAGCGAACACGACGTGCACTGGTGGCGACGCAACTTCCTGCGCGCGCTGGAAGGGGAAGAACAGGAATAGAAGCCAAATCGGCCTCCAGCGCTTATCCAGCAAGCGCAAGCAGCTATTCTTTTTGAATACCCGCACCGAGCAGCGCCAGCGCCGCGTAATCGCCCACGCGGTCGCCCAGCCCTGCGCGCACCAGTTCCACGCCCTCGGTCAGCGCGGGAAAGTAGCGCGCCAGCTCCTGGCGCAGCAGCGGCAGCAGCAGCGCCTCGTGGTGCAGGAACACCGCGCCGCCCAGGCTGATGCGCTGCAGGTCGAGCGTGGCCACCAGGTTGTAGAGCAACCTCCCCATGAGCACGCACAGCCCCCGCACTTCATGGAGGGCCGCCGCATCCCCCGCGCCCGCCGCCCGCAGCAGCGCCGGCGCATCCACGCCCAGCCGGCGCGGGAGCGCGTTGCCCGCGACCAGCGACTCCACGTCGCCCCGGTTGCCGCAGCCGCACACCGCGGGCTCGCCCGCCACGTCGCCCACGAAGGAATGCCCCGCATGCCCCGCGTTGCCGTTCTTGCCCTGCAGCACGCGCCCGTCCACGCACAGGCCCACGCCGATGCCGGTGCTCCAGGTCACGTAGGCGCAGTCGGTCGCGCCGCGCAACGCGCCCCAGCGACGCTCGGCCTGCAGCGCGGCCACGGCGTCGTTGGCGATGTGCACGTGCGCGCCCAGCGCCTGCGCGAGGGGTGCCTGTAGCGGCACGCGCGTCCAGTCGTTGTCCAGGCCGCGGGCCGCGCCGGCCAGGCCGCCGCAGATGTTGGGGTTGCTCACCTCCACCATGCCGTCGACGCGCACGAACGGCCCGCACGATGCGACACCCACCGCCGCCACGTCGCCCCGCCCCAGGCCGCGTTCAGCGCAGGCCGCGTCCAGCAGGCGCAGCACCTGGTGCGCGAGCGCGTCGGGCGCGCCGGTCTTCACTGTGGGCTCGGCGAGACGCGCGAGCAGCGCCGGGGGACCATCGGAGTCGGAAAGTAAGGCCAGGCACACGGCGACCTTGGTGCCGCCGATGTCCACACCGGCCAGCACAGGGGAATCGGGAAGCTGCGACATGCCCCCATCATCGCGCACGGCCCGCGCGGGCGGTGCAGGACAAGGGCTTTTCAAAATGCATAGCTGCCCGCGCTTGCTGGACAAGCGCTAGCGGCCGAAAACACTCACAGCCACTTGACCAGCAGGCTGAGCAGGAAGCTCAGCAGCACCGTGCTGGCCAGCGGAATGAACCAGTCGCGTCCGAAAAGGCGGAAGTGGAAATCCCCCGGCAGCCGGCCCAGCCCCAGGCGGCGCAGCCAGGGCGTGAGCCCGTTGATGAGCACCAGGGCGAGGAAGACGACGATGAGCCAGCGCAGCATGGGGCCAAGTGTAGGATGCCCCGCCATGCGATTGCGCCATATCGAGGTCTTCAACGCCATCATGCTCACCGGCAGCGTGAGCGCCGCGGCACGCATGATCAACGTGACCCAGCCGGCCGTGAGCCGCACGCTGCAGCACGCGGAGCTGCAGCTCGGCTTCGCGCTGTTCCAGCGCGTGGGCGGGCGGCTGCAGCCCACGTCCGAGGCGCGCACGCTGCACCCGCACATCGAGCGGCTGTTCGCCCAGCTCGACGAGGTGCAGCGCCTGTCGGCCAGCCTCAAGGCCGGGCGCGGCCGGGGCACGCTGCGCGTGCTCACGGTGCTGGGGCTGAGCTACGAGGTGTTCCCGCGCGCCATGCAGCTCTTTCGCGAGAAGCACCCGCGCGTGGTGGTGCACCACCAGGCGCTGCACTCGCCGCAGATCGTCTCGGCACTGGCGCTGCAGGAAGCCGACGCGGGCTACGTCTTCGTCGCCACCAGCCACCCGGCCCTGGTGCAGGAGCGCCTGGCCGAGCGGCGCGTGATGTGCATCGCGCCCAAGGGCCTGCTGCCCGCGCGGGTGCTGCGCGCGGGCAGCATCCAGTTGCAGCAGCTCGCGGGCCTGCCCCTGATCGCACTGGACGGGCGCGACCCGCTGGGCATGGTGCTGGACCATGCGCTGCGCGGCCAGGACGCGGGGCTGAACGAGGTGATGTCGGTGCAGACCTACCACGTGGCCCTGGCGCTGGCGCACCACGGCGTGGGCGTGGCCCTGGTGGAGGGCTGCACGGCCGCGTCGGCCGACCGCACCCGGGTGGACGTGCTGGCGGTGGAGCCCGCCATCGCCACCACGGTGCACGCGCTGCGGCCGGCGGCGCATCCGCAGTCGGTGGCGGCGCGCGCGTTCACGCGCTGCATGCAGCAGGCGCTGCAGCAGATCCCGTGATCGCGGCCGCCACGCGCCGCGCGCTGCCGAAGGCCAGCGTGAAGCCCAGCGCGCCATGGCCCGTGTTCATGAACAGGTTGGCCGGCCCCTGCGGCAGCCGGCCCAGCACCGGCTCAGCCGTGGGCGTGGCGGGGCGCAGGCCGGCCCAGGGCTCGGCCCGCGCGTAGTCGCCGCCCTGCGGGAACACGTCGCGCGCCGTGGCCTGCAGCGCGGCGATGCGCGCGGGCGCGATGGAGAGGTCTTCGCCCGTCAGCTCGGCCATGCCCGCCACGCGCAGGCGGTCACCCAGCCGCGCGAACACCACCTTGCGCGCCGCGTCGGTCACGCTCACCACGGGCGCAGCGCCCGGCTGCACACTGGCCGCGGCGGTGATGCTGTAGCCCTTGAGCGGGTAGACCGGCACCCGCCAGGCCGCGCCCAGCCCGAGCGGGCTTAGCAGCGCGGGCGAGCCCGTGCCCAGCGCGAGCACGAAGGCGTCGGCCTGCAGCGCCGTGCCGTCCGCCATTTGCGCGGCCGCCACGCGGCCGCCATGCATGCGCAGGCGGTTCACCTCGCCGCGCACGAACGCCACGCCGCGCGCGCGCAGCAGGCGCTCCAGCGCCTGGCAGACCTTGTGGCAGTCGGCCGCGCATTCGCCTGGCGTGTGGATGCCGCCCGCGATGCGCGGCGCGTAGTGGGCGAGCGCCGGCTCCACCGCCGCGCATTCGGCGGGCGCGAGGGCCTGCTGCACGCTGCCCAGCTCGCGCTGCAGCGCGAGCTGGCGGCGCGCGCCGGCAAACCCCCCGGCGTCCGCATACAGCACCAGCTTGCCGGTGGCGGAAAAGTCGCAGTCGATGCGCTCGCGCGCCATGAAGTCGTCGAAACCCGCGCGGCTTTCGGCCGCCAGGGCCAGCAGCCGCTCGGTGGTGCGCCGCGACACGCTGGTGCGGCAGGCAGCCAGGAAGCGCAGCCCCCAGGCCCATTGCCAGGGGTCGAAGCGCAGGCGCAGAGAGAGGGGCGAGTCGGGCGAGAGCAGCAGCTTGGGCAGCTGCAGCCAGAGCGAGGGGTCGGCCAGCGGCTGCACGTAGGCGTAGCTGAGCTGCGCACCATTGGCGCCGCTGGTGCCCTGCCCTGGTGCGGCGCGGTCCACGACGGTGACCGTCATGCCGGCCTGCGCCAGCTCCCACGCCGTGGCCAGGCCCACGATGCCGGCGCCGAGCACGCAGACATGCGGACGGGGGGTGTGCATGGGTTCCATGGCGCGCAATCTAGGCAAACGGCCGGCCGCGCGCCAATGCCGTTTGCAGCGCCGCCCATGACCGGAATTTATGGCGCGTAGGTCGCCACCTCGACGAGGTTGCCGTCCGGGTCGCGGCAATAGACCGAGGTCATCACCCCCAGCGCGCCGGTGCGCTCCACGGGTCCGACCTCGGGCGTGACGCCCACGGCCGCGAAGTGCGCCACCACCTCGGCCGCCGGCTGCGTGGTGACGAAGCACAGGTCGTCGCTGCCCGGCGCGGGGTTGGCGCCGGTGAACCACGCCACGGTGTCGGTGCCCATGGGGCGCAGGTTGATCTTCTGGCGGCCGAACTTCAGCGCCACGCGCGTGCCGGTGCGCGAGTCGAATGCCTCGCGCTCCATGCCCAGCACGCGCACGTACCAGGCAGCGCTGGCTTCCACGTCCGCGACGTTGAGGACGATGTGGTCGAAACGGTCGATCTGCAGGCTCATGGCGGTCGGGTGTTGCGAAGTGGGGAGGACGCCATTGTGCGCCGGCTGGTGCGGCGCAACATAAACGCAGGGCATGGGCTGGCATCAAAAATGCATTGGCGCCACGGCACGGCCTGCGCCCACACTGGGCCGCGATGGACAGACCACCCGCCGCCATGACGACCACGCACGTATTGCACCGCCACCTGCACCACACCCCGCCGCGCGCCGTGGCGGGGCACGGCGTGACCTTGCGCGACGCCTCGGGCAAGGAATACCTCGACGCCTCGGGCGGCGCGGCCGTGTCGTGCCTGGGCCATGGGCACCCCGACGTGCTGGCCGCCATGCATGCGCAGATCGACCGGCTGGCCTATGCGCACACGAGCTTCTTCACCACCGAGGTGGCCGAGGAACTGGCCAACCAGCTCGTGCGCACCGCGCCCGAGGGCATGAGCCACGCCTATTTCGTGAGCGGCGGCTCCGAGGCCGTGGAGGCGGCGCTGAAGATGGCTCGGCAGTATTTCGTGGAGATCGGCCAGCCGCAGCGGCGCCACTTCATCGCACGGCGCCAGAGCTACCACGGCAACACGCTGGGCGCGCTGGCGGTGGGCGGCAACGCCTGGCGACGCGCGCAGTTCGCACCGCTGCTGATCGACGTGGAGCACGTCGCGCCCTGCTACCCCTACCGCGAGCAGCGCGCGGAGGAAACGCCTGAGCAGTACGGCCAGCGCCTCGCGCAGGAGCTGGAGGACACCATCCTGCGCCTGGGCGCGGACAGTGTGATGGCCTTCGTGGCCGAGACCGTCGGCGGCGCCACCGCAGGCGTGCTCGTGCCCGTGCCCGGCTACCTGCAGGCCGTGCGCCGCGTGTGCGACACGTACGGCGTGCTGCTGATCCTGGACGAGGTGATGTGCGGCATGGGCCGCACGGGCACGCTGCACGCCTGCGAGCAGGACGGCGTGGTGCCCGACCTGATGACCATCGCCAAGGGACTGGGCGGTGGCTACCAGCCCATCGGCGCGGTGCTGGCGCAGGGGCGCATCGTGCAGGCCATGACGGCGGGCAGCGGCTTCTTCCAGCACGGCCATACCTACCTGGGCCATGCCGTGGCCTGCGCCGCCGCGCTGGCCGTGCAGCGCGTGATCGAGCGCGACGGGCTGCTGGCGCGCGTGCGCGAAGCGGGCCAGCGCCTGCAGGGCCTGCTGCACGGCGCGTTCGATGCGCACCCGCACGTGGGCGACATCCGCGGGCGGGGCCTGTTCTGGGGCGTGGAGCTGGTGCAGGACCGCGCCAGCAAGGCCCCCTTCGACCCGTCGCGCCGCCTGCATGCGCGCGTGAAGGCCGAGGCGTTCGCGCGCGGCTTGCTGGTTTACCCGATGGGTGGCACGGTGGACGGCCGCTATGGTGACCACGTGCTGCTGGCGCCGCCCTTCATCGCGAGCGATGCCGACCTGACCACCATCGCCCAGCGCCTGCAGGCCGCCCTGGACGCCGCGCTGCACTGAGATGCACCGTTCATTCACCCCCATCCCGAAGGAGAAGCGCATGACCGTGACATTCACCCTGAAGACCGCCGCCCGGGCCCTGGCCCCCGTGGCCCTGCTGTGCGCCACGCTGGGCGGCACGCCCGCCATGGCGCAGCAGAAGTTCGTCACCATCGGCACCGGCGGGGTGACGGGCGTGTACTACGCCGCCGGCGGCGCCATCTGCCGCCTGGTGAACAAGGACCGCGCCAAGCACGGCATCCGCTGCTCGGTGGAATCCACGGGCGGCTCGGTGTTCAACGTGAACACCATCAAGGCCGGCGAGCTGGACCTGGGCTTCACCCAGTCCGACGTGCAGTACAACGCCGTGAAGGGCGTGGGCCAGTTCAAGGATGCGGGCGCCGTGGGCGACCTGCGCGCCGTGTTCGCCGTGCACCCCGAGCCGTTCACCGTGGTGGCGCGCAAGGAGGCCAACATCGGCAAGTTCGAGGATTTCAAGGGCAAGCGCTTCAACGTGGGCAACCCCGGCTCGGGCACGCGCGCGTCGATGGAGGAGCTGCTGGCCGCCATGGGCTGGAAGCTGTCGGACTTCTCGCTGGCCTCCGAGCTGAAGGCCGACGAGCACGGCCCGGCGCTGTGCGACGGCAAGGTGGACGGCTTCTTCTACGGCGTGGGCCACCCCTCGGCCAACATCCAGGACCCCACCACCTCGTGCGGCGCCAAGCTGGTGCCGCTGGCGGGCCCGGTGGTGGACAAGCTGGTGGCCGACAAGCCCTACTACGCCAAGGTCACCATCCCCGCGGGGCTCTACCCCAACAACCCGCAGGCCACGCCCACCTATGGCGTGCTGGCCACCGTGGTGGCCTCGGCCAAGACGCCGCCCGACACCGTCTATGCCGTGACCAAGGCGGTGTTCGAGAACTTCGAGGAGTTCAAGAAGCTGCATCCGGCGCTGGCGAACCTGTCGCCGCAGAGCATGGTCAAGGACGGCCTGAGCGCACCGTTGCACGAGGGCGCCGCGCGTTACTACAAGGAAAAGGGCTGGATCCAGTAAGCGGCCGCCGCCAGTCCCCGCCGCAGGGGCGAAGCGCCAGGTGCTTCGCCCCTTTTTTGTACCGACTGGAACCGCAGCATGGCCACCGACATCGACAAGGCCCCCGAGGCCCTTCAGCAACTCGTCGCCGACGCCGACACCGGCGGGCGCAAGCCCGTGGGGCTGCCCAAGCACATCATCTTCGCGGTGGCGCTGGCCTGGGCGCTGTTCCAGTACTGGTACGCGTCGCCGCTGCCGTTCACGCTGAGCTGGGGCATCCTGAACGACACCGAGGCGCGCTCCATCCACCTGGCGTTCGCCCTGTTCCTGGCCTTCGCCGCCTGGCCGGCCACCCAGCGCTCGCGGCGCCAGACGGTACCCGGGACGGACTGGCTGCTGGCCGCCGCCGGCGCCTTCGCGGGCGCCTACATCATGCTGTTCTACGCCGAGCTGGCCACGCGGCCCGGCACGCCCTCGACCATGGACATCGTGGTCTCCACCGCCGGCCTGGTGCTGCTGCTGGAGGCCACGCGCCGCGCCGTGGGCTGGCCCATGGCGGCACTGGCGCTGGCCTTCATCGCCTACTGCATGCTCGGGCCCTGGCTGCCCGAGGTGATCGCGCACAAGGGCGCATCGCTCAACCGGTTGCTCTCGCACATGTGGCTCACCACCGAGGGCGTGTACGGCATCGCGCTGGGCGTGTCGGCCGGCACCATCTTCGTCTACGTGCTGTTCGGCGCGCTGCTCGACCGTGGCGGCGGCGGCAACTACATGATGCAGGTGAGCTTCGCGGCGCTGGGCCACCTGCGCGGCGGTCCGGCCAAGGTGGCGGTGGTGTCGTCGGCGCTCAACGGCACGATCTCGGGCTCCTCGGTGGCCAACGTGGTCTCGGGCGGCATCTTCACCATCCCGCTCATGAAGAAGGCCGGCTACGGCGGGGTGAAGGCCGGCGCCATCGAGACCATGTCGTCGGTGGACGGACAGATCATGCCTCCGGTGATGGGCGCGGCCGCCTTCCTGATGGTGGAGTACGTGGGCATCCCGTATTCCGACATCGTCAAGCACGCCTTCCTGCCGGCCATCCTGTCGTACCTGGGGCTGTTCTACATCGTGCACCTGGAGGCGCTCAAGCTCGGCATGCAGCCCATCGTGCAGCGCACGCCGCGCCCGCTGCGCGACCGCGCGCTGCGCAACCTGATCGGCCTGTCGGGCTCGGTGGCGCTGGTGTGCGCGCTCTACTACCTGTTCGCCGCCATGCAGGCCTGGCTGGGCGCGGCCGCCCCCTGGGCCGTGGGCGCGACGGTGCTGGCGCTGTACCTGGCGGCCGTGCGCCAGGCGGCGGCCTGCCCCGACCTGCCGCAGGACATCGACATCGAGCACCCGCGCGCCATGGACACCTGGCCTACCGTGCGCGCGGGCATGCACTTCGTCATGCCCATCGGCATCCTGGTGTGGTGCCTGATGGTGGAGGAGATGTCGCCCGCGCTGGCCGCGTTCTGGGCCGTCACCTCGCTCGTGGTGCTCATGCTCACGCAGCACCCGCTGATCGCGTTCTTCCGCAAGGCTTCGCCCGCGGGCGCGTGGCGCGAGGGTTTCGCCTCGGTGGTGGAGGGCTTCCACAACGGGGCGCGCAACATGATCGGCATCGGCATCGCCACGGCCACCGCGGGCATCGTGGTGGGCGGCATCACGCTCACGGGCCTGGGCCTGCGCATGACGGAGTTCGTGGAGTTCGTGAGCCAGGGCAGCGTGATCCTGATGCTGCTGTTCGTGGCCCTCTCGTGCCTGGTGATCGGCCTGGGCGTGCCCACCACGGCCAACTACGTGCTGGTGGCCACGCTGATGGCGCCCGTGGTGGTGGAGCTGGGCGCGCAGTCGGGCATGGTGATCCCGCTCATCGCGGTGCACATGTTCGTCTTCTACTACGGCATCATGGCCGACATCACCCCGCCAGTGGGGCTGGCCACGTTCGCGGCCTCGGCCATCTCGGGCGAAGACTCGCTCGCCACGGGCATCCAGGGCTCCATCTACGCGCTGCGCACGCTGATCCTGCCCTTCATCTGGATCTTCAACCCCCAGCTGCTGCTCATCAACGTGGACGACGCGGGCGAGACGGTGCGGGTGATCGCCGCGAGCATAGTCGCCATGCTGCTGTTCGCGGCCGTGACCATGAACTGGTTCCGCATCCGGTGCCGCTGGTGGGAGACGCTGGCACTGCTCGCGGCCGTGGTGCTGCTGTTCCGCCCCGACATGTTCATGGACCGCATCGCGCCCGAATACCGCAATGCCCCCGCCGCCAGCGTGTTCGACGTGGCGCGCGACACGGCCCCCGGAGGCCGCCTGGTACTGCGCATCCAGGGCACCACGCTGGAAGGCGAGGAACGCTCCAAGACCGTGGCCGTGCAGCTCGGAGAGGCCGGCGCCGACGGCCGCAAGCGCCTGGCCGACGCGGGCCTGCAGCTCGTGCCGCTGGGCGACGCGCTGCAGATCGGCGCGGTCAAGTTCGGCTCGCGCGCGGCCAAGGCCGGCTTCGAGCAGGGCTGGGACGTGCGCGACGTGCAGGTGCGCAGCGGCCGGCCCACGCCGCACTGGTTCTACCTGCCCGCGATCGCGCTGGTGCTGCTGGTGTGGTTCAGCCAGGGGCGGCGCATGCGTTCCGCTTAGAGCCGGTGCGTGCGGTCGCCCTGTGCAAAGCCCATCGGCACCCAGGGCGCACCCGGCGCCACAGCCAGCACCTTGAACAGCTCGCCCATCTCGTGCTCCATCATCAATTTGGCCGCTTGCGCACGCTGGGCCTGCGCAAGCAGCTCCAATTGTGATAGCAGTCCACAGTTGATGAGGAAGTGCGCCTGCGTGGTGTAGCCCAGGACTTGGAGCCCCGCCTCCTGCGCGGCCAGGGCCATGGCGGTGAAATTGACGTGGGCGGTGATGTCCTTCAGGCCCACGTCGGCCAACGGATCGGAATCCACCTGATGCGCCCGGTGGCACACCAGCGTGCCCATGTGGCGCTGGGGGTGGTAGTACTCGTCCTCGCCAAAGCCGTAGTCGATGAGGAACGCCGCACCCCGCGCCAGCCGCTGGGCCAGCATGCGCATGAAGCCCTCGCCCTGCGGGTGGATCTCGGTCAGGTAGTCGTGCGGACCACCGATCTCCACGGGCGGGCGCAATGCGGTGGCCCGGTCTTCCCAGGCGAAGCCATCGCCGTCCCACGCCACGCCGCGCTCGTGCCACGTGCCCGCGCGGCGGTGCAGCAACTGCACGGGCATGGCGTCCAGCACCTCGTTGCCCACCACCACGCCTTCCAGCGCCTCCGGCAGCTGGTCGGCCCAGGCCACGCGGTCGCCGAACGGCGCGAGCCGCGCCTGCTGGCGCGCACGCAAGCTGCCCGACAGGTCCACGATGGTGTAGCGCCGCACGCGCTCGCCCAAGCTGCCCAGCAGCTGCGCGGCCAGCGCGCCGCTGCCGGCGCCGAATTCCCAGACATCGTGCGTGCCCGTCGCGTCCAGCGCCTCGCGCACCTGGGCCGCGAGCACCCGGCCGAAGACGGGCGACAGCTCGGGCGCGGTCACGAAATCGCTGCCGCTGCCGGGCATGGCGCCGAACTTGGGGCTTTCGTTGGCGTAGTAGCCCAGACCGGGGGCATAGAGGGCAGCCTGCATGAAGCGGTCGAAACCGATCCAGCCGCCCACCGCGCGGATGTCCTGCATGATGTGCGCCCGCAGGGCGCTCGTTAAACTTAAGGGTTCGTTCGTCACGCGCCCGATTGTCTCCCCAATGCCCTCTCCCTCCCGCCCCCGCACCGTGCTGGTGACCGGCGCCGCCAAGCGCCTGGGCCGCAGCATTGCCCTGGCGCTGGCGGCGGATGGCTGGCAGGTGGCTGTGCACTACCGCGCGTCAGAGCAGGAAGCTATTGAAACAGTAGCTGCTTGCGCACAACTGGCGGGCGATAGCGCCCATTTTGATGCGAATTTCCAGGACGAAGCAGCCGTGCGCGCCCTGCTGCCGCGCGTGGCGGAGCGCTTCGGCCGCGTGGATGCCGTGGTCAACAGCGCCTCGCTGTTCGAGCACGACACGGTGGCCAGCTTCAGCTACGCGCTGCTCGAGCGGCACCTGCGCAGCAACGCGGGTGCGCCCGTGCTGCTGGCGCAGGCGCTGCATGCGCATATCGCAGAATGCGGCGAGGCCGATGCGCAAGGCGCAGTGGTCAACCTGCTGGACCAGAAGCTCTGGAACCAGAACCCCGACTTCCTGAGCTACACGCTCTCGAAGGCGGCGCTGGAGGCCGCGGGCACCATGCTGGCCATGGCGCTGGCCCCGCGCGTGCGCGTGGTGGGCGTGGCGCCCGGCCTCACGCTCACCAGCCACATGCTCACGCCCGAGCGCTTCGCCGCGCTGCACGCGATGAGCCCGCTGGGCCGCTCGTCCACGGCCGAGGACGTGGCCGCCGCTGTGAAGTTCGCGCTGGACAACCGCTCCATCACCGGCACCACGCTGCTGGTGGACGGCGGCCAGCACCTTATGCGCTTCGAGCGCGATTTCTCCCTGATGTAAATGTC
>Ga0222428_100561_pt1 | contig 11408 bp, 10 predicted proteins | sample 2B5Ametagenome_FD_182471 | JGI IMG/M metagenome (GOLD analysis project Ga0222428, IMG submission 182471) | Enriched microbial communities from leaf-cutter ant dump, University of Wisconsin, Madison, United States - 2B5A (version 2) | ecosystem: Environmental > Terrestrial > Nest > Insects nest >...
ATCCTGCGGCCTGGCGAAGCCAGTTCCGCGGATGTTCCCGCACGGCCTGCTCCGCGGCCTTTCGATCCGCAACGGGCACGGCCCCGTCCCGCAATGCACTGCCGAGCCGCCGCATGAACGACCTCGCGCCCGACCTGCTGCGCGCCCGCTGGTACGACGGCGTCAGCAGCCGGCCGCAGCCGGTGCTGGTGGGCCTGGAGCCCGGCCCGCGCGGCCCGTCGCTGCGCCTGCATGCGCTGGCGCCCGGCGTGGCGGTGCCGCCCTCGCCCTTCGCCCACGACGCGGTGGACTGGCCCGAGGCCTGGCGCCCCAGCCGCGCGCAGGCCACCGTGGTGGTGGGCCTGCACGGCGCGGGCAGCCTGGAGATCGACGACGGCGCCCGCTGGCACGCGGCGCTGGAGGCCGCCGGCGCCGGGCCGGGCCTGGCGCAGCGCATGCAGACGCGCTGGCAGGTCTTCGTCGCCGTGCTGCTGGCGGCGGTGCTGGGGCTGGGCCTGTTCTACCGCTACGGCACGCCCTGGGCCGCGACGCAGCTCACGCGCTTCGTGCCGCTGGGCTGGGAAGAGACCATCAGCCGCGAGGCGATGGAACAACTGGACGACGGCTGGCTGCGCCCCAGCCGGCTGCCGGCCGAGCGCCAGGCGGCGCTGCGCGCGCGCTTCGATGCGCTGGCGGCCGTGCTCGGCCGGGCCGGCGCGGGCGATGCGCCCGCACTGCGCCGCTACCGCGGCTACGCGCCGAAGCTGCAGCTCGCCTTCCGCTCCGGCATGCCGCCCAACGCCTTCGCGCTGCCCGGCGGGCAGATCGTGATGACCGACGCGCTGGTGCGCGCGGCCGACAAGGCCGGCCTGACCGACGACGCGCTCGTCGGCGTGCTGGCCCACGAGATCGGCCACGTGGTGCACCGCCACGGCACGCGCCTGGTGGTCGAGCAGGGCGTGCTCAACATCGGCCTGGGGCTGGCGCTGGGCGACGTGTCGAGCATGGTCGCCACGGCCAGCACCGTGCTCACCAGCCTGGCCTACCGGCGCAGCCACGAGCGCGAGGCCGACTGCTTCGCCGTCGCGATGATGGCGCGCGCCGGGCTGCCGATCGCGCCGATGGCCGACCTGCTGATGGACATCGACGGCCCGCCCGCCGTGGCCGGGCGCCCGCCCGGCCAGGAGGAGGCGCCCGAGACGCCGCAGCCGCGCAGCGCCGGCGCCGCCGACTGGTTCAGCAGCCACCCCGACACCGCCGCCCGCGCCGAAGCCCTGCGCGCCGGCCGCGGCTGCACCGCAGACGGCGCGCGCTGACGAACGCCCGCCGGCCAGCGCGTGTCACCGGGCCTGCGGATAATGCGCCGATGGTCCGGCCCACCCAACAGCTCCACGCGCTGCGCGAGCCTGCGCCCGCCCATGCCGCGGCCACCCTGCTGCTGCTGCGCGACACGCCGGCCGGGCTGGAGGTGCTGATGACCCGCCGCTCGGAGCGCGCCAGCTTCGCGCCCGGCGCCTACGTCTTCCCCGGCGGGCGCGTCGACGAGGCCGACGAGCGGGCCCGGCGCATCGCGCTGCGCCGCCGCACCCAGCCGCGGGCCCAGCTCACCCACGCCGTGGCCGCCGTGCGCGAATGCTTCGAGGAACTGGGCGTGCTGCTGGCCGAGCATGAGAACGGCCGCGCCGTGAGCGCCGCCGAGGTGGCCGCGATGGACCGCTCCGCCACCGCCGCCGGCCGCTTCGAGCAGCAGTGCGCCGCGCGCGGGCTGCACCTGACGACCGACCGCGTCTTCACGCTGGCCCACTGGATCACCGACCGCGACCTGCCCAAGCGCTTCGACGTGCTCTTCCTGGTGGCGCGCATGCCCGAGGGCCAGCAGCCCTCGGCGGACGAGGCCGAGCAGTTCGAGCCCTGCTGGGTTCGCCCCGCCGAGGCGCTGGCGCGCCACGACGAGGGTGCGTTCAGCATGATCTTCCCGACCGTGCGCACGCTGCGCCGGCTGGCCGCCTTCGCCCGCGTGGACGACGTGCTGGACGCCTGCCAGCGCGAGAAGCCCCTGTGGAACAGCTGCCCGCGCGGCGGCCTGCTGCGCGGCCAGACCACGCGCTACATGGAACACGAGAACCCCTACGGCGAGCTGGCCCTGGTGTGCCCCGACGGCCAGCTCCTGCACGGCCTGGACTGGCAGACCGCCCAGCCGGTGCCGCTGCTGCGCAACGTGCAGCGCCTGACGGCGCCCAACCCGAGCGCGATGACCGGGCCCGGCACCAACAGCTACATCGTCGGCGAGCCCGAGAGCGGCTACGTCGTCATCGACCCCGGCCCGAACGACTTCGGCCACGTCGGGCGCCTGTGGCGCGCCACCGGCGGCAACGTCCGCGCCATCGTCTGCACGCACTCGCACGCCGACCACTCGCCCGGCGCCGCGCCGCTGCAGGCGATGTGCAAGGAGACCAACCCGCCCATCCTCGGCCTGCCCTCGGCGCCCACGGCACGCGCCAGCGCCCGATTCACGCCCGACCAGGTGCTGCACAACCACGAGCGGCTGGTGCTCAACGGCCGGCTGCTGGAAGACGGCTCCGGCCGCCGCGTCACGCACACGCTGCGCATCATCCACACCCCCGGCCACGCCGCCAACCACCTGTGCCTGGCGCTGGAAGAAGACGGCCTGCTCTTTTCGGGCGACCACATCCTCAACGGCAGCACCACGGTGATCGACCCGCCCGACGGCAACATGAACGAGTACCTGCAGTCGCTGGACGTGCTGGACGACGTGTGCGCCGAGCTGCGCGTCGAGTTCATCCTGCCGGCGCACGGCCACGTGCTGGGCTTCGCGCGCGGCGCCATCGCGCGGCTGAAGTCGCACCGCCTGCAGCGCGAGGCCAAGGTGGCGGCCGCCATGCGCCGCCTGCCGCTGGGCAGCGTGGAGGACTGGCTGCCGCTGGCCTACGCCGACACGCCGCGCGAGCTGTGGCCGGTGGCGGCGCGCTCGCTGCAGGCGCACGTCGAGCGCATCCGCGAACTGGCCTCGCAGCCCGGCGCCCTGCCCTCCCAGCCCGGCGCGCTGCCCGAATCGCCCCACGGGCCGCCGACGCAGCCCGAAACCTGGCCCACGCGCCTGTGAACGACGCCACCGCAGACGCCGCGACCGGCGGCGGCGAACGCCTTTCCAAGCGCCTGGCCGCGCAGCTGGGCTGCTCGCGCCGCGAGGCCGAGCAGCTCGTCGCGCAGGGCGCGGTGAGCATCGACGGCCAGCCGGCCACCGCGCCGCAGCAGCGGGTGATGGCCCACCAGCGCGTGAGCGTGACGCCCGGCGCGTCCGCCGCCCCGCCGGCGCCGGCCACCCTGCTGCTGCACAAGCCGGCCGGCATCGACTGCGCCGACCCGAAGCTGTGGTCGCGCCTGCAGCGCGACGCGGCCGACGCGCTGCACGGACGGCCCGCCGTGCCGGGCCTGTTCATGGGCCAGCGCTGCGTGGCGCCGCTGGCCGCGCACGAAAGCGGCCTGGTCGTCTTCACCCAGGTGCCGGGCGTCGCCCGGCGCCTGCTCGACGACGCGCCGCTGGTGGAGCACGAGTACACGGTGGAGATCGACGGCGAGGCGGACCCGGCCCTGCTGCCGCGCCTGCGCCCGGCGCGCGCCAGCATCGGCAGCCGGCGCGAGGGCCGCACCGGCCTGCGCGTGGTCCTGCACGGCCCCGAGCCCGGCCAGATCGAGGCCCTGTGCCGCACGGCGGGCCTGGCCGTCGCCACGCTCAAGCGCCTGCGCATCGGCCGCCTGCCGCTGGCGGGGCTGGCCGCCGGGCAGTGGCGCTGCCTGCGCGGCCAGGAACGGTTCTAAGGCTCCAAACAGCCACGTCTCCAATCAGAAGGCCGCGGAGCAGGCCATGCGCGGACACTCGCGGAACCGGCTTTGCCGGGCCGCAGAGTGTGCCCCCTCGCAGGGGGTTGGCGGAGCGGACGGAGTCCGCGAAGACTGGGGGTGGGCGAAATGTGTGAAGCACGCCTGTACGCCGGATTCTGTGCGCGGCGGTTGCCCGCCGCGTGACCGCCATCAATCTGGGCCGCCGGTCGCCCGGACGGCTCGGTGCTACCTACCCGTGGACTCAGCGGGCCGCCTCGTCGTCCACCTACTTGGTATTGCTGCGCGCAGAGATTGCCCGTTTCACCCACCTTGGATGCTCGTGCCTTCGGCTTTCGCCTACGGTGTGGCACCCAAGGTGACTCGTCTCTGTTGCTCTGATCCTCACCTCACGGTGGAGAGCCGTTAGCTCCTGCGCTGCCCTGTGCAGTCCGGACGTTCCTCCAGTGCGGCCTTTCGGCACTTGCACCAGCGGCGGTCCGGCGTGCTTCACGGGCGCGATTATCGGTGCTGGCCGACCCGGCGCCCGTCAAGGTTGCTTGCCCCGCGCGCGGCCGACGGGTTCTAAGCTGGACACCTCCGCCAGCGAAGACCTCACAGGAAGGAGCGCCCCATGTGGATGACGACCCCGCAAAGCCGGCTCTACCCGAAGTTCGCGGCCTACGTGCGCGAAAGCATGCCCACCTGCAAGACCGTGCCGAAGATCATCCAGGCACTCAAGGACCACGGCGGCCTGAGCGAGCCGCAGGCGCGCGATGCGCTCTCCTGGGGGCTCGCGCCGCTGGTGGTCGTGGCCGACCTGTGGGACGAGGTGGCATGGAAGTCCGAAGGCAACGGGAGATTCCATCCGAGCCGCCCCTACCAGATCGACATCGCCGAACACCGGGTGACGCAGTTCGAGACGCCGGGCGCAGGCGGCACCGACACCACCGCGACCGGCGCCAGGGTCTACATCGTCGGTGCCACGCTGCTGCACGAGCTGTGCCACTGGGGCCTGCATCGGGCAGGCCGCACCGAGGTGGGCGAAGCCGGGCGCGCCTTCGAGCGGGCGGTGTACGGCAAGCAGATCGATTGACGGGCGGGCGGCGCCAGGCACGCACCTGTGCGGCCACAATGGCCCCTTCTCCCCAGCCGCCCCAACAAGGAGACTCCATGAAGGCACAGAACATTCTCGAAACCATCGGCCGCACGCCGCACGTGCGCATCCAGCGCCTGTTCGGCGACCTGAGCGCGACCGGGCAGCAGGTGTGGATCAAGTGCGAGCGCGCCAACCCCGGCGGCTCGATCAAGGACCGCATCGGCCTGGCCATGATCGAGGCCGCCGAGCGCGCCGGCGCGCTGAAGCCCGGCGGCACCATCGTCGAGCCGACCAGCGGCAACACCGGCATCGGCCTGGCCATGGCGGCGGCCGTCAAGGGCTACAAGCTGATTCTCGTGATGCCCGACTCGATGTCGGTCGAGCGCCGCCGCCTGATGCTGGCCTACGGCGCGAGCTTCGACCTCACGCCCAGGGAGAAGGGCATGAAGGGCGCCATCGCCCGCGCCGAGGAGATCGTGGCCGCCACGCCCGGCGCCTGGATGCCGCAGCAGTTCAACAACCCGGCCAACGTCGAGGTGCACGCCCGCACCACGGCCGAGGAGATCGCCGCCGATTTCCCCGAGGGCATCGACGCGATCATCACCGGCGTGGGCACCGGCGGCCACATCACGGCCTGCGCCGAGGTGCTCAAGAAGCGCTGGCCGAAGCTCAAGGTCTACGCGGTGGAGCCCACGGCCTCGCCCGTGCTCTCGGGCGGCAGCCCGGCGCCGCACCCGATCCAGGGCATCGGTGCCGGCTTCGTGCCGCAGATCATGAAGACCGAACTGCTCGACGGCGTGATCCAGGTCGATGCCGAGCCGGCACGCGAGATGGCCCGCCGCTGCGCCCGCGAGGAAGGCATGCTGGTGGGCATCTCCTCCGGCGCCACGCTGGCGGCCATCGCGCAGAAGCTGCCCGATCTGCCGAAGGACGCGGTGGTGCTGGGCTTCAACTACGACACCGGCGAGCGCTACCTCTCGATCGAGGGTTTCCTGCCCGCCTGATGCCCCCGACTCCTTCGCGCCGGCTGCACCTGGCGGCCGGCGGCGACGCGCCGGCGCCGCGCAGCCCCGCCCAACAGCTGTTCGCGTCGCTCACCGGGCGCATCGACGCGCAGCGCGCGCTGCTGGCCGAGTGGGCCGCCGCCATCGAGGCCTACGACCAGCGCTACGCGCAGGACTACCTGCCGCTGCATGCGCAGTACCGCGACCTGCACGTCGAGCTGCTGGACTTCCTGGACGTGGCCGCTTCGGGCGGCATGCGGCTGGGCCGCACCGACCTGCAGGCACTGCACGAACTCATCGCCGACATGGCCGCCAGCCTGCTGCTGGGCGAGGACGATCCGGCCCGGCGCGACCGCCTGGACGCCCTGCTCGACAAGTACGCCTCGCCGGCGCCGCAGGCGCCGGAGGACGACGATGGCCCCGACGCCGTGCTGCGCCGGGTGGAGGCCGAGGCGTCCGCCGCGCGCGCCGATGCCGAGGCGGCGCGCGCCGCGCACCACGCGCAGCGCCGCCGGAAGGGCACCGCGCGCGAGCAGCGCGCCCGCCGGCAGTCCGAGGAGGCCGTCCAGGCCAGCCAGTCGGTGCGCGCGGTCTATCGCCAGCTGGTCAGCGCCCTGCACCCCGACCGCGAACCCGACGAACGGGAGCGCCTGCGCAAGACGGCCCTGATGCAGCGCGTGAACCAGGCCTACGCCGCCAACCGCCTGCTGGACCTGCTGCAACTGCAGCTGGAGATCGAGCAGATCGACGCCGGCCACATCGACGGCCTGGGCGACGCGCGCCTGGGCCACTACAACCGCGTGCTGGCCGACCAGCTGGCCGAACTGCAGCAGGAGGTGCGCGCGGTCGAGGCGGGCTTCAAGGCGCGCCATGGCCTGAACCCGCACGGCAGGCTGCGCCCGGCGCTGGTCGCGGACCGGCTGCGGCACGAGATGGCGCGCCTGCACAACGCCATCCGCGCGCTGCAGCAGGAGCGCCGCCTGCTGGCGGACGCCGACTTCTTCAAGCGCTGGGTGCGGGCGCAGCGGCAGATGGACGCGCCCTGAGCTTCCTACAATGGCGGGTCGTCCCCGCCCCTGCCCGATCACCACGGGCCGCGCGCCATGATCCGCCTGTCCGAACTCAAGCTACCGCTCGACCACGCGCCCGAGGCGCTGCCCGCGCTCATCGCGCAGACGCTGGGCATCGAGCCCGCCGGCATCGCCGGCCACACCGTCCACAAGCGCAGCTTCGACGCGCGCAAGGCCGAGCTGCTGGCGGTCTACATCGTTGACGTGCAGCTGGCCGATGCCTCGCAGGAGGCCGCGCTGCTGGCGCGGCATGCGAAGAATCCGCACGTCCAGCCCGCGCCCGACATGGCCTACCGCGCCCCGGTGCACGCCGCGGAAGGCACGCCGCGGCCGGTCGTCGTCGGCTTCGGCCCCTGCGGCATCTTCGCGGCGCTGCTGCTGGCGCAGATGGGCTTTCGCCCCATCGTGCTGGAGCGCGGCAAGGCGGTGCGCGAGCGCACGCAGGACACCTGGGGCCTGTGGCGGCGCAAGGCGCTGGACCCGGAGTCGAACGTGCAGTTCGGCGAGGGTGGCGCCGGCACCTTCTCCGACGGCAAGCTCTACAGCCAGATCAAGGACCCGCGCCACCTCGGCCGCAAGGTGCTGACGGAGTTCGTGAAGGCCGGCGCGCCGGAGGAGATCCTGTGGGAGGCGCACCCGCACATCGGCACCTTCCGCCTGGTGAAGATGGTGGAGAACATGCGCGCCGAGATCGTCGCGCTGGGCGGCGAGATCCGCTTCCGGCACAAGGTGACGGACATCCTCGTCGAAGGCGGCCACCTGCGGGGCCTGACGGTGCTGGACCAGGCCGGCGGCCAGCCCTACGAAATACGCGCCGACCACGTGGTGATGGCGCTCGGCCACAGCGCGCGCGACGCTTTCACCATGCTGCACGGCCGCGGCGCACCGATCGAGGCCAAGCCCTTCTCCATCGGCTTCCGCGTCGAGCACCCGCAGGGGCTGATCGACCGCGCGCGCTGGGGCCGGCACGCCGGCCACCCGGCGCTGGGCGCGGCCGAGTACCGCATCGTCCACCACGCCGGCAACGGCCGCTCGGTCTACAGCTTCTGCATGTGCCCCGGCGGCACGGTGGTGGCGGCCACCAGCGAGCCGCAGCGCGTGGTGACCAACGGCATGAGCCAGTACTCGCGCGCCGAGCGCAACGCCAACGCGGGCATCGTGGTCGGTGTCGAGCCGGCCGACTACCCGACCGACTACCGCCACCTCGACCTCCCGCCCGAGGCGCTGGAGCGCGCGCAGGGCCGGCCGCACCCGCTGGCCGGCATCGAGCTGCAGCGCCGGCTGGAGTCGCTGGCCTTCGTGCTCGGCGGCGGCGACTACTGCGCGCCGGGGCAGCTCGTCGGCGACTTCGTGGCCGGCCGGGCGTCGACGGACTTCGGCGAGGTGCAGCCCAGCTACCGGCCCGGCGTGCGCCTGGGCGACCTGCACGGCGCCCTGCCCGGCTACGCCATCGCCGCCATGCGCGAGGCCTTTCCCGCATTCGGCCGCAAGATCCCCGGCTTCGACCGGCACGACGCGGTGCTGACCGGCGTGGAGACGCGAACCTCCTCGCCCATCCGCATCGCGCGCGACGGCGACACGCTGCAGTGCCCCGGCATCGCCGGCCTGTTCCCGGCCGGCGAGGGCGCGGGCTACGCGGGCGGCATCCTCTCGGCAGGGGTGGACGGCATCAAGGCGGCCGAGGCGGTGGCGCGCAGCATGGCGGCGCAGGCCGAGGCGCAAAGGGTGCCGGCGTGAGCGCCGCCCGGCCGCCCGAAGGCGCTCGCACCGCAGCCCGCCAGGGCGAAGGTTTCCGCGTGCGAACGGTGCAGCGACCGAACGATGCCCGCCTCTTCGCCCTGGCCGTCGCGGCCATGGCCGCCGTGGTGCTCGCCTCCAACATCCTGGTGCAGTACGCCATCAACGACTGGCTGACCTGGGGCGCCTTCACCTACCCTGCAGCCTTCCTGGTGAGCGAGCTGGTCAACCGCCGCTTCGGGCCGCGCATCGCGCGCCGCGTGGCGTGGGTGGGCTTCGCGGTGGCGGTCGCAGCCTCGCTGGTGCTGGCGCCGGCGCGCATCGCCCTCGCCTCGGGCACCGCCTTCATCGCTTCGCAATGGCTGGACATCGGCGTGTTCGACCGCCTGCGCCGCGCCGCCTGGTGGCGCGCGCCGCTGGCGGCCACCGTCGCCGCCGCGCTGCTGGACAGCGCCGTGTTCTGGGGCATCGGCTTCGCCGGCACCGGCGGCCCGTGGATCACCTGGGCGCTCGGCGACCTGGCGGTGAAGCTGGCGGTGGGCGTCGGCATGCTGCTGCCCTTCCGCCTGCTGATCGCGCGCAGCCTAGGGCCGCAGCCCTCCAGCGCCTCTTCCTGAACCCCTTTCGCCCGCCCTGCCGACGACGACATGAACGCTCCCGACGCTTCTCCCGACACCGCCGCGCCCGAGACCGCCCCGCCGGCGCCGCGCAACAACAACAACAAGGGCCGCCGCCGCGGCGGCAGCCCCGCCAAGGCGGCCGGCGCCGAGCGCAAGGTCCATCCGCTGCTGGAGAAGCTGGCGGCGCTGTACCCGAAGCTGTTCGGCGCACGCTTCCTGCCGCTGCAGCGCGGCGTGTACGAGGAACTGCTGGCGCGCCACCCTGAGGAACTGCCCGCCGACGAGCTGAAGGTGGCGCTGGGCCTGCATGCCCGCTCCGGGCGCTACCTGCAGGCCATCGCCGAGCGCCTGCCGCGCCACGGCCTGGACGGCGAGGTGGTCGAGCCGGTGGCGCCGGAGCACGTGCACCACGCCATCGTCGAGCTGTACCGCCGCCGCCAGGCGCGCACGCCGAACGAGGACCTGCGGCCCAAGCTGGTGGCCCGGCTGGCCGAGGCCATCGAGGCCAGCGGCCTGGACCGCACGGCCTACACCGAGCAGGTGCGCGTCTCGCGCCCCGAGGCGCTGCTGCTGCTGGACGAAGCCTTCGCCGAGCACGGCCGCCGCGTGGCGCGGCGCGAGGCGCTGCAGCGCGCCTTCGAGGCCAGCGGCCAGCCGACGCTGGAGGCCTTCGCCGAGATGTACGGCATGGACCTGGGCGAAGTCCGGCGGCTGCTCCCGCGACCGACCGCTTCCCCTTGACGGCGAACCACTCACCGGACATCTCCCATGTTCCGCATCAACCACGAATCCAACCGAATTCACAAGCTCAAGGAAGTTAGCTTTGCCGAATTGGGCTTCACCGAACGGCATCACCTGCAGGAGTGGCTTGCGAATCAGCCCGACGCGCTCGGTGAGGAACTGCTCATCATTCAGAAAGAGTTCGACGGGTTTGACGACACGCGCGAGCGGTTGGACTTGTTGGCCATTGACAAGATCGGCAACCTGGTCGTCATCGAGAACAAGCTGGACGATTCCGGGCGAGACGTGGTTTGGCAAGCCCTGAAATACGCCTCGTATTGCTCAACGCTCTCCAAATCCCAGATCGCTGAGATCTTTCAGAAATACCTCGATAGATCAGGTTCGGGGCAGGATGCAAGAACGTTGATCTGCGACTTCCTAGAGCAGGAGGAATTCGCAGAGGTTGTGCTCAACCCCGGCAATGATCAACGGTTGATCATGGTGGCGGCACAGTTCCGCAAGGAGGTGACATCCACCGTGCTTTGGCTGCTCAAACACCGTGTTTTCGTCAAGTGCTTTCGGGCGACGCCGTTCAAGGACGGCGAAGACCTCTTTCTCACCGTGGAGCAAGTCATCCCGCTGCCCGAAGCAGAGGAGCTGATGATCGGCATCTCAGAAAAAGAGAATGAGGAGTCGGACACCGCCAGCGTGGAAAAAACCCGCCACCAGTTGCGCACGGATTTCTGGCACGCAACGCTGGAAGCGCTGCATGCTTCCGGCATCGGGTTGTATGCCAACGTCAGCCCGAGTCGAGATCATTGGCTCAACGCCGGCTCCGGTGTCAGCGGAATCCACTATTCGATGATTTTCAATCGAGACGAAGCTCGTGTGGAGTTCGCGCTTGGCACTCGGTCCAAAGACGTCAACAAGATCCTGTTCGATCATCTGTTCGCGCGACGAGAGCCGATCGAAGCTGCAGGAGGCATGTCCCTGAACTGGCGACGCATGGAAGACAAGAAGATCTCCCTCATCGAATGCGCAGCCCCTTTCGATGGTCACAGTCGCGAGAGCTGGCCCAGCATGATCGATTGGCTGGTAGACCACGTTCGGCGAATGGAACGGGCCTTCGGCCCTGAAATACCCGCGCTGCGCAACCTGATGCGCACGCATCTGGCGAGGGATTCGGGGGCCTGATGTCGCTTTCCGACCCAAGAGGCGTCATGTCGGGTCGGATCAAGCGAGCGTCGAGCGCAAAGTCAGCACAGGCTCAGGCCAAGGCTTCGGCCGGCCCGAAGAACTCGTAGCGCACCTGCCGCTCGGGCACGCCCAGGTGCTTGAG
>Ga0222428_100564_pt1 | contig 11393 bp, 9 predicted proteins | sample 2B5Ametagenome_FD_182471 | JGI IMG/M metagenome (GOLD analysis project Ga0222428, IMG submission 182471) | Enriched microbial communities from leaf-cutter ant dump, University of Wisconsin, Madison, United States - 2B5A (version 2) | ecosystem: Environmental > Terrestrial > Nest > Insects nest >...
TGGTCATCGTGGTGGGCAGCCCCACCAGCTCCAACAGCAACCGCCTGCGCGAGCTGGCCGCGCGCCTGGGCACGCCGGCCTACATGGTCGACTCTGCCTCCGAGCTGCGCCACGAATGGTTCGACGGCGTCGCGCGCGTGGGCCTGACGGCCGGCGCCTCGGCGCCGGAAGTGCTGGTGCAGGCGGTGATCGCGCGCATCAAGGAGCTGGGCGCCGTGGCCGTGCGCAAGATGGACGGCATCGAGGAGACCGTGAAGTTCCCCCTGCCCAAGGGCCTGAAGATCGATGCCGCCACCGGCCTGGAAATCTCCGAGCGCCGCCCGGAGACCGGCCCTGCCGGCCGTTGATGCGGTTTTGATAGCGCCTCGCGCTTGGCTGGCGGGCGCTGAAGGCTAATTTGGCATGCATATTGCAATGCCGAGTGGCCGGCGGGGCATGCGCCATGCGCCGGCAATTCCCCGCACAATGCAGGGTTTCTTACAATTTCCGCATCTTCACACCACGGGAGCGCCACGGGCTTCCCACTTATGGAAATAGCAATACTGTTCGCCCTCATCCTGCTCAATGGACTGTTCGCCATGTCCGAGCTGGCACTGGTTTCGGCACGTAAGGCGCGCCTGCAGAAGCTGATCGATGAGGGCGATAGCGGCGCCATCGCCGCCGCCAAGCTGGGCGAGGACCCTACGCGCTTTCTCTCCACCATCCAGATCGGCATCACCTCCATCGGCGTGCTCAACGGCATCGTGGGCGAATCGGCGCTGGCCAAGCCGCTGGGCGATTGGCTCATCGGCCTGGGCGTGGAGGCCAAGGCCGCGGGCTACGCCGCCACGGGCCTGGTGGTGGTGCTCATCACCTACTTCTCCATCGTCGTGGGCGAGCTCGTGCCCAAGCGCCTGGGCCAGAGCCACCCCGAGACGCTGGCGCGCCTGGTGGCCCGCCCGATCAACTGGCTGGCCATGGCCACCAAGCCGTTCGTGCAGCTGCTGTCGCTGTCCACGCGGGCGCTGCTGCGCCTGCTGGGCGTGAAGGAGAACCCCTCCACCGTGACCGAGGACGAGATCCACGCCGTGCTGGCCGAGGGCACGAGCGCGGGCGTGATCGAGTCGCACGAGCACCAGATGGTGCGCAACGTGTTCCGCCTGGACGACCGGCAGATCGGCTCGCTCATGGTGCCGCGCGCAGACGTGGTGGCGCTGGACGTGCAGGACTCGTTCGAGGAGAACCTGCGGCTCATCGAGGAGTCCAACCACGCGCGCTTTCCCGTGGTGCGCGGCGGCATGGAGAACATCCTGGGCGTGCTCAGCGCCCGCCAATGGCTGGCGCACGCGGTGCGCGAGGAAGCGCAGGGCCGCGAGCTGATGTCGCAGCCCCTGCAGGCCGCGCTGTACGTGCCCGAGACCATCAACGCCATGGAGCTGCTGCACGACTTCCGCCAGTCGGACGTGCACATGGCCTTCGTCATCGATGAATACGGCGAGGTGCAGGGCATCGTCACCGTGCAGGACATCATCGAGGCCATCACCGGCGAATTCCAGCCGCGCGACCCCGAGACCTCCTGGGCCGTGGAGCGCGAGGACGGCTCCTGGCTGCTCGACGGCCACATCCCCGTGCCCGAGCTGAAGGACCGCCTGAACCTGGCGAGCGTGCCGGAGGAAGAGCGCGGCCGGTACCACACGCTGAGCGGCATGCTGATGCTGCTCACCGGCAAGCTGCCCAGCGTGACCGACACGGTGCAGTGGGGCGGCTGGCGCTTCGAGGTGGTGGACATGGACGGCAAGACCATCGACAAGGTGCTCGCCAGCCGCGTGCCGGACACGGTGGTCACGCCGGACGACGCGACGGATTTATAAGGAATCAGGCTCCAGCGCTTATCCAGAAAGCGCTGGCAGCTACTTATTCAATAGCACTCAGCTCCACAGGTCCAATGGCGGGTCGGCGGCCACCGCGCGCAGGATGTCCGTGCGCGAGATGAAGCCCGCGAGCTGGCCGCGCTCGTCCGTCACGGGCAGGCCGGGCAGGTCCGTCTCCAGCAGCACGTTGGCCACGTAGCGCAGCTCGGTATCGGCCGTCACCGTGGGCACGGGGCTCACCATCACCTCGGACACGGGGCGGCGCGCGAGTTCGATGGCCTGCTTCACCGCGCCGGGCTCGGGCAGCAGGTCCAGCGGTGCCATGTCGGCGCGCAGCAGCAGCCCCACCACCTGGCCCTGCGCGTTCACCACCGGGGCCTGGGCAATGCGGTGCTCCGCCAGCGTCTGCCAGGCATCGTTCACGCGCGTCTCGGGCGCGATGCCCAGCGAGCCACGCGTCATCACGTCGCCCACGCGCGACAGGGGTTGGCGCGGCTGGGCCGGGCCCAGTTCGGTCTGCACGTAGGCCGAAACGGCCTCCAGCAGGCGCAGCGGGCGGGGCGGCGCGGGCGGTGGCGGCTCGGGCGGTGGCGGCTCGGGCGCCGCAGGTGCGTCCGCATCCAGGGGGCGCGTACGCAATGCCTGCGGGCGCTGCACGCGGCGCACGGGCGCCACCTGTGCCAGCTTGTCCGGCCCGCCGCGGTACATCTGCCCCGAAGGGCCAAACACGAAGAACATGGCTTGCCTCCTGCTTCCCATGTTATCGACGGCCGGGCCCTAAAATCAAAGGCTATGCTCGACATCCTCCTCCTCCGCAAAGACCTCGCATCGGCGATCGCCCGCCTGGAAACCCGCAAGAAGCCCCAGGCCTTCCTGAACGTGGAGGCCTTCCAGTCCCTGGAATCCGAACGCAAGACGATCCAGACGCGCACCGAGGAGCTGCAGTCGCAGCGCAACCAGCTCTCCAAGCAGATCGGCGCGCTCATGGGCAAGGGCGAGAAGGACGCCGCCGAGGCCGCCAAGGTCCAGGTCGCCGCCCTCAAGGCCGAGCTGGACGGCTCCGCCGCCCGCCTGGAGCAGATCCAGGCCGAGCTGCAGGCCATGCTGGCCGCCGTGCCCAACCTGCCGCACGAGAGCGTTCCCGTGGGCCGGGACGAAACCGGCAACGTGGAAGTGCGCCGCTGGGGCTCGCCCGGCGCATTCGGCTTTGCCGTCAAGGACCACGTTGACCTGGGCGAGCCCCTGGGCCTGGACTTCGATATGGGCGTGAAGCTCTCGGGCTCGCGCTTCACCGTGATGAAGGGGCCGATCGCCCGCCTGCACCGGGCCCTCTCGCAATTCATGCTCGACGTGCAGACGCAGGAGCACGGCTACACCGAGTGCTACGTACCCTATGCGGTCAACGCCGAGTCGCTCAAGGGTACCGGCCAGCTGCCCAAGTTCGAGGGCGACCTGTTCGCCGCCAAGAAGGGCGGCCAGGACGGCGAGCCCGTGCCCGACCATTCGGCGCTCTACCTCATTCCCACGAGCGAAGTGCCGCTCACCAACTTCGTGCGCGACGTGGTGGTGCCCGAATCCGAGCTGCCCATCCGCCTCACGGCCCACACGCCGTGCTTCCGCTCCGAGGCCGGCAGCTACGGCCGCGACACGCGCGGCATGATCCGCCAGCACCAGTTCGACAAGGTCGAGATGGTGCAGATCGTGCACCCCGACAAGAGCTACGACGCACTGGAAGAGATGACGCGCCACGCCGAGGCCGTCCTGCAAAAGCTCGGCCTGCCTTACCGTGTGATGAGCCTGTGCACGGGCGACATGGGCTTCGGCGCTGCCAAGACCTACGACCTGGAAGTCTGGCTGCCCGCACAGAACACCTACCGCGAGATCAGCTCCGTGAGCAACTGCGAGGCCTTCCAGGCACGCCGCCTGCAGGCGCGCTTCAAGAACGCCCAGGGCAAGAACGAACTGCTGCACACGCTCAACGGCTCGGGTCTGGCCGTGGGCCGTACGCTGGTGGCGGTGCTGGAGAACTACCAGAACCAGGACGGCAGCATCACCGTGCCCGAGGCGCTGCGGCCCTATATGGGCGGGCAGGCCGTGCTGGCTGCCTGAAATTTGCTGCTAGAATCGCAGGCTTCGACACAGGAGAGGTGGCAGAGTGGTCGAATGTACCTGACTCGAAATCAGGCGTAGTGGCAACACTACCGTGGGTTCGAATCCCACCCTCTCCGCCAAGACTGACAAAGGCCTGATGCTGAACCGCATCAGGCCTTTTTCTTTGGCCCTTGGTGATGGGCGGCTGGCGCCGCCGTCCTACAGACGCCTCTTGCGGGGCGCGCAAAGTCGAGGCATCCGTCTTCACTTTGATCCACCATGGAGTGCCCTATGGCGACCCCCCAAGACCCCAAGGAGCATCCGCTGCACACCGTGCCGGATGAATTGCCACGCCCCCCAGGCGACCTGCCGCCGGCGCCGCCGCCTGGCCAGCCCAGCGAGGGCATCCCGCAAAACATTCCGGGCTGATGCTTTCCTACCCTTTTGTCGGAGCGGACTGACCGGCGCCAGGAGCGGCACGTCTTCCAATGGGTTTGCAGGCAATTCGCCTGTGTTCAAGTCCACAAGGAGATCGCCATGCCGCAGCAAGACACGCACCCGCAAACCCAGCCACAGCCGGGCCAGAATCCCGAGCGCAATCCCAAGGACGACAATCGGGGCCGCTCGCAAACCAGCGAGGTCAACCAGGGAAATGCGCAGGTGAACAATGTGGAGCCCAATCCACCTCAGAGCATTCCCGAATAGCGCAGCAAGCCCGCCTCGTGCGGGCTCTTTTCTGTCCTGGTGGATACCGGGTGTGGAGGTCACAACATGGGCATCGTCGTGTATTGGGAGGAAGCACCGGGCATGCCGGCGATGGAGGCATTCGCTCCCAACCAGCTCGCCCAGGCTCTGAAGTTCTGTGAAGCCAAGCGCCAGGCAGGCAAGAACCATGTCTGCATCTCGAGCGAACTGGAGCAGAGCGTGGGCCGGGCAGGGGTGAATGCGGTGGAGGCCCGGAGCTTGCCCGACGGCAGTCAGTATGAATGGACGAAGGCGCATCGGGGCGCGGGGCCGGAGCGCGGCACGGGAGCTTGAAAAGTGCATGGCCCGGTGAACACTTCAAGCGGCTGTCTTACGAGAGCGCCGGCCGGTCCCGATATGGTGGAGAGGGTCCACCCACCTTGGAGAGCGCCATGCAGAAAGCCAAGACATCCTCCGGCCAAGTGCCCCATTCGTCGGGGCGCAACCAGTTCGCCACTGCCAAGACCCTGACCATCCTGGTGATCGCCGTCGTGTTGGCGATGCTGTTCCTGTGGGCTCCCTGGTAGCTGCCGGGATTTTTCGCCCCTGCACAGAGCGGCTTGTCCGACACACAGCGGCGAGTGGCGTTCTACCCAGCAAACCGGAGGCCCCGAAGGCGACGGCACGACCCGGCAATCGGAAGTGCAAAGAGGCGATACGCCCCCGGCCCCAGGCCGCGAGGGCATGGGCGCTCCGGCTGGAACTGCACCAGGCACGCGCTAGCGGGGCGTCCAGGCCGGCCAACGGCGGTCGCGATTGGTCGCGTCAGCGTTCCGGCCGATGCCCGAGCGCCTGCATGGCCGGCGCGAGCGATACTGCCGCCGCTTCATAACCCTGCCAGGGGCCGTTGCCGGCAGGCAGCCGCTTGCCCACGTTCTGCACGGTCCAGTGGGCGGAGCTGGTGAGCATGTCCAGCTCGGACCAGGCCACAGGCACCGACACCCCCATGCCCGGCCGCGCCCGGGCCGTCCAGGCGCTGGCGGTCGTCGCGCCGAAGCCGTTGCGCAGGTAGTCCACGAAAATCTTGCCCACCCGGTTCCTGGGGCCGCTCTTGGCCACGAAGCGCTGCGGTATGGCCGATGCGAGATGCTGCACCACGGCCTGGCTGAAACCCTTCACCGTGTCCCAGCCATGCAGACGCTTGATGGGCACGACGATGTGCAACCCCTTGCCGCCGCTGGTCTTCAGCCAGGGCGAGAGGCCGAGCTCGGTGAGCAGGACACGCACCAGCGTGGCAGCTTCCTGCACGTGTTCCCAGGGCACGCCCTCGCCGGGGTCGAGGTCGAAGGTCATGCGGTCCGGCCGGTCGATCCGGTCCTTGCGGGCATTCCAGGTGTGGAATTCCACGGTGTTCATCTGCGCCGCCGACGCCAGGCCTTGCGGCGTGGCCGCTTCCAGCAGGGGCGGATGGCCGGGGTACAGATGTTCTGCGAGCGCCCGGACGCCCTTCATCTGCGCGGTGTCCAGGTGCTTCTGGAAGAACAAGGGGCCTTCCACGCCTTCTGGCGCCCGCACCAGGGAAACGGGCCGCCTCTGGAGATGGGGCAGCAGCAGCGGCGCAACCGTCGCGTAGTAGCGCACCAGGTCCATCTTGGTCACGCCGCTGCGGGTATCGATGACCCGCTGGGGGTTCGAGATTTTTACCGGAGCTTCCGCCGCCTTCTTGGGTGGGGCGGACGCCAGCCGCTGGGGCTGCTCCCGGATGATCGCCTGCGCGGGCTTGTCCTCGCGCAGGCCGCGGAAGACGGCGTGGCGCACCTTGCCTTCTTTCGTCCACCCGGCAAAGGACACCTCGGCAACGAGCCGGGGCTCCACCCAGTGGGCCTTGCGGCCCAGGGTGGGGGGCAGGCGGAAAGGCGCTTCCTCGGTCCGCAGCGTTTGCAGCTTGCGCAGCAGTTCCGCCAGCACATGCTCGCTGAATCCGGAGCCGACATTGCCGGCATGGCGCAGCACGCCCTTCGCGTCATGGATGCCCAGCAGCAGCGAGCCGAAGCCTGTGCGCGAGCCTTGCGGGTCGGTGTAGCCGCCGATGACGAACTCCTGGCGGTGGCTGCACTTGAGCTTGATCCAGTCGGTGCTGCGGTGGGAGGTATACGCACTGTTCTTGCGCTTGCCGATGACGCCCTCGAAGCCCAGCCGGCAGGCGGAAAGCACCAGCGCACCCGGCTGGGCCTCGAAGGCTTCGCTGAAACGCACCTCGTCCGTCGTTGCGCCCCCGATGGCCGCCTGGAGCATTTTCCGCCGCTCGACGAGGGGCAGTCCGCGTAGGTCCCGTCCGTCCGCATAGGGCAGGTCGAAGGCATAGAAGACGAGGTTGGCGGTCGAGCGCTGGTCGAAAGCGTTCTGCAATGCCTGGAAATCGGGGATGCCCGTGCTGTCGAGCACCAGCACCTCCCCGTCGATCCAACCCGAACGCAGCGGCAGTGCGGCCATGGCCCGGGCAATGGCAGGCATGCGTGAAGTCCAGTCGTTTCCGTTGCGGGTGACGAGGCGCACCTGGCCGGAGGCGATATGCGCCAGCACGCGGTAGCCGTCGAACTTCAGCTCCCATACCCATTGCTCCGCGTCGTGCGGCGGCGCTTCCACGAGGGTGGCCAGCTGGGGCGCAAGCGTGGGGGGAAGGCGTGCCCGCGGCGGCTCCTTCGCAGGTGCATCGGCTTGCGGGGCCGGGACGGCCAGTGGTGGGGCGGATGCGACGCTGTCGGGCAGGGCCTGCACCACGTCGAATTCGCTGGCAGGGCGCTCCAATCCGTCGCGCTCCTTGATGAACAGCCAGGCGGGCTGCTTCTCGTCGCCCCGGCCGTGCATCCGCACCAGGGTCCAGCGCCCCTGCAGTTTGTGTCCATGGAGCGTGAATTTCAGCCTGCCTTGGCGATAGCCTTCCTCCGGATCGCCGACGGGCACCCAATATCCCCGGTCCCAGATGATGACGCGCCCGGCGCCGTACTGCTTGGCCGGGATCTGGCCCTCGAAATCGTTGTACGAGAGCGGATGGTCTTCCACCTGCACGGCCATGCGTTTGTCGGCAGGGTCGTAGCTGGGCCCCTTGGGCACCGCCCAGCTCTTCATGGCGTGGCCGATTTCAAGGCGCAGGTCATAGTGCAGCCGGCTGGCCCAATGCTTTTGGATCACGTACTGCAAGGCGCTCCCGCCCGGCTGGCCTCCCTGCGCAGGTTCCGGCGTGACGGTGAAGTCGCGCTTCTTCCTGTAGGGCGCCAGGGTGTCTTTCATGGGCCTGTCCCCCTAAGGGGGCGCGCGGCGGCGCGATGTCTGCTGGGCCTCCTTGGCCGAAGCGCTCTTGCGCGGCGAAGTCTTGGCAGCAGGCTTGGAGGCAGGCTTTCGCGGCGCCGCAGACTTGGCTGCGGGCGGCGCAGGCGCTGCTTTTGCGCGCGTGGGGCGGGGCGCGGGCTTGCCGGCCAGGCTGCGCTTGAGCAGCGCGGTGAGGTCCAGCACCTCCGCGCCTGCGGGTGCCCGTTCGGTCTCCGCCACCTTGGCCACCTGGGTGATCTCTCCCGCAGCGGCCTTGGTCTCGACGAGCTTGTGGATCTCTTCGGCGAACGAATTGCGGAACTGGTCCGCGTTCCAGGTCTGCGTCATGTCGTCGATCAGCTGCATCGCCATCGCCAGCTCCGCGTCCTTGATCCCGGCCGCCTTGGTGTCCTGCGGGGGAAGATCGAGCTGCTCGAACGAGCGGATCTCGCCGCCCCAGCGCAGCAGGTTCAGGATGAGCGCGCGGCCGCAGGGGATGAGCACCGCCAGGTGCTGCTTGGACTGGATCACCACCTTCGCGATCCCCACCTTGTTGCTCTTGCGCAGGGCTTCCCGCAGCAGGGCATAGACCTTTTCGCCGCGCTTGAGCGGTGCGGTGTAGTAGGGGCGCTCGAGGTACACGAACGGGATTTCATCCGCGTCGATGAAGGTTTCGATCTCGATGGTCTGCGTGGTCTTGGGAAAGGCTGCGGCAATCTCCTCCGGGGAGAGCACGACATACCGGCCCTCTTCGAACGCGACGCCGCGGACGATGTCTGCGACCGCCACTTCCTTGCCCGTGGCCTTGTTCACCCGCTTGTAGCCTACGGGCTCCATGGACCGTTTGTCGAGCCAGTCGAAATCGATCCCTGAATTGGCCGTGGCGGAGTACAAGCCTACGGGGATGTGCACGAGCCCGAAACTGATCGCCCCCTTCCACAGGGTGCGGGTCGATGTGGGGGCCTTGCCCTTGTCAGCAGCAGCCATGTGTACGCTCTCGCTCCATCGCAAGGAACGCCTTGGGCCCGAGCGCAAGGCGCAGAGGTGCCTATGCTGGCTTTCGGGGTGGCCGGTGGATGTAGGAGGGAGGCGCCAATTGGGCCTGGCGCTCAGGCGTCTCTTTCGGCTTCCGGCGCATCCGCCTGCGGCAGCACCAGCCGGAACTCGGCCCCCTTGCCGCCCTCGCTGCGCACCTCCACGCGGCCGCCGTGCCGCTGGACCACGGTGTGCACCAACGCCAGGCCCAGGCCCACGCCGCCGATGTCGGGGTGGCTTTCTCCGTGCAGGCGCTTGAAGGGCTGGAACAGGTCGGCCTGCAGTTCCTGCGCGATGCCGGGGCCTTCGTCGCGCACGGATACCACCCAGCAGGGGGCCTGCGCCTGCAGCGCGCAGTGCACGGTGCCCCCCGCGGGGCTGAACTTGATGGCGTTGCCCAGCACGTTGCCGATGGCGCGGCACACGAGGTTGCGGTCGCCCAGGCAGGCGGCATGGGCAGGCCCGGGGGCGAGCTGGACCCGCACGCCGCGCTTGTGCGCGCTGGCCCAGGCATCGTCCACGGCCTCCTCCAGTGCGGCGGCCAGGTCGAACGGGGCGTGGTGGTAGGTATCGGCCTGGGCGCTGGCCAGGCGCACGAAGCCCTGCGCCATGGTCAGAGAGGATTGGGCGTAGCGGTCGATGCGGGCCAGCAGTTCCGGCTGCGCCATCCGGCCTGGAAACGCGCGCTGCATCTCCAGCAGGGTGAGGATGGAGGCAATGGGCGCGCGGATGTCGTGCGAGATGAAGTTCAGCGCCTGGTCGCGCTGGGCCTGGGCGCGGCGCATGTCCGTCAGGTCCACGAGCGTGGTCAGCCAGAGCGTGCTGTCGTCGTCCGAGAAGGGTTTACACAGCATGAGCAAGTGGCGCCCCTGGGCGTCGCGCGCTTCCTGCTGGGGCGGCATGGAGGCCAGCTGGCGCGCGTCCCGGGGCAGCAGCGGCGCTCCCGTTTCGGACTGCACCAGGTCCGCCAGCACCTGCGTGATAGGCAGGCCCAGCAGGGGCTGCGGGCAGCAGCGCAGCGCCGCTTCGTTGGCCAGGGTCACCCGGCCGCCGGCGTCGCACACGAAGGTGGGCGAGGGTAGGTGCTGCAGGCTGTTGCTCACGAAGTGGTGCAGCTTGCGCAGCCGCCGCGTGGCGTCCTCCACGGCCTGGATGCGCCGCTCCAGCACGTCGCCGCGCAGCAGCGGGCGCTCGGGCTGTTCGGGCAGCGGCGACAGGCCGGCGCGCTGCAGCTCCTGCATCTCCAACTGCAGGAAATGCGCGGCGGCGCTGAGGCGACGCCAGCTCCACAGCGGATAGACCAGTGCCACGCCGGCCAGTGCCGGTGCGGCGGCGAGCTGCCAGCCTGCCAGGCCCGGCGCCAGCATGGCGGCGGCCAGGGTGCCGGCGAACCAGGCGGCGCAGGACATCAGGCCCGCCAGCGGTCCCAGCAGCAGGATGCCCAGCAGCGCCAGCGCCACCGGCGCGAGGTTGAAGGCCAGGTTCCAGGCCAGCGGGGCGGGCTGGATGCGCGACTGCGCCAGCTCGGCGTTGAGCGCATGGGCGATCAGCTCCACGCCGGCGATGCGCTCGGAGCGCGAGGCCACGGGCGCCGCGAACATGTCGCCCAGGCCGGTGGCCGTGGCGCCCACGAGCACGTATTTGTCGCGCAGGGCGTTGGCGGGCGCCTGGCCTGTCAGCACGTCGATGTAGGAATAAGTGGCGAACGCCGGCTGGCCGCGCGCGAAGGCCAGGATCTGCGGGTCCTGCCGTACCCAGGGCCCTGTGCCCGCGTCCGTGGAGGCTGCGCATTGCGGGCGGGTGGAGTCCGCGGCGCACAGCAGGGCCGTACTGAAGTGCGGCCAGGGCGCCGATGTGGGGCCTTCGAGCCTGAACAGGCCGCGCGCCACGCCGTCGGAATCCACCTGCACCTGCACGTGGCCCAGGGCTGAGGCCGCCTGGTGCAGCGCGGGCAGCGGCAGGTCGGCGGTGCCGCCCTGGCCGCGCCGCGCCACGGGCAGCACGGCGTGGCCGCTGCTTTCCAGCGCGCGGGCCAGCAGCAGGTCGTCGCCGGGGTAGTCGGGGTCTTCCTCGCCGAACAGGATGTCCAGGCCCAGGGCGCGGGGCGATTGCTCGGAAATCTGCCGCACCAGCTGCGCGTGCAGTGCGCGGCGCCAGGGCCACCGGCCGATGGCCTCGATGCTGCGGTCGTCGATGGCGACGATGGCGATGTCCGGGTGCGCCGGCAGCGCGTGCAGGCGCATGCCCGCGTCCTGCACCAGGTGGTCGAGGCGGCGCAGGCCGTCGCTGGCGCACAGCCAGGCCACCAGGCCCAGCAGCAGGGCGGACAGCACCAGCCATTCGCGGCGCAGGCCGGCCCGGCTGCGTGCCTGCACGATGGCCGGGCTCACCGGCCGGCTCCCGCGCACCGCGCTGCGGCGCGAG
>Ga0222428_100566_pt1 | contig 11358 bp, 6 predicted proteins | sample 2B5Ametagenome_FD_182471 | JGI IMG/M metagenome (GOLD analysis project Ga0222428, IMG submission 182471) | Enriched microbial communities from leaf-cutter ant dump, University of Wisconsin, Madison, United States - 2B5A (version 2) | ecosystem: Environmental > Terrestrial > Nest > Insects nest >...
CGCCCACAAGGCACAGCCTGGAGACACCACGATGAACGCCCCCCTGCCGGAACACATCCGCAAGGCCCTGGAGACCGTCACCCTCGACGACAAGTACAGCCTCGACTACGGCCGTGCCTTCATGAGTGGCGTACAGGCCCTCGTGAAGTTGCCCATGCTGCAGCGTCTGCGCGATGCGCAGCAGGGGAAAAACACCGCTGGTTTTGTCAGCGGATACCGCGGCTCCCCCCTGGGCGGCTACGACCAGGCGCTGTGGAAGGCCAGCAAGTACCTCAAGGCGCAGAACATCGTCTTCCAGCCCGGCGTGAACGAGGAGCTGGCGGCCACGGCCCTGTGGGGCACGCAGATGCTGGGCTTCTCGCCGAAGGACCGGCAGAAGTTCGACGGCGTGTTCGGCATCTGGTACGGCAAGGGCCCGGGCGTGGACCGCTGCTCCGACGTCTTCAAGCACGCCAACATGGCCGGCACTACGCCCTGGGGCGGCGTCATCGCGGTGGCGGGCGACGACCACATCTCCAAGAGCAGCACCGCCGCGCACCAGAGCGACCACATCTTCAAGGCCTGCGGCACGCCGGTGTTCTTCCCGGCCAACGTGCAGGAGATCCTCGACCTGGGCATCCACGCCTTCGCGATGAGCCGCTTCTCGGGCGTGTGGTCGGGCATGAAGACGATCCAGGAGATCGTGGAGTCGAGCGCCACCGCGATGATCGACCCGGAGCGCGTGGAGATCGTCACGCCCGAGGACTTCGAGATGCCGCCGGGCGGCCTGCACATCCGCTGGCCCGACGCGCCGCTGGAACAGGAGGCGCGCCTGATGCACTACAAGTGGTACGCCGCGCTGGCCTACATCCGCGCCAACCGGCTCAACCACAACGTGATCGAAGGGCCCCATGACCGCTACGGCATCATGGCCAGCGGCAAGGCCTACAACGACACGCGCCAGGCGCTGCACGACCTGGGCCTGGACGACGAGGCCTGCCGCCAGCTCGGCATCCGCCTGCACAAGGTGGGCGTGGTGTGGCCGCTGGAGGCGCAGCTCACGCGCGAGTTCGCCACGGGCCTCTCGGAGATCCTGGTGGTCGAGGAAAAGCGCCAGGTCATCGAGTACCAGCTCAAGGAGGAGCTGTACAACTGGCGCGCCGACGTGCGGCCCAACGTGCTGGGCAAGTTCGACGAACTGGGCGAGGACCACTCCGGCGGCGAATGGTCCATGCCCAACCCCACGGCCAGCACGCTGCTGCGCGCCAATGCCGACCTGAACCCGGCGCTGATCGCCCGCGCGCTGGTCAAGCGCCTGAAGAAGACCGGCGTCCTCGAATCCGGCGGCGCCGACATGGTGGCGCGCGTCGATGCGCAGATGGCCATCCTGGAGGCCAAGGAGCGCTCGATGCAGGTGCTGAACGCCGGCGGCGTGCAGGGCGCGGACCGGGTGCCGTGGTTCTGCTCCGGCTGCCCGCACAACACCAGCACCGTGGTGCCCGAGGGCTCGCGCGCCATGGCCGGCATCGGCTGCCACTACATGGCCAACTGGATGGACCGCGCCACCTACGGCTTCACGCAGATGGGCGGCGAGGGCGTGCCCTGGGTCGGCCAGGCGCACTTCACCACCGAGCAGCACATCTTCGCCAACCTGGGCGACGGCACCTACTTCCACAGCGGCCTGCTGGCCATCCGCCAGAGCATCGCCGCGGGCGTGAACATCACCTACAAGATCCTCTACAACGACGCCGTGGCCATGACCGGCGGCCAGCAGGTGGGCGAGCGGCCGGAGGGCCACTCGGTGCTGCAGATCGCCGAGAGCATGCATGCCGAGGGCGTGGCGAAGCTGGTCATCGTGACCGACGAGCCGGGCAAGTACGACGGCACGAAGATCCCCGGCAGCTACGGCGGCGAGCCGGTGCGCGTGCGCCACCGCAACGAGCTGGACGAGGTGCAGCGCGAGCTGCGCGAGACGCCCGGCACCACCGTCCTCATCTACGACCAGACCTGCGCCACCGAGAAGCGCCGCCGCCGCAAGCGCGGCACGATGGTGGACCCGGCCAAGCGGGTCGTCATCAACGAGCTGGTGTGCGAGGGCTGCGGCGACTGCAGCGTGCAGAGCAACTGCCTGTCGGTGGAGCCGCTGGAGACCGAGTTCGGCCGCAAGCGCACCATCAACCAGAGCAGCTGCAACAAGGACATGAGCTGCCTGAAGGGCTTCTGCCCCAGCTTCATCACCGTCGAAGGCGGGCAGCTCAAGAAGAAGGCCAAGTCCAAGGCGGCGACGCCGGCGGAGCTGGGCGAATTGCCCGAGCCGGCGCTGCCCGCGCTGCGCGGCGGCCAGGTGTGGGGCATCGTGGTCGCCGGCGTCGGCGGCACCGGCGTCATCACCATCGGCCAGCTGCTGGGCGTGGCGGCGCACATCGAGGGCAAGGGCATCGTCACGCAGGACGCGGCCGGCCTGGCGCAGAAGGGCGGCGCCACCTGGAGCCACGTGCTGATCGGCGACACGCAGAACGACATCCGCACCACCCGCGTGGGCACCGCGGCGGCCGACCTGATCCTGGCCTGCGACCCGATCGTCACCGTCAACGCCGAGACGCTGGCGCGCATGCGCGAGGGCCGCACCCACGTGGCGCTCAACAGCCACAGCGCGCCGACGGCCGGCTTCGTGAAGAACGCCAACTGGCAGAACCCGCAGGAGGCCTGCGCGGTGCAGATCGCCAAGGCCGTGGGCGAGGCGCACATGGGCGTCTTCGACGCCGATGCCGCCGCCACGCAGCTCATGGGCGACACCCTCTACGTCAACCCGATGATCCTGGGCTACGCCTGGCAGAAGGGCTGGATCCCGCTGTCGCACGCGTCGCTGATGCGCGCCATCGAGCTCAACGCGGTGGCGGTGGAGGCCAACAAGGCCGCCTTCGAGTGGGGCCGCCAGGCGGCGCACCGCCCGGCCGAGATGGCCAAGCGGCTGAACCCCGGCCAGGTGATCGAGTTCAAGAAGCGCGACACCGTCGAGTCGCTGGTGGCGCGGCGCGTGGAATTCCTCACCGGCTACCAGAACGCCGCCTATGCCGGCGAATACCGCGCCTTCGTCGAGCGGGTGCAGCAGGCCGAGGCCGCGCTCGGCAAGACCTCGCTGGCCGAGGCGGTGGCGCGCTACCTGTTCAAGCTGATGGCCTACAAGGACGAGTACGAGGTCGCGCGGCTGCACAGCGACCCGGCCTTCCTGGCGAAGGTGAACGGCATGTTCGAGGGCGACTTCAAGCTGAACTACCACCTGGCGCCGCCGCTGACCGCCAAGCGCAACGCCAAGGGCGAGCTGGTGAAGAAGCAATACGGGCCGTCGATGCTCACCGCCTTCCGCCTGCTGGCGAAGCTCAAGGGCCTGCGCGGCACGGCGCTGGACGTCTTCGGCCGCACCGAGGAGCGCCGCACCGAGCGCGCGCTGGTCGGCGAGTACCGCGCCGCCATCGACGAGGTGCTGGCCGGCCTCACGGCCGACAACCACGCGCTGGCGCTGGAGATCGCGGCGCTGCCGGAGCAGATCCGCGGCTACGGCCACGTCAAGGAGCGCAACCTGGCGGCGGTGCGCACCCGCTGGGCCGACCTGATGGCCCGCTGGCGCCAGGGCGGCACGCCGGCGCGCGCGGCCGCCTGAGCGCGCCGGGCGCCGCAATCTCCCGGCCGGCGCGCCGGGTAAGCCGGCGCCGGGCCGTGGGCCGACGCATACAATTGCAAGGTTTTGCGCGGCCCCGCGCCGCGCCATGAGGCCGCCGCCACCGGCGGCCGGCCCGTTCCGGGAGTCCCCCGGATGGCCGCGCGGACCCGCGTGTCCGCGCGGCTTTCGTCCTTGCTTCCCTTCCTCCGCTGGAGACCCTCGTGTTCATTTCCACCGCCTACGCCCAGACCGCCCCCGCCGCAGGTGGCGGCGACATGATGTCCTCGCTCGCCAGCATGCTGCCGCTGCTGCTGATGTTCGTGGTGCTGTACTTCATCATGATCCGCCCGCAGATGAAGCGCCAGAAGGAAACGCGCGCCATGCTCGAAGCCCTGGCCAAGGGCGACGAGGTGGCCACCGCCGGCGGCGTGCTCGGCCGCATCAGCGCGCTGGGCGACCAGTTCCTGACGCTGGAGATCGCCAACGGCGTCGAGGTGAAGGTGCAGCGCAGCGCCGTCGTGCAGGTTCTGCCCAAGGGTTCATATAAGTGATCACCCCCAGCCTGCGCGGACCTTGGCCTGCCCTGAGCCTGCCGAAGGGTTCCGCTCCGGCAACCCCCTGCAAGGGGGCACACGCAGCGGCCCGGCAAAGCCGGTTCCGCGCGTGTTCCCGCATGGCCTGCTCCGCGGCCTTCTGAACGAAGTTCGCCGCCGCAATTCTTCAGGTAACCAGCGATGAACCGCTATCCGGTCTGGAAGTACGCGATCATGGGGATCGTGCTGCTCCTGGGGCTGATCTACGCCCTGCCCAACTTCTTCGGCGAGGCGCCCGCGGTGCAGGTGTCGTCGGCCAAGTCCATCGTGAAGGTCGACGCCTCGACCCAGGCGCGCGTGGAGCAGGTGCTCAAGGACGCCGGCGTCGCCCCCGACCTGGTGACACTGGACGCCAGCTCGGTGCGGGCCCGCTTCGTCACCACCGACGACCAGCTCAAGGCGCGCGACGTGCTGCAGCGCGCGCTGGTGCCCGATCCGTCCGACCCGCCCTACACCGTGGCGCTGAACCTGCTGTCGCGTTCGCCGGCGTGGCTCACGGCGCTGCACGCCTTCCCCATGTACCTGGGCCTGGACCTGCGCGGCGGGGTGGACTTCGTGCTGCAGGTGGACATGAAGGGCGCGCTGGACAAGCGCGCCGAGACCTTCGCCGGCGACCTGCGCACGGCCTTGCGCGACAAGAGCATCCGCGGCAGCGCCATCACCCGCAACGGGCAGGAGCTCGACGCGCGCTTCCGCGACGCCGCCGCCAAGGATGCGGCGAAGAACGTCATCGCCGACCAGTTCCCCGACCTGACGGCAGTGGAGAGCCAGGAGGGCAACGACTGGAAGCTCGCCATCGCCATCAAGCCGGAAGCCGCGCGCCGGCTGCAGGACCAGGCGCTCAAGCAGAACATCACCACGCTGCACAACCGCATCAACGAGCTGGGCGTGGCCGAGCCGGTGATCCAGCAGCAGGGCCTGGACCGCATCGTCGTGCAGCTGCCCGGCGTGCAGGACACGGCCAAGGCCAAGGACATCCTGGGCCGCACCGCCACGCTGGAGATGCGCCTGGTGGACGAGAGCCCCGAGGGCCGCGCCGCCGCCATGGGCGGCGGCCCCGTGCCCTTCGGCTCGGAGCGCTTCCCCACCCGCGGCGAGGGCTCGGTGGTGGTGAAGAAGCAGGTGCTGACCACCGGCGAGAACCTCACCGACGCGCAGGCCGGCTTCGACTCGCAGAAGCAGGAGCCCAGCGTCACGCTGAACATGGACGCCAAGGGCGGGCGCATCATGCGCGACGTCAGCCGCGAGAACATGAACAAGGCGATGGCCATCGTCCTGTTCGAGAAGGGCAAGGGCGAGGCCATCTCGGTGGCGACCATCCGCGGCGAGCTGGGCACGCGCTTCTCCATCTCGGGTGCGATGGGCATCACCGAGGCCAACGACCTGGCGCTGCTGCTGCGCGCCGGCTCGCTGGCCGCGCCGATGGAGATCATCCAGGAGCGCACCATCGGCCCCAGCCTGGGCGCCGACAACATCGAGAAGGGCTTCAAGAGCGTCGCCTACGGCTTCCTGGCGATCATGCTCTTCATGTGCGCGTACTACGCCCTGTTCGGCGTGTTCTCGTCGATCGCGCTGGCCGTCAACCTGCTGCTGCTGGTGGCCATCCTGTCGCTGCTGCAGGCCACGCTCACGCTGCCCGGCATCGCGGCCATGGCGCTGGCGATCGGCGTGGCCATCGACTCCAACGTGCTGATCAACGAGCGGGTGCGCGAGGAACTGCGCGCCGGCGCCTCGCCGCAGGCGGCCATCCACGCCGGCTACGACCGCGCCTGGAACACCATCCTGGACTCCAACGTCACCACGCTGATCGCCGGCCTGGCGCTGCTGGCCTTCGGCTCCGGGCCGATCCGCGGCTTCGCGGTGGTGCACTGCATCGGCATCGTCACCTCCATGTTCTCCGCCGTGTTCTTCTCGCGCGGGCTGGTCAACCTCTGGTACGGGCGCAAGAAGAAGCTCAAGGCGGTGTCCATCGGCACGGTCTGGAAGCCCGACACCGACACGGCCCTGCCGGCCGACGCGAAGTAAAGGAGCGGCCGCATGGAGTTCTTCCGCATCCACCGCACCATCCCGTTCATGCGCCACGCGCTGGTGCTGAACGCGATCTCGATCATCACCTTCATCCTGGCGGTGTTCTTCCTGTTCCACCGCGGGCTGCACCTGTCGGTGGAGTTCACCGGCGGCACCGTGATGGAGGTCGCCTACACCCAGCCCAAGGACGTGGGCAAGGTGCGCGAAGTCGTCAGCGGCCTGGGTTACCAGGACGTGCTGGTGCAGGCCTACGGCAGCCCGCGCGACATCCAGATCCGCCTGCCCGTGCGCCAGGGCCTGACCTCGCAGCAGCAGAGCGACCAGGTGATGGACGCGCTGAAGGCCGAGGACCCCGCCGTCGAGCGGCGCGGCCTGGAGTTCGTCGGCCCGCAGGTCGGCGACGAACTGACCACCAACGGCCTGAAGGCGCTGGCGATGGTGGTGGTGGGCATCATGGTCTACCTGGCCTTGCGCTTCGAGTGGAAGTTCGCCCTGTCCACCGTCATCGCCAACCTGCACGACGTGGTCATCATCCTGGGCTTCTTCGCCTTCTTCCAGTGGGAGTTCTCGCTGGCGGTGCTGGCGGCGGTGCTGGCGGTGCTGGGCTACTCGGTCAACGAGTCGGTGGTGATCTTCGACCGGGTGCGCGAGACCTTCCGGCGCCAGCGCAAGCTGTCCACGCCGGAGGTGATGAACTACGCCATCACCTCCACCATCAGCCGCACCATCATCACCCACGGCTCCACCCAGCTGGTGGTGCTGTCGATGTTCTTCTTCGGCGGCCCGACGCTGCACTACTTCGCCCTGGCGCTGACCATCGGCATCTGCTTCGGCATCTATTCCTCCTGCTTCGTGGCCGCCTCCATCGCCATGTGGCTGGGCGTCAAGCGCGAGGACCTGGTCAAGGGCGGCGGCAAGCCGGGCCGCGACCCGGACGATCCGAACGCCGGCGCGGTCGTCTGAACACCGTCGGAAAAAAGGCCCGCTTGCGGGCCTTTTCGCCGTGATGGCGCACCGGCCGTGACGGCTTGGGTGTCACGATAGGCTGCGGTGCGTTACCATTTTTGTCCGCACCCTCCCCATACATGAGCACAGCGCCACCCTCCGAGTCCGCCCGGAAGCTCGCCCAGCAGACGCGCGAGCGTTTCGTGGGCGCCATGGACGCGGCCATCGTGACGGCCGCGCAGGCCGTCCGGGACCGGCTCATGACGCTGGCCAACGAGGTGGCGACGGCCCGCGAGATGCAGGAGCACCGCGACAACCTGGTCGCCTACCGCAGCGCCGAGTCGGGCTGGGTCTCGCTGGCGCGCGCGCAGTGGCGCAAGGCCCTCGGCGCGGGCAACGCCGCCGGCGCCTCGACCATGCATTCGCTGCGCCTGGAACTGGTGGGCGACGAGGTGGTGGAGAACAACATCCTGTCCTCGCGCCTGGCGCTGGCGCTGCAGGACAAGGCCAATTTCGAACTCAACGACCTGCGCCTGCGCGTCCAGCACCTGGAGGGCAAGGCGGACCTGGATGGCCGGGACGTGCTCAAGCCCGAATTCCTGGCCAAGCTGCTGGTCGAGCAATGGCTGGCCGCCGGCATGAGCCGCCAGTTGTGGACGCAGGTGCAGAGCCTGCTGCACGTGCAACTGGGCGAGGCGGCGCTGCGTGCCTACAAGGACGCCAACGCCTTCCTCGTCGAGCACGGCGTGATGCCGGAGATCGACCTCAAGCGCCTGGTGCGCCGGCCCGGTGCGGCCGCGGCGTCGGGCTCGGCCCCGCTGGGCGGCAGCTTCGCCGGCACGCCGGCCACGGGCTCGATGTCCATGACCGCCAGCACGGCTGCGGCCGCCCACTGGCGCGCGCACGGCGGTGCGGTGCACGAGATCCCGCCCGGCATGGCCGGCTTCGCGCCCGCGGCCATCGGCGTGCGGCCCTCGGGCCCCCTGGCGCCGCCGGGGTTGGGCGCCGACGCGGCGGCCGCCGGCCAGGGCGCCTCGCCGCTGGCGATGGCCCGCCAGCGGGCGCAGGGCGTGCTGCTCAGCCTGCGGCGCTTCGTCGGCGCCGCCATGGGCGGCGCGGGGGAGGCCGTCTTCGGCGCGGCCGCGCCGGCGCTGGGCGGAACCGGGGGTGGCGGCGGTGCGGCGGCCGGCGCCGCCTCGCCGGCCTTCATGGCCGCCATCGCGGACGCGGGCGCGGCCTACCAGGCCGGCAGCTCGGTCTACGTGGTGGGCACCGACGTGGCCGGGGGCGCCGCGGCGGTCCAGCGCAGCGCGGCCGAGTTGCGCCGCCGCTCCAACGAACTCAAGCGCCAGGCGCCGACCACGGCGGACAAGGCCACCGTCGAGATCGTCGCGCTGATGTTCCAGGCCATCCTGGCGGAAGAGCGCATCCCCTTCTCGGCGCGCGTGTGGTTCGCCCGGCTGCAGATGCCGGTGCTGCGCGTGGCCATCGCCGAGCCGGAGTTCTTCGGCACCCTGCAGCACCCGGCGCGCATGCTGATCGACCGCATGGGCTCGGTGGTGATGGGCTTCGACGCCGCCGCCATCTCGGGCAGCGCGCTGGAGGGCGAGATCCGCCGCGTGGTGCAGGTCATCGAGCAGTACCCGGAAACCGGCCAGCGCGTCTTCAAGCTGGTGTACGACGAATTCGTCGCCTTCCTCAACAAGTACCTCACGCAGGGCGACGCCACCAAGAAGCTGATGAGCGTGGCGCAGCAGGTCGAGCAGAAGGAGACGATGGCGATCCAGTACACCATCGAGCTGCGCAAGATGCTCAACGACATGCCGGTGCGCGACGAGATCCGGGAGTTCCTGTTCAAGGTGTGGGCCGAGGTGCTGGCGCTGGCCGCGCTGAAGTACGGCGGGCAGGACGAGCAGACCGCCACGCTCAAGCGCGTCGCCTCCGAGCTGGTCTGGGCCGCCAGCGCCAAGCCCAACCGCAGCGACCGCGCCCGCGTCATCCAGGAGCTGCCCAAGCTGCTGCAGCGGCTGCGCCAGGGCATGGAGCTGCTGGGCGTGACCGGCGCGCCGCAGGAGGAGCACATCAAGACCATCGGCAAGACGCTGTCGGACGCCTTCATGTCCAAGACGGCGGCCATCCCGTCGGCGCAGATCGAGGCCATGGCCTCGCGCCTGGCCAACCTGGAGGAGGTCGTCCAGGACGACAACGGCACCGAGCTGCCGATGGACACCGGCAGCGTCGAGCTGCTGCTGGGCGTGGACGCGGATTCGATCGAGGTGGTGGCCAACACCGGCGCCAAGGTGACCGAGGACATGCTGGCCTGGGCGCACGAGCTGCAGGTGGGCAACTGGTTCATGCTCGACCACAACGGCCGCGCCAGCCAGGTGCAGTTCGTCTGGCGCAGCGAGCGCAAGCACCTGCACCTGTTCGCGGCGCCGGACGGGCGCAAGTTCCTCATCCAGGCCGGGCGCCTGGCCGCCTACCTGCAGGCCGGCCTGCTGGTGCCGGCCGAGGAGGAAACGCTCACCGTGCGCGCCACGCGCGAGGCGCTGGCCAAGCTGGACGCGAATCCCGAGCGCCTGTTGAGCTGAGCGGTCGGGTCAGGCGCTGGCGAGCCGCTGGAACAGGCCGCCGGGCAGGCGGCCGACATGGCCGTCCAGCTCCAGTTCCAGCAGCCGCGCCTGCAGGGTGGCCGCATCCAGGCCGGTGCGGGCGGCCAGGGCGTCCAGGCTCACCGGGTCGTGGCCCATGGCGTCCAGCAGGGCGTCGCCGTCCCGCGGCAGGGCGGCGGGCGCATCCGCGGCCGGGGCGCGGCCGGCGCCGAGCCGCAGTTCCTCCAGGATGTCCTGCACCGACTCCACCAGCTTGGCGCCCTGCCGGATGAGGGCGTGGCAGCCGCGCGACTGCGGCGAATGGATCGAGCCCGGGATGGCGAAGACCTCGCGGCCCTGTTCCACCGCCAGGCGCGCGGTGATGAGCGAACCGGAGGCCAGCGCCGCCTCGACCACCAGGGTGCCGCGCGACAGCCCGGCGATCAGCCGGTTGCGCCGCGGGAAGTTGGGCGTCAGCGGCGGCGTGCCGAGCGGGAACTCGCTGAGGATGATGCCGCGCCCGGCAATGCGGTGCGCCAGGTCGCGGTGCCGCGCGGGGTAGACGCGGTCCAGCCCGGTGCCGACCACCGCCACGGTGACGGGCGGCGCGGCCCCTGCCGCCTCCAGCGCGCCTTCGTGCGCGGCGCCGTCGATGCCCAACGCCAGGCCCGACACCACGCACAGCCCGGCGCCGGCCAGCGCCCGCGCGAACAGGCGCGCGTCGATGGCACCCTGCGGCGTCGGGTTGCGGCTGCCGACCACGGCCAGAGCCTGCGGCCCGAGGTCGCGCAGGCGCACGCCGCGCGCGCCCAGCGTGTACAGCAGTGGCGGCGGATCGGCGGTCTGCAGCAGGGCCTGGGGATAGTCCTCGTCGGCCAGCGTCAGGATGCGGCGCTCGGCGCCGTCCTCCGGCGTCTCTTCGAGCCAGCGCCAGGCGGCGTCCAGCGCCGCATCGAAGCCCTCGGGCGGCTCGCGCAGGGCCCGGGCACGCGCCGCGCCGCACAACTGCTCCAGGGCCGACTGGCCCTGGGCGAAGACGGCATCGGGCAGGCCGAAGGCCGCGAGCAGGCGCCGCGCCTGGCCGTCGCCCACGCCGGGCGTGAGCGTCAGGCGCAGCCAGCCGGCCAGTTCATCGCGCTCCATCCCGCGCGACTGTAGCGGTACCTACACCTTCTCAGGGATTGGCCAGCAGGTCGCCGGCGCGGGGCGTGTCGTTGATCTCGAGCACCAGTGCGTAGGACACGCGCGAGAAGGTGCGGAACACCATCAGCAGGCCGATGCGCTCGTTGGGCAGCTTGAGCGTCTCGCGGGTGCCGCTGGTCTTGTCGACGATGGTTTCGCCGTTCTTCAGGATGGCCAGCACGTGGCCGCTTTCCATGCCGTCGTTGCGGCCCTTGTTGATGGCCACCACCTGGTTCTGGCTGGCGTAGCTCACGGCGTTGCCGTAGACGGACACGATGCGCCCGCCCTCGATCGCCTGCGCGGGTGCGCGGGGCACGTAGCTGACCAGTTGGCGCGGCGGCTCGGGCAGCAGGCGGTCGCCGGCGCGGATCTCCTCGCG
>Ga0222428_100569_pt1 | contig 11325 bp, 10 predicted proteins | sample 2B5Ametagenome_FD_182471 | JGI IMG/M metagenome (GOLD analysis project Ga0222428, IMG submission 182471) | Enriched microbial communities from leaf-cutter ant dump, University of Wisconsin, Madison, United States - 2B5A (version 2) | ecosystem: Environmental > Terrestrial > Nest > Insects nest >...
TCGGTGACGAGGTCCAGCCCTTCCTCCAGCCATGCGAAGCCCGTGGCCAGCGCCGCCGTGGCGATGCCTACGCGCTCCTCGGGCGTGGCCTGGAATTCGGCCAGGCTGTCGAACGCGGGCGGGTTCAGGCCCGATGCGCGCAGGAAGTCCAGAAGGCTTTCGCGGCGCCCGTCGCTCTCGGCCAGCAGCAGCAGGCGCTGGCGGGTGGTGCGGATGTGGGCCTGCAGCCGGGCCAGCGGGTCTTCCGCGCCGCGCACCACGGCGAGGTCGGGCAGCTTCTGGAAGTGCGCGTTGTCCTGCACGTCCTCCACGCCGGGGCGCAGCGCCAGCTGGGCGTGCGGCTTGGCCTCGCCGTAGAACTGCTCGGCGGAGAGGAACAGCGCATCGGGCGGCAGCACGGGGTAGTCCGGGTCGCCCTGGATCAGGCGGTAGCGCTCGCGCGTGTCTTGCCAGAAGCGCTGGAACGGGGTTTCCAGGTCGCCGTGCAGCACCACGGTGGCCTGTTCTCCCAGATAGTCGAACACGGTGGCCGTCTCGTCGAAGAAGAGCGGCAGGTAGTACTCGATGCCCGCCGTGGCCACGCCGTTGCCCATGTCCTTGTAGATGCGGCTGCGCGTGGGGTCGCCTTCCAGCAGCTCGCGCCAGCGCTGGCGGAAGCGCGCGCGCGCCGCGTCGTCCATGGGGAACTCGCGGCCCGGCAGCAATCGCACCTCGGGCACGGGGTACAGGCTGCGCTGGCTGTCGGGGTCGAAGGTGCGGATGGAGTCGATCTCGTCGTCGAACAGGTCCACGCGGTAGGGCTGCGGCGAGCCCATGGGGAACAGGTCGATCAGCCCGCCGCGCACCGCGTATTCGCCGTGGCCCACCACCTGCGAGACATGCTGGTAGCTGGCGAGCGTGAGCTGCGCGCGCAGCTTGGCCTCGTCGAGCTTCTGCTTGGTCTTGAAGTGGAAGGTGTAGCCCGCCAGGAACGCGGGCGGCGCGAGGCGGTAGAGCGCCGTGGTCGCGGGTACGAGCACCACGTCGGCCTCGCCCTGCGAGATGCGCCAGAGCGTGGCGAGCCGCTCGCTGATCAGGTCCTGGTGCGGCGAGAAGCTGTCGTAGGGCAGCGTCTCCCAGTCGGGGAACAGCGCGCAGCGCAGGCCGGGCGCGAAGAAGGCCATCTCGTCGATGAGCCGCTGCGCGTCGGTGGCGTCGGCCGTCACGATGGCCGTCGGGCGGCCCGCGGCCTTCTCGCGCTCGCCCAGGCGGGCCAGCAGCAGGGCATCGGCGCTGCCCGCGGGGCGGGGCAGGGTGAAACGTTTTCCGGGGGAGAGTTTGGGCAGATCCATGCAGGTGTGCCGCCCTGGCGCTTGAGGCTCGGGGCGCAAGCGGCTGATTCTAGAATGCCCGCCCATGACCGACCTGCCGCAGCCCTCCGCATCCAGGCGCCACGCGCCGGCCCGCTTCTGGGGGCTGGTGCCCTGCGCGGGCACGGGCTCGCGCGCCGTCGGGCCGGGCGGCAATGCGGCCTTGCCCAAGCAATACCAGCTGGTCGCGGGCCAACCGCTGGTGCTGCACACGCTGGCCGCGTTCGCGGGCGTGGCGCGGCTCGCGGGCACGCTGGTGGCGGTGGCTCCGGGCGACGGCTTCTTCACCGCGCACACGCATCCCGCATGGTTCGCCGTGCCCTGCGGCGGCGCGGCGCGCGCCGATTCGGTGCTCGGCGGCCTCAAGGAGCTGCAGGCGCGCGGTGCGCTGGATGACGACTGGGCGCTGGTGCACGACGCCGCGCGCTGCCTCGTGACCACGGCGCAGATCGACGCGCTCATCGACGCCTGCGAGCACGATGCCGTGGGCGGCCTGCTGGCGCACAAGCTGGCCGACACGCTCAAGACCGCCACCGACGGCCCCGGCGGCGTGCGCGTGGCCGCCACCGTGGACCGCGGCGACAAGTGGCTCGCGCAGACGCCGCAGATGTTCCGCATCGGCGCGCTGCGCCACGCGCTGGAACAGGTGGGCGCGGCCGCCACCGACGAGGCGAGCGCCATGGAGGCCATGGGCCTGCGCCCGCGCCTGGTGCCGGGCGGCGCGCAGAATTTCAAGGTGACCTACCCCGACGATTTCGCGCTGGCCGAGGCGGTGCTCGCGCAGCGCATGCACGGCGCCACGCTGGCGCGCTTCGGCGGCGCACGCGGCGAAGCGTCGGGCGAATCGGTCAAGACCATTTTTTCCTCCAAGCATTGACGGAGCACGCATGGATTTCAGGATTGGCGAGGGTTGGGATGTTCACGCGCTGGTGCCGGGCCGGCCGCTGGTCATCGGCGGCGTAACGATCCCCCACGCGATGGGCCTGCTCGGCCATTCCGACGCCGACGTGCTGCTGCACGCCATCACCGATGCGCTGCTGGGCGCGGCGGCGCTGGGCGACATCGGCAGCCACTTTCCCGATACCGATGCGCGGTTCAAGGGCGCGGATTCTTCCGTGCTGCTCGCCGAGGCCGCGCGCCGCGTGCGCGAAGAGGGTTACGCCATCGGCAACGTGGACAGCACCGTGATCGCCCAGGCGCCGCGCCTGGCCGCGCACCTCCCCGCGATGCGCGCATCGATCGCGCGCGCGCTCGGCCTGGAGACGGACCAGGTGAATGTGAAGGCCAAGACGGCCGAGCGCCTGGGGCCCGCAGGGCAGGGGTTGTCGATCGAGGCGCGCGCGGCGGTGCTGCTGCAGCGCTGAAAACCGCGGCTAGCCGCCGCCCAATTGCCCGGTCAGCGTTTGCGCCGAGTGCCGCAGCGCATCGACGAACCACGGCTGCATCCGCTGCTCCGGCGCCGTGAGCGTCAACGCGCCGACCAGCTCATGCGCCGCATTCCACACCGGCGCGGAGACGCCCACCAAGCCGGGGACACGGTCTCCCGTCACCATCACGTAGCCGTCGCGCCGCACCTGGTCGTATAGACGGCCCTTGGCTCCGGCGCAGGCCATCAGCACGCGGCCGCCCGCGCCGCGGTCCAGCGGGAGCAGGTCGCCCGCCCGCACGTGGTCGCGCAGCAGCTGGGGCGAATCCACGCGGTAGAGCACCAGGCGCTGGTCGCCTTGCCGGACGTGGAACGCAACGCTCTCCCTGGTGCGCTCCGTCAGAGCGCGCATTTCCGGCAGCACCAGGTCTTCCAGCGAGAAGGACGCCGAATAGACCGACGCGAGCCGCGCGACTTCCGGGCCCAGCCCCCACAGGCCGTCCGCCGTCTTCTGCACCAGCCGCCCATGAGCGAGCGACGCCAGGACCCGCAGCACGGTGCTCTTGTAAAGGCGGGTGCGCTCGGCCAGCTCCGTCACGCTCAAGACCTTGTCGCCCGACCGGAATGCGGCAAGCACGGTGATGGCCTTGTCGACGGCCGCCGCGCCGCCCGGAGCGGCCTGTTCATCGGCGAGAGAGGCGATCGTGGACTTCTTCGGCATGGGCCCGAGGGTAACGGGAAAACAGGGGGGCTCCGTTTGACAGGCCGGTGAGGCGCTTCTATCATTGTTTCATACATTAGATCTATGTTCTAACTTATAGAACAAAACAAGAATCGCAGGAGACAACGCCATGAGCAGCGGCAATTACCTGGCGGTCCGTCCGGAGTGGCTGGCACTGGGGCCGGAAGAGGTGCTGGAGCCGGAGGTGCCCATCGTGGACGCGCACCACCACTTCTATGACCGTCCCGGCTGGACCTACCTGGCAGACGAATTCCTGGCGGACGTGCACACGGGGCACAACGTGCGTGCGACGGTCTACATGCAGGCCCAGACCCGGTACCGCGAGGAAGGGCCTGCGCAACTGCGGCCCGTGGGCGAAACGGCCTACGTGGCAGCGGCCGCCGAAGCATTGGCTGCGGGCGGCGTCCGCGTTGCCGCCGGGATCGTGGGGCATGCCGACCTGCGCCAGGGCGCGCGGGTGCGGGAGGTTCTGCAGGCGCACATCGCGGCGGGGCGCGGCCGCTTTCGCGGCATCCGGCACCTCACGGCCTGGGATGCCGATGCCTCGCTGGTGAACCCGCTGTCGGCGGCTCCCGCCCGGCTCCTGCTCGACCGGGCTTATCGAGAGGGCGTGGCGCAGCTCGCCCCGCTGGGCCTGTCGTACGACGCGTGGCTTTTCTTTCCGCAGTTACCGGAGCTGCTGGACCTGGCCAAGGCGTTCCCAGACACGCCCGTCATCGTCAACCACTGCGGCGGCATCGTGCGCATCGGCGCCTATGCGGAACGCCGTGCGGAGGTCTTCGGCCTCTGGGCGCAGTCGATGCGGGCACTGGCGGCGCTGCCCAACGTCTTCGTCAAGCTGGGCGGGCTGGGCATGCGCATCAATGGCTTCGGCTTCGAGCAGGGCGAGCGCCCGCCCACCTCCCAGCACCTGGCAGACACCTGGAAGCCCTGGATGCACACGCTCATCGAGGCCTTCGGCGCCGAGCGCTGCATGTTCGAGAGCAATTTCCCTGTCGACAAGGGCTCGTACGGCTACGCCACCGTCTGGAACGCTTTCAAGCGCCTGGCGGCCGGCGCGAGCGCCACGGAGCGCCAGGCGCTTTTCGAGGGCACTGCCCGCCGCGTCTATCGGCTTGGCTGAAGGCCGTTCCTTTTCTTCTTTCCACCACTACCACTCAGGAGACATCCATGCCAATCGACAACGTACGCCGCCACATGCTTCTGGCGGGCGCCGCCAGCGTGCTCGGCGCTCCTGCCTTCGCGCAGGGCAAGCCCATCACCATCATCGTTCCCTATTCGCCCGGCGGGACGGCAGACCTCTCGACACGGGTGATCGCGCAGTTCGCGGCGCCGAGCGTGGGCTCGCCCATGGTGGTCGACAACCGCACCGGAGGCGGCGGGCTCATCGGCTGGGGGCTCGCCTCGCGCGCGGCTCCCGACGGCAACACGCTGCTGACGGTCGAGCTGGCCTACGCGATCGCCGCAGGCTTGCTGCCGAACATGCCTTTCGACCCGCTCAAGGCTTTCTCCCAGATCACGACGGCCGTCAAGGTGCCGCACGTGCTGGTGGTGAATCCGAACGTGCCCGCCAAGACGGTGCAGGAGTTCATCGCGCTGGCCAAGGCGCAGCCCGGCAAGCTCAACTATGGTTCGGGAGGCAATGGCACCAACACCCATCTGGCCGGCGAGCTGTTCAAGAGCGTCACAGGTACGGACATCGTGCACGTGCCCTACAAGGGGGCCGGCGCGGTGCTTGCCGACCTGATGGGCAACCAGGTGCAGGCGCTGATCACCGCGGTGCCCACTGCGCTGTCGCATGTCCGCAGCGGCAAGCTGCGGGCGCTGATGGTGACCGGTGCGCAGCGCAATCCGCTGCTGCCCGACGTGCCTTCGGCCAAGGAGGCGGGCATCCCGGCGATGGACATCGACTACTGGGTCGGGCTCGGTGCGCCGGCAGGCACGCCCCAGCCCGTCGTCGACAGGCTCGGCAAGGCCATCAATGCCGCCCTGGCGCAACCCGAGGCCAGGAAGAAATTCGCCGAGATGGGGCTCACCGTGGTGGGCAACACGCCCGAGCAGGCGACGCAGTTCGTGAACAGCGAGATCCAGCGCTGGAGCGCAGTGATCAAACAGGCCGGCATCAAGCCGGAGTGAGCATGCCGATACAACCTCTGCAGTGCGTTCGGGTGCTGGACCTGACCAATGTGCTTGCCGGCCCTTTTTGCTGCCACCAGCTCGCGCACATGGGCGCGGACGTGATCAAGGTCGAAACCCGGACCGGGGGCGACCTGGCACGCCAATTGGGCGCGGATGTGGAGCTCAACCGCCGCCACATGGGCGTGTCGTTCCTCGCCCAGAATCCCGGCAAGCGCTCCATCACGCTCGACCTCAAGAAGGACAAGGCCAAGCAGGTGTTCCGCCAGCTCGTGCGCACGACGGATGTGGTGGTGGAGAACTTCCGCCCGGGCGTGATGGACCGCCTGGGTCTGGGCTATACCGACCTGCTCCAGGAGAACCCCAGGCTCATCTACTGCGCGATCTCGGGCTTCGGCCAGTCGGGGCCGCTGAGGGACCTGCCTGCCTATGACCAGATCATCCAGGGCATGTCTGGGGTGATGAGTGTCACCGGCGACGTGGACTCGGCGCCGCTGCGCGTCGGCTACCCTATCGCCGACACCATCGGGGGCATCACGGCGGCCTTCGCCGTGGCGTCTTCCCTGGCCGATCGCCAGCGGGCCGAGGGCGTCTTCATCGACGTGTCGATGCTGGAGGCCACGATGGCCACGATGGGCTGGGCGGTTTCCAACTACCTGGTGGCGGGCCGTGTGCCGCAGCCCATGGGCAACGACAACGTCACCGCGAGCCCCTCCGGCACCTTCAGGACGGGCGACGGCCTGCTGAACATCGCTGCCAACAAGCAGGAGCAGTTCGAGCAGGTGTGCGAGGTGCTGGGCCGCCCCGAGTGGAAGCAGGACCCCCGGTTCGCCGACCGCCATGCCCGGCTGAAGCACCGTGCCGAGCTCACGCAGTCGATGGAAGCGGAAATGGCCGCGCGCTCCGCCGACGAATGGTGGCGGCTGTTCAACGCGGCCGGCGTCCCCGCCGGTCCGGTGCTGACCGTGCCCCAGGCGCTGGACCACCCCCAGATCGCCACGCGCGGCATGGTCGCCACTTACGAGGACGTGCCGGGCGTCGGCCGCGATGTCCGGCTGGTGCGCACGGGATTCAAGCTCAATGGCGAGGCGCCCTCCGTCGCGGCCCCTCCGCCCCGGTTGGGCGAACATACGGACGCCATCCTTGCCGAACTGGGGTTCCAAGAGGATGAGATCGCGTCCCTCAGGCAACAGGAGGCCATATGAGCGCAACAGCAGAAGAAGTGAAGCGAGGCGTGCAGGACTGGTGGCGCACGTCCATCATCGACATGGCGCCGGGCAGCATCCGCTATCGCGGCTACCCGATCCAGGAGCTGATCGGCAACGTCAGCTTCGCCCAGATGATCTGGCTGATGACGCGCGGAGAGCTGCCGTCCGCCGGTGAGGCGCGGCTGCTGGATGCCGCGCTGATGGCCGCGGTGGACCACGGGCCCCAGGCGCCGAGCATCGCCATCGCGCGCATGGCCGCCACGTGCGGCGTGGGCTTGAACAACGCGATGGCGTCTGCGGTGAACGTGCTGGGCGACGTGCACGGCGGGGCGGGCGAGCAGGCCGTCGAGATGTACGTGGACATTGCTCGGCGCATGGATGCCGGCGAGGAGCTGCAGGTCGCTGCCGGCGCGGGGCTCGACGAGGCCATCGGCCGCCATGGAAAGTTCGTCTCGGGCTTCGGCCACCGGTTCCACCCCATCGACCCGCGGGCGCCGCGCCTGCTGGAGCTGGTGGACGAAGCTGCGCAGGCGGGCGTGGTCAGCGGCCGGTTCGCGCTGATCGGCAGGGCCGTCGAAGACGTGCTGGCCTCGCGCAAGGGCGGCCGGCGCATCCCCATGAACATCGACGGCGCCACGGCAGTGATCTATGCCGAGCTGGGTTTTCCGGCTCCGTTGGCGCGCGGGCTTTTCTGCCTGTCGCGCTCCGTCGGCATCCTGGCGCACGCCTGGGAGCAGACGCAGCAGGGCGGGCGCAATAAGGGGCCGATACCCCGCGAATACCTCTGGAGCTACGACGGCCCCGCGCGGCGGCCGCTGCCCGGCTCCGAAGGCTAGCCGGCTACACGGGCCGCGCGGGCTTGCGCGCTTCGGGAGGCAGGTGGCGCTTGATCTGCGGGCGCTGCAGGCGCTGCTCCGGCCCCTGGCCGCCCGGCAGGTCGGCGGCGCGCTGGAGCTGGATGTGCGCCACGAGGCCGCCCGACGCGGAATTGGCCAGCGCGAAGATGCCGCCCATGCGCTGCACGGTCTTGTCCACGATAGACAGGCCCAGCCCCGCGCCGGCCGCGGCGGTGCGTGCCGAGTCGCTGCGGAAGAACGGCTTGGTGAGGCTGGCGAGCTGCTCCGGCGGGGCGCCGGGGCCGTGGTCGCGCAGCTTGACCAGCACCCATTTCTCGCGCGCCTTGGCGGCGATGTCCACCGTGGTGATGCCGGTCTCGCGGTCCTTGCCGTAGCGGCGGGCATTCTCCAGCAGGTTGGAGATGACGCGCGCCAGCTCCACCTCGTCGGCCAGCACGTTCAGCTCCTCGGGCACGTTCATGGTGATCTGCAGCTCGCGGTGGTCCTGCACGGCGTAGACGCACGAGGACACCACGCCGTGCAGGTTCACGGGGCTGAGCGTCACCGTGTCGGGACGCGCGTAATCGAGGAACTTGTCGATGGTGGCGTCGAGCTGCACGATGTCGGCCACCATGTGCTCGCGCGCCACCTCGTCGAGCACGCTCATCTCGGTTTCCAGGCGCAGGCGCGCCAGCGGCGTGCGCAGGTCGTGCGAGATGCCGGCGAGCATGACCGCGCGGTCCTGCTCCAGCTTGGCGAGCTTCTGCGCCATGCGGTTGAAGCCGATGTTCACTTCTCGGATCTCGCTGGTCACCGCCTCCTCGTCGAGCTGGCTGGCGGCGAAGTCGCCGTCGCGCACGCGGTTGGCGGCGTACGAGAGCTGCTTGAGCGGCCGGTTGATGAGCCGTGCGATGGCCGCTGCGCCCGCCAGCGACAGCGCGCCGGCCGTGATGAGCCAGATCAGCCAGGTCCTGCCGCTGGCGGCTGACAGGCGCGAGCGGTCCATGAGCAGCCAGTTGAGGTCGCCGTTGATGGTGAAGCCTACCCACAGCCCGTTCTCGCCGTTCACGCTGCTGGCCACGATGGTGCCGGGGCCCAGGCGCTGGGTGAGCTCCTCCGTCAGCCGCGCACCCAGGGCGGAAGGGGGCAGCAGCTCGAACTTGTCGCCGGGCTCGCGCGGCAGGATGCGCACGCCTTCCTGGTCGGCCATGGTCTTGAGCAGGGAGACGCGGGCGATCGCATCGGAGTGGATCAGCGCGGCGCGGCTCAGGTTGACCAGCGAAGCGATCTGCTGGGCCGTCTGCAGCGTGCGCGGCTCGAACTCCAACGCGCGCAGCGTCTGCAGCCACGCCAGGATGCTGCCCACCAGCAGCAGCGACAGCAGGAAGAAGGTGCGCCAGAAAAGATTCAGCCCCACGCGCGCGCGCTGGGCTCGCTGGCTGGCAGGCGCTTCCAGCGGTGCCGGACTGGTCGCGTCGGAAGGATGATGATGACTAGCGCTCATGAGAAAGCATGGACGGCTTGAAACCGGCACCCGCCATGCCAGCAGCCGCCGCGGAGCTGGCTCCGCCAGGCCGCGGGCGGCGTCCCCCTGGGGGGAAGGCGCCGAAGGCGACTCAGGGGGGCTCCCTTAGTTCGTGCCGTCCGGCACGAACACGTAGCCCACGCCCCACACCGTCTGGATGTAGCGCGGGGCGGCGGCGTCCACCTCGACCAGCTTGCGCAGGCGCGAGATCTGCACGTCCAGGCTGCGGTCGAAGGGCTCGAATTCGCGCCCGCGCGCCAGCAGCGCCAGCTTCTCGCGCGACAGCGGCTGGCGCGGGTGGCGTACCAGGGCCTTGAGCATGGCGAATTCGCCTGTGGTCAGCGGCAGTTCCTCGCCATTCTTCTGCAGCGCGCGCGTGCCCAGGTCGAACGTGAAGGGGCCGAAGGTCACCACCTCGTTGTCGCCCGAGGGCGCACCCGGCGCCTCCTGCGGCGGACGGCGGCGCAGCACGGCGTGGATGCGTGCGAGCAGCTCGCGCGGGTTGAAAGGCTTGCCCAGGTAGTCGTCGGCACCCACCTCCAGGCCCACGATGCGGTCCACGTCTTCGCCCTTGGCGGTGAGCATGATGATGGGCGTGCGGTCGTTGGCCGCGCGCAGGCGGCGGCAGATGGACAGGCCGTCCTCGCCGGGCATCATGAGGTCCAGCACGATCAGGTCCACCGTCTCGCGCAGCAGGATGCGGTTGAGCGCCTTGCCGTCTTCCGCCACCATGACCTCGAAGCCCTCCTGCGTGAGGTAGCGGCGCAGCAGATCGCGGATGCGCGCATCGTCGTCCACCACGAGCACTTTGTCGGTACGGTTGGTCGTAGTTGCCATGTTGTGATCCCGGTCCAATTTGTAACAGAGCCGATTCTGACCAGCTTGCAGCGCAAAGTTCGCGTTTTTCCGAGAGCTTTGACCAAGTGTTACAGGTTTTGCGCCACGTGCCATCGACATTACCCGCACGTCACCAAAACGGCCGTTTCGGCGGCTACGCTTGTATGTCAGCGGATGGCGCATCCGCGTGGAGGCCCTCATGGGCAGGAAGGGAAAATCAATGAAGAATGCTGTAAAAATAATAGCTGCTGCCGCTTTATTGGTGGGCGCTTCTGCGGGTTTTGCTCAGAACGGTGGCGCATCCGCGCCGCAGAATGTGCTGCAACTGTCGGCCGCGGGCACCGTGGAAACCCAGCAGGACCTGCTGGTGGTGACCCTGGCCGCCACCAAGGAAGCGCCCGACGCGGCGGCAGTGCAGACGCAGCTCAAGCAGGCGCTGGATGCGGCCCTGGCCGAGGCGCGCCGCCAGGCCCAGCCGCAGCAGATGGATGTGCGCACGGGCGCCTTCAGCCTGTACCCGCGCCACGGCAAGGACGGCAAGATCGCCGGTTGGCAGGGCCGCGCGGAACTGGTGCTGGAAGGCCGCGACTTCCCGCGCATCACCGGCACGGCGGGCAAGGTGCAGAGCATGGCCATCAGCCAGATCGCATTCGACCTGTCGCGCGAGGCACGCGCCAAGGCCGAGACCGAGGCGCAGTCCCAGGCCATCGAGGCGTTCAAGGTCCGTGCCACGGCGCTGGCGCGGGGTTTCGGCTTCGGCGGCTACACGCTGCGCGAGGTGGCGGTGAACAGCAACGAGATGTTCCCCGGCCCCCGCCCGCGCATGATGGCCATGAAGGCTGAAGCTGCATCCTTCGCCGATGCGCCCGTGCCGGTGGAGGCGGGCAAGGCACAGGTGGTGGTCACCGTGTCGGGCTCGGTGCAGCTGCGCTGATATTTCAAGCCAAATCGGCCTCTAGCGCTTATCCATAAAGCGCAAGCAGCTATTGAAATAATAGCGATGAGCAAGCCCTGCGGCACTGGCGCCACCCAGGCCAGCAGACGCCGCGCAAGGGCCGCCCCGCCGTGCTGGCGTCGTCCCCCTGCCCGGCGAAGCCGAGAGCGGGGGAAGCCGCGCAGCGGCTCAGGGGGGTGTTCTCTTACTGCGCCGTCCAGCCGCCGTCCATGTTCCAGGCCACGCCGCGCACGTTGTTGGCTGCCGGCGAGCAGAAGAACACGGCCAGTTCGCCCAGTTCCTCGGGCGTGGTGAACTGCATGGAAGGCTCCTTCTCTCCCAGCAGCAGCTTCTTGGCGTCTTCGTTGGACAGGCCATGCTCGGCGGCCTTG
>Ga0222428_100570_pt1 | contig 11304 bp, 7 predicted proteins | sample 2B5Ametagenome_FD_182471 | JGI IMG/M metagenome (GOLD analysis project Ga0222428, IMG submission 182471) | Enriched microbial communities from leaf-cutter ant dump, University of Wisconsin, Madison, United States - 2B5A (version 2) | ecosystem: Environmental > Terrestrial > Nest > Insects nest >...
TCCCAGTTGGCCAGGATCTTGCCGGCCTTGATGGCTTCGTCGGGCTTGACGGTCAGCACCGCGCCGTACGGCACCTTGTGGCGCTCGCGCTCGCGGCCATGGTCGTCCTGGATGATGATCTCGCCGGAGCGCGCGATCACCACCAGTTCGCCCTTGGTGTTGCTGACGTAGCGCATCGTGGCGTTGAAGGCCACCAGGCCGTTCGACTTGGCTTCCACGCTCGACGCGATGGCGGCGCGCGAGGCGGCGCCGCCGATGTGGAACGTGCGCATGGTCAGCTGCGTGCCGGGTTCGCCGATGGACTGCGCGGCGATCACGCCCACGGCTTCGCCGAGGTTGATCAGGCCGCCGCGGCCCAGGTCGCGGCCATAGCACTTGGCGCACAGGCCGAAGCGGGTTTCGCAGGTCAGCGCGGTGCGCACCTTGACCTCATCCACGCCCGCGGCTTCGAGCTCCTCGATGAGGTCTTCATCGAGCATGCGGCCCGCCGGGGCGAGCACGGCGCGGGTTTCGGGGTGCAGCACTTCCTCAGCCGTGGTGCGGCCCAGGATACGGTCGCGCAGCGACTCGATCACCTCGCCGCCCTCGACGATGGCGCGCATCAGCGAGCCATTGCTGGTGCCGCAGTCTTCCTGGTTCACCACCAGGTCCTGCGTCACGTCCACCAGGCGGCGCGTGAGGTAACCCGAGTTCGCAGTCTTCAGCGCCGTATCCGCCAGACCCTTGCGGGCGCCGTGCGTGGAGATGAAGTACTGCAACACGTTCAGGCCTTCGCGGAAGTTCGCGGTGATGGGCGTCTCGATGATCGAGCCGTCCGGCTTGGCCATCAGGCCGCGCATGCCGGCGAGCTGGCGGATCTGGGCCGCAGAGCCACGGGCGCCCGAGTCGGCCATCATGTAGATGGCGTTGAACGACTCCTGGTTGACTTCGTTGCCATGGCGGTCGATGGTCTTCTGCACCTTGAGCTGGTCCATCATCACCTTGGACACGTCGTCGCCGGCCTTGCCCCAGATGTCCACCACCTTGTTGTAGCGCTCGCCCGAGGTGACCAGGCCGGACACGTACTGCTGCTCGATCTCCTTCACCTCGGCCTCGGCGCGCGCCAGGATGTCGGCCTTCTGCGGCGGCACCAGCATGTCGTCGATGGCCACCGAGAAGCCGGCGTGCGTCGCCAGGCGGAAGCCGTTCTGCAGCAGCTTGTCGGCGAACACCACGGTTTCCTTCAGGCCGCACTTGCGGAAGCTGGCGTTGATGAGCTTGGAGATTTCCTTCTTCTTCAGCGCCTTGTTCAGGTTGCTGAAGGGCAGGCCGCGGGGCAGGATCTCGCTCAGCAGCGCGCGGCCCACGGTGGTGTCCACGAGCTTGGTTTCGGGCACGAATTCGCCCGTGGCCTTGTCGCGGGTCCACTCGGTCAGGCGCACGCTGATCTTGGCGTGCAGCTCGGCCTCGCCCGCGTCGAGCGCGCGCTGGACTTCGCCGGTGTCGGCGAACACCAGGCCCTCGCCCTTGCCGTTAATCTTGTCGCGCGTGGCGTGGTACAGGCCCAGCACCACGTCCTGCGAGGGCACGATGGAGGGCTCGCCCGAAGCCGGGAACAGCACGTTGTTGGAGGCCAGCATCAGCGTGCGGGCTTCCATCTGCGCTTCCACCGACAGGGGGACGTGCACGGCCATCTGGTCACCGTCGAAGTCGGCGTTGAAGGCCGCGCAGACGAGGGGGTGCAGCTGAATGGCCTTGCCTTCGATCAGGATGGGCTCGAACGCCTGGATGCCCAGGCGGTGCAGCGTGGGCGCCCGGTTCAGCATCACCGGGTGTTCCTTGATGACCTCTTCCAGGATGTCCCACACCACGGGCGTGCCGGCTTCGACTTCCTTCTTCGCGGCCTTGATCGTCGTGGCGATGCCCATGGCTTCAAGGCGCGAGAAGATGAAGGGCTTGAACAGCTCCAGCGCCATCAGCTTGGGCAGGCCGCACTGGTGCAGCTTGAGCGTCGGGCCCACGGTAATCACCGAACGGCCGGAGTAGTCGACGCGCTTGCCCAGCAGGTTCTGGCGGAAGCGACCGCTCTTGCCCTTGATCATGTCGGCCAGGGACTTGAGCGCGCGCTTGTTCGCGCCCGTCATGGCCTTGCCGCGGCGGCCGTTGTCCAGCAGCGAATCGACGGCTTCCTGCAGCATGCGCTTTTCGTTGCGCGCGATGATCTCGGGCGCCTTCAGCTCCAGCAGGCGCTTGAGGCGCGAGTTGCGGTTGATGACGCGGCGGTACAGGTCGTTCAGGTCGGACGTGGCGAAGCGGCCGCCATCCAGCGGCACCAGCGGACGCAGGTCGGGCGGCAGCACGGGCAGCACGTCGAGCACCATCCACTCGGGCTTGATGCCGGACTTCCTGAACGCTTCGAGCACCTTGAGGCGCTTGGCGTTCTTCTTGACCTTAACCTCGGAGCCGGTCAGGTCGCCGCGCAGGCGCTCAATCTCGGTGTCGATGTCAATGCCTTCGAGCAGGTCCTTGATGCCTTCGGCGCCCATCTTGGCGACGAATTCATCGCCGTACTCGCGGCACTTGGCGTCGTAGTCGTCCTCGCTCATGATGCTGAACTTCTTCAGCGGGGTCATGCCGGGGTCGGTCACCACGTAGGCTTCAAAGTACAGCACGCGCTCGATGTCGCGCAGCGTCATGTCGAGCACCAGGCCCAGGCGCGAGGGCAGGCTCTTGAGGAACCAGATGTGCGCGCAGGGCGCGGCCAGGTCGATGTGGCCCATGCGCTCGCGGCGCACCTTGGTCTGCGTGACTTCGACGCCGCACTTCTCGCAGATCACGCCGCGGTGCTTCAGGCGCTTGTACTTGCCGCACAGGCACTCGTAGTCCTTGATGGGGCCGAAGATCTTGGCGCAGAACAGGCCGTCGCGCTCGGGCTTGAACGTGCGGTAGTTGATGGTCTCGGGCTTCTTCACCTCACCGAAAGACCAGGAGCGGATCTTCTCGGGCGATGCCAGGCCGATCTTGATGGCATCGAAATGCTCATCGGGCGTGAATTGCTTGAACAGGTCGAGTAGCGATTTCATGTGACTCTTTCCTTTTCACCTAAAAACATAGCTGCTAGCGCTTGCTGCATCAGGGTTTGCAACACAAAACACTTGCAAACCCTGATGGGGTTAGCGCCAGCCGCTCACTTTTTTAAAAACTCGATCCTGCTCAGGAACGTTCCAACTCGATGTCCAGGCCCAGGGAACGGATTTCCTTGACCAGCACGTTGAACGACTCGGGCATGCCCGCCTCGATCGCGTGTTCGCCCTTGACGATGTTTTCGTACACCTTGGTACGGCCTTGCACGTCGTCGGACTTCACCGTCAGCATTTCCTGCAGCACGTAGGACGCGCCGTAGGCTTCCAGCGCCCACACTTCCATCTCACCGAAGCGCTGGCCACCGAACTGGGCCTTACCGCCCAGCGGCTGCTGCGTCACCAGCGAGTACGGGCCGGTGGAACGGGCGTGCATCTTGTCGTCGACCAAGTGGTGCAGCTTCAGGTAGTGCATGTAGCCGATGGTGGTCGGGCGCTCGAAGCGCTCGCCCGTGCGGCCGTCGTACAGATACGCCTGAGTGCGTGTCTCGGTCAGGCCCTTGCGCTTGGCCAGCTCGTCGGGGTAGGCCAGCTTGAGCATGTCCTTGATTTCCTGCTCGGAGGCACCGTCGAACACCGGCGAGGCATACGGCACGCCGTTGGTCAGGTTGCCGGCCATGCTCATGATCTCGGCGTCGGACAGCTGGCTCAGGTCTTCCTTGCGGCCGCGGCTGTTGTACACCTCTTCCAGGAACTGGCGCACTTCGGCAGCGGCCGCCTGGTCACGCAGCATGTCACCGATGCGCTGGCCCAGGCCCTTGCCGGCCCAGCCCAAGTGCACTTCCAGCACCTGGCCGATGTTCATACGCGAAGGCACGCCCAGCGGGTTCAGCACGATGTCGGCGGGGGTGCCGTCGGCCATGTAGGGCATGTCTTCCACCGGGGTGATCTTGGAGACCACACCCTTGTTGCCGTGGCGGCCGGCCATCTTGTCGCCAGGCTGCAGACGGCGCTTGACGGCCAGGTACACCTTGACCATCTTCAGCACGCCCGCCGGCAGCTCGTCGCCCTGGGTGAGCTTCTTGCGCTTTTCCTCGAAGGCCAGGTCGAAGCTGTGGCGCGTTTGCTCCATCGCGTTCTTCATGGATTCGAGCTGCGCGGCCACGGCTTCATCCGCGGGGCGGATGTCGAACCAGTAGTGCTTCTCCACGCCGTCAAGGTAGGCCTTGTCGATCTTGGTGCCCTTGGCCAGCTTTTGCGGGCCGCCATTGGCCACCTTGCCGAGCAGCAGCTTCTCGATACGGTCGAACGCGTCGGCCTCGACGATGCGCAGCTGGTCGTTCAGGTCCAGGCGGAAGCGCTTGAGTTCATCGTCGATGATCTGCTGGGCGCGCTTGTCGCGCTGAATGCCTTCGCGGGTGAAGACCTGCACGTCGATCACGGTGCCCGAGGAGCCCTGGTCCACACGCAGCGAAGTGTCCTTCACGTCGGAGGCCTTCTCGCCGAAGATGGCGCGCAGCAGCTTTTCTTCTGGCGTGAGCGTGGTTTCGCCCTTGGGCGTGACCTTGCCGACCAGCGTGTCGCCAGGCTGCACTTCGGCGCCGACGTAGATGATGCCGGACTCGTCCAGGCGGTTCAGCTGCTGTTCCGACAGGTTCGGAATGTCGCGCGTGATTTCCTCGGCGCCCAGCTTGGTGTCACGGGCCATGACCACCAGTTCCTCGATGTGGATCGAGGTGTAGCGGTCTTCGGCCACCACGCGTTCGGAGATCAGGATCGAGTCTTCGAAGTTGTAGCCGTTCCAGGGCATGAAGGCGATCAGCATGTTCTGACCGATGGCGATTTCGCCCAGGTCGGTCGAAGCGCCGTCGGCGATCACGTCACCCTTGGCCAGCACGTCACCGCGCTTCACGATGGGGCGCTGGTGGATGTTGGTGTTCTGGTTGGAACGCTGGTACTTGATGAGGTTGTAGATGTCCACACCCACTTCGCCGGCCACGGCCTCGGCGTCGTGCACGCGGATCACGATGCGGGTGGCATCGACGTAATCGACCACGCCACCGCGCTTGGCCACCACCACGGTGCCCGAGTCCACGGCCGCCACGCGCTCGATGCCGGTGCCCACCATGGGCTTTTCCGGACGCAGCACGGGCACGGCCTGGCGCGACATGTTGGCGCCCATCAGTGCGCGGTTCGCGTCATCGTGCTCAAGGAACGGCACCAGCGAGGCGGCCACCGACACGATCTGCGCCGGCGACACGTCCATGTACTGCACGCGGTCGGCAGAGACGAGCGTGGATTCACCCTTTTCACGCGCAGACACCAAATCGCCCGTCAGGCGCCCTTCGGCATCCAGCGCGGCGTTGGCCTGGGCGATGACGTACTTGCCTTCCTCGATGGCCGACAGGTAGTCGATTTCCATCGTCACCTTGCCGTCCACCACGCGGCGGTACGGGGTTTCGATGAAGCCGTACTCGTTCAGGCGGGCATACAAGGCCAGCGAGTTGATCAGGCCGATGTTCGGGCCTTCCGGCGTTTCGATAGGGCAGACGCGGCCATAGTGGGTCACGTGCACGTCACGCACTTCGAAGCCAGCGCGTTCGCGGGTCAAACCGCCCGGGCCAAGGGCCGAGACGCGGCGCTTGTGCGTGATTTCGGCCAGCGGGTTGGTCTGGTCCATGAACTGCGACAGCTGCGAGGCACCGAAGAACTCCTTCAGCGCGGCCGAGATCGGCTTGCTGTTGATGAGGTCGTGCGGCATCAGCGGCTCTTGCTCGGCCTGGCCCAGGCGCTCCTTCACGGCCTTCTCGATACGTGCCAGGCCGGTGCGGTACTGGTTCTCGGCCAGTTCGCCCACGCAACGCACGCGGCGGTTGCCCAGGTGGTCGATGTCATCGACTTCGCCCTTGCCGTTGCGCAGATCCACGAGGATCTTCACCACGGCCAGGATGTCGTCGTTGGACAGCACCATCGGGCCCGTGGCCTCGTCGCGGCCAATCTTGGCGTTGAACTTCATGCGGCCCACGCGCGACAGGTCATACGTGTCGGCGCTGTAGAACAGGCGCTGGAACAGGGCCTGCACAGCGTCGTCCGTCGGCGGCTCGCCGGGGCGCATCATGCGGTAGATGGCCACGCGCGCAGCGTTCTCATCGGCGGTTTCGTCGATGCGCAGGGTCTGCGAAATGTAGGGGCCCTGGTCCAGCTCGTTGGTGTAGATGCACTGGATTTCCTGGACACCTGCGGAGCGCAGCTTCTTCAGCAGCGCCTCGGTCAGTTCCTCGTTGGCCTTGGCGATGATTTCGCCAGTGTCACCGTCGATGATGTTGCGTGCCAGCACACGGCCGATCAGGAAATCTTCCGGAACGCTCACGTGCGTGGTGCCCGACTGTTCCAGTTCGCGCGTGTGGCGCGCAGTGATGCGCTTGTCCTTGGCGACGACGACCTTGCCCGACTTGTCGGTGATGTCGAAACGCGCCACTTCGCCCTTGAAGCGATCGGCCACGAACTCCATCTGTGCGCCGCTGTCCATCAGGCGGAAGTTGTCGTTAACGTAGAAGTGCGCCAGGATGGACTCTGGCGTCAGGCCGATGGCCTTGAGCAGAATCGTCACCGGCATCTTGCGGCGACGGTCGACGCGGAAGTACAGAATATCCTTGGGGTCGAACTCGAAGTCCAGCCACGAGCCGCGGTAAGGGATGATGCGCGCGCTGAACAGCAGCTTGCCCGAACTGTGCGTCTTGCCCTTGTCGTGCTCGAAGAACACGCCAGGCGAACGGTGCAGCTGCGAGACGATCACGCGCTCGGTGCCGTTGATGATGAACGAGCCCTTGTCGGTCATCAAGGGCACTTCGCCCATGTAGACCTCCTGCTCCTTCACTTCCTTCACCACCTTGGACTGCGACGTCGAGGACTCGCGGTCGTAAATGATGAGCTGCACCTTGGCGCGCACGGCCGACGCGAACGTGAGTCCGCGTGTCTGGCATTCGCGCACGTCGAACGCTGGCTTGGCCAGGTTGTACTCGACGAACTTCATTTCCACGAAGCCGTTGTGCGAGACGATCGGGAACGCGGAATTGAACGCGGCCTGGAGGCCGTCGATGCTGCGTTTCTTGGGAGGAGTGTCGGCCTGCAGGAAGGCGGTATATGCGTCCTTCTGCATCTGCAGCAGGTAAGGCACTTCGAGCACGCTATCACGGCTACCGAAGCTCTTGCGGATGCGCTTGCGTTCGGTGTAGCTGTACGTGGATGTTTGGGCCATGAGATCTCCGGGCAAAGACATGGGATGAGGTCTTCGACGACTGCCCCACAGAAACGGCATGCTCTGCGGGCTTGGCGGTTGGCCACTACCAACCATGGCGGACGGCGATGCGTTGCACATCGCCCGAACCAAGGCGTCTTCCGCTGTCGGACGGTTCAGAAGACACTAAAAAATAGCCTCGGGGCCATTTTTTGGTGTGCTCTGGGGCTTCATGCGCATTGCATGACCCATAAGCACCAAAGGCTGGAGGCCTTTAACAAGACCTCCAGCCCGGCGGCAAAAAACCAATTACTTGAGTTCGGCCTTAGCGCCGGCTTCCACCAGCTTCTTAACAGCGGCTTCGGCGTCAGCCTTGGCAACGCCTTCCTTGACGTTCTTGGGCGCGCCGTCGACCAGATCCTTGGCTTCCTTCAGGCCCAGACCGGTGATTTCACGCACGGCCTTGATGACGGACACCTTGTTGGCGCCAGCGTCGGTCAGAACCACGTTGAATTCGGTCTTCTCTTCCGCAGCAGCGGCAGCGGCGCCACCACCGGCAGCGGCAGGAGCGGCCATGGCGGCAGCGCTCACGCCAAACTTCTCTTCAATGGCCTTCACCAGGTCATTGAGTTCCAGAACCGTCATGCTGTCCAGCGCGGTCAAGAATGCGTCTTTATCGAATGCCATTTTGATTTCCTAACAATTGGTTTAAGAGAGGGACATCTGCCAGGCCGCCTCAGGCGGCAGCAGGTTCGCCTTCGCCTTTCTTCGTCGCCAGAGCACCCAGCACCACTGCGGTACGGGAAATGGGCGACATCAGCAAGCCACACAGCTGAGCCAGCAGCACTTCCTTGGAAGGGATGTTGGCCAGTTGCTTCACGCCGTTCACGTCCAGGGCTTTGCCACCGAAAGCGCCGCCGCGAATCACCAGCTTGTCGTTGGTTTTCGCGAAATCGGCCACCACCTTGGCGGCGGCCACAGCGTCTTCGGAGAAGCCATAGATCAGGGGACCTGTCATCTGGTCGGCCACCACGTCGAACTGGCTACCCGCCACAGCGCGGCGTGCCAGGGTGTTCTTCAGAACACTCAGGGAAACGCCTTGGCTGCGTGCGGCAACGCGCAGTTTGGTCATGTCGGCGACCGTGATGCCACGGTATTCCGCGATCACGAGCGTTTGAGCTTTAGCGGCGAGGCTGGTCACTTCGTTGATGACCGCTTCTTTCTCACTGCGATTAAGACTCAAGGTCTACTCCTTCATATGCGCACTTCAGGCAAGCCTCCGTGCGCGCTCTTGGTTAGCAGCGACCAACTGTTTCGGAACATGCATTCCATCTGCAGCGGGATCGCCATCTGCGCTGGCCCTGTGGATTTAAGTGCAGCCAACTGCACACCAGCGGTCTTGGATGGCCCGATGCGGCAACGCCGCACCAGCCCACCACTGAAGCACTCTTACGAGCGCCTCAAGATTCACCACAATCAGGCTGCGATGGATTGCGTGTCAACGCGAACGCCGACCCCCATGGTCGAGGACACGGCCACCTTGCGCAGGTACAGGCCCTTGCTCGTGGCCGGCTTGGCCTTGTTCAACGCGTCGATCAGCGCAGCGAGGTTGCCTTGCAGCTTCTCGTTGTCGAAAGAACGGCGGCCGATCGTGCTGTGGATGATGCCGGCCTTGTCGACGCGGAACTGCACCTGGCCTGCCTTGGCGTTCTTCACGGCCGTGGCGACGTCGGGCGTCACCGTGCCGACCTTGGGGTTCGGCATCAGGCCGCGCGGACCGAGGATCTGGCCCAGCGTACCCACGACGCGCATGGCGTCGGGTGCTGCGATGACCACATCGAAGGGCATGTCGCCGGCCTTGACCTGGGCAGCCAGATCATCCATGCCAACGATGTCGGCGCCAGCGGCCTTGGCTTCCTCGGCCTTGGCACCCTGGGCGAACACAGCCACGCGGGTGGTCTTGCCCGTGCCGTGCGGCAGCACGACGGCGCCACGCACCACCTGGTCGGACTTCTTGGCATCCACGCCCAGTTGCACGGCCACATCAATGGACTCATCGAACTTAGCGGTGGCGGCATCCTTCACCAGCACCACGGCCTCGGCGAAGGGGTACAGCTTGGTGGAGTCCACCTTGCCCTGCAGGGCCTTTTGCTTCTTGGTCAGCTTCGCCATTTCAGAGACCCTCCACCGTCACGCCCATGGAACGGGCAGAGCCAGCCAGCGTACGCACGGCAGCGTCCACGCTCGCGGCATTCATGTCCTTCAGCTTGGTCTTGGCGATCTCTTCGAGCTGTGCGCGCGTGATCTTGCCGACCTTGGTGCTCAGCGCATTGGAAGAGCCCTTGTCCAGCTTGATGGCCTTCTTGATCAGCACGGTGGCCGGCGGCGTCTTGATGACAAAAGTGAAGCTCTTGTCAGCAAATGCCGTGATCACCACGGGCAGCGGCAGGCCCGGCTCGACACCCTGGGTCTGCGCGTTGAACGCCTTGCAGAATTCCATGATGTTGAGACCGCGCTGGCCCAGCGCGGGACCGATCGGGGGAGAGGGATTGGCCTTACCAGCTGGCACTTGCAGCTTGATAAAGCCGACGATTTTCTTCGCCATTGAAAGCTCCTTGCGGGTACGAACGCCACGCCGCAAAAACGCAACGGGCTCCCCGAGGTTACCGACTCATTGATGTGATTTGCGCCGAGTCGAAAAGCGCGAGATTTTCTCAGGGACGGCTATCCCTTGCTTCAGCTCAGGTTTTTTCCACCTGGGCGAATTCCAGCTCCACGGGCGTGGAACGGCCGAAAATCATCACGGAAACACGCAGACGGTTCTTTTCGTAGTTGACCTCTTCCACCGTGCCATTGAAGTCCGTGAACGGACCTTCCTTGACACGAACCATCTCGCCCACCATGAATTCAACCTTGTGGCGCGGCTTGTCCGTGCCTTCCTGCATCTGGCTGACGATCTTCTGCACCTCCTCCTCGGAGATCGGTGCCGGGCGGTTCTTGGCACCGCCCACGAAGCCCGTGACCTTGCTCGTGTGCTTCACGAGGTGCCAGGTGTCATCCTCCATGACCATCTCAACGAAGACGTATCCCGGGAACAGGCGGCGCTCCGTCGTCTTGCGCTGGCCGTTCTTCATCTCCACGACCTCTTCGGTCGGGACAAGAATGCGCCCGAACTTGGACTGCATCCCTGCACGCATGATGCGCTCCGTGATGTTGCGCTCGACCGCCTTCTCCATCCCCGAATAGGCATGCACGATGTACCAGCGCAGATCTGGATTCGCAGCCGAAGCAGTGGCCTCCGGCACCAGGGATTCGCTCATTACTTCCTCCAGCCCAAAATCAAGTCGTACAACACCCACTCCAGGGTCTTGTCGGTCAACCAGAGAAAAAGCGCCATCAGCACAACGAAGGCGAACACATAGCCCGTCATCTGCAAGGTTTCCTTGCGAGTCGGCCATACAACCTTCTTGACTTCCTTGACGGCATCACGCGCAAAGCCGACAAATTGACGCCCCCACTCGGACGTGAGAAACACACCCACCGCAGCCGCCAGCCCGACCAGCAGCACGGCCCATTGGACGAAAGCACCCTGCTTGCCCAACAGGTAAAAACCAGCGAGGGATGCCACCACCAATGCAACGACGGCGGCCAGCTTTGCCTTGTCGGCACCCGTGCTGACGGTATCAATCTGAGTAGTGGCCATATCGGATCGTTATTGGCACCGAAGGTGCCATGCACAAGACACTGAAGCCCGCCAGACTCTGGCGGGCTTTCTGGTTGCCACTTTTAGGTGGCAGGGGCAGTAGGAATCGAACCTACAACCTTCGGTTTTGGAGACCGACGCTCTGCCAATTGAGCTATACCCCTACGAACGAGCAAATTTACTCAATGATCTTGGCCACGACGCCGGCGCCCACGGTGCGGCCGCCTTCACGGATGGCGAAGCGCAGGCCTTCTTCCATGGCGATGGGGTTGATCAGCTTCACGGTGATGGACACGTTGTCGCCG
>Ga0222428_100571_pt1 | contig 11262 bp, 12 predicted proteins | sample 2B5Ametagenome_FD_182471 | JGI IMG/M metagenome (GOLD analysis project Ga0222428, IMG submission 182471) | Enriched microbial communities from leaf-cutter ant dump, University of Wisconsin, Madison, United States - 2B5A (version 2) | ecosystem: Environmental > Terrestrial > Nest > Insects nest >...
GATGGGCGGCGCCGAAGTTGCTCACGATGCGGATGCCGTGCGCGAGGCAGCGCGCCAGCACCGGCCGCAGCATGGCGTCCAGCAGCGGCTCGTAGCCGGCCTCGGGGTCGGCGCGGCGGCGCAGTTGGGCCAGTGCCAGCGTGCGCTCGGCCAGGGTCTCGAAGATCAGGAAGGCGCGCTGGCCGGCGGGCGCATCCGGCGCCGTCAGCCGCGCGATCAGCGTGTCCACCACCGGGCCGGCGGCGTCGGTGCGGTCGCCGGAGAAGCCGGCGGCGCAGCCGATCAGCAAGGGGGCGGGAAGGGGCGGTGCCATGTCTGCGCGTCTCTTGTTTGCGAGAGGCACTGTAGGCATCGCACCTTCATCCGTAAAATCGAAAGTTCGGATCGATTGATCTGTATGGCAAATCAATGGCAGCGCCCGACCTCTCGACGCGCGAGATGCGCGCCTTCCTCACGCTGGCCGAGCTGCGCAACTTCACGCGCGCGGCGCAGGCCACGCACCTGTCGCAGCCGGCCTTCAGCGCGCTGATCCGGTCGCTGGAGGACGCGGTGGGCGCGCGCCTGTTCGACCGCAACACGCGCAACGTGCAGCTCACGCCGGAGGGGCGCCTGTTCGAGCCCTCGGCCCGCCAGCTCCTGGCCGACACGGCCCGCGCGCTGGGCGACCTGGCCGACCACGTGGAGCGCCGCAAGGGCCACGTGCACGTGGCCGCGCTGCCCTCGCTGGCCGCCGGCTGGCTGCCCGCCCTCTTCGCCGACTACCGCGCCGCCTGGCCGGGGGTGACGCTGGCGCTGTCGGACCTGCTCTCGGACGCCTGCATCGACCTGGTGCGCGGCGGCCGGGCCGACTTCGCGCTGGCGGCCGCCGGCCTGCGCGCCGCCGATTCGGCCGGGCTGCACACGCGCGTGCTGGGCACGGACCGCTTCCACCTGGTGTGCCGCGCCGACCATCCCCTGGCATCGGAAGCCCGCCTCACCCTGCGCAAGCTGGCGCCCTGGCCCTTCATCCACATGACGCGCAACAGCAGCGTGCGCCAGGCGCTCGAGGCGGCCCTGCACCCGCTGCAGATGAACACGCTGCTGGAGGTGGAGCAGCTCGCCACGGTGATGGGCATGGTCGAGGCCGGGCTCGGCATCAGCGTGGTGCCCACGCTGACGCTCTACCAGTTCCGCCGCGAGACGATCGCCACCCGGGCGCTGCCGCTGCCGCAGTTGCGCCGGCGGATCCTGCTGGTGCGGCGGCGCGAGGGCAGCCTGTCGGCGGCGGCGCAGGCGCTGCACGACATGGTGGTGCAGCGCTTCGACGCGCCGCCGCAGGCGCAGGCCGGCAGAAAGCGCCGGGCGCAGGGTTGAGTGGCAGGTCGCTCAACCATCACCGTTCGGGCTGAGCCTGTCGAAGCCTCGCGCGGCGCTTCGACAGGCTCAGCATGAACGGGTGGGGGCGTTGAGCGTGAACGGTTGGGGGAAGGCGTGGAATGCGCGTCCGTCCTCATTGCACTGGCGTCCCGCGCGTTATTGCTTCGTCCAACGCCGCCCATCGACGGAGCGGTAGGTGCCGCCCGTCGCGCAACAGCCGCCCGCGCCCAGCGCCTGGCGGCCGAGGACGGCGACCACCGCCCCCGGCTCGGCGCGCAGCGACTGGCGCTCGCAGCCGGTGAAGAAGGGATAGGGCTCCGGCGCCAGCACGCGGGTGCCGTGCAGCGCGCCGCGCGCATCGTGCTCGACGCGGAAGACCTCGCAGTCGTGCACGACGAGGTGCACCGGCTGCCCGGCCAGCACGCCGCGGAACACGTGCTCCGGCGGAGCTTCCCGCAGCGCCTGCGCCATCTCGGACTCGGGCGGCGCGCGGTCGCAGCCCGCCAGCGCGAACGCCGGCAGCAGCAGCGCGCCCAGGAAGCGCGGCCTCATGCCTCGGCCGTTTCCGCGCCGGTCATAGCGTGGCGCGCACCCGCACGAAGGTCTTCCAGAACGCCGCGTCCTGCGTCGTCGCGAAGTTGATGCGCATCAGCGTGGTCGGCGCGCGGCGGGCGTGGAACAGCGAGCCCGGCGCGAGCAGGTAGCCCTCGTCCAGCATGCGCTGCGTCAGCGTGTCGGTGTCCACGCCTGTCTGGACCCAGCCGAACAGGCCGGCCGGCTCGGCGGCCAGCGTGCACCCGTGCGCCAGCGCCAGCTTCACCGCGCGGGCACGGGCGCCGTCCAGCCGCAGGCGGATGCGCTCGACGTGCCGGCGCAGCTGGCCCTGGTCGATGCACCAGGCCAGCGCCCGCTCGAACAGCGCCGGCGTGGTGAGGGTGGCCAGCAGCTTGGTCTCCAGCAGCCGCTCGACCAGGGCCGGCGAGGCGGTGAGGAAGCCGATGCGCCAGTTGGGCGCCAGGATCTTGGCGAAGCCGCTGACGTAGATGGTGCGCGAGAGGCCGTCCAGCACCGACAGGCGCGTGGCGTGCTCGGGCGCGAGGTGGCTGTAGGTGTCATCCTCGACGATGTGGAAGTCGTGCTGCTGCGCCATCTGCAGCACGCGGTACGCGCTGGCCGGCGAGAGGCAGTGGCCGGTCGGGTTGTGCAGCACGCTGACGCTGACGAAGAGCTTGGGCGCATGCGCCTCGCAGTAGCGCTGCATCACCTCCAGGTCGGGCCCGTCGGCGCGGCGCGGCACGGGCAGCACGCGCATGCCCAGCGCCTCCAGCCGCGCGAACTCCACCGCCCAGCCGGGCTCCTCCACCATCACCGGGTCGCCGGCGCGCAGCAGGGTGCGGCTGACGATGTCCAGCGCGTGCGTGGCGCCCACGGTGGTGACGATCTGCGCCGGCGGCACCTCCAGCTGGATGCCGGCCAGCTTCTTCGCCAGGCTGCGGCGCAGGCCGGCGTCGCCGGCCGGGTCGCCGTACTGCAGCGAGAACTCCTGCAGCGCCTTCACGCCGGTGACGCGGCGCACCGCGGCGGGCATGAAGCTGCTCTCCAGCCAGTCGGGCGGCAGCACGCCCATGCCGGGCTGGGGCTTGTCGCTCTGGCGGTGGAACATGCCGCGGATCAGCGTGCTGGCGTCGGCCGGCGCGGCGGCCAGCACGGTGGCGGCGGGCGCCGACGCCTCGTCGGCCGCGCCGCGCCCGGGGCGCGCCGGCGCCGCGGCCTCGCTGCGCACGTAGAAGCCGCGCTGGCGGCGCGCCTCGACCAGCCCCTGCGCGAGCAACTGGTCGTAGGCGGCCACCACGGTGTGCGGGCTCACGCCCTGCTGGCGCGCGCATTCGCGCACCGAGGGCAGGCGCGCGCCGGGCGCCAGCAGGCGGTTGCGGATGCGCTCGGCAAAGCGGTCGGCGAGCTGCTCGGTCAGCGTCTGGGCGGATGTTCGTGTCAGCATGCGTGTGTCGGCGCGGTGACCAGTACAGATGGCCCTCAATGTTCTCGAATCTGTACTGGTTGTGTAATGGTCCTCAGTTTAGAGTGCGTTTCCATGGAATGGCAAGAATTCACGGCACTGCTGGTGCTGGCCACGGCGATGAGCTTCACGCCCGGCCCCAACACCACGCTGGCCACGGCCCTCGCGGCCAACGGCGGGCTGCGCGGCGCGATGCGCTTCGTGGTCGCCGTGCCCTTCGGCTGGAGCCTGCTGCTGCTGCTCACGGCCGGCGGCCTGGGCGCGCTGGTGACGGCCGTGCCGGCGGCGCGGCTGGCAGTCAAGGCGCTGGGCATCGCCTACCTGCTGTGGCTGGCCTTCAAGCTGTCGCAAAGCGGCCGGCTGGGCCAGGCCGACGGCGCGCGCATGCAGGTCGGCTTCTGGCAGGGCGTGGGCCTGCAGTTCGTGAACATCAAGGCCTGGCTGCTGGCGCTGGCGATCGTGGCCGGCTGGGTGGCCGGCAAGGCCGACGCGGCGCAGCGCACGGGACTGGTGCTGGCGGTGATGCTGCTGTTCGCCTTCGCCAGCAACTTCCTCTATGCGGCGGCCGGCGCGCTGCTGCGCCGGTGGCTCGCGCAGGGCACCCGCCTGCTCTGGTTCAACCGTGCGATGGCGCTGGTGCTGGTGCTCACCGCGGCCTGGATGGCGGTCGCATGACGGCGGCGCACAGGCCGACGCGCGAAGAGACGCTGGGGCTGTGGCTGGGCGTGCTGGGCGTGGCGTTCTTCGGCATCACGCTGCCGGCCACGCGGCTGGCCACCGGCACGGCGGAGGCGCCGCAGCTCTCGCCCTGGTTCGTGACGGTGGGGCGCGCGGCGCTGGCCGGCGCGCTGTCGGCGGTCTTCCTGCTCGCCACGCGCTCGCCGCGCCCGCAGCCGCACCAGTGGAAGCCGCTGGCGATGGCGGTGCTGGGCAACGTGATCGGCTATCCGCTGCTGCTGGCCTATGCGCTGCGCAGCGTCACCGCCGGCCATGCGGCCGTGATCACGGCGCTGCTGCCGCTGGTGACGGCCGCCGCCGCGGCCTGGGTGCTGCACCAGCGCGCGCGGCTGGGCTTCTGGGTCTGCGCGGTGCTGGGCAGCGCGCTGGTGGTGGCCTTCTCGCTGCTGCGCGCCTGGCAGCAGGGGCACGGCTTCGGCTTCGAGTGGGCCGACGTGCTGCTGGTCGGCGCGGTGATCGCTGCCTCGGTGGGCTACATCTACGGCGCGCAGGTCACGCCGGCGCTGGGCGCGGAGCGCGTCATCTGCTGGGTGTGCGTGATGGCGCTGCCGCTCACGCTGCCCGCCACCGTCGCGCTGTGGCCCGACCGGCCGGCGGCCCCCTCGGCCTGGGCCGGCTTCGTCTACCTCGGGGTGTTCTCGATGTGGATGGGCTTCTTCGCCTGGTACCGCGGGCTGGCCATGGGCGGCGCCCTGCGCGTGAGCCAGACGCAGCTCCTCCAGCCCTTCTTCTCGATCCTCGCCTCGATCCCCCTGCTGGGCGAGCCGCTGGACGTGGTGACGCTCGGCTTCGCCGCGGCCGTGGTGGCCACGGTGGTGGCGGGCAAGAAGTTCTCCCAACCTGCCGCGGCGGACAGCGCCCGGCGCACGCTCGACACAACGACATCAAGGAGCCCCTCATGACGATGACCTGGACCCTCGCCGCCCGCGCGGAAAAGATGAACCCCTCGGCGATCCGCGAGATCCTGAAGGTCACCGAGCGCCCGGACGTCATCAGCCTGGCCGGCGGCCTGCCCTCGCCGAAGACCTTCCCGGTGAGCGAGTTCGCCGCCGCCTGCGCCGAGGTGCTGGCCACCGACGGCCAGGCCGCGCTGCAGTACGCCGCCAGCGAGGGCTACGCGCCGCTGCGCCAGGCGGTGGCCGGCATGCTGCCGTGGGACGTGGACCCGGCGCAGGTGCTGATCACCACCGGCTCGCAGCAGGGCCTGGACCTGATCGCCAAGGTGCTGCTCGACCCCGGCAGCAAGGTGCTGGTGGAGACGCCCACCTACCTGGGCGCGCTGCAGGCCTTCAGCCCGATGGAGCCGCAGGCGGTGAGCGTGGCGAGCGACCACGAGGGCGTGCTGGCGGACGACCTGCGCGACAAGGCACGCGGCACCGAAGGGGCCGCCTTTGCGGACCGCGCGCGCTTCATCTACCTGCTGCCCAATTTCCAGAACCCCACCGGCCACACGATGAGCGAGGCGCGCCGCGCCGCCGTCTCGGCCGTCGCCGCCGAGGCCGGCCTGCCGATCGTCGAGGACAACCCCTACGGCGAGCTGTGGTTCGACCAGCCGCCGCCGGCGCCGCTCACGGCCCGCAATCCCGAGGGCTGCATCTACCTGGGCTCCTTCTCCAAGGTGCTGGCGCCGGGCCTGCGGCTGGGCTTCCTGGTCGCGCCGAAGGCGATCTTCCCCAAGCTGCTGCAGGCCAAGCAGGCGGTGGACCTGCACACGCCCATCTTCACCCAGCGCATGGTGACTGCGGTGATGAAGGACGGCTTCCTCGACCGCCACGTGCCGACCATCCGCGCGCTCTACAGGCAGCAGCGCGATGCGATGGTGGCGGCGCTGCGCCGGGAGATGCACGGCCTGGACGTCGAGTTCAACGTGCCCGCCGGCGGCATGTTCCTGTGGCTGCGCCTGCCCGAGGGCATCGACACCACCGCGCTGCTGGCGCGCGCAGTGGAGCGCCACGTGGCCTTCGTGCCCGGCGCGCCCTTCTACGCCGGCGAGCCGGACGTGCGCACGCTGCGGCTGTCCTTCGTCACCGCCACGCCCGAGCAGATCGCCACCGCCGTCGCCGCGCTGGCCGACGCCGTGCGCGAGGCGCTGGGCAAGGGGTGAACGCCATGCTGAACATCTGGGGCCGCATCAGCTCGATCAACGTGCGCAAGGTGGTGTGGTGCGCGCAGGAGCTGGGCCTGGACTTCCAGCGCACCGAGGCCGGCGGCAAGTACGGCGTGGTGCAGTCGCCCGAGTACCTGGCGCTGAACCCGAACGCGCTGGTGCCCGCCATCAGCGACGACGGCGGCTTTGTCTTGTGGGAGTCGAACGTGATCGTGCGCTACCTGTGCGCCCGGCACTGGACGCGGCAGCTCTACCCCGAGCAGTTGCCCGAGCGCTTCGACGCCGAGCGCTGGATGGACTGGCAGCAGACCACGCTCAACCGCGTGAGCGGCGGCGCCTTCCTGCAGTGGGTGCGCACGCCGCCGGCCGAGCGCGACGCGCAGGTGATCGCGCAGTCGGTAGCCGCCACCGAGCCGCTGATGGCGATGCTCGACGCCCACCTCGCCACACGGCCCTTCATGGCCGGCGAGCGCTTCACCATGGCCGACATCCCCATCGGCTGCGAGGTGCACCGCTGGTTCGGCCTGCCGCCGGCCGAGTACCGGCACCCGAGCTGGCCGCACCTGGAGCGCTGGTTCGCCGAGGTGCAGGCCCGCCCCGGCGCACGCGGCGTGCTGGATCTCCCCCTGGAATGACCACCGTGACCTCCTCTCGCCCCTTCCAGCAAGTCGACGTCTTCACCGGCACGCCCGGCTTCGGCAACCCGCTCGCGATCGTGCTCGACGCCGAAGGCCTCGCCGACGAGGCGATGCAGCGCTTCGCGCGCTGGACGAACTTGTCGGAAACCACCTTCGTGCTGCCACCCACCGACCCGGCGGCCGACTACCGCGTGCGCATCTTCACGCCCGGCGGCGAACTGCCCTTCGCCGGCCACCCGACGCTGGGCACCTGCCATGCGTGGCTGCGCGCCGGCGGCCGGCCGCGCCGCAAGGGCCGCGTGGTGCAGCAGTGCGGCGTGGGGCTGGTGGACATCCGCGCCGGCGAGCGGCTGGCCTTCGCCGCGCCGCCGGTCAGGCGCAGCGCGCCGAGCCCGATGCTGCTGGCCAAGGTGGCCGCCGCCCTGGGCCTGAAGGCGCCGCAGATCCTCGCCGCGCAGATGCTGGACAACGGCCCGGTGTGGCTGGGCCTGCTGCTGGCCGACGACGAGGCCGTGCTGTCGCTGCGGCCCGACCACCGCGCGCTGCGCGAGCTGGGGCAGAAGATCGGCGTCGCCGGGCTGCCGGCCTCGCAGGCGTCGCCGTTCCTGATCGGCCGCTCCAGCCGCGAGGCGCGTGCCTTCGGCGGCCGCCAGGAGGAGGGCGACGTGGCCGTGGCCGAGCGCGAGGACGCGGTGGACCTGGAGGTGCGCGCCTTCGCCGCGCCCATCGGCGTGGACGAGGATCCGGTCACCGGCAGCCTCAACGCCGGCCTGGCGCAGTGGCTGATCGCCGAGGGCCACCTGGGCGAGCGCTACGTCGCCGGCCAGGGGCAGTGCCTGGGGCGCGACGGCCGCGTCTTCATCGAGCGCGACGCGGAGGGCCAGGTGTGGGTGGGCGGCGACGTCGCGCCCTGCATCGAGGGCCGCGTGGCACTGTGAGCCCCCGCCCGGCCGCTCCGAAGGGGGCTCGCACCGCAGCGCGCCAGCGCGAAGGTATGCCGATGTCCCCGCAGATCGACCACCTCGTCGTCGCCGCCGCCTCGCTGGCCGAGGGCGTGGCCTGGTGCGAGGCGACGCTGGGCGTCACGCCCGCGCCCGGCGGCGCGCACCCGCTGATGGGCACGCACAACCGGCTGCTGGCGCTGGGCGGTGCCGGCTTCCCGCGCTGCTACCTGGAGATCATCGCCATCGACCACGGCGCGCAGCCCGCCCGCGCCCGCGGCCTGCGGCGCTGGTTCGACCTGGACGACCCGGTGCTCCAGGCCGGCCTGGAGCACGACGGCCCGCGCCTGGTGCACTGGGTCGCCCGCGTGCCCGACATGCACGCCGCCGTGCAGGCGCTGGCCGCCGGGCCGGCGCCGATCGACCGCGGTGCGGTGCTCGCGGCCTCGCGGCAGACGCCTGCCGGCCGCCTGCAGTGGCAGATCACCGTGCGCGACGACGGCCAGCGCCTCTTCTACGGCGCGCTGCCCACGCTGATCCAGTGGGGCGGCGACGCGCACCCCGCCGACAGCCTGCCGCACGCCGGCGTCGACCTGCTGGACCTGCAGGCGGCGCACCCGCGGCCCGAGGCGCTGCGCCCGGCGCTGGCGGCGCTGGGCCTGCAGGACACCGTGCCGGTGGAGGCCGGCGCCCCCAGCCTGGCCGCGCGGCTGCACACGCCGCGCGGCGAGGTCACGCTCGCATCGAAAGGACTCTGATGACCGGCCTGCACGAACTGCTGTTCTTCTCCCTGGCCGCCCTGGTGCTGGTGCTCACGCCGGGGCCGAACATGATCTATTGCGTCTCTCGCGCGCTGTGCCAGGGCCGCGCGGCGGGGCTGCTCTCGCTGGCCGGGGTGCTGCTGGGCTTCGTCGTGCACCTGATGGCGGCCTCGCTGGGCCTCACGGCGCTGCTGCTGGCCGTGCCCTTCGCCTTCGACGCGATCCGGCTGGCCGGCGCGGCCTACCTGGCGTGGCTGGCCTGGCAGGCGGTGAAGCCGGGCGGAGCCGCCCCCTTCCAGCCGCGTGCGCTACCGACCGACCCGCCGCGCCGGCTGTTCGCCATGGGCTTCCTCACCAACGTGCTGAACCCGAAGGTGGCGATGTTCTACCTCTCCTTCTTCCCGCAGTTCCTGCACCCGGAGCAGGGCTCGGTGCTGCTGCAGAGCCTGAAGCTGGGCGCGATCCAGATCGGCATCAGCGGCGCGGTGAACTGCGCGCTGGTGCTGGGCGCGGCCGGCATCACCGTCTTCCTTTCGCGCAGCGAGGGCTGGCTGCGCGCGCAGCGCTGGGTGATGGGCAGCGTGCTGGCCGCGCTGGCGGTGCGCATCGCCCTGCCCGAACGCAAGTGAGGCCCGCCATGCGATTCACCCCCGACGAGATCGCCGACGCACGGCGCACCGTGCAGGCCGCGCTGCCGCCCACGCCGCAGTACGCCTGGCCGCTGCTGGCCGAGGCGCTGGGCTGCGAGGTCTGGCTCAAGCACGAGAACCACACGCCCGTGGGTGCCTTCAAGCTCCGCGGCGGGCTGACCTACTTCGACGCGCTGCGGCGCACGCAGCCCGGCGTGCGGCACGTCATCAGCGCCACGCGCGGCAACCACGGCCAGTCGGTCGGCTTCGCGGCGCGGCGGCAAGGCCTGGCGGCCACCATCGTGGTGCCGCACGGCAACTCGGTGGAGAAGAACGCCGCCATGCGTGCGCTGGGCGTCACGCTGGTCGAGCACGGCGAGGACTTCCAGGCCGCTGCCGAGCACGCGGCGGAACTGGCCGAGGCGCAGGGCCTGCATCGCGTGCCGAGCTTCGACCGCGAGCTGGTGCGCGGCGTGGCGACGGCCTGCGTCGAGTTCTTCGAAGCGCTGCGCGAGGCGCCGCCGGAGGTGCTGTTCGTGCCCATCGGCCTGGGCTCGGGCTTCGCCGCCGCCGCGGCGGCGCGGGCGCACGCGGGGGTGAAGACCCGGCTGGTGGGCGTGGTGTCGGCGCATGCGACGGCGTACCTCGATTCCTGGCGCGCCGGCCATGCCGTGGAGGCGCCGGTGAGCACGGTGCTGGCCGACGGCATGGCCTGCCGCACGCCGGTGCCCGAATCGCTGGAGGTGCTGCGCCGCGAGGCCGACGACGTGGTCGCCGTCACCGACGAGGAGGTGGCCGCCGCCATGCGCCTGCTCTACCGCGCCACCCACAACCTGGCCGAGGGGGCCGGTGCCGCCGCGCTGGCCGCCGCGATGCAGCGGCGCGAACGCTGGGCCGGGCGGCGGGTGGGCGTGATGCTCACGGGCGGCAACGTGGACGCGCCGCTGTTCGCGCAGGTGCTGCGCGGCGCGTAGCGCAGCGCCGTCAGGCGGCGACGACGATCGGGAAGCGCGCCTGCAGCCCGTCGCCGCCGGGCACGAAGGGCACCGTCACCGCCGCGCGGTCCTCCGCGCTCAGGCGGCGCCAGAGGCCGTCGCGGGCATTGCCGGCGTCGCCCTCCACGTAGAGCTGCGTGGTGAGCAGCTCGCGCCCGCCCAGCTTCACCTTGAAGTGGATGTGCGGCGTGCGCCCGGTGTAGGGCACCGGCCGGATGGTGCGGAAGCGCCAGGCGCCGTCGGCCCCCACCGTCACCCGCCCGAAGCCCTGGAAGGCCGGGTCCGCGCGGTTGCCGTCGCCGCTGTGGTGGTAGCGGCCGCCTTCGTCGCACTGCCAGATCTCGACCTGCGCGCCGGCCACCGGCCGGCCGTCGAGGTCGCTGACCCGCCCCTCGACCCACGCCGGCTGGCCGCCGCCGTAGCGCAGCGTGCCGTTGCGCAGCAGGTCGCCGTCCTGGTCGGCCGGCAGGCGGTCGGGGTAGAACGGGCCCTCGGTCTGGGCGGGCGTGAGGCGGCGGGCGCCGGCCGGCTGCGCGCGGGCGCCCAGCCAGAACGCGGGCGCCGCGACGGCGGCGGCGGCAGCGGCACGCAGAACGAGGCGGCGCGGGGAGAGAGCGACGTCGGGCATCGCCTTCCGACGCCATCCCGGGCAGCGAAGTTCCGGTCGCTGGCGCGACGCCGCCCGGCGTGCGCCTTCGCCAGAATCCGGGGCATGGGAACCCTCTACCTCGTGCGCCACGGCCAGGCCTCTTTCGGCGCCGACGACTACGACCAGCTCAGCGAGCTTGGCCACCGCCAGGCCGAACGCCTGGGCGAATACTGGCGCGAACGCGGCATGCAGTTCGACGCCGTCATCACCGGCACGCTGCGCCGCCACCGCGAGACCTGGGAAGGCATCGCCAGGGGGCTCGGCCTGACGCGGGACGACGTCCTGCCCTGGCCCGGCCTGAACGAGTACGACAGCGCCGCGGTGGTGGCGAGCATCCACCCCGAAAAGCTGGCCAAGCCCGACACCCCCGAGCTGTACCGCCAGCACTTTCGCCTGCTGCGCGACGGGCTCGCCGCCTGGATGCAGGGCCG
>Ga0222428_100572_pt1 | contig 11229 bp, 9 predicted proteins | sample 2B5Ametagenome_FD_182471 | JGI IMG/M metagenome (GOLD analysis project Ga0222428, IMG submission 182471) | Enriched microbial communities from leaf-cutter ant dump, University of Wisconsin, Madison, United States - 2B5A (version 2) | ecosystem: Environmental > Terrestrial > Nest > Insects nest >...
CGCCACGAGCTGGAAGCGCGCCGGGAACTCGGCACGCTGCGCCGCGCGCGCGATGGTGATGCGGCCGGTCTCCAGCGGCTCGCGCAGCGCCTCCAGCGCGCTGCGCGCGAACTCGGGGAATTCGTCGAGGAACAGCACGCCTTCATGGGCCAGCGAGATTTCGCCCGGGCGCGGCGGCGAGCCGCTGTGAGATGATGGCAAAGGCGAGACTGGGTGCATGGTAATTCAACAGCTTAGAAGAGTTTCTATGCAAATTTATGAGACTGAATTTATTGAAATAGGCGAGACTGGAGCGAGAAATTTGCGAATTAAAAGAGACAACTTCCGACTGGTGCGGTCAGTTCGCAAGATTCCAACGAACCGTCGCAGCGTCACGGGCTTTGTGAGTTGGCGTGGTCAGGATTCCGTGCCGTTTGAATCCACTCTGGAGCGCGATTTTGTCCTACGCCAGGAATTTAACCTTGGTGTTTCTTCCGTGGTCGCGCAACCCTGTGAGGTGCCCTTCGTGACTAGGTCCGGCGTCAAGGCCGTTGCCACCCCCGACTATCTTGTTTACTACAAGGTGCTGGACGATGCGATTGGTATGGAGTTCAAGCCAATGCTTGTCGAAGTCAAGTACCGGGAGGAGTGGCAGCGCGAGTGGCGCGAGTGGCTTCCCAAATGGGCTGCCATTCGCCGTTACGCCCGTGAGCAAGGATGGATCTTTCATGTGATGGATGAAACCCGCATCCGCACCCCCGCTTTTGACAACATCATGTTCCTGCGCCGCTACGACGACCTAGACGTGTGTCCTCACCAAAGTGCAGCCATCCTTGAAGACCTGAGCGAGCTTGGGTCTGTCTCCATCGACTACATGCTAGCCAAGCATTTTCCTGGGAGCTTCCGGATGCAGGGCATTGCGCATTTATGGCATCTGTTGGCCACTCGTCAACTGGACTGCGATATCTGCGATCCGCTTAACGACAACACAACCATCTGGGTGGCGCATGGCTAACAACGTACGCGATGATTTCTTGGAAGAGACGCAATCGGTGGTTGTACAGCGACGCCGAATCGACGTTAGCAGCGGCGCTCTGGTGCGTCACAACGATGGCGTTTTTCGGATTGCTGAGGTATTGGACTTCAATACAGTCACCGCCACCAGCGTGCAGTCCGGTAGAACGAGCGTGCTGTTGATCAGCGATTTGCAGCATGTCGATCAAGAACCTCAGCCCCTTTCAGACATCGACCTCAACGCTATCGCCGAAGCAGACTGGCGCGTTGCGCAGACGCGTTTTGCTGCAATCGAACCGTTGCTGAAGACAAAAAATCCAACAAGAGCTGCGGTGCAGGCACGGGCGGAAGAGTTGGGGGTCAGCACTGCTACGCTTTATCGCTGGATCAGTAGATACAGGTCACTCGATGCAGTGTCCGCTCTGGTGCCATCGAAGCGGGGCTGGCAGTACGGCAAAGGCCGAATCTCCAAAAGCTCCCAGTCGATCATTGATGAGGTCATCAATACTTACTACCTCACTCCAGAACGACCCACTGCAGAGAAGGTGGTCCGTGAGGTTCAGCGCATTTGTTTGGAAAGAAGTGTCAGTGCCCCCAGCTCAACAGCAGTGCGCCAGCGCCTTGAACGTATTCCAGAGCGTGAGCGGCTTCGTCTGCGGGGGCAGCGCGAGCGGGCCGATAACAAGTTCTTGCCTACACCTGGTACAACTCCGGGTGGCAATTATGCCCTGGCGATTTGCCAAGTCGATCACACACCGATGGACGTGATCGTTGTGGATGACGTGCATCGCAAGCCTATTGGCCGTCCGTGGCTGACTGTCGCGATCGACGAGTACTCGCGCATGGTTTGGGGCTACTACTTGGGCTTTGATGCGCCATCGATTGTCTCGGTCGGCATGTGCCTGGCACACGCGTTGGTGCCCAAGGACATGTGGTTGCTCAAGCACGATATCGACGCTGAATGGCCTATCTGGGGCCGCCCTAAAAAGGTTCGCTGGGACAACGGACCTGATTTCCGCTCCGATAGCGTCCGAGAGGTATGCAAGCTTTATGGCATAGATGTTGAGTTTCGGCCTGTCAAAGTTCCGCGCTATGGCGGTCACATTGAGCGTTTGCAGGGGACCTTGTTGCGGGAGCTACATGACTTACCCGGCACAACGTTCTCCTCAGTGGCGCAGCGGCAGGAGTATGACTCGGAAGGCCGGGCAGTTTTCACGAAGTCAGAGTTGGAAAAGCAACTGCTGAAGATCATCTGCAATGAGTACCATCGCAGAGAACATCGGTCTTTGGGCATGCCGCCCCTGCGCCAGCTTGAACTGGGCATCTTCGGCTTCGGCGGGCACCCCGGAACCGGAATGCCTCCTCGGCCAACCGACTACATGTCGATCTACATCGACTTTCTGCCGATTATCTGGCGAACGGTTCAGAACGATGGAGTGGAGATCGATAAGCGTTATTACGCTGATGTTCTGCGCCCATGGATTGGTGTCAACGATCCTGAGACAGGCAAAGGGCTCAAACATCCCTTCCGCCGGGATCCCCGCGACATCAGCGCAATCTGGTTTTTTGACCCTGATCTCAAAGAGTACTTCAAGATCCCGCTGGCAGACCCTAATTTCCCAAGCTGCAGCATTTGGGAACTCAAACGGGCCAAACAGGAAGTCAAGGCTGCTGGCTTCGATCCGTCGGACTCCAAGGCCGTATTGAGGTCGATCACTGAGCGGCGTCAGATGACCGAGGCGAGCGCTGCAAAAACCAAACAGGCGCGCAGAGCTGCACAGCGCCAAGCTGAGCATCAAAGGGTCGCGATCGAGGGGCCTGCCCCAGTGCAGTCTTCCACGGCACCCACACGCACGGACCGCGACTTGGCCGCACGTCCAGTCGCCAGGACTCGTGCACCTGAACTGCCCAACTCCAGCAGCTTGCTGCCGAACGTTGTCCGAGGAGGGGACATCGCATGACCAAGATGGAGCTGAAACCTGCAGCAGCGTACGAGGCGAAGCACATCCACGAGGGCTTTCGCGCAGTTCTCGAACTGGGCCAGGAGGAGCGTATTCGTTTCCTGCATGAGCCTCGATGGATTGGCTATCCACGTGCCAAGTTGATCCTTGATGATATGGCAGCGCTTATGCGCATGCCCAAGATCCCGCGCATGCGCAACATGCTTATCGTGGGCGATTCCAACAACGGGAAAACCAAAGTCATTGAGCGCTTCAAGGAGTTGCACGGCGAAGGCTACGTCAGTGAGGATTCGCAATCAATCCGGCCAGTCATCGTTGTCGAGTCTCCCCCTTCGGCCGACGAAAAAGGGCTTTATGTGTCCATCCTCAGCCAGTTCTGGTCGCCATATAAAAAGAATGGCACTGTGACGGAGCTGCGATACGACGCCATTTCACGCTTGCGTCTGTGCAAGGCAGAGATCCTGATCATCGATGAGATCCACTCGCTGCTGATTGGTCCATCGGCCAAGCTGCGGATGGTGATGAACACTGTCAAGATGCTGTGCAATGAGCTGCGTATTCCGATCGTCGGTGTGGGCACCAGGGACGCGGTGCGCGTGCTGTACTCAGACCCGCAGCACGCTAGCCGGTTTGATGTGTACTCCCTGCCGCTTTGGAAGCTTGACCCAGAGTTCCAGACGCTGTTGGCAGGGTTTGAAAGCGTTCTTCCCTTGAAGAGGCCCTCAGACCTAGCAAGCCCGGATATGGCCACGCTCTTGCATGACATTTGCGAAGGAAACCTGGGTGATTTGCATCGCTTGCTCATCGAGTGCAGCAAGGTAGCCATTCAATCTGGGCAGGAATGCATCAACCGAGAGGTCGTCACATCCAAAGCATGGGTCAAGCCTACCAAGGGCATCCGTGAAGTCCAGCTATGAGCACTGTGTCCTGGTATTGGCCGTACAAGGACGAGTTACTTTCGTCATGGCTGGCCAGGGTTGCGGTGCACAGTGGGTGCGACCCGCTGACTTTGACAGGAGCTATTTGGCCCAAATGGCGGATTTGGACGGTCGATGTGGATCGTGGGCTGACGGCGTCACGCGCAATGCAGGCGGCTCAGTGGTTCGAGTGCGAGCCAGAAACTGTGCATGCCGCCACGCTGCAAGACCTGCGCGTGAGGCTTCATGGCAGCACAGCACAGTATTCACCGGTGCTGCCTTGGATCACTACCTTGGGCAGCCGTAACCGCCTACGCTATGCGGGTTCGCCTTGTTGTCCCCAATGCCTTGCCAGCGACCCTCAGCCTTTTTTTCGACGTGCTTGGCGCCTGGCTTTTGTAGTGGGCTGCGAAGTCCATGGCAGCCGATTGATCGACCGATGTCCCTACTGCCGTGCTCTGATTGCGCCTCACCGCTGCATCAGCAAGCTGCAAAACCTGGGGCGCTGTTCGACATGTGGAGAGGATGTGTGCAGGTATGTACCGTCGGCGGTTGAGGCGGATGCTCTAACGTTTCAGCGGCTGGCCCTGAATGTCTTGATTACCGGTGAGGGGTTATGGGGCTGCGACAGTGTGCCAAGCGTGGAATGGTTCCGCCGCGTGCGGAGTGCTGTGACACCCTCGCGTTGCGAGGTCGTGCGGACAGAATCGCAAAAGGCGGATCTGCGGCCGCATAATTTGTTACTGGAGATGCAATCGCCCAGGGAACGCGAAGCCCGGTTTTGCGGCCTAGTCACCATCCTGCGCCAAGGCAAAGTGCAACCTGTGCGCCGTTCTACCCGATTACAGGGGACTAAACGTGCCCTGCAGAATGCGGAGAAGTCGCCCATTTCTGTCTCAAAAGAGTGCGTGCAAGCAGACTGGGAGCGCTGGCTCCGAAGGAATCGACGGTGGTGATGGACTTGAAGATTGCACAGCACCAGTGCGATGAGTGTGGGCGCACCGTACCCAAGATCAAGAGGGTGGAGCAAGGTCGGCACTATTGCGCCACCTGCTATGCACGTTGCTTCAAGCACCGGACATGCCCAGGATGTGGGGGGCTGAGCCGCCTGCTCGTGAACGATCCCGCAGCCCAGTGCCGCAAATGTGTGGCCGCACGTCCTTGTATTCGGTGCCAACGTAGCGGCCGTGCGTTGGGGCTGCTGCTGCCTCAAGGCCCCGTCTGCAATGCCTGCTACACGTACTTTCGAGAGCCTCAGCGCTGTAGCGTATGCAGTCAGTTGGTGCGACAGTACTCCCGCATGGGTGAGGATCAAGCAGTCGTCTGCGATCGATGCTCAAGCTCTGATAAAAAGACCTGCCGGGTTTGTCGGCGCCACCGACCGTGCATCCCCCGCAGTGATGGTTCCTGGGTTTGTAGCAAATGCGAAAGCCATCCCCATACCGCGTGCCAAGTATGCGACGCACCTGTCGAACCAGGACGCAATGGCTGCTGCGAAGCCTGCTATTGGAAGGGTCGATGCGAGATCTGCCGGGGTCAGCTATCGGAACTGTTTCACTGCGAGTCAGTGCGGCAGGCATTCTCCGCATACGTACGGTGGGCTGTCGAGTACACAGACGCAAAGCGTTTGTGCTTGGCGTTGGTCCGACACGTGGAGTTCTTTTCAATCCTGGATCAACATCCGGGTGCTAACTGGGATGGGGCCTTTGTGCTGCAGGTGTTCGGCACCCACAAGTTGCGCAAGTACGAACTGCCCATGCGTTGGCTGGAAACGCAATATGCAGTGGAGTTTGCACCAGGGGCTAAGCGCGCAAACGCGGAGACACACACATCACGAAAGTTGCTGACAAGCGTGCCTGCTGGAACGATGGCCAGGGACTTGCTCCAAGCCTTCTTTGATGAACTGTACATGCGCGTGGAGGCCGGGAAGATCAAACCTCGAACCATGCGGATGGCGCTGCGTCCTGCTGTCAGCCTGTTGCTTGCAGCTTCGGCTGAAGGTACATCGCCGCCCGACCAGAAGGCCTTGGATGAGATGCTCGCCAACGCGCCTGGTCAGCGTGCGGCTATCTCTACGTTCCTTGGGTTTTTGAAGGCACGCTATAGCGTCAAATTAGTGGTGCGAAAAAATCCCTCACGCAAGTATGCTGATACCCGGAAGAAGTTGGGGGCTCAGCTCGCTGAGATCGCCAACTCTGGTAGGCACGACACTAAAACTCGGCGATTGTGGGATGAGACCGCATTGCGGTACTTTCATCGATTAAGCAAAGGTCACGCCAAGGAGATTGCCAAGACCGCCGCTCGGGAAGCGCAATCGGAAGGCGAGGCGCTGCGAGTGGGGTTGCAGGTGTTCTGGGTGCCCAGTCTTCCTTGGCGTGATACCGCTCAATCACAAGCTGGCCACGAGTCAACGATTTGAGTTTGTATTCCGGGCGGACTGACCACCTGCGTCGGTTGAGTCAACTCGCTAGAGTTTTGCTAGGAGAATGCCGACTGAGGCACTGGCGAATGTTTAGACGTCCAGTGCGAATTTCTGAGACCAGCCGGAATTCACCTATGGCAGACTGTAGGGAGTTCAATACATTACGTCCCGCCCCGTGCAGCTGCCTTTTGCCTTCCAATATCATCCAAAGCAACTTGAGCATTCCTCTCTGAATCTGCCGGTTGGCCAAGATTTTATAGTTTGGTGGTACGGTGCCCTCCTCCCCGGTCTCCATCAGGGCAATGTTCCTCGTGTCGTCGTCTGGTTCAGAAAGCTGATCGATAACAGCACGCTGGGTGGGTTTGAGCGATGCGATTTAGCCTTGAATTTTCTCGGACAATTTCGGATCGGATCTATTTGGCGCGATAAAGTTTCCACCAAGCAACTACATTTTTCACGTCAGCACCTGAGGGTAAATTACACAAGAGACCATTGGCATACCACCACCTCCGTGGCGGGTCACTGGAAAGAAAATGGCAACTTTCTGATCGCACCAGAACGTTACGATTTAGCCTTTAGAAAGGCTGATCGCAGCCGCCTTTTGCAGTTTGACGGACCAAAGGGCAAGGTCTTGATTCCCTGCCTTGAATACCTCGTGCGTTGCTACGGTCGCCGCCAGGAAATCAATCGGATTCTATGTACCTATAACTGGCCAGAGGTAGTTCGACGCCTACATCTTGACCACCCAGTCGAGCCTGTGACAGACTCGTGGAGCATTGATCTCCCTGATATTGCATCTGAAGATGACGGCTACCTACTAGCCAACCTCAGGTACAACAGTTATACACAGCGCCAGGCGAAGGCTATTCAAGCATCGATAGATAGTAAGTTCGCCGAAAATAACAAGAAGGCTCTTGTTTTTCCTGATATTGGCCCATGGTTTGAGGGTAAGGCAGAACTCAAAGTCGAGGGCATTGAACTTCCCAACGGTAACTTTCTGGGACTACGTGTAGTTGGCTACTCGGTACCTGGTTCGCCGCCGATAGTTTCTGTACGTGACCATGCTCCACCTTCTGGAACAATCGATGGAGAAGGGAACGATGGCCATCGCGACGGCGCACCCTATAGAAAAACAAGACACATTCCAGAGCATGAAACTTCGCAAGCAGAGGAATCGCAGCCTCGGGACCATTTTTCGGAAATTATCGAATTTTCTGACCCCACCATCGAGTTGCTAGGAACACCGCCCCCCATTAAGATGGTCAAGGGAAAACTACGTGAGCGCACACGTCCCGGTGGATCGGTCTCACCTACAACGACAGTCAGTGCGCCAGGAGATCCAAGTGGGAGTGCCGAAGGCATTGGCGAAGCACAATTCACCTCTGTGGTCGCGCTTGATTCCAAGGGAGCCGTCAAAGATTTATGGGAGGGCCTTCAGTTCCTGAAAACCACCAATCCCGATTTATTATTGGGCGTAGGCTGGTTTTTTGCTGAGAAAGACCAGTTTGACGAAGAAGATCCACTCTATGCGTATTTGGAACTCCCCAAGCCCGAGGTGGAGGAGAAATCCATTGAAAACCACAAATATCAACTGTGGCTTAAGATTTCTGGGTCAAATCAGAGGCGCGGCGTTCTTGTGATAAGAATCCGCAGTCCTGAAATTGTGGGTTATATACTCGAACTGCAGCGTGAGCAAACGCTGATCCGCGTAGACGATAAGTTCGATAGGCAAGATGATTGCAAAGAGGAAAGTTTCCGTGGGTTAACCGTTGTGCCACTGGCTCATGTTCCGCTTAAAGACTGGTTGCCAGGAGTTCTTGACAAGATTGTACGAAATGAAGGAAGGATGAAGAAAGTGCGCTTACCTGATGGGTTTGGTGCAAAAGCATATAAACGTTCATCCGCTAAGGGAGTTCACTTGGCAGGATTGGCTACGGCTCGCCTAGCACTTGAGAAGCTAGGCATAGATTTATCATTGCTTTCAATACGTTCCGGAGAATATTAATGGTTCGATGAGAATATCATTTGTCTTGCTGAAAGTGATTTTGGTTTCTTAGGGTTGAATAAACTGTGTGCGTTCGTTCAGGGTGGTTGAAATCGTAAATGCACAATAAATGCGTGAAAGCATCGCCTAGTCAGTCCGTCCTGAATAATCTGTAGCCCGTTGATCTGAAAAGCGTTGTTTCGGATTGATGGCTGTAGGATGAGCAAGGTGTGGTTGTGCCGGTGGCGGTTTTCTTGCAAATTTCCCCAAGGAATCCGATGCGCCCCAAGCCTGTACAGCCCTATACCCGCGAGTTGTTCCGCCAGCGCCTGGACGAGCAGATCAACATGCGCTACCCTCTGTTAGGTGTGATCTCGGTTTTTGAGCAAAACCTGAAATCACCCAAAAAATCAAGTGATATCAATCACTTGGCTTGGCACGCGCGTTTGCTCGGAACCTTGAAGTTCTCTAGGGGGTGCCTTCGTTCAGCCATGTTGGCTGCAACCCGCCTCCCGCCCAGATGTTGCCAACAGAGGAATGATCTCCACCGCGTCGTTGGCTTGTCTCATTGCCTCTTCTAGGCGCTTTTTCATTGGACGCAGCGTCCTTGCTACCGAACCCCTCTCTTGGATCAATTGGGCCGCGCCATAGAAGCCTCCGAGTTTCGGATGCATCCGCTTCACTGCTGTACGTCGAAGAAAGTTTGGCTTGTGAAGTCGTCCGCCATTTCGATCTGCAGACGAAAGTCAATAATCTCCTTTTTTTTCTTCTTGCTCAAAATATGCAGTTTCACAGGTGAGTAGTAGCTTGTGGTCGGAGGGACTTCGTACTGTTTCCCATAGATGGTGACCCTGGATGCGGGTTCTTTCTGCTGCAGAACTGAAAACTCTCCTTTGCGCACTATTTCCATCAGTGATTTACCCCCGTCAGTGCACGCAACCGTCATCGTCGGTGAACCGTTGATCTGAGAGCGCTGGTAGGAGAGCTTGCCCTCAGCGATATCGCTGACTCGTGCCAGGGCCCGATGATCATCAGTGGAAATGCTCTCAAAAATGTTGATAGGCATACTTTTTTTTAGGTACCTAAGCACATTTCTGGCTCGCCTTGCATAATAAGCGAATACGAGGATTTCATTCATCTCCTCTAGCTGCTTTGGTGCATGAAAATTCCCCGCTGCGGCTTGATTTCCATCGACTTCCAAAATGAATGAAATAGAAGCGGATGGATCAAAAAATGCTTCAAGCAGGTTGATAAATACGTCCAAGTAGGGAGGGTTGGCAGCCTCTTTTCCTTGCCACGCATTTAAATTGGTGGTCAGAGTCGATACCGAGTGAATATCATCACCACTCGTCGGGGTGAAAATTATTTCCACGTCCAGAAGACCGCCGCATCCAGTACCTGAAAATCGGATCTGCTTGCGCCCCGCTGTTAATTGACCACTAATGGTTTCAAAAATTGCCGATCCCGTCTGGGATGCAAGTATCTTCAGCACGGCTGGACGTGCCGTTGGAATGATCGTTATCGACGCCAGGTCGGTATCTTTGTGAAGCACATCGAAGAGTTTTGATCCTTCAAACACGACCCCATCGAGTGGCAGCGTCGCTTCACGGCCCTCGTCAATGGACGCCTGAAGGCCCTTGCGCCAAACATCAGCCGATTCCTGTCCAATCTTGATGGAGAAAGGCACTGTCTCTTTCGCGCCCACGGTAATCGTTGTGTTGCTACCCGAGTACGTCGTTGAAACAGTGAACCTTGGATCCACCGCTTCCAATTGATCGACCAAGGCTTTGTGCACGTTGCCTATGGCTTCTGGATAAAACCCAGGCGTTCGGGTACCCATAGCCATGGCCGCCATGCGATAGATATCCTTTTCATCGGGAAGCCGTTTGCCTTGCTCCATCAGAGCCCTTGCCTCAGCCGATGTTTTCCATGCTTTGAGCGTTTCTGCAGGGTACGAGTCCGGATCCCGGTCGATGATCGTCGAGCAGGTCTGGCATAGCCAGATAATGTTGCCAAAACCGCGCCGGTCCTCTGCGGTCATTGATGCGAGATAACGCGGCCCCCCAGGCGATGCCGCATGAATATGCGCGCCGACCCCCACATTGGAAAAATCAACTTCGCCCACTGGCGCGGAGGTGGTGGCACGGCAATCTGGATTAGAGCAACGGCCCGCCACCCGCTGGAAGGCCTGATTCTTGGTCGGTTTCGTGAAGTCGTCGCGTGTCATTGGATCGTCGCTAGCTTGTATGCAGGTTCTGTGTGGAGATTTTTCGCCGACTGGCGGTCGATGTGCAAAGAAGCGCCCGACTACAGTCCGATGGTGTCCAAACTTATCCAGAAGTGTTCCAAGCCACGGTTTTTGTGCCCAACCGTGAGCTGCCGTTTGGATATTTCTGCTCGGTGACACCGCCGTAGTCCCGCATCTTCAGGCGCCGCGTTAGCGGATTCTCGCCTCGTCTTCCTCTATCTGCTCCTGAGCCTCGCATCCGGCTTCAGTGGCGTAGTCTCGTCAAGCTCTCCCATCTTGAACGCACCAGCACTGGCTGGTCGCGTTTCCTATGTCCGGGGCGATCTGCTCGCCGGTATCGTCGTTGCGCTGGCGCTCATCCCCGAGGCCATCACGTTTTCCATCATTGCCGGCGTGGACCCCAAGGTCGGTCTTTACGGGTAATCCCCCCGCAAATCCAGTGCGCTGAGAAGTAGAAACTCTCACAGGAGAATCTCTACCATGAAGAAATCACGTTTCACCGACAGCCAGATCATCGACGCGCTCAAGCGCACTGAGGCAGGCCTGGCGGTTCCCGAGCTCTGTCGTGAGCTGGGCATCAGGTCGGCGACGTTCTGCAAGTGGCGCTCCAAGTCTGGTCTGTCAACAGCCTTTTTGTTCAGGAGAAAGACCATGCAACTAGCATCCCGCTTCGCGCATCACCCCCCCCCCCCCCCCCCCCCAAC